>ULVV01055593.1_pt1 | contig 16875 bp, 19 predicted proteins | sample 1959761 | NCBI WGS metagenome assembly ULVV01 (sample SAMEA4835795, study PRJEB28245) | human gut metagenome | biome: gut microbiome; material: fecal sample | place: Denmark | collected 2008
TTTTTCCGACAAAAGGATTGCAGCCTGCTGCGCGCATAATTTTTGCACGGAGCGCAAAAATTCCACACTTGCAATCTGAGGGGTATTTTTCCCCACGCACATGTCGCGGTGAAAAATGATTTGAATTTTTTGCCGCCTGCGGGCGACAAACTCTGCGAGGCTTTTTGAAACGCTGGGGGAGGGGAGAAGTGGTCCTAATTTTGTTGAAGGGCAAAAATATCGCGCAGAGGTGTTGACAATCCCGCAGGAATGTGATATTCTAATTCTTGCCTAAATCCGCCGGTGTGGTGGAATGGTAGACACAGGAGACTTAAAATCTCCCGGTAGCAATACCGTACCGGTTCGAGTCCGGTCACCGGCACCATCCGGTAAACTATATATCGCGGAGTAGAGCAGTTGGTAGCTCGTCGGGCTCATAACCCGGAGGTCGGAGGTTCAAGTCCTCCCTCCGCAACCATATCGAGCGGATGTAACGGATTTCAGTTACATCCGCTTTTTTTGCCTAAATGTATTGACAAGGGTATCGTTTGCGAGTATGCTATAACGATTTAGCAGGAAAAGCTAAATGGGCGGCATGGGAAGAGAAAGGATTCACAATATGAAACACGATTTCAAGTTCATATCCAAACATTCCCCACAGGTTAAGTCTGCCTATTCTGACCTTATGGAAATTATCAGTCTTGTTCATGATGACTTGCGGAAGCAATACACTTTTCAGCATAAGCCGGTTGGCAGCTACTCTCGCGACATGATAACCTATGATGCAAAATCAAATATCGGTTTCGATTTTGACATCAATATTTATCCCAACGATGAAGAAAATCGCTTCACAGCAAAACAGATTAAATTACTGTTCAAGCAATCATTGGATAAATTTGCGCATCGGTATGGCTACGACTTTGCCGAAGACTCAACTCGCGTCTTAACCATCAAAGTTAAGGATCGGAAAAATTCCCGTATACTTCACAGCGTTGATTTTGCTTTTGTAAATGACTATGAAGACGACGATGGATACGATTGTCAGGAGTACATTCACTATAACAAGAATCAAAATGCTTATTCATGGTCAGAACAGTCTCAAGGATTCTATATGCTTCCGGAACGCTTTCAATGGATAAAAGATAACGGATTGAAAGACAAGCTGTACGCACTATATATCCGCAAGAAAAATAACAATGATAATCCAAATAAGCATTCCCGCTCATTATTCGCCGAAGCGGTCAATGCTTGTTATAATGAGAATTGTGATGAATAGCTTCCTGTGTCCGGAGCAGGTTTACGCCTGCTCCGTTTTTACTTCCTCAAAAGAATCATCATCCGCGTTGTATCCCTCCGAGAACAGCTCTTTCAGACTGTCCGACGGCTCGCAGGAAATATATTCTATTTTGCTAAGTTGAATTGTATCGCAATCGCGAGGTGTGCAGTTTTGATTGGACACTTCTCCAAGCTTATTTAATAAATTTCGAATGATCTTTTGATTGCTTGGCGTGGCAATATTCCACACAAATTTCAAGGTACATTTAATAACCCGGTTCAACAGATTATCAAATTCACTTGTCCAAGATGTATTGTAGTCCTGCACTTTTGCGGAGAAAAGGAGTGAATTCATGCTTTACAGCAGGGGCGGATTCGGCTATAATAGAAAGGCTAAGGAAAATTATCAAAGGAGAAATTGACCATGGCTGTCATTGAATACGATGCTTATAAACAAAAGCTGCTGGCCCTGGAGCCCACGCTGAAGGAGCTGGAGCAGGCACTGAATATTGAGCCCGCCCGAAAGGAACTGGCTGAGCTGCAGATCGAGACAGAGCAGGAGGGCTTTTGGAACGATGTGGAGCGCAGCCAGCGGATCGCCCAAAAGATCAAGCGCCTGGAGAATAAGATCAAAAAGTACGATCACCTGGTCACGGATTGGGAGGACACTCTGACCCTGTGCGAAATGGCCCAGGAGGAGGACGACGCCAGCCAACTGGACGAGGTGGCCTCCGGCTATGAGACCCTGGAAAAAGAGATCGGCGACCGGCGCTTGGCGGCCCTGCTCACCGGGGAATACGACGCCAACAACGCCATCCTCACCTTTCACGCCGGGGCCGGCGGCACTGAGGCCCAGGATTGGACGGAGATGCTCTACCGCATGTACACCCGCTGGGCCGAGCGGCATGGCTTTACCTATCAGCTGCTGGACTATGAGGACGGCGATGAGGCGGGCATCAAGTCCGCATCCATCCTCATTGAGGGGGATAACGCCTATGGTTACCTCAAGAGTGAGAACGGCGTACACCGTCTGGTGCGGGTGAGTCCCTTTGATGCCAATGCCCGGCGGCAGACCAGCTTCTCAGCCCTGGAGGTCATGCCTGAGATCGAGGATGACAGTGAGATCGAGATCCGCCCCGAGGAGATCGAGATGCAGGTGTTCCGCTCCAGCGGCGCCGGCGGCCAGCACATCAATAAAACCTCCTCAGCTGTGCGGCTTATCCACATCCCCACCGGGGTGGTGGTTTCCTGCCAGACCGAGCGCAGCCAGTTCCAAAACCGGGATAACTGTATGAAGATGCTCCGTGCCAAGCTGGCGGAAATGAAGGCCCAGCAGCACGCGGAGAAGATTTCCGACATCAAGGGCGTGCAGATGAAGATCGAGTGGGGCAGCCAGATCCGCTCCTACGTGTTCATGCCCTACACCTTGGTGAAGGATACCCGCACGGGCTTTGAGACAGGAAACATTCAAAATGTGATGGACGGCGACATTGACGGGTTCATCAATGCCTATCTCACCGCCTCCGCCAATGGGACGCTGAAAAAGTAAAGAATAGGCGCGGGATAGCCCGCTGTGGCTCTAAACCCCCGCCGCTGACAATCCGGGGCGGCCCTGTTCCCGGAGAAGCTTCTCATGGCGGTAAAAAAACCGCAAAAGCATCCTGAAAAACAAAAATGGCAGACAGCACGCAAACGCTGTCTGCCATTTTGCTATGTCGTTTCGGTCTGTGTCAGCATCCGCACGGCATACTTTAAAAACATTTTCACCGCCGGGGAGGCATCCACCCGGGAGTGCAGGGCTGCGCCCATGGTGATTTTGGCGGGCGGGGATAGGGGAAGTTTCACAACATTGCAGATATGCCCCTCAGTGATAAGCTGGTTCATGATGCTGATGCCCAGGCCCTGCTCCACCATGGACATTGCAGAAAAGTTCTCCATAGTGGTAAAGCGGATCTTGGGCACGATGCCGTAGTGTCGAAACAGGGCCTCTACGTCGTCATCACAGCCCAGGGCAGGCATGATGAAATCGTCCTTCTCGCAATCCTTCAGCGGATAAGCGGATGCATCCGCCAGAGGATGGCCCTGCGGCAGCAGGGCCAGCATAGGATCCTCCGCCAGGGGGATCCACTCATAGGGCATGCCCTCCTGGTAGCTGAAAAAACCGATGTCCGCCGTGCGGTCGTCCAGCCACCCGGATACCTCCTGCCAGATGCCCTCCATGAGCCGGATAGACACGTGGGGGTAGTCTTGCTGAAAGACCCGGATCACCGCCGGCAGCCAGTGGGTGGCAATGCTGGAGTAGGCGGCGATGGTCACGCTGCCGATGAGCAGGCCGTTGATCTCTGTGGCCAGCTCAAAAAGGCGGTCCTCCTGGCGCAGAAATTCCCGCACCGTGGGCAGCAGCAACTGGCCGTTTTCCGTCAGGCTCACGCCCTTGGTGCTGCGGCGAAATACGGAGAAGCCCAGCTCATTTTCAAAGGCGGTCACCAGCTGGTTCACTCCCGATGGGGTATAGCGCAGCACCTCCGCCGCCCGGGAAAAGCTTCCCGTCTCTGCCGCCGCCAGTACCGCCCGGCACCGGGCTGTTTCCATAAAAATCCCTCCTCCGTTGCTGTTAGTAATACTGATACAGGCTATAATATTCTATAGCTTTACTTTTCTTGTTATTTATTCTACTATATGACCATAGAAACTGCAAGACCCCAAAATAAAAATCTTCAAGGAGGAATCTACCATGAAAAATATCTATACTTACATTTCTGTCGCTGTTGTGATGCTTGTGATGATGGTGGCGTCCGCCTTTCTGCTGACGGCCGCCGATGCACCTGTTCGTGCGGCAGGCGGCTATGTTACCCTGATTTTCGGTGCGATCGCTACCTGGGCCACTGCCAAAGCACTGCTGGCCGAGCGGGACAACGAGGAGCGCCGTGCGTCCGATCATGCGCACAATCACGCTTGATGGATCCTTTGCTACTACAGAGCAGCTATGCTTGACTCTTTCTTCCTCTCTCCATAAAGAAAAAGACGCACGAAAGTGCGTCTTTTTCTTATGACGGGGAAAAATCAAAGGGATTTTCTGCTATTTTGGCGTTTCCCTGTTTCTCAGTATGGCTTCTGCACAGCATGGCAAAGCGTTTACCATCCGGCTGGTCTGAGACGGCCTTAATTAAAAGGTCAGCCGCATTTGGTGCCACACAACGTTTCCGTGGGTGGATTTATCCGATACTCCCTCGTCTATAAAGCCGAGCTTCCCATAGTAGTGGATCAGCTTCTCCTTACACGTCAGCACAAGGCCCTTGCGTCCATGCTCCTTGGCCTCGTCGATGGCCTGACGGATCAGCCTCTCGGCGTACCCGTGCCTGCGGTACTGGGGCAGTGTGTTCACGCCGAAGATCATTTGCCACGCACCGTTTTCGTTGTGCATGGCGGCGTTTGCGTACATCTCGTCGGTCAGATCTGCCTCGTCCGTCACAAAGCCGTCTACAAACGCAATGAGCCGGTCCCCGTCGAACATCAGCCAGAAGTGGTTCCCATAGTGTTGGATTCTACCGGCAAAGTCTTTTTCCGTGGCCGCTTCCGCAGGGGGAAAGCACATGGCCTCCACTGCGGCGACCGCCGCCAGGTCCTGCATGGATGCATGGGTGATTTTCATAAGGGCTCCTCCTTCAAATTATTTTAGCTCAATCTTCATCTCTGCCGTTTACAGCAGAAATTCCCTTTTTATGACTACTCCTCGCGCTGCTCAGAAAAATACAGCCCAATGCTTTTCAGGACATCTATAGCATCTGCGGCAGTGTGGCCCTCCAGCTCAATGGCAACACTCTCGCCGGGGGAGGATGGGCTAAAAAGGGGCCCTCATGCAAATCAATAAAGCTGTTTATCAGGGGGAGGATGTTATCGGCATTTACATTGGCGGTCAAATACCCGATGGATAGCATATAGGACGGGGTCAAACGCTCCGGCGTGGGGATATGGGCTCCTGTAATCATTTTCAGCATAAGCCTTTCCCTTCCTTCAAATCATCACCGGCGTCCGCCGCCAATCACTGCCGCAGGGGAGGGGGGAGCCGGGGCATGCCAGGGCGTATACATCCGTCCGGCGGGCCTCCCGGGTGAAGAGTGCCTCTGCCGATGGGCCCAATCGGCCCACATCCGCCGCCTTGGTCAGCACTGGCACACCTGCGTCCTGCATCTGCCGCAGGAGCCTTCGCCCCGCCTCTGTGGCGGCCAGAATTCGGACATAGGGGATGTCCTCTCCGGGTGCTTCCAGGCCCAGGAATACCGCCCACAGCATCCGCCGCACCCGGGCGGTGGGGTAGCGCTTGGTGGTGGCCCGGGTCAGAATATCCCCCAGGCTGCCGCCCTCCTGTACCGCCCGATACACCCGTCGGTACAGCCCCTCGCCGCCACTGTCGTAAGAAGCGAAGTCGTGCTCGTTCATCAGCCGCAGCCGGGCCAGCATGGCCCTCTCCAGCCGGGCCGGGTCTACCGGGGCCAGGCCCTTTTTCATCTCCCGGCCCAGGATGTCCGCTGCCTGTGGGGGCATCAGGGCGAAGGCCTTCGCCTCTTGGCCCGCTGCCAGCAGCGCCCGAATATGGGAGGCCGAGGCACTCCCGTGGTGACCGCCGTCCTCCCGGCGCACCGTAGCTGCATCTGCGGCAAGGCCCCGTCGGCGGATGGCCTTGAGATATTCCACGGCCAGGGTGTTGTTGGGCTGAGCCAGGAGCGCGCCGAGCCCGGTTTCTCGCTCCAGCACTGCCTGCCGGGCGGCAGCGTAGGGGAGCCCTCCGTCCATTTCCAGCCGGATAGCCCGGTGAACATCCGCCCGCAGCAGTGCCTCCGCCGTGGCCCACAGGGCGTCTGTGTCCCCGCACTCACTGCCGAAATAGAGGGTTTTCACCCCACATTGGGCCAGAAGGGATACGCCGCCGTCTGCGAATTTCTCCGCCGTGGCCATGGCCCAGGGAGTAGGCAGCTCTACCACCAGATCGGCCCCGCAGCGCACGGCCATCTCCGCCCGGGCAAATTTCTCCACACAGGCTGCGCCGCCCCGCTGGGTGAAGTTGCCGCTCATGGCGCACACCAACACCCGGCCCGATTCCCCGGCCCGGCGCAGCAGCCGCTCATGTCCCCGGTGCAGGGGGTCAAATTCACATACAACGCCCACTGCGTCCATGGCCGTCCCTCCTTGCCATTTAAAATCTGATTCCATTCTACCCTATTTTTTCGTTTCGGGCAACGGCCTGTTGCAATTCGGAGCAAAAAAAGGTATAATATGAGGCAATTTCAGATTGCAGATAAAGCGGTAGAATTTGCAAGAACCGTGAGGAAGGGTATGCGAGGGAAACCCAACAAGGGTGTCCCTTACCATTGAAATCAGCAGCTTTTGAAGCTCTCTTAAAGCTTCAAAAGCTTAGGCGGCGGGGCGAAAAGACTTTTTCAACACGCTGAATTTGAAACCGAAAGGAGACCACTCCATGAAAATAGGCATGATGTACGCCATGGACGGCGAAATCGAGAGCCTGCTGAAAAACGAAAACGCCCACCTTATAGAAAAGGTGTCCGGTGCATCCTTTTACCAAATCCGTGAAAATATAGTGGCCTGTGCCGGAGGCGTGGGCAAGGTGAATGCCGCCATGTCCACCCAGCTGCTTATCAGCCGCTACGCCCCCGATGTGGTGCTGAATGTAGGCGTGGCGGGCTGCTTTGAAAATGTGCCCATCGGGACACTGGTGCTGGCCACAGGCTTTGTGCAGCACGATTCGGACACCTCCGCCCTGGGCGATCCTGTGGGCCTGGTGTCCACGGTGAACAAGGTGGAGTTCCCCACCGCCTGGCCGGAGAAGGCCAGATCCGCCATGGATAAAACGGGCCTGCCCTACCGCACGGGGATGGTTGCCACCGGTGACTGGTTCGCCACCGATACCCCCCGCAGCCGCTGGATCTATGACACCTTCCACCCGCTGCTTTGCGAGATGGAGGGGGGCGCCGTGGCCCAGGTGTGCTGCCGGAATGACGTGCCGTTTTTGTCCCTGAAGTCCGTCAGCGACTGCGTGCTGGAGCACCACGACTTCTTCTTCAACTTCCCCGAGGCCATCCGGGAACTAAACGGCGTGGCCATGAAATTTATCGGCAACCTGGAGGCGGAATAATGGAGCGTATCGCAAGCTTTACCGTGGATCACACCGTGCTGGTGCCCGGCCTGTATCTCTCCCGGCGAGACGGGAACGTGGTGACTTTTGATCTGCGCTTTAAAAGGCCCAACACCGGCGAGCTGCTTTCAAACAGCCAGATGCACTCCGTGGAGCATCTCATTGCCACCCTCCTGCGCAATTCCGAGAGCCGGGACGCGGTGATCTACTTCGGGCCCATGGGCTGCCAGACAGGCTTTTACTTCCTCTATGACGGGGATAAGCTGACCGGCAGCCAGGCCATCGCCCTCCTGCAGGCGGTTTTCGCCCGGGCCGCCGAGTACAGCGGCCCCATGCCCGGCTGCTCCGCTGCCGAGTGCGGCAATTATAAAAACCTCAGCGTGGAGGAGGGCCGGGCCTGCTGTGCCTGGTATCGTGACCTTATTGCCTCCTGGACGGAGGAAAAGCTCAAATATCCCGCAAAATAAGCTGAAAAACTTCCCCAAATCGGTTGACAGGCTTCCCAAAGTCTGTTAAACTATATAAGCCGCTTTGAATGGGTCACAAGCGTCTGCCCCTTGGCAGGCCGCCCCCGACAGCGAGTCCGTAATAAAGGAAAGGTAGGTGCAACAAGTATGCAGGCAATCATCGTGACCGGTGGCAAGCAGTACAATGTTTCTGAGGGTGACACTCTGTTCATTGAGAAGCTGGATGTCAACGCCGGCGACGCCGTGGTTTTCGATCAGGTTCTGGCCATCGTGGATGGGGAGAACACCAAGTTCGGCACTCCCGTGGTGGAGGGCGCCAAGGTGGACGCCACCGTCGTCAAGAACGGCAAGGGCAAGAAGATCCGTATCTTCAAGTACACCCCCAAAAAGGGTTATCGCAAACGCCAGGGCCATCGTCAGCCTTACACCAAGGTTGAGATCGGCAAGATCACTTTCTAAGAGCGTATGACCACCGTTTCGTTCCTTGTGGAGCAAGCCCGCATCGTGGGCTTTGATGTCCAGGGCCACAGCGGCTGGGGCCAGGAGGGCGAGGACATTGTCTGCGCCGCCGTCACCAGTGCCATCCGTCTGGTCGAATGTACCGTCAATGACGTGATGGGCCTGTGCGCCTCGGTAAAGATCAGGGAGAAGGACGCGAAGATCTCCTTCCGCCTGCCCGGCGGCCTGTCCGCCCCGGCGGAGAGCACCTGTCAGAATCTGCTGACGGGGCTCATGGTCTACCTTACCCAGCTCCACGACGAATACCCCGAAAACATCGAAGTGATGGAGGAGTGACCTCCTGTTTCCCCGCAATCATCTTATCAGAAAGGATGGTACTGAATTATGCTGTATATCGGTCTGCAATTCTTCGCCCATAAAAAAGGTATGGGCTCCACCAAGAACGGCCGTGATTCCGAGTCCAAGCGCCTGGGCCCCAAGCGTGCTGACGGTCAGTTTGTTCTGTCCGGCAATATCCTGGTGCGCCAGCGCGGCACGCACATTCACCCCGGCAAGAACGTGGGCATCGGCACCGACGATACCCTCTTTGCCAAGGCTGACGGTGTTGTCCGTTTCGAGCGCCTGGGCAAGGACCGCAAGCAGGTCTCTGTCTACCCCGCCGAGTAATTGGATCATAAAAACTCCTCCGACTATTGCCGGAGGAGTTTTTATGAAAAAAATACTCCGTAGGGGCCGATGCCTGCATCCGCCCGCCCACTGTACTCCTTGCAGCGTATCCGTAGGGGGCGGCATCCTCGACACCCCACTCTGCTGTTTTACCTAAAACGGACAGAAAATTTTGCGCAGGCGAACAAAATCAAGAGAAATCCTCCGGCACATTTGCAAAGTTTAAACTCTTTTGCTGTCTTATATTATGAGAAGGAAAACAGATCTTCACCGCAGAAAGGAGGCTCCCGTGAAAACCTGCAAAAAGCTGCTTTCGAGTTTGCTGTCCCTCGGCCTGCTGCTGACCCTATTCGGGTGCAAACAGGAAGCTGACGGTATTTGGCCCTATGCTATCCGTGTGGATGGCCAGGTTTATTACTGCTACGAGGAAGAGGCGGACATAGAAAATGTGGAAGTCCTGGGCACCATCACCTCCAGTGTGAACATCAGCCAGGGACCCGAGACCGACGACCAGGCGAATCGGTCCGACTGGGTGGGCGCCTCCTACGGCACCGCTGATGGGCGAATGTATCTTTATTACGACAACCACTGGCTCAAGTGCTACCTGCCCGCAGAGATCGGCTAAAAAGGGAAGGGCCCTTCGGCATCCGCCGGAGGGCCTTTGAGACTGTCGAAAATTCCTTTGGAATTTTCCGACAAAAAGATTGCAGCCTGCTGCGCGCATAATTTGTGCGCCGGTGGCGCACAAATTCCACACTGGCAGCCTGAGAGGTATTTTTCCCCACGCACATGTCGCGGTGAAAAATGATTCCAAATTTTTGCCGCCTGCGGGCGGCAAACTCTGCGAGGCTTTTTTGACACGCCGGAGGGCCCTTCTGCACCTATATAAACTTCAATTACGGCTCAGGCGTTCCCTTCGTCTCCTGGACAGGAGCGCTCTCCACAGGCCCCGCCTTGGCCGCCTTCTCCTCCTTCACTCCGAAGGCCTCCTTCAGGCTGCGCATATCCGGGTCAAAGATGTCAGTGCCCGCCGCGCCTTCGTTCTGGTTGCGCAGCTTACTGTTGATGGAGATGATGTTCTTCACCGCCAGCACAGCCATCATCATCAGCTCATAGCTCAGACGCACGGCGATGGGCCCCAGGATCATCAGCAGGATGCCCTTGCCGCCCATCCAGCCGCTCCAATCGGAGCAGAACAGCATAAAAAAGCCCACCAGGATCACCAGCGCCGTGAAGAAAATATACAGCGCCTGCAGGATCTTCTCCACGATCAGGAACTTAAAATTGCATGCGTCGTGAAGGAATTTGCCGAATTTTCCCATTTTCTCCCGCCGTTTGGCCGGAACGATGAAAATGAAGGCCAGCACCGTGGCGATGATGGCCAGCAGAATGGCAATAATGCCCAGGGTGCCTAAGGTGCTGATGCGGGAGCCATACAATTCGTAATCGTACATGGAAGTTCTCCTTTCAGGTTTGCTTCGCGCCGCCCTGCCAGGCGGCACCTGTCAAATTTCTACGTCATCATTTTACCGTATAATAAAATCATCGTCAAGATTTTTCCCATTCCCGGCACAAGGGACTTGACAACGACCCTTGATTTGTATAAGATAGTAGGCACAAATTGGATTTCCACGTTGAGGGAGTAATTCCATCCTGCCCTGCGGGATGAGGCAGACCCGTCAGTACGGCCCCTCGGGCCCGGGCTGTCTTGAAAGAATGAGACTCATACATAGGCCGCGTGCCTGTGTAGGGTCTTTTTTGTTTTGCCTATAGGGCAGAAAAGGAGGATACTATGAAACCGGATTATTTGCAAACCACTGAAGAAGTGCTTTCCACTCAGGGCAGCTCATCCCGGGGCCTTACTGGGGAGGAGGCAGTTGCCCGCCTGTCGAAGCACGGCCCCAACCGCCTGCAGGAGGCCAAGAAAATCACCAATTTCCAGCGCTTCGTGCAGCAGCTGAAGGACCCCATGCTGCTGATTCTGCTGGCCGCCGCCGCCGTGTCCGCCGTCACCAGCATTCTCTCCCACGAGAGCCTTACGGAGGTGTTCATCATCCTGGTGGTGGTGCTGCTCAACGCCGTATTGGGCGTGGTGCAGGAGAGCAAGGCTGAGGCCGCCATTGAGGCCCTCCAGACCATGGCTGCCGCCACCAGCAAGGTGCTGCGGGACGGCAAGATTACCGTGCTCCACAGTGCCGACCTGGTGCCCGGGGATGTGGTGATTCTGGAGGCCGGGGACGCCGTGCCCGCCGATGGCCGATTGCTGGAGTCCGCATCCCTGAAGATCGAGGAGGCCGCCCTCACCGGCGAGAGCGTCCCGGTGAATAAGACCGCCGAGCCTATTGCGGCTGAGGGTGATGTGCCTTTGGGTGACCGGAAAAACATGTGCTACATGGGCTCCACTGTGGTCTATGGCCGCGGCAGCGCCGTTATTACCGCCACCGGCATGGACACCGAAATGGGTAAGATCGCCGGCGTACTGGCCCGGACGGAGCAGGAGGAGACCCCCCTCCAGCGCAAGCTGACCCAGCTGGGCAAGACTCTGTCCTACCTGGTGCTGGCCATCTGCGTGTTCATCTTCGTTTTTGACCTGCTGGTGGAGGGTGATTACTCCCTGGAGGCCATTCTGAAAACCTTTATGGTGGCCGTTTCCCTAGCCGTGGCCGCCATTCCCGAGGGCCTGGCCACGGTGGTGACGGTGGTGCTGTCTATCGGCGTTACCAACATGAGCAAGCGCGGCGCGGTGATCCGCCGCCTGACGGCAGTAGAGACCTTGGGCTGCACCCAGGTCATTTGCTCCGATAAGACCGGCACCCTTACCCAGAACAAGATGACCGTGGTGGACCACACGGGCCCCCAGCGGCTTTTGGCCACAGCCATGGCCCTTTGCAGCGATGCTGCCTGGGCAGAGGAGGGCGCTCAGGGCGAGCCTACGGAGGCGGCCCTGGTGAATTTCGCCGCCAAGGCGGGGCTGAAAAAGCCCCTGCTGGAGGAGCAGCAGCCCCGGGTGGCCGAGGCCCCCTTCGATTCCTCCCGAAAGATGATGTCCACCGTGCACCAAATCGACGGCGGCTTTATCCAGTATACCAAGGGTGCGCCGGACGAGGTGCTGCGCCTTTGCACCAGCTATATAGACAGCGGCGAAAAGCATCCCATGACCGAGGAAAAGCGCCGGGCCATTCTGCTGGAGAATAAGGCCATGGCCGACCGGGCCCTGCGTGTTTTGGCTGCTGCCCAGCGCAGCTGGGGCGACACCTTGCCTGAAGACATCAGCCCCGAGACTCTGGAACAGGATCTGTGCTTCATCGGCCTTGCGGGTATGATCGACCCCGTGCGTCCGGAGGTGAAGGACGCCATCCACCAGTGCCGCAAGGCGGGCATCCGCCCGGTGATGATCACCGGTGACCATAAGGACACCGCCGTGGCAATCGCCAAGGAGCTGGATATTCTCGACAGCGCTGACCAAGCCATCACCGGCAGCGAGCTCAACGCCTTTACGGATGAGGAGCTGGCGGAGATCGTGCCCCGCTACAGCGTCTATGCCCGGGTTCAGCCGGAGCACAAGGTGCGCATCGTCACTGCCTGGAAAAAGCGCGGCGCCATCACTGCCATGACCGGCGACGGCGTCAACGATGCCCCCAGTATCAAGACCGCCGACATCGGTGTGGGCATGGGCATCACCGGCACCGACGTCACCAAGAACGTGGCGGATATGGTCCTCTCCGATGATAACTTCGCCACCATCGTGGGCGCCGTGGGTGAGGGCCGCCGCATCTATGATAATATCCGCAAGACCATCCAGTTCCTTCTGGCCTCCAATATGAGCGAGGTGCTGGGTGTGTTCACCGCCACCCTCCTGGGCTTCACCCTCTTGGGGCCGGTGCATCTGCTGTTCATCAACCTTATTACCGATTGCTTCCCGGCCCTGGCCCTGGGCCTGGAGAAGGCGGAGCCGGATGTTATGGACCGTCCGCCCCGGGATAGCCACGACGGCATCTTCTCCGGTGGCCTGGGCTTTGATGTGGTGTATCAGGGCGTGCTTATCACCGTCATCACTTTGGCCTCCTATATCATCGGCCACTGTGTGGAGGTGGGATACTTCGAGATGCCTTCCGGTGTTTCACCCCACGGCATGACCATGGCCTTTTTGACCATGAGCATGTGCGAGATTTTCCACAGCTTCAATATGCGCTTTCAGCGGCGCAGCATTTTCTCCAGCCGCAGCCATAACAAGGTCCTGTGGGTGGCTATGCTGGGCAGCCTCCTCATAACCACGCTGGTTTTGGAGGTAGGGCCCATTGCCGATGCCTTCGGCTTCACCCCCGTGGGTTGGGCCGAATACGGTATCGCCCTGGCCTTGGCCGTGCTGGTGATCCCTGTGGTGGAACTGGTGAAATTCTTCCAGCGCCGGGCCGCTAAGAGAAAGAAGCGGTAAATCTGTATTCCCGAAACAAAGAGCCACCCCGGGCGCCCTCCATAAGGAAGGGCCCGGGGTGGCTTCTTGCATCTTGGCTCAGTAGGCTCTCGAAAACGGTGCGGCCCTAATGGCTGCGCCGTTTCCTCGTTGCTGCTTGCGGGCGGCAAGCGCTGCAAGCCTTTTTAGCAAGCTGAAGCAAGGGCATCACAGCAAAGCCGCAATGCCCTTGTTTTCTGCATATTTTACAGGTAGCTGCGCATGTCCTCGGTGGCCATGGACTCGTCCAGGCTCAGGGTAACAGTGAACTTGACGCAATTCTCCTCGCTGAAGCGGTCCAGCCAGTGGAGGAATTTTTCCGCCTCCGCCAGATCGCTGCTGGCGGCAATTTTGGCCAGGTTGTCCACAAATACGTGAGAAATATCATAATTGCCGGCGTAGAGACCGCTGATGAAGCCGCGCAGGCATTCAAATGAATTCAAGCTATACTCCTTGGCATTGACCAGGCGAACGCTGGATTTAATGTCAAAGGTCATGTCCGCACCGGGCTCGATGCAGACCACGCTGCCGTTCTCGGACTCCACGGCACTGTGAATCAGGTCGATGAGCTGCTTTGTCTTGCCGGCACCGTTTGCACCCATAATCAGTCTAACCATAAGAAATCACTCCTTTGTCTTTTTGTGGTTAACTTGCATTTAATATACCATACTTCTTTTCAAATGGCAATGGAGAAAGCAAAATTCATCATTTCTTCACGATTGCTTTTCCAGCTTTTCCCGCAGGGCTGCGCCCAGGTCCTCATAGCCGGGTTTACCCAGAAGGGCGAACATGTTCTTCTTATATGCCTCCACGCCGGGCTGGTCAAAGGGGTTAACATCCAGCAGATAGCCGGACAGGCCGCAGGCATAGCAGAAGAAATAGATCAGCTCGCCCAGGGTGAAGGCATTGCGCTCGCCGCAGCACACGCGGATATTGGGGACGCCCCCCTCCACATGGGCCAGGAGCGTGCCATCCATGGCCTGCTGCTTCAGGTCGCTCATGGCCTTGCCCGCCAGGAAGTTCAGCCCATCGCCGTTTTCTGCGTCATAGGGCACTGTCAGCTCGCCGGAACGGGGGGTAAAGCGTACCACGGTCTCAAACAGATTCCGGCGGCCCTCCTGGAGATACTGTCCCATGGAGTGCAGGTCCGCAGTATACTCTACACTGGCCGGGAACAGGCCCTTGCCCTCCTTGCCCTCGGACTCGCCGTACAGCTGCTTCCACCACTCCGCCATAAAGCGGAAGAAGGGGTCAAAGCAGGCCAGGACCTCGATCTCCATGCCCCGGTGCTGCAGCTCATACCGGGCTGCGGCATACTGCCAGGCGGGATTTTGCTCCATGCCTGCCTGGGCACAGACATCCATCATGGACGCCGCACCGGCCATGAGCTGTCCCACATCAATACCTGCCACGGCAATGGGCAGCAAACCCACCGCCGTGAGGACGCTGTAGCGTCCGCCGATGTCATCCGGAACCACAAAGCTCTCATAGCCCTCGGCCGCGGCAAGGGATTTCAGGGCGCCCTTTTGCCGGTCGGTGGTGGCATAGATGCGCTTGGCGGCGGCCTCGTGGCCGTACTTTTTCTCCAGAAGCTGGCGGAAAAAGCGGAAGGCCACCGCCGGCTCTGTGGTGGTGCCGGACTTGGAGATGACATTCACGGAGAAGTCTACCCCCTCCAGCAGCTCCTCCACCTCTGCCAGCTGGTCGTTATCCAGGCCGTTGCCCACAAAGTAGATATTGGGTGTATTCTTCTTTTTCAGGTTATAATTGGGGGAGCACAGGCACTCGATAACACCCCGGGCCCCTAAGTAAGAGCCGCCGATGCCGATGACCACCAGAGCCTGTGAATCGGCCTGTATCCTCCGCGCTGCCGCCTGGATGCGTTCAAACTCCTCCCGGTCATACCGCTCGGGCAGGCATACCCAGCCGGTGAACTCACCCCCGGCGCCGGTTCCGGCGCGCAGGTGGTCATGGGCCAGGCGCAGACGGGGTGTCAGCGCCGCCTCATAGGGCAGGGGGATGAACTGCCGCATATTGTGAAGATCTACAGAGATCATAGAAAATGCCTCCTCTTTTGTTCTTTCCCCTATGTTACATCCAACCGGTGGAAAATACAAGAGAAAACCGCCTGATTTCTTACCCGAAAACCGCGGCGCGGAGCAGGCGGGTAAACAGGTCCCCCCAGGTCATGCGCTCCACGGCCGCTGCTGCCGTCAGAGGAAGCTCTGCCAGGGTGGTATCCCCACTCTGCACCGTGAGAATGCCTACGGCCTGCCCCTTTTCCACAGGAGCCGACAGATCCTCCTGCAGCTTCACCGTCCGGGTAAGGCCGCCCGCCTGGCCCTTGCCCACCAGGAGCTTGCTCTGGGCGAGCGATGCCTCCACGGAGGGGGTGCGGCCCAGCCTTACGGGAGCCACCGGCGTTTCCTCCGGGGTGACATCCGCCAGGACGTAGGTGGAGAAGCCGTAGTTCAGCAAAGTCTTGGCGTCCTCAAAGCGCTGCTGGCTGGTCTCGCTCCCCAGCACCACGGCGATGAGCTCCATGCCCTCCCGCTCCGCCGTGGCGGAGATGCAGTAGCCCGCAGCATCGGTGGAGCCGGTCTTCAGCCCCGTGGCCCCGTCATAAAAGCGGATGAGCTTATTGGTATTGGAAAGGCCAAACTCGCCGCCCCGGATGGTATCCATCCAGATGGTGGTGAAGCGGCGGATGTCCGGGTGATGGAGGACCAGCTCGCGGCTCATGAGGGCAATGTCCCAGGCGCTGGTTACATGGCCCTCCGCCGGCAGGCCCGTGGGGTTTACAAAGTGGGTGTCCCCCATACCCAGCTCCATGGCACGGTTGTTCATCTGCTGGACAAACAGCTCTGTGACCCCGGCCACCTGCTCCGCCAGGGCCACGGCGGCGTCGTTGCCGCTGGAGACGCATACGGCCTTCAAAAGCTCCTCCACGCTGATTTGCTCTCCTTCGGACAGGTACACCTGGCTGCCGCCCATAGAGGCGGCGTTGGCGCTGACGGTGACCATATCCTCATATTTCAGCTCCCCTCGGTCCATGGCCTCCATGACCAGCAGGAGCGTCATGACCTTGGTGACGCTGGCAGGCTCCAGCTTCTCGTGCTCATTTTGGGCAAAAAGCACCTGGCCGGTCTCCTTCTCCATGAGCAATGCGGCCTTGGCCTCCACGGGCAGCTCCACAGCATGGGCCGGCAGCGACAGGCACAGCAGCGCCGAAAGCACCAGCAGCAGCGCAAAAAACCTCTTTTTCATGACTCCCCCTCCCCATAAATTGCTGGGCTATCCTATGCGCCCGAAAGAAAAATCATGCCGGACGGCAATTTTCGGTTGCATTGGACGAAATTCTCTGCTATAATAGCTATCGCGATGCAGGGTTAGTACATCGGTAGTACATCGGCTTCCCAAGCCGA
>ULVV01041341.1_pt1 | contig 16680 bp, 25 predicted proteins | sample 1959761 | NCBI WGS metagenome assembly ULVV01 (sample SAMEA4835795, study PRJEB28245) | human gut metagenome | biome: gut microbiome; material: fecal sample | place: Denmark | collected 2008
AAGGTAGCGACTACAGAATAAGAATTAATTTCCCATCTTGAAATTAATCACAATTAATATCAATTTATATCTTGACTTTAACCACCATCTGTAGTAATATACTTAATACAAGGTAAGGTTATCGATGAAAGGGCTAACAATGGTTGATAATATTGATATTGCTTATTGCATGGCACAGCTTGAGAATAGAATAAGAGTAGAAAGGAATTCTGCCAAAATTTACCTTGATTGTTGTGATGGGGTTGAAGACCCCGTGTATGAAAGAATGATTAGTAGGTGGTCAACTATGATTGACGCCTTTGAAGCAGCATTTGGGGTTGATTATTTTAGAATTTAGAAATACAAGGTAAGGTTATCGATGAAAGGGCTAACAATGAAACTCCGCAACATGAGCGCATACGTCACTGAGGAAAAGAACATCACCATAGTGCTTGCAAGCGGCGAGGTTCTGAACCTTGAAAACGCGCTTGTTCTTCACAGCTATTCTAGCCGCGTCGCTGTGTATTGCAAGATGCGCGTTTATCTGCTCCCTCGCTATGATTACAGCGTCACCACGTGGAAGCACGTTCACGCGTTCATCCAAGATTATTGTAGTTTCGTTCGGGATTACAACGCGCGCGAAATGCGCAAGATAGCGGCGCTCGGCGTTGAAGATGATGAGAAGGAATACGCATTTGCGAAAGGCATCGTAGAGGGGATACCCGTTGAAAATGTCAACTGTGAAGGTTGCGTACTATTTGGAAACGTAGAGTGTTCGCGTCTGTGCGCACTCACCCATCGAGTCGTTACTTGGTAAAGAGAGGAACGCAACAACCTCGCATTTTTGTAAGCGATTACGGCGCGGCACGCATCCTTGAGTGTGAGCGGCTTCGGAATCGCATAAGGTCTACATTTACGATGTTCGCCACTCGTAACGAGGTTTACAGCGAGTTTGTTAGTGAGGTTTTGGACAATTTTAGTGAAAGGTATTAACCATGGAAAAGCGAATTTTCGGACGTCGTTACAATACCGACACGGCAAAGCTTGTGACTTTTAACGAATCAAAATCTTTGGGGCTTGATTACTATTTTGAAAGTGTTTACAGGAAACGTAATGGCGAATACTTTTTCTATGCGGGCGGTAATGCAGCTACTGTTTATGCTGATTATGAATATGGTGTGTATACATGTGGTTATGTTTTGATACCCTTGAGAAATAAAGATGTAGAAGTTGTAATAAAGTTGGTAGGAGGTTATGAATTGGATGAAAAATATTACAAGTTTCCGGGTGTTAGTTATTATAATGGGTTTGATTGGAAAGATTATTGCCATCAGGTTTATCCTGATGTCGATGTAAATGCCTTTTATGTGTAGGAGGCAAGCAATGACTATCCAAGACAAGACAGAGGCCTACTACATGGCCAAGTTCGAGGACTACATCCGGCAATGCAAGCATTTTGCCGGTGATGCCGACAGGCTTGTGCCCGGTAAGCACGGGTATTGGGATACGTATTATCACCTGATATCGATTTTCGATGAATGGTTTGGCGTGGACTATTGGGGCGATGGATATGAAAGTTTTTGAACTGACTATTGAGGAGGCATGGCTTTACATGCCTAAACCTCTCAAATCTTTGATCAGGTTTCTGGGAATGTTGATGGGTGCTGTTGTCATAGTCTTGTGTGCGATTTAAGGATAATTCATGGCCATGTTCATCGGTTCGGTGAAGATTTTATGAAAAGTTGAATTTTCCGAACATCCATATTCTCATTTATGTTAAAGTGTTAACCGTAGGACGTACCCAATAGAAAGGATCAATGAAAATGCAAAACGTTACCCGAACCATGACCGAATACGAGGTCACCGCGTATTCGGTGTGCGAATCCGACGGAGAGGTGGGATTGAGCGACATTGCGAAATGCACCGTCCATTCCACCACAATGAACAAGGGGGAGGCCCGTGCGGCCCTGATGGAGGCCACGGGAACGGCCGTCCCCAGAGGATGCACGGTGGTCTGGAAGCCGGTAAAGAGAATGAAGTATGCCATGCCTATTGACAAGTTCTTGGCCGAAAGCGTAGTGATCGAGGAAAAGGAGATCTAGAATGAACGAGGGTCAGGCTATGCCGAAGGGTCTTGCTATCATCATCAAACGCGAGGGCATTGCACCCGAAGTCCCGACCGCTGACGTTCAGTAACCAGAAAAGAAAGGTGTTTTTCATCATGTCTAACGAAATCGTTGCAATCTCCACCGCAGACGTTACCAGCGATATGCGCGAATACGACGTGCGAGAGTTGGAAGGCGGCAACCTTGCTGCTTTCTGTTCCGTAAAAGCGGAGTCGATGAAGGACAAGGCGCTTGTGTTCAACGCCGCCAACAACCCGCAGCATAAAATCGCGGACTTCATCAACAAGAAAATCATGCTGCGCGACGTGTACGCCGAAACCCTTGAATTGGTCAACAAGGAGACTGGCGAATGTGACAAGGCACCGCGAATCGTCCTCATTGACGATAAGGGCGAAGCCTATGAGTGCGTTTCCGTCGGTATGTTCTCCGCTTTGAAGAAGTTGATTGCCACTTTCGGCGAACCTACTTGGGAGCAGCCCATTCCTGTGGTTGTCAAGCAGGAGAAGGTAGCGAACGGCTCTATGCTTACGCTTTCCGTCCAGTTCTAGGGCTTACCCGCATATCAAGCAGACTAGGAGCCGCCACTTTCGGCGGCTCCAGTTGTAAGGGGCGCCGATGTACAAAGTAAACATGCTGTCGATGGCCGACAAGGACTTGCTGAGCGAGTTTCTTTACCGTTCCATATGCCGTGTTCTGAACGTCAACGTGTCCTTTTGGGACGGGGCGGTTCCGCAAGGGGTGAGCGTTTTCGTCGCGCATCCCGAAACGGGAACGTTCGAGTACATGTTCACCAAGGACACGAAATATCCGGTAAGGCGAGACGACATTGACGAGGTTCTTCCCTTGCTGGAAGCTTATGGGAACGTGCGTGCGGGCGGCCTGGTCTACTACCTTAACTCCTGCATGGTTCCCGTGGTTTCCAAGCACAGGGCTTTTCCATATTGAAAGGAGGTGCGGAATGGTACTCACCAAGAACGGGATATGCTATGACCTGAAAAATTCCCCGTATTTCTGTTTCGTGGGATTTTACAAGTTCTTCTTTTCAAGTCCTGCGCATCTTGTCAAGTTCAGAAGAGAGTTGGAAGCTAACAGGGAGTGGCTGAACGATTCCATGACGAGGCGTTTCAAGTTCGATATGGACATGGAACTGCTTGCCGACTTCAGCCTGTACAGGAAGATAGAGACGCGGGGATTCCTGATAATCAACGAATCGACGGGGGTTGCGTACGAATGTCCCGAGAGTATAGAATTTCATGGAATGAAAATCAATTAAGGAAGCTGAAATCTGCTGTGCGCAGGTACAACAACGCCCTTCGCAGGGCTGCGAAAGCCGACCCTCTTGCGCACATCTACCTTCCGCAGGAAGTCTCGTACAAGGAACTTAAGTCGTCCATCACCACCGCACGTGCGTTGGAGAACACTGTCAACAGGTTGACAAGGGTGACGAGGCCCAAGGCCTTGGAGCCGGTGCAGCAGAAGGACGGCTCCATCGTCACCCGTTACGAGAGGCACGAATACGCCGTGCTGAAAAGCGTGCGGGAGAGGAAAAAGAGCATGAGGGCCAAGGCCTTGGGAGTTGTTCAGCCAACGGCGGGTGCCGGAAATCTGAAGCAGGCTGCCCTTTCCAGGGACACACGCCCGGTGTCAACGTTGGGAGCCGGGGCGATAAGGCGTTTCATAGAGACGCAATCGCGTCTACTCAACATGAGCAACGAGGAACAGGTTAGACGTTACTATACCAATTACATGAAAGCCCTGTGGAGCGTTTTCGGAGGCTTTCCCGAGCATGATGCCGATATCGAACGTATCGAGGAAACCATACTGACGATGGCGAGGGACGATTGGAAGGCCCCCGTCAAGGCCATCGAGGATTCCCCAAGCATCTCGTACATCTACGGGCCTGAGGAAAGGGAAGCAAAGATGAAGAAAATACTGGATTACTGGACGAACGTTGGGGCCGTGTGATGGAGTACAAAGACATATGGGCCTTGACTTGGGACGGTGGATTATGGGATGGAAGCGAGGTTTGCAATGTGCCGACGTATGCGGCTGACTTCGAAACCACGGCAGATCCGGACGACTGCAGGGTATGGGCATGGGCTGCAAGCGAGGTCGGAGACGCCGAGAACGTGAGTTTCGGAAACGACATCGAATCGTTCGTTTCGTGGTGCAGGGCGGTGGAGGGCTCGAGGGTGTATTTCCATAACCTCAAGTTCGACGGAAAGTTCGTGCTGCACCACCTTCTGTCCAACGGGTGGACGTGGGTTAGGACGATGCGGGAAGCCAGACACAAGACGTTCACGACCCTTATAAGCGACATGGGCCAGTTCTACAGCATAAAGCTTTACTTCACCCCCGTAGCTGCAGTGGAGTTCCTGGATTCCCTCAAGGTGATACCCCTTCCGGTCGCATCCATTCCAAAGGCGTTCGGCCTGTCAATCGAGAAATTGGACATAGACTATCTGGAAGCCCGGGAACCGGGACACGTCCTGACCGACAAGGAAAGGGCGTACATAGCCAACGACGTGAAGATAGTGGCTTTGGCCTTGCAGGAAATGTACGAAAGGGACATGAAGCGCATAACCGCAGGGTCGAACGCGTTCCACCATTACGTGAAGTCGATAGGTGGGAAGAAGCGGTTCCGGGACTGGTACCCCGAGCCCGACTACGACCTCGATCTGAGGAAGGGAGGGTGCTACAAGGGAGGGTTCGTGATGGCGAATCCAGAGTTCGCGGGAAAGATCGTCGGCCCAGGCCTGTCTTTCGACGTGAACTCGCTGTATCCTTCCGTGATGGCTTCGGTGCATGGCGAAGTGCTTCCGTATGGGGAGCCTGAAGCCTATGAGGGTTCTTACGTAGAAGACCCAGAAATGCCGCTTTACATACAGTTTCTGGAAGCCGACTTCACGGTGAAGGAAGGTCACATCCCCTGCATGCAACTCAAGGGGAACAGGCTTTTCGGAGAGACGGAGTACATAAGGGATTCGGGCGGGCTGCAGCCCCTGTGCCTCACGTCGGTGGACTTGGAAATGCTTTTCGAGCAGTACGACGTTCATGACGTGCGCTACGTGAGGGGCTACAAGTTCAAGGGTTCCACGCTGCTTTTCAAGGATTACGTGAGGGAGTGGACGGAGGTCAAGCAGAGGGCGACGGTAGAGGGAAACCCTGGAATGCGAACCATTGCGAAGCTTCAGTTGAACTCCCTTTACGGAAAGATGGCGACCAATCCGGTCAAGCAGTCCCGCATGCCGTATCTGGACGAAGGGGTGGTGAAGTACGCGCTGCTGGACGAGGAACGAAAAGAGGCCGTCTACCTTCCCGTCGGTGCGTTCATAACCGCGTATGCACGCGCGTTCACCGTGCGTGCGGCGCAGGCGAACAGGCATCGATGGCTCTACTCGGACACGGATTCCAACTACTTCCTGGGCACAGAAATGCCAGAGGGCATGGAAGTGGACGACGTGGAACTTGGAAAATGGGCTTTGGAACACCGGTTCGACAGGTTCAAGGCGCTGCGCGCCAAGTCCTACTGCTTCGAGGAAGGCGGGGAACTGGTCGTGCATTGCGCCGGGATGCCGTCGCGTTGCCATTCAGGGGTCACGATGGAGAATTTCGCGTTCGGCACACAGTTTGCGGGGAAGTTGCGCCCCAAGGACGTGAAAGGTGGTACAATACTGGTAGAGGACGTTTTCACGATTCACGAATAGGAGGATGCAGATGGCGAGCAGGTACGAACCGTCGTTGCGCGAACTGGCTATGGAGCCGGACGAGGAACGCCGCCTCGAAATGGCCGCCGAGATAGACCGCGACGCCGCGGATTTGGACGAAAGGTGGGACAACCGGGACGCATATGCGGGCCTCGAGGCCGAGCGCGACCGTCTTGCGGCGGAGCGCGACGAAGTGATTGCCGACCGCGATTCCTGGAAGGAGCGCTACGCGGACAGGTTCTTCGATTCCGGCGAGGGAATCACCGACCGCCAGGACGTCATCGACCGCCATGCGGCGGACGTTCGGAAGGAATCCCGCCCGCGAGGCTTCGCGGCGCTGTGGGACGACAGAATCAACTAAAGGAGGACACACATGCCTACCAAGACAAGCACCGTGCCGGCGAAAACGAAGATCGACCCGGTGGCGGTGACCACCGCGCTGATGGAGGAAACCCCGGAACTGGCACAACCGCTCCTTGCACGCGGAGTGATCGAGAAGGCCGGGGACGGGACCATCAGCATTTCGGGAACCACCGAGACTATTCACAAGATCGGGGACTACATCCTCAACTACACGCCTGCCGCGAACGCGTACCTGGACGCGCTCGTCAACCGTATCGGGTTCGTCATCATCTCGTCCAAGATGTACACCAATCCGTGGTCGGCGTTCAAGAAGGGCCGGCTCGAGTTCGGCGAGACGGTGGAAGAGATCTTCGTGAACCTGGCGCGTCCGTACCAGTTCAGCCCTTCCAAGGCCGAACAGGACGTGTTCAAGCGCACCATCCCGGACGTGCGCGCGGCGTTCCACACGATGAACTTCCAGAAGTACTACCCCATCACCATCACCGACGACCAGCTTCGTCAGGCGTTCCTGTCCTGGCAGGGAATCTCAGACCTCATCGCGGCAATCGTGGACAGCGTGTACACCTCGGCCCAGACCGACGAGTACCTGGTCATGAAGTACATGCTGGCGCGTGCCATTCTCAACGGGTACGTCCAGTCGGTGCCCATTCCCAGCGCCACCAAGGAGAACGCCGTTGACGTGGCCACGGTTTTCCGCCAGACGGCGCGCCTGCTCGAGTTCCAGAGCAACAAATACACCATGTCCGGCGTGACCACGCACACGAACATCGAAGACCAGTACATCATCGTCACCGCATCGTTCGAGGCCGTTATGGACTTGAACGTCCTGGCAAGGGCGTACAATCTGGATTACGCGCAGTTCATCGGGCGCGTGGTTGCCGTGGATTCCTTCGTGGACATGGATTGGCAGCGCTTGCAAGACCTGTTCACCGACGAGAACGGCGTCACCGACCCGTCGTTTGCCCCCTGGACGGAAGACGAGGTGACGGTTCTTCAAGGCGTCCCGGCAATCACCACTTCCCGCGACTTCTGGCAGGTTTGGGACAACTTCGAGAAGATGACGGAGAACTACAACGGCAAGGGCCTGTACTGGAACTACAACTACCATGTGTGGAAGACGTTCTCCATCAGCCCGTTCAACCAGGCCGTCGCGTTTTCCGACGTGGCTTCGTCCATCCCCGCCGTCGCCGTCTCGCCCACGGCTGCCACCCTTCCCAGGGGAGCAGACCTGGCCATCGAGGCGACCGTGACGGGAACCGGCGTGATCAACAAGGGCGTTCAATGGACGCTTGCAGGAAACGCCTCTTCCGGATCCTACGTCTCCGACGCCGGCAAGGTTCACGTCGCCAAGGACGAGACGGCCACGACGCTTACCGTGACTGCAACGAGCATTGCGGACGCCAAGAAGTCGGCTTCCGCGACGATCACCGTATCCGAATAGTCTGAGAGCGAGGGACTGTTCCAAGTCCCTCGCATTCGGGAGGCCTTCATGCCGTTTCAACCGTCAACCAATATCTATATAGGAACCGTTCCCTTCGACCCGTCGTACAGGCATGTGAGGTACTTCTCCGACAGGGAAGCCCAACAGCAGTATTTCTCCGCCCTCTGCCCCATGTCGCTAAGGAGAGAGGACTACACATACCAGCGGGTCGACGATTCCATAGTGGTGCCGTTCAATGCCGAGACCTTGTACGGGTACAATTACTGCATGTTCAAGAACGAGAACTACGGTGACAGGTGGTTCTACTCCTTCATAACGGACGTGGAATACGTCAATCCCAACTCGTCAAGGCTGCACCTTTCCCTTGACATCATGCAGACGTGGTTTCCGGACTGCACCGTGAAAGCGTGCATGGTGGACAGGGAGCATGTGAACGACGATTCCATAGGAAGGAATCTGAGGGACGAGGGCATAAACCCGGGAATGCTCAAGCAGCAGAGCCTGGACATACTGGATGAGGGTAGCTGGGTCACCGTGGTTTCATGCGTGGTGGAACCGACTTCCAGCGGATACGTGAACAACAAGGGAGATTTGTACGGGTTGCTTAATTCCGGGTCTTCCCGTTCCGTGTTCGCGAACATGTCAGGACATGACGCGCTGGTTGACTTCCAATCGTTCATGCTGGCGCTGTCGAACAACGGGCAGCAGGACGCCGTGGCCGATGCGTGGATGGTTCCGTTCTGGATGGTTTCATGGGGAGGGGTGTTCCGCCTGTACGACAAGGACGACGGGTTCGGGTTCTGGCTCAAGAACAGGGTCGATTCCACGGCTGCCGTCCGGGAACACTCGTTCACGGTGCCGTTCGACGACTGCGACGGGTACGTTCCCAAGAACAACAAGCTTTTCACCTACCCGTTCTCCAAGCTGGTGGCAACCACCTCGATTTCGCAACAGGAGTATTCGCTGGAATACTTTTCCTCCGTGAAGGGGCTTGGAAGGGGTTCTGTCGCCACCCTGAATTTCAGCGAGGTGTCGGCATGGGAACCGGACACGTCGCCGTTCCTGTATCCGATGGACTATAACGGGATGGGCGGAGAGGGACAGGATCTGAGCATATCCCTCCCGTCATGGCCTACCGTCACATGGGTTTACCAGACGTTCGCCAACATGTACTCCGGCGGTTACGGGGAGAAGCTGAGCGCATCCATTGCGAACAGCCGGAACTCGTTTTCCACGAACTTGGAGACGAACGCCAATTCGGTGATGGTCTCGATAGCCCAGGGAGCCGTAGGCGGGGCAATGAGCGGAGCGATCGTAGGAGGCGGATGGGGTGCTGCCCTCGGTGCGGGCGTCGGGGCCGTGAGTTCTGCCATAGGCGGCGTGGCGAGTTCGGCCAATGCCTTGGCGAATTCGGAAACCGCATGGGAGAACCAGTACAGGAACGCCAAGGCAGGTCTGGCACAGGCTTCGTTGTCGCCGAACACCCTCAAGGGAACCATATCGTCATCCGCGCAGGCCTTGAACTCGGGAATGTACCAGACTTGGTTTCGGGTGTACAGGCCGCGCGCCGAGATAGCAAGGGTCATAGACGACTACTTTTCCATGTACGGCTACAGCGTTGGCGAAATCAAGGTTCCCAACGTCGTGGGCCGCAGGTCTTGGAACTACGTGAAGACGAACGGGTCTTCCGTTGTCGGCAAGGTTCCAGCCGGAACGCTGGCTCAGATAAACCGCCTGTTCGACCGAGGCATCACCTTCTGGCACGTGAACGACGTGGGCAACTACGCGCTTGACAATTCGATAGTCTGATGGAGGACATGCAATGCTTACCCCTGGAATGTACGAGGGATTCAGGCTTCCCGACGGCAGGGTGCCGAAGAAAGTCGCTGGAAACGCCGTCCAGCGTGAGAACGACTGGCTCAACGACGAGACGTACCTGTCCTACATGTGGCGTCTTTACGACCTGGCGGTTTCCGTGTTCGAATGGAAGAACCTTCCCAAGGGCATAAACGAGAGGATGGTGGAGAGGTGGCTTCTGGCGAACGGCATGTGCCTGTTCGTGTACGACGAGGCCATCAAGGAAGACCCCGAACAGCGCTCGCCGGAGGGCTATGCCATGCTGCGAATGGTGATGGCGGGCCCCTTCGACATCTACAACATTCCCAAGGAGCGTTGGGCGTACACGGTAGACCCCAACCATGCCACGATGAGGTTCGACATAACCAATTCGGTGATCTGCTTCAACGACAACATAGGCACGCCGACCTTCCTTCAACTCGACCTGTATGCGAAAATGCTGTGGCAGTGCGAGCGCAGCGTGTACACCAACATAGCCCAGCAGAAGACGCCGCGCATCGTGAAGTGCACCGAGAAGCAGCGCCTCTCCTTGCTGAACCTTTTCGCGCAGGTGGACGGGTTCATGCCGGTGTGCTGGGCAGACAAGGACTTGGACTTGAAAGACGTGGAGGTGCTGAACACCGTTTCGCCCTACGTGGCCGACAAGATACAGGTTGTCAAGCACCAGATCTGGAACGAGGCGCTGACGTACCTGGGCATCGAGAACACCAACACGGACAAGAAGGAACGCATGGTGTCCCCCGAGGTGATGGGCAACATGGGAGACGTGGAGGCCCAGAGGTTCACGCGCCTGAACAGCAGGAAACAGTTCTGCAAGGAAGTGAACGAGATGTTCGGGCTGGACATCGACGTTGACTTCCGAAGCGGCATGTACATCAGGACGGACAAGGAAGGTACGGTTCCCGTCGGAGGAATGGAGAGCGGGACGGTTGACAAGGGAGGGAACACAGGGTATGGTGGAGGCAATCTCTGGCAGGCGCTCAAGGCGGCATTGAAGGGTGGAAGATGAGCAGGTACACGACACAGCTTAGATGGGTGGTGGAACAGGCCCTTGACGACATCGGCGCTCCGCACGAGGAATCCATGTGGGAGCGCGTGTATTCGGAAGTGGGGCTTGCAGACTATCCGATATTCGAAGAAGCCCATAGAAAGGTTCTGAACGACAAGATCATACGGCACTACTACACGCGCGAGATAGGTGCCGAGACGGTTGCGAGATGGCGCATGTTCGTGAGAGACGCCATGCATCTGATAATGCCGTATTACAATCAGCTTTACGAATCCGAATTGCTTGCGCTTGGAATGGAGCCTTTGGGCGACCGCAACCTGTCCCACGTAGAACATGCGTGGGGGACGACCGAGAACATGGGCTCGGGAACCACGGAATCGTCAACCGACACTCAGAACGTCTACCAGGACACGCCGGCAAGCCAGATGATACCTGAGCAGGTGAAGAGCCTGGAATACGCCACGAACGCGACGTTCGACACGGAAACGGCCAGCGGCAAGGCGTCCAACGAAAGCACGGGAAGCTACGACAACATGGTTCAGAGGGACGAGACGGGATATTCCCGCCCGCAGTCCGAACTTCTGAAGCTGTACCGCGAGACGTTCCTCAACATCGACAACGACGTGGTGCATGACCGTGAACTGGCACAATGCTTCATGACCATATGGTGAAAGGAGGGAACATGGCGACGGACGTAAGGATACCGCCTTTGAGGTTCTTCACGCAAAGGGTGCTTCCTGCGGTGTACACCGACGAGCTTTCGTACTACGAAGTCCTGGCGAAGGTGGTCGACAAGCTGAACGAACTCATAGACGTGGTTGGCGACAGCGCCACCATCGAGCAGATTCAGCAGGTCATAAAGGACATAGAGAAGGAACTGTCGGCGTTGTACGTGTACGTTGACAAGGAAGTGCAGGGAGCCAAGGACTATTCGGACGACCAGAACGATATCCTGGAAAAGTACCTCGAATCGCTGATAGTGAATGCGACCGTGGGAAAGGTCTTGGTTTGGTCTCAGACAGGTGGGGGCATATGCCCTTTGCAGGAGGAACTTGACAGGCAATACGACTTCTTGAGGTATTATGCCTACAATGCCGGCAAGATGGATTCGTTCGAGAAGACCGCGCAGGAAATCGACGGCTACGATGCCACGGCATACACCGACGATCTGTACAACGCCGTTCTTCTGAACGGCAACAGCGACCTGCCTGTGCAGGATGGAAACTAAGGAGAGTGTCGACATGAGTGCTACCAACACAACGCAGTTCTTGCAGCTGCCGCAATTCGCTGCGACGGACAAGCCGACATGGCTTGGGGACTTCAACGGCGCAATGTCCAAGATCGACACGGGCGTTGCGTCCAACAACAACAAAATAACGGAACAGACGGCACAGATCGCTGCCGTCCAGAAAATGGCGGAGAATGCAAGTGTTACGGCCAACAAGGCGATTTCCGTAGCTGAAAGCGCCACGCAAGATGCAGCAGCCGCGTCATCCGCAGCATCGAACGCCCAGACAGACGCAAATCAGGCGCTTTCAAAGGCAAATTCGTTGGAAAGCCGGTTCGAACTGGTGAAGTTCGGGCAGGTAACACAGGCGCTGATGACGCCATCCAGTGGGTTGACTATTGGGAATTCATTGATCAGTTACGCCCTCAATCAGGACGGGACATACGGCAAGGTATACGGGCGCATACAGGTGACCACGCAGACCGGCGAAAGCGGGCAGCGCGTGACGTTGAAAGCGGGCAGCATACCGTTCAAGAAACCGTCTTCGACCGTGAAGGTGACGTTCATAGGCATCACGTCATGCTCGCGTGTTGGGCAGAACGACATAGAACGCATAAACATTGCTGACATGTGGCTGGAACCCGATGGTTCGTGTAGCTTCTCTTCCATGTCCACACCGTGGACTGATGAACTAGTCAATATAGACATACTTGCCATTCCTATCTATTTTAAGGACTTCGGAGACATGGGGGTGGAGGAACTGACTTCATTGATGAACGCACCGGAAGAGAAGTTTCTCGAGGCTGTTAGAAGCGTGTAATGGCCATGGCGGAAGTTCCAGACAGAGGAAACCCCAATTTCTTCACGCTTTTCAACGGAAGCCACGTGGCGGAACTGGTCGGTTCCGCCTCCACCTCGAACGTCTTCATGCTCACTTCGATGAACACCGTGCAGTTCCTCGGGGACTGCACGGCGGGAGCGGACGGCAGAATGTGGGTTCTTCCAGAGGAATGCAGGCCGAAGAATCCCGTCCGCTTCATGTGCCCGATCGAGCCGACGGGAGACGTGCCCGGTGCGTCCTACGAGGTCGTGGTGGACGTGACGGCGGAAAGCAAGGCGGTGGAGGTCGTCACGGGAATCGCAACGGAAACGTCCAAGGCGTTGACGGAGGCCACGCTGTCCACGGAAACGTCCAAGGCGTTGACGCAGGCCACGCTGTCCACGGAAACGGCGAATGCGGTCGATGGCGTTGAGATGTCCACCAGTCAGGTGAGGAACCTCGTTTCCAGCCCGTCTCCCATGGTGGGGGCAGGGCTGACGGCCGGACAGTACGACGACCTGGTTGGAGCGTCCGCCCTTTCGTCGGCGACGATGACGCAGACGAAAGTGGAAGTGCTTTCAGGCGTCGCCCTGCAGACGGCGGAAGGGGAAGTGCTTTCAGGCGCCGGCCTGCAGACGGCGGAAGGTGACTTCCTGGTTTCTGCGACGGCGGTGTCCGGAAGCATCGAGGTGACGGGCATGCCGAACGCGAAGAAGGCGACCATAAAGGTTCCCGACACGCCGGGTTCGACGTTCGCCGTCGTGACGGTGATGCCTGACGGGACGATATCCGGAGAACCTGGGGTGCTGCACTACACCAACGGGCACATGTTCAGCATATCGGACAACTGGTATTTGGAGGGATAGAATGGAATTGGTGGATGGAACTCAACTGTGGGCCATGGGGTTGTCGTGCGTCTTCATGTTGCTGGACATCGTTTCGGGCTTCGTGGGCGCGTTGAAGAACCGGTGCGTCAACTCTTCCAAGATGAGGGACGGCATATTCAACAAGGCCGCGCTCTTGATCGTGGTTTTCGTGGCATGGCTGGTAGAGTTCACGGTCAGGCATGTGCCGGGTCTTGGCTTCGACATGCCGCTTCTGATTCCCGTCTGCGTCATCGTCATACTGATGGAGGTCGCAAGCGTCATGGAGAACGTGGCGAAGATAAGCCCGGCGCTTGCTGGCAGCAGGCTTTTGAAGTTCTTCGATTCGGAAAAGGAGGATTGAGGCATGGAAAGACCGAACGACCTGCCAAACCCGGAAAACTCGGTTTCTTTCGAAGACGTTGCGGAAGTGGAGGTGATCGACCATGGGGACGCCGAATGACGTGCTGCGCATCGCTGCCGGAGAGATAGGGTACTATGCTCCGGACGACCCGGAGCCCGGCAGCAAGTACGGACGATGGATGGCCGACGTGACGGGCGAGTCCTGGCTGGGCGGGCCGTCAACAGAAGTGTGGTGGTGCATGATCTTCGTGTCCTGGGTGTTCGCGCAGGCAGGCGTGGAGTTTCCCGGAGCACCATCGTACAACACGGACTCTACCCTGGCAGCCGCACGCAAGGTCGGGCGCGTGACCGACGCGGGGCATGCGGGCCCGGGAGACATCGTGGTGTTCGACTGGAACTTTTCCAGCGCGGCAACAGACCATGTGGGAATCGTGGAGAAGAACTATGGCACGTACCTGCAGACCATTGAGGGCAACACCTCGGGCAGCGCGGGCGGCAAGCAGTCCAACGGCAACGGCGTGTGGAGGCGCACGCGGGACTACTCGGTCGTTGCGGGCGTGGTGTCCCCATATTGGGACACCGCTTCGGAAAGCAGGCCGCAGCCGGGAAAGATCGACGTGGACGGATGGTGGGGGCCTGCCACGGTGAGGGCCTTGCAGGCTGCTCTCGGGACGGAACAGGACGGCGTGGTGTCCAACCAGGACAGCCGCGACATGTCGGCAATCGGCGGAGTGCCCTCCACCGCCTGGCAGGTGGGCCGGGGCGGCTCCGACGTGATCGCCGCGCTCCAGTCCAAGGTGGGCGTGGAGGCAGACCGCTACTTCGGGCCGAACACGTGCCGCGCCTTGCAGCGTTACCTCGGCACCGAGCAGGACGGCGTGCTGTCTCGCCCGTCAGAGTGCGTGAGGGAAATGCAAAGACGCTTGAACGCCGGAACGTTTTGATGTATAATGTGAATGCGCCGTTAGGTAAGCTGGTTTCTCGATTCTGTGGGGCACGTCCTGAAAAGATGCACAGGTCGAACGGAGAAAGGCCCGCTCTGTACCTTCCCTATCGGTAGCAACCCCCTGTTTCGAGCGCCCCGCTTGCATGTCATGATGGGGCGCTCGCTTCATAAGGAGACGAAAATGCAGAAGTACATCGACTTCGACAGGACGAGAAGCCATAACTGCCTTTTCAACTTCGTGAACGGCATACGTGGGTGCGGCAAGACCTATGGCAAGCTGAAAGACGACATCGACCGCTACATGAAGGGCAAGGGGCGGTTCATCTACCTGCGTAGAAGCGAGGAAGAACTAAAGACGTTGACCACGCAGAAGTCCGGCCGCCTTTTCAACCACGTGCAGACCGAGTACGAAGGGCATGCTCTATGGTGCGAGGCCAACTTGCTGCACATCGACAAGGAGGTTTGCGGTTATGCGGCAGCCCTCTCAACGGCCCGCAAACTGAAATCGGATGCGCTGGACTACGTGACGGACATCATCTTTGACGAGTACGTCATAGACGACACGACTTCGCAGCAAAGGTACCTGCCAGACGAGGTGACGGCGTTCTTCGAGTTCTACGAAACCGTTGCAAGGCCGGGCTCGAGGGACTACGACGTGACGGTGTGGTTTTTAGGAAATGCCATATCCTCGTCCAATCCTTACTTCGACTTCCTAAACCTTGACTTGCCCTATGGAAGCGACATAATCAAGAAGGGCGAGTTTCTGGTTCAAATGTGCGCACCCCCAGACCTGATAGAGGCAAAAAAGAAAACAAGGTTCTATCAGGCTATCGCAGGAACCGAATACGCAGCTTACGCAGTTGAGAACAGGTTCCTGAGAGACAATCGAACGTTCATAGAGAAGAAAACAAAGGACGCTGAATACCAGTTCACGTTGATCTACTACGATAACCTAATAGGTGTGTGGAGAGACTACCGTAACTGCAAGTTCTACATAAGCGAAAGCGTTGACAAACAGTGCAGAACTGTGTATGCTGTAACCACGGAAACGCAGGAACCTAACACGTTCCTTCTACGTGGATTCAAGAACAACTACCATTTGAAGGAACTAAAGAAAGCTTACGATTCTGGATGTCTGTTCTATGAAAGCCAGAAACTTTATAAATGGTTCAGGGACATCGTGAGAATGGGGTTGAGATAATGGCAGAACCTGTGATCATAACAGCAATCAAAAGATCAGGGGTGGAAAACGCCTATATAGGAACAATCGGTGATGACGGGTACGTGTATTTCAACGATTCCATGTTCTATAGGTTCAAGCCCACAGGAACATGGGAACAAAACGTGTACGTGTTGAACCGGTCGCGGTATTCGTGGGCTAAATGCACGATGTTCGAAAAGATATCAGCCGTGAATCTTAACGCTGGCGCAGGAAGCGTTGCACCGGGTGGAATCGGAGTTGAGGGGGCAATCAAGTGGGCTATTGCTGTTGCAGAGGATGCATCCCATGGTTATGATTGGGACTACCGTTGGGGGCCTGACTACGACTGTTCTTCGCTTGTGTATGAAGCTTTCCGCGTTGGTGGTGGTTTCGACCTACCTGTGCACACAGGAAACACGCATTCGATGATTAGAGACTTTACAGCTATCGGATTCAAGTGGTTGGCTGGAAAAGGAAATTCAGCTAGCGAATGCGTAAGAGGTGATATACTCCTGAATACAGCAAACCATACTGAAATATATATTGGTAATGAAATGAATGTGGGTGCACATATAAATGAAAAAGGAACGGTTAGAGGTGGCAGGTCTGGAGATCAATCAGGTAGAGAGATTTGCACCAACGCATATTATTCGTATCCTTGGAATGGAATATTGAGGTATGAAGGATGAAAATTTACAGGTAAATGTAAAAACATAATTGTAGTATCAATAATAACCCCTGTTGCCGTAGGGGTTATTTTTCTAGTTAGGCTTTGGT
>ULVV01030747.1_pt1 | contig 16657 bp, 15 predicted proteins | sample 1959761 | NCBI WGS metagenome assembly ULVV01 (sample SAMEA4835795, study PRJEB28245) | human gut metagenome | biome: gut microbiome; material: fecal sample | place: Denmark | collected 2008
TGGATAGTTTGTGGCATGATTTTGTTTGTGCCACTTTGTCCGGTAATGGAACCCTGTGGCAGTTCATATTTTATCTTCGGAACAACTGTCTGCTACTCGCAATTTTAGCTTATTTCCGCGAATTTAGATTTAGTTAAATGTTTTACACCGCGGCTATAGGCTGTGAGGTTGCGATGTATCAGCAAATAATTCCTCAGAGAAAATATGAAGTCAGCCACAGGATTTTGTATGGATAGTTTGTGGCATGATTTTGTTTGTGCCGCCTTGTCCGGTAATGGAACCCTGTGGCAGTTCATATTTTATCTTCGGAACAATTGTCTGTTACCCGCAAATTTAGCTTGTTTCCGCGAGTGTAGGTAATTTAATATTTGCAGTAAATCAGCTTGTCTTATAAGCATAATAAAATAATAGTTCGCATTATCGGAAAAGTCAATAGAAAATTAGCACTCAAAAATAGTGAGTGCTAACAAAATAACAGAAAACCCCATGGATTGGGCATTTTTGGAATTGTGAAAAGTTTATAAACTTATTTTTCACTGGACATTGTGGCGTAAAAATGCTAGGATTTATTTTATAATATGATTAAAGGGTCAAAAGATATCATCGATGCATGCTTGCATGCAATTCGATGTATACCTTAGTGACCCGCACTATGATATAAGGAGACTAATATGTTACAGACAGGTATTAAAGGTAAGAAAGAGATTACAGTGACTTTGGATAAGACAGCGAAGGCTATGGGAAGCGGCACGATGGACGTGTTTGCTACTCCGGCTATGATTGCGCTGATGGAAAATACAGCTTTTGAGAGTGTTGCGTCTGAGCTTGAGGAGGGAAGTGGTACTGTCGGTACTGCGCTTGATATCAAGCATGTTTCGGCTACACCGGTTGGCATGAAGGTGACCTGTGAGTCGGAGCTTGTGAAGGTGGATGGTAGAGCGCTCACTTTTTCTGTAAAGGCTTTTGATGAGGCAGGACTCATTGGTGAGGGTACTCATGAGCGTTTTATAGTATTTGAGGAGAAATTCCAGAAGAAGGCAGATGACAAAGCAAAGTAGACCGGATTTAGATAGTAAAACACCGGAAATCAAAACGGAGAAACGTAAGGCCGTAGGTGGTGATTGTAAGGAATCTAACATCGAAGGAAAAAGTGCGAGGAAATACAGCCGAAGATGGGATATCATTGTGACAGCCTTTGATTTTGTGACCAATTTTTCAGAGAGCTCTATTTCTGCATACGCAGGGCAGGCAGCCTTCTTTTTGATGCTGTCGTTTTTCCCGTTTTTATTGTTTTTCTTTTCGTTGCTGAGCTGGACACCGCTTACAGAGGCTGATTTTTTGATGTGGGCGAGCTCGTTTATTCCGGAGTCGTTTGGTGATATCATGAAAGATCTGGCCAGTGAGGTGTATGCCAGCGGCACAGGCAGGCTTTCTATTACGATGATTACAGCCGTGTACTTAAGCTCAAAGGCTTTTATTTCGTTTCAGCTTGGGCTTGACGATATGTACCATGTGAAGGAAAACAGAAATTTTATTTTGCGGCGCATATATTCGGTGCTTTACAGTATCGTTTTTGCACTGGCGCTCATTTTTTTACTGGGTATCATGGTGTTTGGAAATATGCTCAGGAAGATGTATTTTTCAAATGTTCATCATATAATTGGAAGTATAATAGGCAGTGTGGTCGATTATCGTCTGGTAATCTGCCTGCCGGTGCTTATTTTATTTTTCTGGGTGATTTATGTGTTTCTGCCAAACAAGAAGCGTAGGGCAAAGTATCAGCTGCCGGGAGCGGTATTTGCGGCTGCTGCATGGATGATTTTTTCTGGAATCTTTTCTGTGTACGTGGATAAATACAATAATTATTCTTCATTTTATGGCACAATGACCACTATTGCGCTTATAATGGTATGGTTATATGGTTGCATGTATGTGCTTTTCATAGGCGGTATAATAAACCGCACATGGGAGGAGCGTATGGAGGCAAAAAAATATTATAAATATTAAATTCGGAGGCTTCGAATATATGGATAATAATAAAGAAATGATAGAAGGGCTTGTATCACAGATACTTGACGATTATCATGATGACAAAATCATAAATCAGCAGGCACTATTTTCACAGCCAGACAAGGAGGCTGTTTGTGATCTGCTCTCAAAGCTTATTAAGATAATGTATCCGGGCTATTTCAAGGGCACGAGCTTCAGATATTACAACCTGGATAGCCAGATTGCTGTTCTTTTGGAGGATATCATGTACAATCTGCGCAAGCAGGTGGTGCTTGCCCTGCCGCAGAATCCTAAATACAGGAGCTTATCACATCACGAGCTTGTCAATATGTCTGAGAAAATCAGCAATGATTTCTTTAAAAGGATTCCAAAAATCAGAGCTTTGGTGGAGACTGATGTGGCTGCGTTTTTTGACGGAGACCCTGCAGCATACAATTACAATGAGATTATCCTTTGCTATCCGGGACTGCTTGCAATCACTACAAACCGTATAGCCCACGAGCTGCATCTGCTTGGAGTACCGCTCATCCCGCGTATGATGACAGAGCATGCACACAGCAAAACCGGTATAGATATCCATCCGGGTGCCACTATTGGCAAGAATTTCTTTATAGACCACGGAACAGGCATCGTGGTAGGTGAGACCACTATTATCGGTGACAATGTCAAGGTATATCAGGGTGTGACTATCGGAGCACTTTCTACCAGAGGCGGTCAGAAGCTAAAGGGTGTGAAGAGACATCCTACTATTGAGGATAATGTCATCATCTATGCCGGAGCTTCGATACTTGGTGGTGAGACTGTCATCGGAAGAGGTGCTGTCATCGGAAGTAATGCATTTATTACTTCATCTATCGAGCCGGGGGCTCGTGTGAGCATCAAAAACCAGGAGCTTTCCATCAGAACAGGAGAGCGAAAGGAGCTTGTGGCCAGCGAGATGGAGACGGATCCGAGCTGGTTCTACGTAATATAATATTATAATATACTTTTTTGACTGAGGTTGGTATGCGCCCCGGACACTTGGTGTCTGGGGCGCATTCTATTAGCCACAACTGAAAAAAGTAAGAAAAATCTAAAAAATATTATTGACATCTAAGCGACGTTAGGGTATACTAACAGCCGTAAGAGCTACCAAATGATGTTTTTTATCATTAAAGTCGTGAAGAAAAGACGTGAAAAGAGGTAAATATGATGCCATTATCAATGAGTGGTGCCGGGGAGGCACAGATAATCAAGAAAATCGGCGGAAAGGAAGAGGTGAGATCTTTCCTTGAGAAGCTGGGCTTTGTAGTAGGCGGAGAAGTGACTGTCATCTCAGAGATAGCCGGCAATATGATAGTCAATGTAAAGGGCGCCAGAGTAGCAATCGGCAAGGACATGGCAAATAAGATCATGGTCTGATAAACAATGTAACAGGCATGGATATAGCATGTATGACATATATAACACATACAACACATGCAGCAATGTGCTGTATAAGCTGTAATCATTTAAGATTTAAACGACTTTGTATATGATATTATGCAAACGTTTATATAAATTTTTTAAACAACAATAAAATTAAAAAAGGAGTAGTCAGCATGAAGACATTAAAGCAAGCCAAAGTAGGCGAGACAGTCAAGGTTGTCAAGCTCACAGGCCAGGGCGCAGTCAAGAGACGTATCATGGATATGGGAATTACTAAGGGTGTTGAGATATTTATCCGCAAGGTGGCACCGCTTGGCGATCCGGTAGAGGTGACAGTGAGAGGCTATGAGCTATCACTTCGTAAGGACGATGCCTCTATGATAGAAGTAGAGTAAATTTTTTTGCCTATAGGTTAGTAAATACAAACTATAGACAGAATGAGCAAACAAAAATAAGGAGATTAAAACATGGCAGTAAAAATTGCTCTCGCAGGAAACCCGAACTGCGGAAAAACAACACTGTTCAATGCCTTAACAGGTGCCAATCAGTATGTTGGTAACTGGCCTGGTGTTACAGTTGAGAAAAAAGAGGGAAAGCTTATCGGTCACAAGGATGTAGACCTGGTGGATTTGCCGGGTATCTACTCACTTTCTCCATATACTCTCGAGGAGGTTGTTGCAAGAAATTACTTAATCGGAGAGCAGCCTGATGCGATTATCAATATCGTGGACGGAACAAATATCGAGCGTAATCTGTATCTGACAACACAGATTATCGAGCTTGGTATTCCGGTGCTTATGGCTGTCAATATGATGGACATTGTAAGGAAAAACGGAGACAAAATCAATATCAAGGCACTTGGAGAGAAGCTCGGCTGTGAGGTTGTTGAGATTTCAGCTTTAAAGAAGACAGGAATCAAGGAGACCGCAGAGAAGGCAATCCAGATTGCAAAGTCAGGTAAATCCGTTCAGAGGGTACATCACTTCGCAGATGATGTGGAGAGCACAATCGCAGGCATCGAGGATAAGCTTGGTCTTGCAGTAGCAGAGAACCAGAAGAGATTCTTTGCCATAAAGCTTTTAGAGCGTGACTCAAAGATTTCTGAGGTATTAAAGAGTGCTCCAAACGTAGACGCAGAGATTAAAGCTCTCGAGGATAAATACGATGATGACACAGAGAGTATCATCACAAACGAGAGATATCAGTACATATCTTCAATCATCGGCTCATGCGTAAAGAAGGCACGCGCCGGAAAAGAGACAGTATCAGACAAAATTGATAGGATTGTTACAAACAGATTTTTGGCACTGCCTATTTTCGCACTCATCATGTGGGCTGTATATTATGTTGCAGTATCATCACTTGGTGGAATTGTAACAGACTGGACAAACGACACACTCTTTGGTGAGTGGATTCAGCCGGCAGTACAGACATTCATGGAAAATGTAGGCTGCTCTGAATGGCTCGTATCACTTGTAGTTGACGGTATCATCGGAGGTCTTGGTGCACCTATCGGATTTGCACCACAGATGGCTATCGTATTCTTATTCCTCTCAATCCTTGAGGACTGCGGATACATGGCACGAGTAGCCTTCATCATGGACAGAATCTTCCGTAGATTTGGTCTTTCAGGAAAGTCCTTCATCCCATTCCTCATCGGATCAGGATGTGGTGTACCGGGAATCATGGCAACACGTACTATCGAGAACGAAAAAGACCGTCGTATGACAATGATGACAGTAACAAATATCCCATGTGGAGCAAAGCTTCCTGTTATCGCACTTATCGCAGGCTTTATCATGGGTGACGGCTGCTGGTGGATGGCACCTCTTATGTACTTTGCAGGAATCGGCCTCACAATCATCTACTGTATCATTTTAAAGAAAACAAGAGCATTTGCAGGAGAGCCTGCACCGTTCGTAATGGAGCTTCCACAGTATCATATCCCTTCAGTAAAGGGTGTGCTGTTACACGTATGGGAGAGAGTATGGGCATTCCTTAAGAAGGCCGGAACAATCCTTTTCCTCTGCTGTGCAGTTATGTGGTTCCTTTCAAGCTTTGGCATCCAGGATGGCGCATTCGGACTTGTTGACACAGAAAACAGCTTACTCGCAGTAATCGGATCTGCAATCGCGGTTATCTTTGCACCACTTGGATTCGATACATGGCAGGCAGTTGCATCATCACTCTCAGGCTTTGTGGCAAAAGAGGGTATCGTTTCAACAATGGGTGTGCTCTCAGGACTTGGAGAGGTAGAGGAGTATGCAGTAAGCATGCATGATCAGTTTGCAGCATTCTTCCCAACAACAATGGTAGCAGTATCATTCTTACTGTTTAACCTGTTTGACTCACCATGTCTTGCAGCTATCTCAACAACAGCAAAGGAGCTTAACAACCGTAAGTTCTTCTGGTTTACAATCATATTCCAGAACGTATCAGCTTACTGTGTAACACTTATGTTCTACCAGATTGTGGGACTTTGCATAGGTGAGGTAGCCTTCAACTTCTGGACAGTAGTTGCATTTGTACTCCTTGCAGGTGTATTATACTTATTGTTCAGAAAAGACCCTAATAAGGCAACAGTAAAGAGCACTTCATTTGCGGCATCAAACGTGTAATAGATGTTTAAATGAGAATCAATTTGGAATTTAACACAGCAGACCTCATAGCAGTCATAGTTCTTCTATGCCTGCTGGGGCTTGCCGTAAAGATAATAATAGGATTTTTCAAGGAAAAGAAATAACACAGTAGTATAATTAGTAGCATTTGTAGTGAATAGGAGATGATGACATGCTGGCTGATATCATTGTAATTGCAATTCTCGTAGTGATAGTTGCACTTGTAATCAGGACAATAATCAAATCAAAGAAAGCAGGCAAGAGCCTGCAGTGTGGAATGGACTGCAGCCATTGCAAGGGCTGTCATTAATCCACGGCATGGTGTGTATGAAGCACAGGATGGGCAATTTCATGGAAAGAACTCATCTGCCGCTTAAGCTGCATCTGCCGGCATCGGTAACGATAGGAGGATGTATGTCGAAAGAAGCAATAGAGCAAAAAGAGGTAATAGTTGGCAAGCTAAAGGACAGCGGGTGCAGGATTACAAAGCAGAGACTTATTTTGCTTGATGTAATCCTCGAGGGCGAGTGCGGAAGCTGCAAAGAGATTTATTACCGGGCATCAAAGATAGATCATTCTATCGGGACTGCTACGGTGTATCGGATGATCAATACGCTCGAAGAGATTGGAGCGATTGACCGCAAAAATATGTATAGAGTGCAGGTGTCATAAGCCTGGTTTTATAGGAATTGTAATTTTTAGAAAAATCCGCTATACTAGAATGAGTATAGTGGATTTTTTTAGTGGAGGCTTTTATGATGAACACGATGAAGTTACCGGTCGGAATCGATGATTTCAGAAAACTGCGGGAATCAGATTTTTATTATGTGGACAAGACAAGGCTCATAGAGCAGATATTACAAAGCTGGAGCGAGGTGACTCTTTTTACAAGACCGCGCCGCTTTGGAAAAACTCTCAATATGAGCATGCTTAAGAGCTTTTTCGAGATTGGTACTGATAAATCGCTGTTCGATGGTCTGTATATTTCGGGGAATAAAGAGCTTTGTGAAGAATATATGGGAAAGTATCCGGTCGTTTTTCTTTCACTGAAAAGTGTTGAGGGTACATCATTTGATGAGGCAAGATACAGGATTATTGAGCTTATCAGCAGGGAAGCAGAGCGATTTAAGTTTCTTAAGGATAGTGAAGGGCTTTCTGAAAATGATAAAAATCGCTATAATGCAATTATTTCAGTGAATGACGGAAAATATGCCATGGACGAAAAGCTCCTTATATCCAGTCTGCAGGTTCTGTCGCAATTGCTGTTTACACACTTTGGACGTAAAGCAATTATCATTGTAGATGAGTATGATGTCCCTTTGGACAAGGCATTTCAGAATGGATACTATAATGAAATGGTCTCACTTATCAGGGGAATTTTTGGAATGGCCCTTAAAACTAATGAATTTCTGCAGTTTGCAGTCCTTACGGGCTGCCTGCGCATATCCAAGGAGAGTATTTTTACAGGTCTTAATAATTTTAGGGTCATGTCTATTACAGATGCGAGGTTTGACGAGCAGTTTGGTTTTACGGACAATGAAGTGAGAAAGCTGCTCGAGGATTATAATATGTCCATGCATTACAATGATATAAAGGAGTGGTATGATGGGTATCACTTTGGCAAGGCTGATGTTTACTGTCCATGGGATGTGATCAATCATGTGGACCGTCTGTGTGATGACAGCGATATAAGACCACAGACATATTGGATAAACAGCAGTGGAAACAGTCTGGTGAGAAGGCTCATCAGTAAAGCTGACTCATCAACAAAGGATGAAATAGAGCGCCTTATTGCAGGCGAGACAATTGTAAAGAGCATACGACTCGACCTGACCTATGATGAAATAGAAAGCACTATAGACAATATGTGGAGTGTGCTGTTCACCACAGGATATCTTACAAAGGCAGGAGATGTAAAGCTGCCGGATAGCGAAAGCTATGCATATAAGCTTGTAATTCCAAACAAAGAGGTGAGAGAGGTATTTATCCTTCAGATACAGGAATGGTTCAAGAGTGTGGTGGCAAATGATAATGATACTATGAAGCTTTTATCAAAGGCAATTATTGATAAGGATGAGACAAAGATTGCAAAGCAGCTCAATATTGTGATGGGACGTATGATAAGCATACTTGATACAAAGGCACCTGATGATATGAAGGAGAACTTCTACCATGGACTGCTTCTTGGCTTGCTGCGAGGAAGTAATCCGGACTGGCTAATTAAGTCAAATCGTGAGTCGGGAGACGGTTTTAGTGACATAATGATTATGCCGGAAAATCCGGATGCAGGAATTGTAATCGAGGTGAAGTATGCAAGGAATATAAAGGAGCTTGATGCGGCCTGTGAGATTGCCATGGCACAGATTAAGGAAAAGAGATATGATGAGGCTCTTCGTAATGAAGGCAGATGTGATATTATAGCGTATGGCATTGCTTTTAGCAGAAAGCGTTGCAAAGCAGTGGGGGAGAGGCTGTGATATATCAATAGGTACAATTGTTATAATAAGTGAATTAATGAATTGTATAAAAAGAAGAACGGCAATAAGGAAAGCACACTGAGAATTAAAAATTCTTAGTGTGTTTTTTGTTGCAATTAATTGAGAATAAAAAGTGTAAAAATGGCAAAAAAACACTTGACATATAGGTATAAGTAAGATATATTTAACTCAGGTTAGAGATAACTAACACGAAAGGAGCCAAAATGTGCCAGGAAGTATTTCAGATTGCTATGAGCATGGATTTAAAGAGCGTGGAAATGCAGCTTGCCCTCCAGTGTGCCCCACTAATTACAGGAGCGAGAATTTCAAATATGCTCATGATAGACAGCGCAGATGAGAGTGCCATGAGAGTGATTCTGAGGGCTTCCGGGATATCGCATTTCAGGCTCGCAGAAAGGAATGAGAAAACCGCCTTCCTCTTATTCCGCAGGAGCCTCTTAGAAGCATATCTGAATAATTCAGAGGCTTTGGACATACTAAAGAAAGCGGGATATGAGGATTTTTCATTCGGCAAGATATTACTTAGATTCAAAAAACACTACGAAGCGTATCTGAATGATGAACACAAGCAGTTTCCGCATGAGATGGGGCTTTTGCTTGGGTATCCGATAGAGGATGTGAGAGGCTTTATAGAGCATAACGGATGCGGCTGCCTGTATTCAGGATACTGGAAGGTGTACCGCAACGTACCACTCAAAAAGAAGATGTTTGAGGATTTTGAAAAGGCGAAGGAAAGTGTCATACAGCTATTGGCCGAGGATATAGATATGAGGCTGATACTGGAAATATATAAAGAAGAACCGCAGCAGATTGCGGTATAGGAGGAATTAAAATGAGCAAAATCAGTGTAGTTTATTGGTCACAGTCAGGCAATACAGCAGCAATGGCAGAGGCAGTTGCAAAGGGCGTCACAGATGCCGGAAAGGAAGCAGAAATCGTATTCGCAAGCAGTGCTTCAATAGATGAGCTTAAATCAGAGACAGCATTCGCACTCGGATGCCCTGCAATGGGTGCAGAGGTACTTGAGGAGGGCGAGATGGAGCCGTTTGTCACAGAGCTTGAGGGCTGCGTGGCAGGCAAGACAATCGGTCTGTTCGGTTCATACGGATGGGGCGATGGCGAGTGGATGCGCGACTGGGTAGAGCGAATGACAGCAGCCGGAGCTACAGTGGTAGGCGGCGAGGGTGTTATCTGCCAGGATGCACCGGACGATGATGCAAAGACAGCCTGCGAGGAGCTTGGAAAGAAGCTGGCAGCGGTATAAGCAAATCAGAACTATAGCGTGGCCGCGACAACAGGAATGGCCACGAAAAACATATTTTATCTCCGCAAAGTATAAACTTTGCTCCTAGTGTAAATCTGGGCCGGCGAACTTCCCATTCGCCGGCCCGCTCTCTTTTTAATGACATTTGGGCTATTGCATTGGATGGAGCTATTATTATATAATATATATGTCATAGGTTATAAATATAAGAGTATTAGGGAGGAGGAAGAAAATAATACCTATAACCTTTCTGCCTGGGAGAACAGAAAGGAGAATATAATGGCTGACAAAAAAGCAATTATAGATGAAACGCAATTTGAAGCTCAGTATGATGCAGAAGCAAAATTGCTATTAGCACAGAAACCATTTCTAGCAAATATTTTAGTGCGTACAGTAAAGGATTATATGGGATTAAATCCATGTGATGTTGAGAAGCTTATAGAAGGAGAACCTTATATAAGCACAATACCGGTCGAGCCAGGATTTACAAATTCAGTGCAGATTAAGGGGATGAATTCTGAAAATAAAGTTCGAAATGAAGGGGTTGCATATTTTGATATCTTATTTTATGTGCGTACATCAGATGGATTATCAAAGGTAATAATCAATATTGAGGCACAAAAGTCTGAACCAATAGATTATGATGTTGAAATGAGAGGTCTGTATTATGCGATTAGAGAGGTTTCATCGCAGTTGGACAGAGAGTTTGATTCTCAGAATTATAATGATATCAAGAAAGTATATTCGATTTGGATTTGTATGAATGAAAAGGATAATATGCTGGAAAAGATATATCTAACAAAGAATGATATTATAGGAATATCACGATGGAAAGATATGTATGAGATTGTTAATGTTGTGATTATTAGGCTGGCTAAAACATTGGACTTGCAAACAGAACATGAACTTCATCGGTTTCTGGGTGCTTTGTTTCTGCCAGAACTAAGTGCTGAGGAAAAAAACGATATGTTGGAGAATGAGTTTGATATCAAAATGGAAGGTGACAGAAAGGAGCTGTTGAAATCTATGTGTAATCTCAGTCAAGGAATAAAAGAACAAGGAATCGAACAAGGACGAAGAGAAGAGCGAATTTCTACATTGGTGACATTCTTCAAAAATGATGGTACTGTAGCTGCAGCAAAACAAATGCTTAATTCGTCAGATGAAGACATTAAGATTGCTAAGGAACGTCTTTCGATGATTGAAGAGTAAAGATGCAAGAAAACACCTCTATTGCAGTGCAATGGAGGTGTTTTTTTGCTATTGCCTAATCAGAAAGAATATAAAAAAAATTCGCAGATTATTACAATCTGCGAAATCCAACCTCCCTTATGTATAAAATAAGCATTTTATATAAATATGACCATTTTTCTGACCATTTATGGGATAACTATAGAATTGATTGCGGAGCGTTTGGTCTCCAGATTTGGATGCACATAGCGATTCAATGTAATATTTACATTGGAATGTCCAAGAATCTCACTTACACTCTTAGCGTCGGCGCCGCTGCTGATACAGTTTGTGGCAAAGGTGTGGCGCAATGCATGAAAGTGAGTATTCCCGATACCTGCTTCTCTTATATAGATATGAAATCTATTCTGATAAGTGCGAGGATCCATAGGCTGATTTTTCTTTAGAAAATAAGAGTCACCTTTCATTGAAGTGTTATAATAATCTGACAGCTTGTCATATATAAAGTCCGGGATAGGAATCTCACGAAGAGAATTTGAAGTCTTTGGCGAATCTATACATAAAGAAGTCTTTCTCGTGTCTGTGTGGTTATTTTGTGATGAATCGGATGTGTGTACCATATCTACCGGAAGTCTCTGCACTGTGCGATTGACATGCAGAGTGCGACTAATCATGTCGATATCTTCCCATTTCAAGGCACAAATTTCTCCTAAACGCAGCCCCATAAAAAGGCACAATAAAATACCGAGCTTATAGATATCAAGCTCGGTTAGAAGATACTCGGTTAGCTTTTGCTGGTCTGTTGTATTGATTGTATTTATGTTGTTTGAGGGTGTGACGGATGAACGTTTTGCTCTGTACGACAGATGAATTTCTCCGGTACCATATGTGGCAGCTCCATATGCAAGGATTGAGTTGAATATACAAAGTATGCTCTTTGTAACGCTCTCACCGGCTGTCTCAGGCAACTCCTTGAGTATTTCATTCTGATTTAACTCATCTATGACGCTTTCTCCCCAGTTCGGTTTGATATATTTATTGTATATAGTAGAATACTTTTGAATGGTAGAGCACTTCCGGCTGTATGCTATACTTTCAAGCCATTTTTCAGCGACTGCTTTTACGGTGATAGCGGACTGCTTTGGGGCTGCTGTTTGATTAAGTGAAGCTGCTTTCGCTGTAAGCAGCCTTTCTGTTACTTCCTTATAGCTATGGGCGTATACCGATTTGCACTTTTTACTGCCGGCTTTGTCTACTATGTAGTAGCGCCCCTCCCAGCGTCCGTCGGCTCTCTTTCTGATGTTGGTTCCTCTTCTTGACATGTCTGTTTCCTCCTTAAAAAATATATATGTATATATAATTTATAGGAAGAAGAATATTAACTCCATATAATATCTTCTGTTTTATTTCTGACCACAATTTTGACCATCTAAAACAAAAAAATATATAAAATACAACCTAATATTTTATTAAAATTGTAAAAAGATACAAAAAAAGATACAATAGTTGACATAAAACGACTCAAGTTTTATTATGTATCTAGTTTTTTTAACAGAGGTGATTTTCGCAGATTGTAATAATCTGCGAAATCCAACCTCCCTTTTAATGTAGTGTTTCACCCGGAGGCAGCAAATGAGCATACATCTTTACAAGCACAACGAAGATGCATACAGAGCAGTCGAGACCATGCTGGAGGAAAAGCAGATGGCAGCCGTCATCCATCCGACCGGCACGGGCAAGTCGATGATAGCCTTCAAGCTCGTGGAGCAGCATCCGCACAAGCACTTTCTATGGCTATCGCCAAGTGAGTACATCTACAAGACACAGCTTGAAAACATAGACACACAGTTCTCAAACATAGAATACATGTCGTACAGCAGGCTCATGAAGCATGAGGACAGCATAGACACCCTGCGCCCGGATTATATCATACTCGATGAGTTCCACCGCTGTGGAGCCGCAGAGTGGGGCAAGAGTGTAAGAAAGTTTCTGGAAGCATATCCGAAGGCAAAGCGCCTGGGACTCTCAGCGACAAACATACGCTATCTGGACAACCAGCGCAATATGGCAGAGGAGCTCTTTGAGGGCAACATAGCCTCAGAGATGACACTCGGAGAAGCAATCGTGAGGAAAATACTTCCGGAACCTAAATATGTCATAGCCATGTATTCATACAAGAAAGAGCTCGAACAACTGAAAAAACGAATCGAGGGCTTATCAAACCCGGGACTTATATCGGAAAACGAAAAGCTTCTAGAGCAGCTGAAGCGTGCACTCGAGCAGGCAGACGGCCTCACAGAGGTCTTTGCCAGACAGATGACAAAGCCTGATGGCAAATACATAGTATTCTGCTCGGGCAGAGAGCATATGGATGAGATGAAGGCGCAGGCAAGTGACTGGTTTAGCAAGGTGGACAAAAAACCACACATATACACAGCGTACTACAACGAAGCATCGACCAGCAAAGCCTTTGCCGAATTCAAAAAGGACACAGGAAGCCACTTAAAGCTCCTCTACTGCATAGACATGCTGAACGAGGGCATACATGTGGACGATGTGGACGGAGTAATACTGCTTCGCCCTACAGTGTCGCCAATCATCTATCTGCAGCAGATAGGCAGAGCACTGTCAGCAGGAAGCAAAAACCAGCCGGTCATATTTGACCTGGTCAACAATTTCGACAGTCTCTATTGCATAGACTGCCTGAAAAATGAAATGCAGGAAGCATTTTTGCTGTGTCCGGACACTCATTCGCCAAGAGAGCACTTTGACGACAGGTTCCGCATCATAGATGAGACAAAGGACAGCAGGGAGATATTCATGCGCCTGCAGGAAAATCTGGGAAGTGCCTGGGACACATACTATGAGGCAGCAAAGCAGTGGTATGAGGAAAATGGAAATCTCAAGATACCAAAGAGCTATGTCACTGGGTCGGGTCTCACACTGGGAGCATGGATAAACACCCAGAGGCGTGTGAAGTCAGGCAATATATCCGGAAACCTCACCTGGGAAAAGATACAAAAGCTAAACGACATAGGCATGATATGGGATGTCATGGACTCAAGCTGGCAGGAGGTACTGGAAGAGCTTAAAAGCTATCGCAATACCTACGGCAATCTGGACATCAAAGCCAAATACGTATCGCCTACAGGCTTTAGGCTTGGCTCATGGATCAACAACATGCGCTTCAAGGTAAAAAAGTACGGCATAGAGCAGGCACTTACCGATGAGCAGAGAAAAGCACTCGAGGAGCTTGGCATGATATGGGACCACAACAAGCAGAAGTGGGAAGAGTACTACAGCGCAGCCAAGGCCTACTACAAGGAGCATGGAAACCTCGAAGTACCTGCAAAGTATGTCACAGCAGACGGCATACCGCTTGGACGGTGGCTATCCAACCAGACCAATAGCAGCTCAATGACAGACGAGCAGCTAAAGCGCTTGCAGAGTATAGGCTACAGGTCAGAAAGCAAGACCGCTATACAGTGGAACAGAAAGTTTGAGCTTGCGAAAACATATTACGAGAAAAACGGCAATCTGGACGTGCCGGTATCATATTCTATAGACGGAGTGAAGCTGGGACGCTGGATATCAAATATTAGATGTAAAAGAAAAAACCCGAAGGCCAGCGGCATGGTGCTCGACACAGAGCGCATAGCAAGGCTTGACAGTATAGGGATGAACTGGAAATAGGGTAATCAAGAAATACAGGGAGACACAAAAATGTACAGAAAGAAAGGAAGAGGCTGGACAAAGCATATAGATTTCATGCTCTTAGATGTCCTGTGTATGCAGATAGCATTCATAGTCTCATACATATGGCGCTTTGGACTTGGCAATCCATACATAGATGAAGACTACAGGATACTGGCAGTAGCATTTCTGCTCATAGATTTCTTCGTGGAAATAGTATCAGATGCCTTCAAAAATGTATTGAAGCGCGGCTATCTCGATGAGTTCATAGCTACATGTAAGCATGTGGTACTCGTGGAAATAATAACAACCTTCTTCCTATTTACCACACAGATGGGCGAGATATATTCGCGTATGTCTTACTATATCATGATTCCAATATATATTCTCGTGTCGTACTTAGGCAGAATGGTGTTTAAGAAAATAATTAAAAAAAGAGGCTTTGCTTCATCAAAAGCATCACTCTTTGTCATAGCCCCGGAAAGGTTCCTTGAGGAGACACTTCAGGGACTAAAGGAAAATGACTTCGGATATACACAGATAGTGGCGGCGGCAACAGATGCTGACCTGAATGGCAAAACAATATGTGAAATACCAATAGTTGCAAACCATGACGGGATAGTGGACTACGCTTGTGAGGAATGGGTGGACGAGGTGCTTATCCCACCGTGTGCGGAGAGCGAATATCCCTACGAAATGGCAGACATATTCCTGGAGATGGGAATAGCTGTTCACAGAGGTATCACCAAAAACAAGGTCATGACAGGCAGTTTTAATCAGATAGAAAAAATAGGTGACTACACAGTCATCACAGCCAGCTTGAACTATGCGAGAACCACACAGCTTCTTGCCAAAAGAGGCATGGACATACTCGGAGGGCTGGTCGGATGCATCATCACCTTGATAGTGACAATATTTGTGGGACCGGCAATCTATATAGCATCACCGGGACCGATTTTCTTCGCACAGGAGCGAATCGGCAGAAACGGAAGAAAGTTCAAGATGTACAAATTCAGAAGCATGTACATGGATGCCGAGGAGCGAAAGAAGGAGCTCATGGCACAAAACAAGGTGAGCGACGGAATGATGTTTAAGATGGACTTCGACCCGAGAATCATAGGCAATAAGATACTGCCGGATGGAACAAAGAAAACCGGCATAGGACAGTTTATCAGGAAGACATCAATAGATGAGCTGCCGCAGTTTTGGAATATCCTTAAAGGAGATATGAGCCTTGTAGGTACTAGACCACCGACACTCGACGAGTGGGAGAAATATAAACCACACCACAGAGCCAGAATGTCATTCAGACCGGGACTGACCGGGCTGTGGCAGGTGAGTGGCAGGAGCAATATCACGGACTTTGAAGAAGTTGTGAGATTGGATACCCAGTATATTAGGGAGTGGGGTTTGAAAAATGATATAAGAATTATTTTTCAAACTATTATAAGAGTGATGAAGAATGAGGGAGCAGTATAACATAGATTTGCGGAAAGAAAAATGATGAGGAGTATTTGAGGGATGAGGAAGAATAGAATCAGAATACTGCATGTGGCGCAAGCTGCTGGCGGCGTGGATCGCTACATCCGAATGCTTCTCAAGTATTTGGATAAGGAAAAATTTGAGAATGTACTGGTTTGCTCACAGGATTTCCTTGAGGAAGATTATAGAGGATTGGTTGATTCTTTTGAGCGAATCGAAATGACCAGAGCCATTGGCGGCAACGACTTAAAAGCAATTAAAGAAGTTAGAAATCTGATAAAGAAATATAACCCTGACATTGTTTATGCTCACTCCAGTAAGGCTGGAGCCGTTGCTCGTGTTGCCGATATCGGTTTGAAAAATTACTGTGTATATAACCCACACGGGTGGGCATTTAACATGCGTTGTTCTGCAAAGAAAAAAGCAATATACACGGCTATTGAAAAGATTGGGATAATCAAAGTTCTTTAGGGTTTGCCAATCTATTTTAGGGT
>ULVV01032069.1_pt1 | contig 16391 bp, 13 predicted proteins | sample 1959761 | NCBI WGS metagenome assembly ULVV01 (sample SAMEA4835795, study PRJEB28245) | human gut metagenome | biome: gut microbiome; material: fecal sample | place: Denmark | collected 2008
GATGCTCTCGAGCGCGCTGGCATAGGCTTCCTGCTCCGATCTTCCCTCGGCAAGCAGGTCGTCGTAGCGCTGCAGGGTATTGCTCAGGATCTCATCGCGCAGATCGCGCGCCTGCTGCGTGTCCGGTGCGCCCGCAAAGCGGCGCAGCACCTCCTGCCTTAATTGTTCTCTCATGACTCTTCCTCCATGGCGATCAGCCGATCAATGATCTCTTTTGTGGCCTCCCAGACGCCGACCTGCTCGTGGTAGGCCTCGCGCCCGGCCGGGGTGATGCGATAATAGCGCCGCCGGGCGCCCGTAGCCTCGCTGCCCCAATAGGACATGATCTGCCCGGTCTCCTCCAGCCGCTTGAACGCAGTGTAGAGCGTAGCTTCCTTCAGCTCATAACGCCCGCCGGACAGCTCCCGGACCGTTTTATTGATCTCGTAGCCGTAGCTGTCGCGCTGCATCAGGCGCGCCAGGATAATGGTCTCCGTATGGCCGCGGATCAGGTCTCCCGCAATATACAAGGAACTCCAGCCTCCTTCCCGCTGCCGCATCCGGCAGCCTTTGTGAGTCTACTATAGCACAAGATACTTCGCCTGTCAAGGTATCTTTTTCTATAAGATAGCTTCAAACGCAAAAAATCCGCCGCAGAGAACGCATCTCTGCGGCGGAAAAATGCCGTATTCAGTTCCGCAGCCTCTTCTCCAGACGCTGCAGCATACCGCCGATAATGGCGTCATAGCGGTCCGTATCCACGGCCACGGCGGCGCGCATGTCGGCATGCTCCGACGGATGCAGCACGGTCTGGCCGCTGCGCTCCGGCGGAGCCAGCTCCACGGTGATCTCACCGGTCTGCCACGTCATCAGCCGGTCGTCCAGCAGTGTGGAGATGGCGACGGCATCGTGCATGGCCTCGCCGCTGCGGAAGCGGATGAGCGCCTCCATGATCTCCCGAAAGCCACCCCGCTGCGCCGGGATATAGCGCTCGAACACATCCGGCCGGATGGGGCAGCCGAGCGTGATGCTCAGGCCGACCATATCGATGGGAATGCCGCTCTCAAAGACGAGCTTCGTGGCGGCCGGGTCGTGGCCCGCGTTCGCCTCGACATAGGGCGTGATGTTGCCGCGGCCGATGCTGCCGCCCATCATCACGATCTTTTTGATCCAGTGCGGCAGGTCCGGGTGCTTCTGCAGGGCCAGCGCGATATTCGTCAGCGGCGCGACCGTCACGAGGACGAGCTCGCCCTGCGCGGCCTTTGCGATCTCATAGAGCTCGTCCCACGCGGGCAGATCGTCCGGCGTCCTGTCGGACTGCGGCAGGATGAGGTCCCCCACGCCGTTGGAACCGTGGCACTTCGCCGCAGGCGCGCCGAACTCCGCCTCGAGATAGCGGTCCGCGCCGCGTGCCACCGGGACATCCGTCCGGAACAGGGAGAGGATGTTCAGCGCGTTTTGCGTCGTCACATCCGTGTGATTGTTGCCGCCCATGGTGGTCACGGCGCGCAGGTCCAGGCGGTCTGAATAAGCGCAGGCCAGCGCAAGGCAGAAAAAGTCGTCGATTCCGGGGTCGGTATCGATGACGATGGGAAAGCGTTCCATGATGTCTCCTTTTTTTGAAAAACACGCGGGGTCCGGATGACCGAACCCCGCTTAGAATTTATTTTGCTTCTCAGCCGACGGGCTGGTTGGCATCCTCGATGATGCGGACGAACTTCTCCGGCACGAGAGATGCGCCGCCGATCAGGCCGCCGTCAATATCCGGCTGGGCCAGCAGCTCAAAGGCGTTCTTTTCGTTCATGGAGCCGCCGTAGAGGATGGTCATCGCGCGGGCGTTCTTCGAGCCGAAGCGCTTGCGGATGATGGTGCGGATGTGCTGGCAGACCTCCTCGGCCTGCTCCGGCGTTGCGGTCTCGCCGGTGCCGATGGCCCAGATGGGCTCATAGGCGATGACGATGCGGCGGATCTTCTCCTCCGGCACACCGGCCAGCGCCAGCTTGATCTGCATGGTGATCCATTCCTCCGTCACGCCGGATTCCCGCTGTGCAAGCGTCTCGCCACAGCAGACGATCGGGATCAGGCCCGCATCCAGCGCCGTATGAAGCTTTGCATTCACGTCCGCATCCGTCTCGCCCATGGCGCGGCGCTCGGAGTGACCGAGGATGACATATTTGCACCCTGCATCAACGAGCATATCCGCGGCGATCTCGCCGGTATAGGCACCGGAGGTGTGCGCATTGCAGTTCTCTGCACCGATGGCCACGCGTGTCTCGCGCATGGCGCGGACTGCGGCCGGGATGCACACAGCCGGGACGCACAGCGCGATATCACACCAGCGGCCCTTCGGCAGCAGGCCCTTCAGCTCGGTCATAAACGCCTTCGTCTGCGTCGGCGTTTTATTCATTTTCCAGTTGCCGGCGATGAGCGTTTTGCGATACTTTCTGTTCATTCCGCGCTCCCGCTCAGCGATCCTGCAGGCAGGCGATGCCCGGCAGCTCGAGGCCCTCAAGGAACTCCAGAGAAGCACCGCCGCCCGTGGAGATGTGCGTGATCTGATCGGCAAAGCCGAGCTGCTCGCAGGCAGCCGCGGAGTCGCCGCCGCCGACGATGGTCACGGCATCGGAATCGGCCAGAGCCTGTGCCACGGCGATGGTACCCTGTGCAAGCGTCGGATTCTCAAACACGCCCATCGGGCCGTTCCAGACGACGGTCTTGGCGCTCTTGACGGCGTCCGCAAAGAGCTTGCGGGTCTCTTCGCCAATGTCAAGGCCCTCCATGTCGTCGGGGATGGCGTCCGCGGCGACAGTCTTCACGGCGATGTCCGCGTCGATCGGGTTCGGGAAGTCCGCAGCGACGACGGTGTCGACCGGCAGCAGCAGCTTGACGCCCTTAGCCTCGGCCTTGGCCATCATGTCGCGGCAGTAGTCGATCTTCTCGTTGTCGAGCAGGGACTTGCCGACGGAGTAGCCCTTCGCGGCAAGGAAGGTGTAGGCCATGCCGCCGCCGATGATGAGGGTGTCGACCTTCTCGAGGAGGTTATTGATGACGTTCAGCTTATCGGAGACCTTCGCACCGCCGAGGATGGCGACGAACGGGCGGGTCGGATCGGCCAGAGCCTTGCCCATGATGGACACTTCCTTCTCCACGAGGAAGCCGCAGACAGCGGGCAGATAGTCCGCTACGCCGGCCGTGGAGGAATGGGCGCGGTGCGCCGTGCCGAATGCATCGTTCACAAAGATCTCCGCCAGAGAAGCCAGCTCCTTGGACAGCTCGGGATCGTTCTTCGTCTCGCCCTTCATGAAGCGGACGTTCTCCAGCAGCATCACATCGCCGTCCTTCAGGGCAGCGGCCTTTGCCTTGGCATCCTCACCGACGACGTCCTTGGCCATCACGACGGGCTTGCCGAGCAGCTCGCTCAGGCGGTCCGCAACGACCTGCAGGGACAGCTCGGGCTTCCACTCGCCCTTCGGCTTGCCCATATGGGAGCAAAGGATGACGCGGGCGCCGTGGTTGACAAGGTACTCAATGGTCGGCATGGCAGCGACGATGCGCTTGTCGCTCGTGATCTTGCCTTCCTTGGTGGGGACGTTGAAGTCACAGCGGCAAAGCACGCGCTTGCCCTTGACATCGATGTCTTCAACGGATTTCTTGTTGTAGTTCATAATTGACCTCCTGATAGACTTGCGATACGCAGAATTCACACTTTCATCTTTCCATAGTCCCGCAGGTGCGGGAAATTCAATTGCCGCAGCGCTTCAAACACGCCGATGGCAACGGAATTGCTGAGATTCAGGCTGCGTGCCTCCTCCCGGATGGGGATGCGGACGCAGTCATCATAATGGGCCTCGAGAAACGGCTCCGGCAGGCCATTCGTCTCCCGGCCGAAGAACAGGTAGCACCCGTCGTCATAGGAGACATCGCAGTAGGAGCGCGGCGCCTTCGTGGAGAACAGCCGCTGCTGGACAACGGTGTTTTTCGCATAGAAGTCCTCGAGATCGTCGTATACGCGCACATCGACCAGATGCCAGTAATCCAGCCCGGCGCGGCGCACGGCCCGCTCGGAGATATCGAAGCCCAGCGGCCGGATGAGATGCAGCACGGAGCCGGTTGCGGCACAGGTGCGGGCAATATTGCCGGTGTTCTGCGGGATCTCCGGCGCAACAAGGACAACGTTCAGCATGGTGCTCCTGCGGAGAAGAGATTTTCGCGGCAGCATGCTCTCCAAAACACTGCCGACCAATATTCTATGACAAACGACCCCAAAATTCAACTGTTTTTCTTGAATTTTCAAAAATAATTCATACAATTTCGTGTCAAAAATCACAGTTGCGTTTTCGCTCCAAATCCGCTATACTGTCTGGGAAAGCAACACCGGCCCATCTGCACGAAGGCCGGTCGGAAGGAAGCGATCCTCATTTGAAAAAAATGCACCTGACCCCCTCGCGTCTCATCGCGGTCGGGTTCCTGCTGGTCATTCTGGCCGGCGCAGGGCTGCTGATGCTCCCCATCGCCTCACGCGGGGAACCTGCCGGGTTCCTCGACGCCCTGTTCACCTCAACGAGTGCAACCTGCGTGACGGGTCTGGTAGTCCGCGATACGTTCACCGGCTGGACGGTCTTCGGCCAGCTCGTGATCCTCGCGCTCATCCAGCTCGGCGGTCTCGGCTTCATGACCTTCATCACGCTGACGTCCATGCTGCTCGGCAAACGCCTCGGCCTTTATGACCGCAAGGTCCTTATGCAGTCTGCGGGCAACATCACGCTCGACGGCACGGCAACGCTCATCCGCAAGATCATTCCCTTTACGTTCGTGTTCGAATTTGCGGGTGCCGCATTGCTTGCCATCCGGTTCATCCCGGAATTTGGCGTTCTGCGCGGCATCTACGCCGCCGTGTTCCATGCCATCTCCGCCTTCTGCAACGCAGGCTTCGACCTCATGGGCATGCGTGCGCCGTTTTCTTCCCTGACGGCCTATGTGTCCGATCCGCTTGTGAGCCTGACGATCTGTATGCTCATCATCATTGGCGGCCTCGGCTTCCTCGTCTGGCGTGATCTTGTCCGCTGCCGCTTCCGCTGGAAGCGCCTGCAGCTGCACAGCAAGCTCGTTCTGACGGCATCCGGCATTCTGCTGTTCGGCGGCTGGCTGCTGCTCCTCGGCTTTGAGTGGAACGCCTCCATGGCGGACCTCTCCATCCCGGAAAAGCTCCTCGCCTCTTTCTTCCAGGCCGTCACGCCGCGCACGGCAGGCTTCAACACCGTGGACCTGTCCAAGCTGTCCGACTCCGGCAACCTGCTGACGGACTTCCTTATGCTCATCGGTGGCAGTCCCGGCTCCACGGCAGGCGGCATCAAGACGACGACGCTGGCCGTTCTGGTGCTCAGTGCGCTGGCCTCGGCACGCGGCCGCATGCGCGTCAATACCTTCCGCATGTCCATTGAGCGCGAAACGCTCCGGCAGGCCAGCTCCATTCTGCTCATCTATCTCGGCATGAGCCTGACGGCCATTCTGGCCATCTGCGCCATCGAGCCCTTCGGCCTGAAGGCCGTCACGTTCGAAGTCGTCTCCGCCATTGCGACGGTAGGTCTGTCGCTCGGGCTGACGCCGCAGCTCAGCGCCGCGAGCCGTGTCATTCTCATTCTGCTCATGTACGCCGGGCGTATCGGTGGTCTGAGCTTCGTTCTGCTGTTCTCGGAGCGCCGCTCCGAGCCGCCGCTGGATCGTCCCACCGGCAAGATCCTCATCGGATAATCAGAGAAAGGAACCGTTTCATGAAATCTGTTCTCATCATCGGCATGGGCCGCACCGGCCGCCATCTGGCCAGCAAAATGCAGGAGCTCGGCAACGACGTCATGATCGTCGACAAAAACCCCGCCATCATCGAAGCGCTCTCCGGCCGCTTCACGGACTCAAATATCTGTGACTGCACGAACGATGCCATCATCAAGGCGCTCGGTGTCGACAATTTCGACATCTGCTTCGTCACCATCGGCGAGGACTTCCAGGCCTCGCTCGTCGTCACGTCCCTGCTCAAACAGTTCGGCGCGCGCATGATCGTCTCGAAGGCCAAGCAGGACATTCAGGCAGACCTCCTGCGCAAGATCGGTGCAGACGAGATCGTCTGTCCGGAGCGCGAGATCTCCGAAAAGCTCGCCGTGCGCTACAACGCGGACAACATCTTTGATTTCATCCCGTTGACCGCGGATTATTCTATTTACGAGCTGCCCATTCAGGCCGCATGGATCGGTCAGACGCTGTCCGGCCTGAATGTCCGTCGCAAATATCAGATCAACATCATCGCCGTCAAGCATGACAACGAGATCAACCCGAACGTCGGCCCGGATTACCGCTTCCGCGAGGGCGACCACATCATCCTCATCGGCCGCTCCAACGAGGTCTTCAAGCTGGCCGCAAAAATGTAAGACAATGTAAAACGTTAGACAGAGAAAAGCGCTCCGTCTTCCGGCGGAGCGCTTGACAAAAAAGCAAAACTGGAGTATAGTATAGGTACAAAAGGGTGCTACCAGTAGGTCGGCTCCCCAAATAGCTACGAAGAGATAATCGTTCCTTTGGGGAGGCGGCGATTATCTCTTCTTATTGTTGTCCTGATAAATCAGGGCAATGACCGCAAGTATGACCATGCAGAATTGAAAGAATTCTCCCCATGTAACCATGCCTGTCACCCCCGCTCTTTCGATCGGGAGCAAAAAGAAGTTTATCACCCCCGAATGGATTCGAGGGAAACCGCCTACCGGGGTACTGGTAGCACCACAGACAACATATCACAGGATCCGGCAAATTGCAAGTAAAAATCAGCAGGACGTACCATGCAGAAATGCAGCGGCACGTCCTGTTTTAGTATGGAAGTGCCCCGGCAAGCGTCAGGGCACTACATTGGTGACAGGAGTTTTGTCTTCAGCTTTCGCCTATCTGAGTCTCGGATAACGCCAAAACCGGTGGAGAGCCTCCGCAAGCACTACTCAGAATAGCCCTTGTTTCACAGGCAGGGAATTAATTCCCTATCTGTATTATATGCAGCTTTTTCCCGAGTGTCAATTCCCACTATATATACCTTCCGGTATACAGGAAAGGTGTTGGACACGTTCACTACATGGGTTGCTGAAAACCGTCCGCGAGATTCATTTGACGTAGTCTGTACTCGTTTTTGTAAAGCGTATAACCGGAAGTTCCTCCCGCAGCCACGGATAAGCTACGAGGAAGTTTTGAATTATATTTTGAAAATGCCCGTGGAGAAAAAAAGCGATACCGCCGAACATGACGGTACCGCTCAATTAATTATGATTTTTTAGTTAAGGTACATGCATCACTATGCTCATCCAAAGGCATTAGCCTTTCGGCGGAAAGGGGTCTCGCCCATGGGAATCCTTATCCCTGATTTGCCCGTTGGGGCGATGGATAACCAACTCAGAGCCTTGATTTCGAGAAATCTCACGAGCAATATTAATTGCTTCCTTCTGTGTAGTTGTTCGAACGGTTGCTCGGGTATTACCCTCGCCCTTTACCTGCCATCCCCCATTAGGGTGTGGTACGACATGTTGATTTTTGGGCATTCCATTTGCACCTTCTTTCACAAATTCTTCTTAAGATATTCGTTGTCACAAAGAACGTTTCGCCAAGCGGCTGTCCCAGTTAATGCAGCAACAAATATGCGGTCATTTTTATCCATGTGGGCAAAGAGCTTATCACGTACTTGTACACAACTTTCATTTGTTTTAATAAACCAAGTGGATTCCGTGATATGCGCCCAGATGCCATAGGATTTAATCACTTCGTAAAGCCCATTATAATTCTGACCCGGAGAGCAAAGGTCATACTCAATAATCATTGAAGTCATAGGCACACCTCTTTATCTAAGGCGGGTAATCCGCCCGCAGTATGGACATCTACTGGGATTACTAAGTGGAATGACTCTCTTGCCACAACGGCAAATATAATAAGTGTATTTGATTCTCATATCTTTACCTCGTTTTCTAAAAAATATTTGGTTTTAACCTATATAATCACATTTTTAGAAAAAGCCTGCGTTTTTTTACCTTTCTGGACACAGATTTTAGTGTTGCAATCGAGAATTCAGTGTGGTACAATGTGGGTGCAATCAGACAAAGTACAACATCCCGTGCTTCTGTCGTCCCGCAGGACACCGAGCTGCAACTCGGTGTCTTTTCTTATTCGTATTTTATGTGTTTTTTTCAAAGAACTGATTAGGATTACAGCCCAAGGCTCCCTCTAGGATGCGATTGGTAAGGTTTACCTTTGCTCGAGGAGTCTTGTAATCGCTCATTCTGTACAGCTGACATTTGCCATACGAATCCTTGTGTGCAACCCATACTTGATCTCTCCTATAGTCTCCGTCTAGCAAAAGCGGCTGATGTGAGGTACAAATAAGCTGCGCGTTGTGCGGATTGGTTAGCTCATTGTTAAAGAGGGCAATAATTTCTTTTGCCAAGGAGAGATGCAGGCCGTTCTCCAGTTCATCAACTACCAGGACCCCACCTGATTCAAGAACATTGAAAAGGTAGGGAAGTGCGGTAAATAGCTTTACCGTTCCTAGGGATTCATCAGCAAAAAACGAGATTGGCGTCCCAGTGGTCGAGGTGCCACCTTCGTCAATGGCATGAATTGTATCGACACCAACAACAGTTTTCATTGCAATAATCTCACGGTTTTCAAAATCGTCAGCATCCACCTTCTGCCGTCCAACTTCTTGTTCCTCTAAGGACACCTTAATTTTTCGAAGCGTAGGATCTGCTTTTCGCAGAATTGATAGATACTTTTCCAATCTTTCTTCAGAAAAAGAATCTTTTGCATTTGCTGGTGCAATTCTCGCCGCGGTCATGCTAATGACTTGAATGTCTCTAATTGCTGCGACAATTCGAGAAGCTAGTTGATTATTTAGCAATGCTGCGACAGGCAAGCACAACGCTTCCTCTTTAACACGGTGTTTGGCACTTTCGAATTCTTTCAAATCCGATCGCAACGTAATGTCTTCGAAGGATGGAGATGTGCGTTCGAGTAACTTTTCTGTTCTTCGACGCTTCTTGGTTAAAAGTTCCGACGTAATAGTCTTTCCTTTAATTCCAAATTCGTAATGATATGTAGTCCCCTCTATGACGAGATCAACGGAAAAAACAGTCGGTCGTTCCTGATATTCTGCTCCAAATGCAAAAGGACGCACCGGAGCATCAAGTCCTTTGAATTGGGGAATGGCCAAGAATTCGGAATTATTCATTGCGGTCAGTGGAGAAAAAGCCAACAGACGCTGAATCTCTCTTAGTATCTTGCAAAAGAACGTCTTTCCAGAGCCATTGGCACCATAAAGAAATGATACTTTATTAAATCTCGTATCTTCGATACCTATTGTATTTTCGAGGTATTCTTTTTTACTGGGGTCAATTTCTGTTGTAAACACTACCCGGTCTGCAAAAGAGGCAAAATTCTCGGCGGACAAGGATTTTAAGATCGTATTAACCATGCGTTTCTCTCCTTTTCGCTTCTATAATAACATATAAATCGTGGACTGTCAACTGCTTAATTTGTGTATTTCGATGCTCGAATCGATATTGCGAATATTACTCGTGTTTTCAACACAAGAAGCGAAATTTGCATCTTAATTCTTTGGCTGTCAAGATTAGCGCAGCGAAGATGATCTCTATGGAGTCTCCTGCCCCGTTGCCCATACTAGTTGGTGCGCAGATATAAATCAAATAAGCTACGTTAAGCTACATGCTTTATGGCGCAGATGTATTGGCACTACTTGCTTCCTCTCAAACGTTATTCTTTATTCCATTACACACTATTTCCTGCTCTTGCATTTTTGAAAATGACCGTGGAGAAATAAAAAAAGCGATACCGCCGAACATGACGGTACCGCTTGAAGAAAATGGTTTATTTAAGAAGCATGGAAAAGCCAAAGCCCCCGAGAAAATAGACTTCTCGGGGGCTTTGTTTAATATTGCTGTGGTGACCCGCTGGAGATTCGAACTCCAGACCCATTGCTTAAAAGGCAATTGCTCTGCCAACTGAGCTAGCGGGTCATGATGCAAAAAATTCGGAGCAAAGTGACTTTGCTCCGACGATGGCTGGGATGGCAGGACTCGAACCTACGAATGCCAGAGTCAAAGTCTGGTGCCTTACCACTTGGCGACATCCCAATATCCGGCGTGTGCCAAGCCCCGGCGCGGGGGAAAATGGGGTGAGTGAAGGGACTCGAACCCTCGATCTTCAGAGCCACAATCTGACGCGTTAACCAACTACGCTACACCCACCATATTTCGACCCGATCTTTGTGGCAGCTGATGCATCCCTGCGCTGGTACGCCAGGAGGGACTCGAACCCCCTACCTACTGCTTAGAAGGCAGTTGCTCTATCCAGATGAGCTACTGGCGCATTTGGAGCGAGTGATGGGAATCGAACCCACGCCCACAGCTTGGAAGGCTGTTGTACTAGCCGTTATACTACACCCGCGTGGGCAGGCTTTGCATCAGCCCTAAAATAGTAACATACTCCGACAGGATTGTCAAGTCCTGTTTTTCATTTTTGTAAAAACAGCCGGGAAGCGGCAACCCGCTCCCCGGCTGTTTGGAATTCACTCAGACGACCTGCAGGGCGTCGTCCCGCACCTCGACGCGGAGCGTCGCGCCGGGCGACACATTGCCCTCGACGATGCGGCGGGCCAGCAGCGTCTCGACTGTGTGCTGCAGATAGCGGCGGAGCGGACGCGCACCGTACTGCGGGTCATAAGCAGCGTCGATGATGAACTGCTTGGCCTCCGGCGTCAGCTCGCAGCGCAGCTGCTTGTCAGCCAGACGTGCATTGAGCGCATCCATCTGCAGATCGATGATCTTGACGATATTTTCCTTCGTCAGCGGCTTATAGAAGACGATCTCGTCCAGACGGTTCAGGAACTCGGGGCGGAACGAACGCTTCAGCAGCTGCTCGACCTGCGAACGGGCCTCCTCGGAGATCTCGCCGTTGTCGGTAATGCCGTTCAGCAGATACTCCGAGCCGAGGTTGCTCGTCAGGATCAGGATCGTATTCTTGAAGTCGACGGTGCGGCCCTGCGAATCGGTGATACGGCCGTCGTCAAGCACCTGCAGCAGGATGTTGAAGACGTCGGGATGGGCCTTTTCGACCTCGTCGAACAGCACGACGCTGTACGGCTTGCGGCGCACGGCCTCGGTGAGCTGGCCGCCTTCGTCATAGCCGACGTATCCGGGAGGCGCGCCGATCAGGCGCGTCACGGAGAACTTCTCCATGTATTCGGACATATCGATGCGGACGAGGTTCTTCTCATCGTCAAACAGCGCCTCTGCCAGCGCCTTGGCGAGCTCGGTCTTGCCGACGCCCGTCGGGCCGAGGAACAGGAACGAGCCGAGCGGGCGGTTCGGGTCCTGAATGCCGGCGCGGCTGCGGAGGATGGCCTCCGAGACGGAGCGGACGGCTTCATCCTGCCCCACGACGCGCTTATGCAGCTGCTCGTCCAGATGCAGGAGCTTTTCGCGCTCGCCCTCGACGAGCTTTGCGACCGGGATGCCGGTCCAGCGCTCGACGATCTTTGCGATCTCCTCCTCCGTGACCTTGTCGCGCAGGAGGTTGCTCTGTTTGGCGTTCTGCGCCAGCGCCTCTTCCTGCGCCAGCTGCTTCTTGAGCTCGGGCAGCTCGCCGTACTTCAGACGGGCGGCCGTCTCGAGGTCATAGCTCTGCTCTGCCTGCTCGATCTGCGCACCGAGCTTTTCGATCTGCTCACGCAGCTGCTGGACCTTGCCGATGGCATTCTTCTCGTTTTCCCACTGGGCCTTCATGGCGTTGAACTTATCGCGCTGCTCGGCCAGCTCCCTGCGCAGCTCCGTCAGACGGCCCTGCGAAAGCTCGTCGGTCTCGTTCTTCAGCGCAGCCTCTTCGATCTCCATCTGGATGATCTTGCGGCGGATAACGTCCAGCTCCGTCGGCATGGAATCCATCTCCGTGCGGATCATGGCACAGGCCTCGTCGATAAGGTCAATGGCCTTGTCCGGCAGGAAGCGGTCCGTGATATAGCGGTCGGACAGCGTGGCCGCCGCGATGATGGCGGGGTCCGTGATCTTCACGCCGTGGAAGACCTCGTAGCGCTCCTCCAGGCCACGCAGGATGGCGATGGTGTCCTCGACGGACGGCTCCTTGACGAGCACGGTCTGGAAACGGCGCTCCAGCGCAGGGTCCTTTTCGATATACTTGCGGTATTCATCGAGCGTCGTTGCGCCGATGCAGTGCAGCTCGCCGCGCGCCAGCATCGGCTTGAGCAGGTTGCCCGCGTCCATGCTGCCCTCGGTCTTGCCTGCGCCGACGATGGTGTGCAGCTCATCGATGAACAGGATAATGCGGCCCTCGGAGTTCTTCACTTCGTTCAGGACAGCCTTCAGGCGCTCCTCAAATTCGCCGCGGTACTTTGCGCCCGCGATGAGCGCGCCCATGTCCAGCGAGAAGATCGTCTTGTCCTGCAGGGACTTCGGCACATCGCCGCGGACGATCCGCTGCGCCAGCCCTTCGGCGATGGCCGTCTTGCCGACGCCCGGCTCGCCGATGAGCACAGGGTTGTTCTTCGACTTGCGCGACAGGATGCGGATGACGTTTCGGATCTCGTCGTCACGGCCGATGACCGGGTCCGTCTTCTTTTCGCGGGCGTTCTTCACCAGATCGGTGCCGTATTTCTGCAGCGCCTCATAGGTGTCCTCCGGGCTGTCCGTCGTCACGCGGCTGCTGCCGCGGATGGCCTGCAGGGTCTTCAGGCAGTCCTCCTTGCGGATGCGATAGTCCGCAAACAGCGGCGCGACGGTCTCGTCGGCCGTGTCGAGCATGGCAAGGAACAGGTGCTCCACGGAGACGTATTCGTCCCGCATGCCCTGCGCCGTGCGCTCGGCCTCAGCCATCAGGCTGTCCATGCCGCGGGAAATATAGAATTTGTCGGCATCCCGGCCGGAGCCGCTGACGCCCGGCAGCTTTTCCACAGCCGCCTGCGCCGCAGCCGTCAGGCTCTCGACGCTCACGCCCATTTTCTTCAGCAGCTGCGGGATGAGCCCGCCGTCCTGCTGCAGCAGAGCCAGAAGCAGGTGAGCCTGCTCGATCTGCTGATTCTGATGCGCCGCTGCGATCGTCTGCGCACTCTGCAGGGCCTCCAGTGTTTTCTGCGTATACTGATTCGTGTTCATAACCTCATTCTCCTCTCCGGCGGCGAATTCCGCCGAGGGGTTTCAAGAAGCATCCGACGCATTCGCCGGAGCCTCTTTAGCACTCTCAACTGTAGAGTGCTAACCTCTTTTGACCCCATGATACCACCATTTTGGATTTTGTCAAGGGGGTACGCAAAAATATTTTTCTTCGAATTTTCCGCAATATTGCAGAAAAACAGGCACGCTGTTTCCAACGTGCCTGCCAGACTGTCTAAAAACATGCTTAGCCGAAAGTTTCGGAGGGAAGGAAAGTGTGAAAGGAAACCGTCAGGGTGTCCTTTCGCGTCAAATAACCCGCCGCAGCGGCAGAATTGCAAAATCATGCTGCAAAACTTTGATTTTGCAATTCGGAAAGCAGCTTGACGAAAAAGGCCCGAAGGGACTTTTTTGACAAGCTGACAGGCACGCTGTTTCCAACGTGCCTGTTCTGTATGTATGAATGGATCACTCGAAAATGATGCGGTTCGCGCCGAAGTAGCGGGCATTGTAATAGCTCTCGCTCAAGGAGCTGATGATGACGCCCTTGCGCGGATTGGCCGCGTGGATGAAACGTCCGCCGCCGATGTAAATGCCGACATGCGTGATCTCACCGCCGGAGCCGAAGAACACGAGGTCGCCCGGCATCAGCTCGCTGCGGCTGACATGCTCGCCATCGTTATAATACTGCGACGTCGCCGTGCGCGTGATGTTGAAGCCGAAGTGGCGGTAGACATACTGCACGAAGCCGGAGCAGTCGAAGCCTGCCGGCGTCGTGCCGCCGTAGACATAGTCATAGCCCTCGAACGTCAGGGCATAGGCCACCAGATCGTCCGCCAGCGAGGGTTGCTCGATCGTGCCGTCCCACGACGTGGTGAACTTATAGCAGCGTAGGAAGATCACAAGCGCCTCCAGACTGCTGGTGGACGACTGCGGCAGGAGCTTGCCGTCGCTGCCCTTGACCGCACCAATGTAGCACAGCAGGCGCGTCGGCGTTTTCGCCCACTCGGCAAGCTGCTTCAGGTCAGAAAACTCACTGAGAGAATAGCGGTTCACGCGCGGGTTCTGCTCCGTCGGATAGCCGACAGTCTGCATGAAGTTGCACGAAATTTTGAAGAACTGCTCGCGCGTCAGCGTATCGTTCGGGCCGAAGCGGCCGTCGCCGTAGCCCTGCACGATCTTGAGCTCATAGGCCGCGTTCACGTCCGGATCGTTCGTATCCGTGAAATGCGCCGTGCCGGACGGCGTGTATTCCGTGCCCATCAGGCCGTTATAGGCCAGCATGGCGATGGAGCACATCTGGGCGCGGGAGATAGGCTTGCTCAGGTCGGCATTGTCGAGGCTCGACGGGATGATGCCGAGCTTCACGACCTCAGAGAACTCCACAACGGCCCACGCCGGGATGCCGCTGTAGCCGCCGTCGTCATCCGGGTCCGGATCGACCGGCATATCATCATTTTTGCGCAGCCACTCGCTGACAATGTAATACGCGCGGCGGAACATGGCGATGGCCGCCTGCCGCTCCGTCGTGCCCTTCGGCTCAAGGGCCGTGCCGGTGCCGCGCACCACGCCGAGCGCGACCATATACTGCGTCGGCTCGAGCGCATAGTCGCTGACGGAGGCTGCGTCCGTAAACTGGGAAAGGTCGGACGGCTCGACGCTCTCGTCCTTCCAGAACAGCGCGCGCGTCATCAGGTTATAGGTGATCTTGAAGAAGTCCTGACGGCTCAGCGGCTCATTCGGGCGGAACGTCTGGTCCTCGTAGCCGTTGATGATGCCCTGCTCAAAGGCGAAGTTGATCTCCATCTCCTGCGTGTCCGTGAAATACCTGGCCCCACTGGCGCAGGATGCCTCCACGTTCATCAGGTTCTCATAGACCTCGACGGCCATTTTGCACATCTCGCCGCGCGTGATATTGGCGGAAAGGTCGGCGTTCAGCAGGCAGTCCGGCAGCAGGCCGAGCGCCTCCATCTCCGCGACCTCGGACTTTGCCCAGTCGCTGACATTCGAATAGGCCATGGCCGCAGGGGCGAACCCTGCCAGCAGGCACAAGCACAGGAGCGCGCTGAGACAGCGGATAATGCGTTGCTTTTTCATGCAGATACCTCCAGATCCAACTCCAGGCCAACCGGACAGTGGTCGGAGCCGTAAATTTCCTGATAAATGGGCGCGGCCGCAACGGACTCGCGCAGGCGGTCGGACACAAGAAAATAGTCGATGCGCCAGCCCGCGTTCTTCTCCCGCGCGTGGAAGCGGTAGCTCCACCACGAATACGCGCCCGTGAGGTCGGGATTGCGGTAGCGGAACGTATCCGTGAACCCGGCCTGCAGCAGCTCGGTGAACTTGCCGCGCTCCTCGTCCGAGAAGCCCGCGTTGCCGCGGTTCGGGCCGGGGTTCTTCAGATCAATCTCCTGATGCGCCACATTCAGGTCGCCGCAGACGATCACCGGCTTCTGCCGGTCGAGCGAGACGAGATAGGCGCGGAACGCATCGTCCCAGGCCATGCGGTGGTCAAGGCGCTTTAATCCGTCCTGCGCGTTGGGCGTGTAGCACGTTGCGATAAAGCAGTTCGGATATTCCAGCGTGATGAGCCGCCCCTCGTGGTCCAGCTCCTCCACGCCGACGCCGTAGGTCACGGCGAGCGGCTCGTACCGGGCAAAGATCGCCGTGCCGGAGTAGCCCTTCTTCTCGGCGGAGTACCAGTACTGCCGGTAGCCCGGCAGGTCCAGCTCAACCTGATGCGGCTGTGCCTTCGTCTCCTGCAGGCAGAAGAAATCGGCGTTCAGCGTCCGGAAGGCGTCCTCAAAGCCCTTCTGCAGGCAGGCGCGGATGCCGTTGACGTTCCACGAGATCAGTTTCATGGGCTGCTCCTTTTGTTTTTCTTTATGGTAACAAATTATTACAATAATTACAACCGTTTTCTGCAAAAAAGAGCGCCCCGCCGCGAAAAAAATCCGGCGGGGCGGTACGGGTTCAGGCATTCGGCAGCGGGCCGAGCGTCCGCACGGCCTCGCGCAGCGTCAGCAGGTCTGTGTATGTCTCCGGGCGGCGCGCCGGGTCCCGCAGCAGAGCGGAGGGATGATACATAGCAAGATAGCGCACGCCGTTCCGCTCGAACCACTGGCCATGCTCCCGCGTGATGCGGAAATCCGGCCGGATGAGCCGCATGGCCGCAATGCGCCCGAGGCAGACGATGATGCTCGGCTGCAG
>ULVV01037578.1_pt1 | contig 16037 bp, 12 predicted proteins | sample 1959761 | NCBI WGS metagenome assembly ULVV01 (sample SAMEA4835795, study PRJEB28245) | human gut metagenome | biome: gut microbiome; material: fecal sample | place: Denmark | collected 2008
ATAACTTAAAAACTATTTTGTTGGTAAATGATCCTGAGACAGCCAAGAATGTACAAGGTGGATGGGCTATGACCAAATCCCAATTACCGTCAAGAAAGTATTTAGTGCCATTCTCCAAAGTTCCACCTCTATTGGCTATTACATCAAACATATCCCCCCTTAAAATGATACTCCGGATATCCACCGCTGCATTCCTGAAGATCACAACTGAAAGCCTTATGACCCAATCTTCTGAAAGCCAAACAAACGGCCTGGCTTTCTTCACATGCTATCAGAACATTCATAAGGATTAAAAGATTATCTGCATTAAAATCCGATCAGAATAGCATCTGATTCCGATATGTTCCACTGTCTGCCCTATCTCTTCAAACAGCTGGAATTTATAGAACCTGATGAAACTTGTGATTTCGGAATAGAAATTCTTCCCGGCAAAACTCAAGGGATAAATCATCGGGTATCCTCCGACTTGTTGTGGCTGGAATGCTCCTATTCCCACTCCGGTTATCAAGGCCATATCCGAATCGTAGATAATTGGTTTATTGGGATCATAGTCGAAGTCCCTGACAAAGAACATTCTGACCTCCTTCTCGCTGATCTCCTTGATCCTGAACTGTGCCATTCCAGAGGTGTTCTCATCTAATGTTGCCTGTACCCGTGATTCCATTGCTTCAATGCTCATATTTGTATTGAGCACTTCTCCGTTTGCTATAAAATAGTTCTTCATAATGTTGTAGGTTTAGTTTTTTGTGATGTGATTGTTAATGTTATATCCCATTCTTTCATCAAATAGGATTGTAAACCTCTGTATGAATCAATACGTCTCCTTTCTCTATGCATGATTGATAAAGCCTCTTGAAGTGTAAGATTAATACAGAGACCGGTTTTAAAAGCGTCTCCATATTTCTGTCGGAGCGCTTCTATGTCTCTTTGGTATTTTTCAGAGATAGGTTCGGATGATACCGCTTTTTCGGTGACATCAGGTGCGGTAAAAGTATCCTGACGATTGGGCATAGGCTCCCGCTCAAGTCCCAATAGCTGATTTATGAACTCTTTAAACATAGGGTTTATGCTATTTTATTATTCAGTTATTAGGTTCTGGCAGGCTGTGAATGGTGTTTTAGCGATTTGGGAATAAGGACAAAAAATAACGCACCAAGATTTATGTCCTAGTGCGTTAACTTAAAACTATTATCTTAATTATTTAATTAGTGTTTCTCTTCCTTGAATATAAGATTCATGAGCATCATCCATCATTGTAACTTTTGTTATTTTTTGTGGAGAACGATGAATGTTACGAGGTAATATTCTCTGCTGTTTAGGTACATTATTTTTAGCCTTATACCAAGGTCCTTTTACGATGACTGGAGCATGTAAAGGTATTTTGTTATCGTCTGTAATACGATAGGGGATACGTGTTGAAACATTTGCTTTACGATTAATGGCATCGTATGCTACAAATTGTTCATAGTCGTATTGCCAACTTTCACCGTAAGCTAATTTATGAATGCGATAATAAATGGCTTCCCGTGAAGGTGCATTGAAACCGCCTGTATTATAACGCATGATACTATTTTCCGTTGGACGATAAACACCTTTTTCAAAAGTAGAAGCTCCTTCAAATACATTCAGCCCATCATAAGCATAACGTGGGTCATTGAGGAATTTACTCCATTTCACAGTCATTGGATTATAAGTGAAGTCTATATTTTTCCACCAGCCATTTGAAGCCAATCGTTGACGCTCATTTATAAAGTCTTCTGTTGGGGTATTAATTTCTTGAACAATGGTATATTCATCATCGAGTTTTGCGAACCCATGTCCTCCTGCTTCGTGATGTAGGACTTCTTCAAGTGCCGTTTCATCTGTTCCAACGGGAAAATAAGCAATAGATGTACCATTACTATAACCACCACCTGACGGATGATACATATAACAAGTTCCAGCATATTGCGTACTGTTCATCATCACAATAACCAATGCTTCATCCATACGGTTTATAGGAAGAGCCTTTTGGGCATATTCCAATACACGAGCATCGTTGCCTCCTACTAATGTTCCACTTCCCAAGAAAGAAGAAAATGCAGTCTCTTTCCCAATACTGAAGCCCTCATTTTTAGATACCGCAGTTACAGAATAAATATTAAAATTATTGCGGAATGACTTGTAAGGTTCTTCGGAGAAGAATTTATCCATAGCCAATCGCATTGTATTGTTATAAGTACCATCAGCAATCAACCTGTCTGAATATCCATCTCCCATAAATACAATATCAATTCCATTTCCTTGTGTTGCCCGTTGCAGTGTTGTAACTACACCATCTTGTGCATAATCGACAGATTCATAAAAATCAGTACCATCCTTATAGACGAATTGAGTGCTCTCATCTATATGATAATCAAAACTTTGTTCAGGAATTATATAAATGCAAGACAGGTTCGGATTTCCCTGAGTTGCTAACCACTCTAAATGAGGGTTATTGCTGATATCAAGCATAGATAAATTCATGGAATATGCCCATAGTTGAGTTAAAGCGGTCTGATTGCTTACATCTATTGAAGATATAGGATTATGAGAACATTCTAAATTATCCAAAAGTGGATTATTACTGACATCCAGATCTGTCAATCTCATTCCATAACAACTAAATGTCTCTAATAATGGATTTTTACTAACATCAATAGTAGTAAGATGATTGCCAACATTTGTCATATAATTCCCACACAAGAATGATTTCAGTTTGGGAAGCATTGTTACATCCAAAGAAGATAGTTGGTTTTGATGACACCATAACGTTTCCAGTTCTATATTGCGGCTTACATCTAATGATGACAGCTCATTGAAATGACAGTAGAAGGTAGATAATTTTGTATTATTACTTATATCAATGTTAGTTATTTGATTACCACAACAACCTAATGATACCAATTCTCTATTTTTACTTATGTCAATAGCTGACAGTTGATTGTTATCACAATGCAAATTATTCATACTAGGGCAATTGCTCACATCAAGAGATTTTATTTGGTTATTGAAGCATGACAACTCTTTTAATTGGTTGTTATTATGAACATCCAATTCTGTCAATAGATTGTCATTACATCCTAAATGTTTCAAAGATAATAAATTACTTACATCTATAGTACTTATTGAATTAACACCACACTCTAGGTATTCCAATTTCGGGCTATTACCAATATTAAGCAAACTTAACTGATTGAAATTGCACCATAAAGTTTCTAATTTAGGACTATTATTAATATCCAATTTTTCAATTTTATTATTACTACAATGCAAGTGTTCCAATTCAGGCTTATTACTTACATCCAAAACTGCTATTTGGTTTCCTGAACATATCAAATAGTCTAAACGATTATTTTTACTAATATTCAAGGTTGTCAGCCAATTATTTTCGCATGTTACGGTACGTATTTTGGGGGTATAACTTAAATCAATTTCTGTCAATCTATTATTTGAAACCCATAAGGCTTCTAGTTGGCTTAAATTGGCAAGTTCAGATACCAGTATTTTTCCTTTAAGATTATTATCGTTTAAAACAATAGATTGAACAAGCCCTTCAGTTGCTGTGATCCCATGCCATTGGGAAACCGGCTTGTCACTACACCAGTTTTCATTATTGCTCCAATTATCCCCATCTGTGGCATTATAGAAGGCAATCAATGCATCCCGTTCTTTTTTTCTGATTGTTTCGTTGTCATTCTCATTTAGATATAAAGTATATACATTACCAGCTCTAAAACCTCCCGACGGGGCATTTTTGATTATTAAATATTCTTTTTCTCCATCATCATTCCAAGTCTGTATTTTGATCTCTGCATTTTCTGTTTGAGGAAGTATGGCTATATAACATGTAATTTCTTGCTTACCTTCCAGTTCTTCATCTGAAGGAACAAAGTAGTATATGTCATTAAAAAAATCATCAGCAGTGAATTCTTCTTTCTCTAAGTTAAAATAGAGTATATCTTCATTACTATGGCAAGCTATTTTTTCCGAGGATCTGACAACAAATGCAGTATGATTATCTCCTCTTCTTGGAATCAGTTCTAAAGGAATAGTTATTTTAAGAAATGCGAACAAATGCTTAAACTGCAAGGATAATATATTGTTATCTACTGTTCCTATAGCATATATAAAATCCCGTTCTGAGGCGTTCCTTTTATAGTGTTGAAAGGCCAAACTTGGTAATTTTACTTGCTGAAGATTTTCTGTACCTATAGAATAAGGATAATAAGCATACACCTTTTCTCCTTCTGTAGCTGTTATTTTTTCTCCTAAAGCACCAAACTTTGTTTCATCACCATCATTCAAGGCTGTATATTGAAGGTTATTCTGTTCCTTCGTAAATAATCCGATAGCATCTCCCGTATTCCAAGTAACATGTGTTACTCCATCATCCTCTACAAAAGTGGTACGTGTTTTTGCAAATCCTGCTGTAACTTCTATATCGCCTTTACTTTTGAATATCTCTTCATCGGTACAGCCCAATAAAGTTATAGCGACCAATATCTGAATTATATATTTCATCTTGTCCATAATCTCTTTTCATTTATAAAGTTTACCATGGTTGAGTAGGCATATCGTCAATACCACCACTTGTATTATCTTTTCCTGCTTGTCTTATAACAATAATCTTAGTTATGTCACCACCAGTCAAAGTTACACTTCCTGTTCTTTGGCTTTCACTGTCATTTGCTAAAATTGTAAACTGTAAAATTCCGGTTGATAAAGCACGGGTAGTAATCTGTTCAATCCAATTCTCAGAAGTGGTAACTGTATATTCTACATTTGCATCTACCTTGATTTCTATAGTTCCTCCTTCACATCCGAGAGTATATTCATCTTGCCCTATAAAAATAGCATCCAGTTGCTTTTGGATCACTTTTACCGTTTCAGCCAATCCGCTTTCTCCGTCAATGAAGGTTATCTCAGCTAAACGTTCATCATATCCTTCATTAGCTGCGATGGTAAAGACATGAGTATTGGTAACAGTTGCTTTTGTAGTAACTTCCGCAATCCAGTCTACCTCTGGCATTTGGATGGAGTATTTTCCGGTGGCTGTCACTTCCACTCGTATCTGTTCACCAGCAGCAGAGACGGTATATTCCTTCTGTTTTATACTGAATACATTTTTCCCTTTTTGTATCACTTTGATATGCTGCTCCAACTTATCATTGGAAATTGTAATCACAGCTTCACGGTTCTCATCACTTGTATTTTCTTTCACGACAAATTTCAATCGCTTGTCAATCAATCCACGGGTAGTGATCTGTTCAATCCAGTCTGAGGATACGGAAACCTTAAACTCGACATTGGCACTCACCGTAAAGTCCAGTTCTCCTCCTTCTGCTTCCATTATATATTCATTCTGTGCCAATACTATAGCATCTTTCTGTAATTGGCTGATGGTTACAGTATCAGCCATATTCTCATCTTTCGGATCATAGAACACAATCTTTGCCTCTCTAGAATCATAGGTTTCATTAGGAGATACAGTATAATGGTGGGTATGGGTAGAAACGGCACGGCTTTGAATCTCCGTAATCCAATCTACATCAGGAAGCATCTTAACCTCATAATCGAGTGTACTTTTTATTTCAATATCCACATTTCCACCTTCTTCGGGAATTGTGAAGTCCTTTTTTGTCAGAGTTATAAAGTCACCAAATCCCTGATAAACCTTGACTGTTTCTGAAAGTTCTCCACTTTTGATTATAATTTCACCTTCTCGCTTATCTCCGGTTTCATTAGGTTCTATGGTGAAATTCAGATTACTTGTTACCAAGGCACGTGTTTTTTCAGTTTGTTTGATCCAATCAGCCTTCACTTCAACTTCAAAATCGATATTAGCTTTCACCTCTACACTGATATTTCCTCCCTTACTATCCACTTCATATTTGGAAGAAGTTACGGTTAAAGCATCTTTCTGTTTCTGGGTTACGACAATATTTTTACTGACCGTTCCACATTTCAATACGACTGTTGCATTGCGTTCATCGTATGTTTCATTGGCTGTCGTGGTTATAGTTATTTCATTCTTACCTTTACTACCAGAATTAGGAGTAACAGTAATCCAGTTTTCAGCACGGGTGTTAACAAGAGATGCAGTCCAATCGGCAGTAGTTGTAAATGAAATACTCACCGTACCACCTTCTTGATTCAAAACAGGGCGTAAATTCTCTGAATCAGGAATCGTAATGGCAGGTGTCTCGGGTTCTGGTGGAGTAATCTCATCGTCACTTCCTCCACAAGCTGATACTACCATAAGTAGCATCACAAACAATAACTGTAAATAGTAAATCAGTCTTTTCATATAAACGTATTTTAAGATTATTGCATTCTTTAATACGCCTATAAGTCCTCCGAAGTCAGCATTAGATTTAACAATACAAGAAAGGCGTGAGAACTTGTCCTGCTATTCATTGAAAACGGGCATCTGGAAAAGCCAACTTAGAAATGAATATGAAGAAACAATACTCACGCCATTAGCTATGTAGAATGATACAGCATTGGCCATACCACATACATGCAAACAGAATGAGCGTTACATTGTCCCTATCCTTCCAAGTTTCAAAATTTTCCAGATTTCGTTTTCAGGATAAAGCAAAAAACGCTTTCTATATATCCGACCATTTCTCCAGTCGAACACCGCAAAGATAGTATTTTTTGTTCAATGTAACGCTCTTATAGTGAGTATTATTTCTTCAAATATAAGGAAAACAATACCTTCTGGAACGGCAAAATTAGGAAAATATCATTGAACGGCAGGTTTATTATATGATGGAATTGTAACATTCAACTCGATATTACATTACAACCAAAACATGAAAAATCAACTGCTCATATAATCGAAGACAAAATAAATACGAAAAACAGTTCATAATGATAGTTCTCTTTTTCTTTATTTATATTCCTTGTAAGCCTATCATTCCAAAGTAAAAAATCGGTTAGTCAGAGACAGAAGCCTATATGAAGTATGAATATAGTACATAACCCGAAGGGATGTTATAAAAAAACTGACAAGACACTTATTCTTTAAGCATTTGTACTTGATTTGCAACATTTTTTATAACACTTTTGTCTTTCAGCTATGTTATACATTCCACTACGTTCCATACTCTTGTCTCCGACTTACCCCTAAAACGTTAGTTAACAGAACAAAGAAGATAGAACTATTTTTAAACTTACTTCTTGAGCCATGCTTTTTACTTCCTTCACCCCAACCAATCCTTAGAAATGTGAAGTATATTCCCCACATCATCACCTGTATTATCTACAATATGGCCTTCATGTATATAGTTAAACTTTAATCCTATCTTATTGAAATCCATTTTGTTCTCAGAAAAGGGATGTTCATATAACCAGTAATTAGCAATCGGTATATTATGTGGACATATTTTAGATACGAAAATACCCGTAAGGTTTTTAAAACGAACACCTTTCTGATTAAAAAAGACTCCATCCGATTGGCGTTTCCATTTATCCTCTCTATTTCCAAAGGGTGTAGAGTATGACAATATCGGTGATCCCCAAATAGCATTATCAACATCAATTTTCCCTGACATTCTAACATCCAACGAATTAAGACATATAATAAATGGTTTATCCAATTTACCATATTTTTTAGCCTTTTTCTCAATGGAAGTTTTGAGAGTTTCCTCACCTCCTCCCCAAAATGTTTCTACCGGATATATACCAATAGGGCGTTTCTTTACCTTTCTTGCAGATGGAGTAACAGGTATAGGCTTTACAACAACGTGAATATCTCCATTGTTATATTCTATAACTGGCAATTTTCCAATCCCGTTCTCCTTAATGTCTTTACTCACTACATCAGGATTTATTTTGTTCAGTTCCTGTTCAATATATGCTATTATGCCTTTTGTACCCGGCTGTTTTTTGGTAAGAATGTCAAAACGTTCAACATATAATAAAAAATCTCCTGAATCTAATTTATTCAGATTATCATAAAACTCATTTCTTTTTCGTTCAAATGCTTCTTGTTCATCTGTTTTGTTTGTAACCACCTTGGCTTCAACATATATTTCCAAACCGTCTCTACATATTAAAAAATCAGGTCTTTTGGGAGAAGAGGGCAAATCCGGATGAATGGTTATTTCATAGCCTAATTTACTAAACAATTCATATAAAAACAATTCATAAAATGCAGAATCAAAGTCTTTTTTGAATCTACTTTTCAATTCTTTCTTCTCATTTTCAGGGTAGTTTAAAAACCATCCTTCCAAAGTATTTCTGATTATTGTTATATCGGCTCTTGCACTGGTGTTATAATAATCATAAACATTTTCGTTGTGTCTTGCGGCTTCTAAATATCTCCTCTCAATAGAATCAAATAGATTATTCATATACTGTCAATTAATTCATTTCTACAAAAATAAGGAAAAGAACTCGAATGACACCCTTTAGATATGTCTCAAAATATTTATTATTAACTTTTTGTACTCCTGCTTTCTCATATAAGGGAAAATTTGATTATGTTTCACCAATCCGATAAAACATATCAAATAAAAAAAACTGATTGTAGAAGAAAATATTTATACTACTTCACACTTAAATATTGATAATCAACACCAAAACACAGATTTTATATTCTATAATTAAAGAAGGAAAGGAAACATGATTCTTCGTCACTTTTGGTGGTAAAAAGTCATAACCCATAAATAATTTTGTTCTCAACAGCTTTATGCCTGCTCTGTTATACATTGTCCTCTGAATGCATTTAATTCTATGGTGCTATATATCGCCTTACAGTGTGAATCCTTGTTAAGCAATAGAATAAAAATATAAGCCCCCAATAAGCATTATAATTGCTTATAGAGGGCTTTGCTGTAAGGCAGTATATAATTAAACTATATTATATAACAAAACTAAAGAGCCTATTATTAGGCTTATAAATAATAAATTTCTTGGTTTTTTATAGAAACTACTCCATTTCTCATCTTGTGGAATACTCAATATAAATATGATACAACAAAATAGAATCAACAATAAACCTAATCCTATTAGATTCTCAATTAATATTTTTATATCACTTTTATTCTCAGAGAAGATATTTACGCATCCAAATAAGAAAGTTATAGCAGCAGTAAAAGCACCAACAATTTCGATATTTTGTCTTTTCATTGAAGAAATTTCTTCTCTTATAGTTTCTATCTTTTTCTTTTCATTATAAAATTCAATTTCTTTTTTCAATAATTTCAATTCTGTTTTATACTCCACCATTTTTTCACGTATGACTTGGTAATCAATAGGTTTATTAAATGAAGATGGCATAAATAAAACCACATTATTAATTCTATATCTACATTCTTTATATGGTAATTGAAACGGATAAAAACTATTCTCTTCTGACCAACTTAGCTTTTCTTCAAATTTATAAACAAGTTCTTCTAAAGCAGTAATTTCTTTTGTTATTAATGCAGATTCTATTTTCTTTTGTTTAATATCTTGCTTTATAATATTGAATAATTTATCTACAGTTTTATAGTGTGGAAAGAAATTGTGTATTCCTGTCAGCCTTTGGATATTATCAATTTCATTATATTTTTCTATTAATTGATGATAAGTGTATTCTTTATGTTTTAATAGATAAGAGAATCGGCAATTGTACAAATAGTTTTTAATAGTGTTTATAGCATAGATATTAAATTCTTTTTTGTTGGAATAATTTCGACTATATCTTTCAAAGTTTTCAATTAAATTATTTATTTGATTTTCACTCCCATGATTTTTATATTCGCTCATTAAAAGAATCATTTCAGAAAAACTGGCCTTTCTTTTATAACAAGCGTCTTGTAAAGAAGAAACTCTACTATATTGCATTTCCCCTTTTTTATCTTCTCCGTGTAAAAAAAGGAAATCATCATTAAGTGATTGCAAATTTTTAATATCTATATTACTATCCTCAATTATATAAGATTTAAAATTTAAAACATATTCCGACTTCCCCTTGAAATAAATTAATTTTTTAAGCAGAAACAAACATTTATTTAAGGCTATTTTAAATATATCCCCAATCTCATCAACTTGTTCCTCTATTAGCTTTTCTAAATCTTCTCTCATTAAAATAAGACTACGAATAGTTTGTTCATTATATGATAATGAATGGTCTAGCTTACATAAGCGAAGAATAAATATAACTAAGTATTCAAAAAGTTTTATAGAGAAAGATTCCTCTCCATCTATATAATAAGCATTAACAATATATTTATGATTCTCTCCATCTGTCTTTGTATTCATTAATAAAATGAAAGCACGATAATGAACTAAAACTTTGGTTAATTCACTATCCAAGTACCTATATTGTTTAAATATTTCTTGTTTAAGAATAGAATTACCTTCAATAGGTTGGTAATCTTTAGGTTGAGTAAGGGATTCTATATTATTTTGTAAATCTTTAATTAGATATTCACCAGAAAGGATTGATTTAGATACTTCAATAAAAAAGAGTTCTTGAAAGTCTTTTAATGCATTTCTACAAGTGGCAAAACTTTCTTTTTCTTTATTTATCCAATCTTGATTTTCAATCCAATCTATTGGAAATCTTTTATTATATTCTATAGCTAAATCTCCAATTTTATTTCGAGAGTGTTTCATTACATTGAAAAATATTGTTTGTCATTCCTTATAAGGTTAATTTCCATCCTTTCACTTCCCTTGTCAAAAATATCAGCAATTGCTATTGCTATTTGCCAACTTTCCCATTTGTGTGACAAATTCACTAAACTCGATGCACTATAAATCACGATGTTGGGATTTATTTCGCGTAGTGTATTGATAGAATTATCTAAAAGGGCAATATCTTCTTTTTTCAAATGCAAAAGTTCTAACTTAATTTCAGTATTATTTCGTTTGATATTTCGTCCTTCAAAATTAAAAAACATTAGACCATTAGTGATATTATTATATATATCACTTTCCACGGGTCCATGCTGCATGGCGTAAAAATTATTAAATATATCCAATAAATCTCTCTCAGTATCTCTTTGTTTTACTGCTGCAACAAAAAAAAGTAATTTTAAAGCCTTCAATCTTGTAAAAGATAAAAAATCAACATCGTCCGGCTTCATAGCAGAATACCATTCGATTAGACGTACTAAAATATATTCAAAACACTTTACTTTATTAGGCATAATATCAATTAATTTAATTACAAATATAATTATTATAAAACAAAAAAGCAATATCGTCTATATCAATAATTAGTAATATAATTTTTTAGATTAGTTATAGGTTAATGCCAACTTAAATATACACACTTTTCAAATGTAAAATAAAATCTAAACATTTACTATAAGGCAAGAAGTATCCATAGGCATGTCAATTAACTATTATTAAATGGGGATTCTTGCTTATTGTATATTTATACAAGTGAATAATAAATAAAGATGACTATATACTATCTTACAACAAAATTCTCTATAAGCGATTTGCGATTTATAGAGAGCTTATATTCTAATATGCACTACCGCTTTACAAGAATTCACACTGTAAGGTAATATATAGTTATCATTTTTTTATCTTCTTCCCACCCTCAAGAGAGAGAAGGGGGGAAAGGGGAAAGCGGAACCCCTAAAACCTAATTTTTTACTGATTTTGGGATTAGTAGAATTGAGAAAGTTATAAAAAATAGGCTTTTCCACCCCCTTTTCCCCCATTTCCCCTCCTTTTCCCCTTTGAGGTAGGGAAAGAAAAGTAATCTAATCACAGAACCAATCATCCAAATTATAATCTCTTTGACTTTTAAGGATAAGAAAGATACGAACCACCCCCTGACAACTATTACCAACTGACAATAACAATCAACCGTCAGCAAAATATCCTTAATCCCACTACCAAAATTTAGACTGTACCATAAAAAGTTCTCCAGTCATTTTGTCTTATTCCATCATTTGCAGATCCGGATGAAATGATTGTCGGCAAAAAAATATAAAACTATGCCGATATTATTCATCCGGTTAAGAATATGGTGGATGACAGATAGAAAAACACTTAACCTGATTATATTCTCTTCTACTACCATCATCTCCGACCAACCCCGAAGAAAGAAAAAAAGAAACCAAGCATTACCCCGGTTTCTCTTCTTGATTTGACTATAACAGATTGAGTTCTACTTCTTCTCCATTCTGATAGCAATAGATGTCTAAATTTTCAGTAGTCATCCAATTGCAGTTCTTTAATTTGAATCCATACTTATCTTCAATCGTTATAAGAAAATTCCCAATTATATACTTTAATACACCAATCACACAAAAATAAAAGCCGCACCCAAATTCAAACTTATGTGCGGCTTTTATTTTAAAATCTTTTGCAAAATACATATTCAAATAAATTACATAGGAAGTACTAATACTAATGTATCATCTTCGGTAGTATAACAATTAAACTTCTTTTCATTGTATAATTCTAATATACATCTACGAACTTCTTTATGTCCATACCCGTGACCACAATCGCCTTTTATTACACATTCATCAAGAAGCTTGACAACTGATATACACTGTGATATTGCACAATCACCATTATTAAAAAAACTACTAATATAGCTTTTAAATTTTTGAAACTTTTCATCCATATTTATCGTATTTTAGGTGCTTTTTAACTTTGCGGGTCATTAAAGCACGATTTTCAAATACAAAAATACAAAAAAAGTTCTAATTTTAAAATGCTTTCGGAAAACATTTATATCAATGAATGTTTTCCGAAAAAAACAAAAGCCAACCACTTAATTATAAAGCGGTTGGCTTTTATTATTATACTACTTATTATTTTTTAACACTTTCGCTATCTTTTCAAACACTCCAGCTTTCTTTTCATCCCATTCTTGAGCTTTCTTCTCGAAATACGGTATCATCTTATTATGCTCATCCAAACATTTCAAACGCATTAATTTAGTATCAAATTCAGCACGTTCTCCAAGAAGTTCTTGTTTATCCATAGCCCTTGTAATCATACCTAATCCGGGCATTGTAGGACTAGGTGCAAATTTTTCTGAAATATCTTTCGTTAAATCTGAAAGTTCATCAATAATCTTTTCAATCTTTTTATCTTCTGATTCACTTGTCGTCTTTTTAACGACCTTTTCTGTTTTACTTTCTTTTTCTTCCACCTTCTTCACAACTTCTACCTTCTTTTTGGAAAAGGCTTCAAACGGGAACATATAAACTACTGAACATTGTTCAATGGCAGAATTAGACTTCAAATAAGCAGAAACATAAGGTTCATTACCCAAAATGTCCTTATTATCTCTTTTGTTTTCATTTCTCGCCTTAGCATTCCAACGGAAATCACTATCAACCATTGAATTAGCCCAAGTACACCAAGCAATAGTACTCCCTACCATCCAAACTTTAAAATACTTATCGCCTTCTTCTCCTGCATATTCAAATGCTTTCTGTGGACTCAAAATGATAATATCACTTTGATTAATATCCGTAAAATTAACTTGCTTTCCTTTACGCAAAGCATTCACGATTTTATCAAACAATACTTCATTGTTTGCTTTCAAATACTCTAAAACTGAATTTTCATTATTGCTCATATCTTCTCATTTTAATGTTTTTACCCAATTATCAAATTTCCAATAAACCACACTGCAAAAGCTGTCATATTGGCTACACCAAGTTTCTTTATAAAGATACCAAATGCAGAATTTACCCAAAAATCTCTTGGAGCAATCGTTACTTCCACACTCAAAGCATATCCTATAAAGAATGCTATAATACCAAATACTCCAGCAAGTCCCGAAGCTGCACTTTCAGCCCAAAACATAATATCTATTGCAACTAATGCAATGATATTCAATACTAACAATACGAATGTTATACAACCCATAATTCTACTATTTTAATGATTCAACAATTTCATCTACATATACATTTGCAACATTTTCGGCTGTTGCTTTAATGTCTTCTAATATTGGAAACCTTTTGACTATCGCTCCTCGTGCAGTTCCCGACAAATGTGGCAACACTATTGATTTGGCATTTACCACACATTTATCTAAAACCTCTTTCGCTTTCTTGCCTAAACAAACACAAAGATTTGGTCTCACTAAGTCTAATTCTTTTTGCAATATATCAGTATATACCTCTAATTTACTTTCTAAACAGGTTTTAGACATTTCTCTATCATGTACAAAATACTTATTCGCATCAGTCAGGTATATTGCAAACTCTTTCTTAATCAGACTATTAATCAACAAATCTGCCATTTTACCACCACTTCCACTTTTTCTATGGGTTGCATCATGCAGCCCAAATGGACTTGATACTATCGCATCATGGCATTCTTCATACCATTTCGCATCACGTAACGGGTCTTGCGCAATAAGCATAATTCGGACATTATCGACTTGAACATTAAACCAAGTCGGCAAATCCAAACCTATTGCACCTTTATCTGTAAAATCTTTTCTAAACAATGGATTCAAAATGGGAATACAAACAGAGGTAGTATCTGTATATCCATTAAAAGGCTTCAAATCATCGGAAAACTCTTTTTGCCATTCTGCATACGAGAAGTCATAGCACTTTCTCATTTGCTTATAACGAGCCTTTAACATATCTAATTGCTGAATACCCAACAATTCATCAGCAACTAACTTTGGAATATCATCCGACAAATGACAATCATTGCAGAAGACTGTTATCATACACAATCACTTTGCGCTCCCCCAGTCTCAAAGAAAGCATTTTCTAAAATAGGGAAGGCGCAAGACTGTTATCAAATTCCGTCAATGGGTTCTGGACTACCTCTGCACCGAAAAATGAAAACAGCTCACGCCTTTGGCTGTATATCAACACATCAGTGCTATATATGCAAACCAAAGGGAGCATTCTTTCATATTCCTCAGTGCAGGTGAATTGTCCAGATTCATTGACAAGGAATAAGCTAAACGCTTCCTAAACTATGTCTGTCCCTCTTGGGACAATGCAAATATAGGAACTATTTAGCAAAAATGCTACTTCGTGAACTGCTCTTTTTCTATTTTCAATTCAAATTTACCTATTCTTATGGGGAAATCAAACTTTGATACTTTAATCTTTTATATGCTGACATCGTAAAATAAGTAAATCTTTCAACATCTGTTAGTCCTCTCGTATTATATCTAAATGCAAATTCATCACAGTATTTATCCAAATGCTTTGGACTTACTTTATGATATATTCCTAATATTCCACGTTTCAAGTGTGACCAAAATCCTTCAATACTATTGGTATGGAATCCGTCTTTTACATATTCACCAGTACTATGTTCAACTACTTTATGAATATAATTTTTCGATATTCCAGTATAACCTTTCCATCCATCTGTTATAACGGTAGAACCTTCCTTGACTAAAGTATTGATTATCGTTTTCAAAACCTTTCCACCGGTATTTGGAACAACGGCTGTATAGGCCATTCCATTAGATAATAGACCTACTACGGGAGTCTTTACTTTAAGGCTTCTTCCTTGTGCATTCTTTACTCTACCTTTATTCTTACCACCGACATAGGTTTCATCAACTTGTGTCATATCATTAAATTGAACTACAAGCTTGTCTTTCAAATTATGTCTTATCCGTTCCAACATAAACCAAGCTGTTTTCTGTGTTACATCTATATCCTTAGATAATTGTATGCTACTTATTCCTTTCTTATGGGCTAAGAATATATACAATGCATAGAACCACTTCTTTAATGATACATGACTACCTTCAAACATTGTACCAATAGTAACCGTAAATCTTTTCTTACATCGTTTACATTTATATAGTCCTTTAAATTCTCCATTAGACTTTAACTTATAATGCTCTTTCGTTTGACAATTACAGTGTGGGCAAATCGGTTCTCCACGCCATTTAATATCTTCAAGAAATTCTCTGCATGATTTTTCATCATAAAAGGATTTCATCAAATCAATAAATGACTTTACTTCTCGCATTTGTTTATTCTTCTTTATTATTTCTACAATATTGATTATTTCTGTTTCCAATTGACATGTTATTTTTATTATAT
>ULVV01043709.1_pt1 | contig 15942 bp, 10 predicted proteins | sample 1959761 | NCBI WGS metagenome assembly ULVV01 (sample SAMEA4835795, study PRJEB28245) | human gut metagenome | biome: gut microbiome; material: fecal sample | place: Denmark | collected 2008
GACGAGGTGCACGCGCCCGTCTTCGAGCACCGCGACCGTCGCCGCCTGCTCGCGCTGATGGTAGCGCACGCGCGCGGTCGCGCGCAGCTCACGCGGCGGGACGTCGTAGGCGATCCAGTTAAAGTCATTTGCCGTCAGCTCGCGGGAAAAGAGCGCGTCGTTGCCGCTCAGCACCACGCGGTTTTCTGCCGCATCGATGCGCTTGACGTAGAGCGGCGCATCAGCGGCGATGCCGAGGCCCTTGCGCTGGCCGACGGTGTAGTGCACGATGCCCTTGTGCCGGCCGAGCACATGGCCATCCTCATCGACAAAATCGCCCGCGGGGCAGCTGTGCCCCGTGTAGCGCGCGATAAAACCCGCATAGTCGCCGTCCGGCACGAAGCAGATGTCCTGACTATCCGGCTTGTCAGCGTTGTAGAAGCTCTGTTCCTCCGCGATGCGGCGCGTTTCGCTCTTATGCATCGCGCCGAGCGGCAGGCGCGTGTGCGCGAGCTGATCCTGCGTGAGCGAGTAGAGCACGTAGCTCTGGTCCTTGCTCGCATCGAGCGATTTTTTGAGCAGCCACCGCCCGTTTTCCTGCTCGATGCGCGCATAGTGGCCGGTCACAATGACATCGCAGCCTAAAATGCAGGCGCGCTCGTAGAGCCGCTCAAACTTCAGGTAGCGGTTGCAGTCGATGCAGGGGTTTGGCGTCGCGCCGCGCTCGTAGGACGAGATGAAGCGGTCGATGACCTGCCCCTTGAAGTCATCTGAAAAGTTGAAGACATAATAGGGGATGCCGAGGTGCAGCGCGACGAGACGCGCGTCCTCGACGTCTTCAAGCGAGCAGCAGGTCTTCGTGCGGCTGACGCCGATGTCCTCGTTGTGGAAGAGCTTCATCGTCGCGCCGATGCACTCGCAGCCCTGCTCCTTCATCAAAAATGCGGCGACGCTCGAGTCCACCCCGCCGCTCATTGCAATGAGTACCTTTTCCATCACACCATGCGGCACTCTTCGCACGCTTCTTCGTCGGGGAAGGAACTGTGATCGTAGGCGATACCGTTTCTGTCATAATAATCCTTGATGGCAGACTTGAACGCTTCCTCGGCCAGCACCGAGCAGTGCAGTTTGTAGGCGGGCAGGCCGCCGAGCGCGTCGACCACGTCCTTGTTTGTGATCTTGAGCGCATCGTCGATCGCCTTACCCTTAATCATCTCGGTTGCAATGGAACTCGACGCGATCGCGCTGCCGCAGCCGAAGGTTTCAAATTTTACGTCGTCGATCTTGTCTCCGTTGATCTTGAGATATATCTTCATGATATCGCCGCACTTGGCGTTGCCGACCTGACCGACGCCGTCTGCATTTTCAATCTCACCGACGTTGCGCGGGTGCATGAAATGGTCCATCACCGTTTCTGTATAGAGAGCCATAGAATTTTTCCTCCTTGGTGTGCTTTTATAAAATGAACTGCTTTTTGCCGCTGACGAGGTCCTTCCACAGCGGGGACATGCCGCGTAAGTATTCCACGACCTCGGGCACGGCATCGAGGATGCGGTCGATTTCCTCGTCGGTGTTCCACTCGCACAGGCTCAGGCGCAGCGAGCCGTGCGCCACGTCATGCGGGCGGCCGATGGCCAGCAGCACATGGCTTGGGTCGAGTGAGCCGGACGTGCAGGCGCTGCCGGACGACGCGCAGATGCTCTTTGCGTCGAGCAGAAGCAGCAGGCTCTCGCCCTCGACGCCCTCGAAGCAGAAACTCACATTGCCGGGCAGACGGTTCACAGGATCGCCGTTGAGTGCGCTGTGCGGGATCTTGGAAAGGCCTTCGATCAGGCGGTCGCGCAGGGCGCTGACCTTTTTTGCGTTCTCGTCGAGGTGCGCGCAGGCGTCTTCGAGCGCCGCGGCCATACCCATGATGGCGGGAATATTCTCCGTACCCGCGCGCTTGCCGCGCTCCTGCGCGCCGCCCTCGATGAGGTTCGTCAGGAAGACGCCCTGACGGGCGTACAGCGCGCCGGTGCCCTTCGGCCCGTGAAACTTGTGCGCAGAGAGGGACAGCAGGTCGATGTTCTGCGCCTTGACGTCAATGGGCAGATGCCCCGCGGCCTGCACGGCGTCGGTGTGGAACAGCACGCCCGCCTCGCGGCAGACTGCGCCGATCTCGCTGATCGGCAGGATGGAGCCGATCTCGTTGTTGGCGTACATGACGGAAACCAGGCACGTATCCTCACGGATAGCGTCTTTCACCTGCTGCGCCGTCACGGTGCCGATGGGGCCGACGGGGAGAAGCTCGACCTCGAAGCCCTCTTTTTCGAGCTTTTTCAGCGTGTGCAGCACGGCGTGATGCTCGAACGCGGTCGAAATGATGTGCTTTTTCCCCTTGCGCGCGCCGAGGCGCGCGGCGGAGAGAATGGCCTGATTGTCGGCCTCGCTGCCGCCGGAGGTGAAGTAAATTTCGCGCGGGGAGGCGTTCAGGCATTTTGCGATGCGGTCGCGCGCGCTGAGCAGCGCCTCGGCCGCCTGCTGGCCGATGGAGTGCAGGCTCGAGGGGTTGCCGTAGATCGTTTCCATATAGGGGAGCATGGCGTCGATCGCTGCGCGGCTCATCTGGGTCGTCGCGGCGTTATCCGCGTAAATTGTCGTCATTGTGATCTCCTTTGCTGCTAAATCCTATCTTATAAGTATGTTAATATGATACACAGAACAGGCTGCTTTGTCAATGACTTTTAAGCTTCTCCCGTTTGGCATCGGGCGTAAAAAAGGAAGAACCGCTCGCAAGAGCGGTTCTTCCTTTTACAATAGGGGGTGGAGGATTTTTGACTTACTTTTCCAGCTGCGTCCAGTCGCGCGTCTCGCGCAGCTCGGTCCACTTCTCATACTTGGAGTTCGTCTTGAACTTGTAGTAGTGGCTGTTCGTCGCTTCCTGAACGGCGAGGTAGTACCAGGCCTTCGGGTTCGCGTTGTCCGTCCAGACCGTCATGTTCGGGAGGAGATCGTCCTCGGTCTCGGGCTGGCGGTTCAGGACGCGGTTGACGAGCGTCATGGTCTCGGCACGGGTGATGTCGCGCTGGGGACCGAACGTGCCGTCGGGATAGCCCGTGATCCAGCCGTTGTTGTAGGCGATGCTGATTTCGTCCTTGGCCCAGTGGGTCGCGATGTCGCTGAACTTCGCAGCGGTCTTGTCGCCGTCGTTGTCGAAGCGGGCGGCGATGGCGGCGAACTCAGCGCGGGTGATGGCGGCGTTCGGGCGGAACGTGCCGTCGGGGTAGCCCGTGATGATGCCCATGGAGCTGAGGGTCGAGACTGCGGTGTTGTACCAGGAGGTGGCGGCCACATCGGAGTAGCGGTTGGTCTTGGTCAGGTTCTCGTCGCGGACGTCGTCGGTCAGCAGGCGGAAGAAGATGGTCGCGACCTCGGCGCGGGTAATGTTGTTCTGCGGGCGAACCTCGCCGTTGCCGTAGCCGACGATATAGGCGAAGTGGTCGGTCGTGTTCAGGCCGAGCGCATCGTCATCCTCGATCTTCACCGTGGGCGGAACGGGCGGATAGTAGGGAACATAGTTGGTGTTCCACTTGGCGTAGAGGATGATGTTCCCGGTCACGAGAGTATTGAAGTCGTACTTGTTGAAGAACTTCTCATTGTCAGTGTACCAACCAGCGAAGGTGTAGCCACTGCGGGTGGGATTGGTGGGCTTGGTAGCCTTGTTGCCGTAGGTAACGGTCTCCGGCTTCACTACCGTTCCGCCGTTGGAATTGTAGGTGACGGTGTAGGACTTGGCTTCCCACTTAGCGGTGTAGGTGGCGTTGCCAGTCACCTTATCAGCAACCACGGGCTCCCAACCAGCGAAGGTGTAACCGTCGCGGGTAGGATCGCTGCCAAAATTGGGGGTGGGGTCATTGTAGTGAAGATCACGATTCACCTTATCCGCGAAGATCTCTTCGCCGTCAACGCCATCGGTGTAGGTGACGGTATAGGTGGTGGGGATTTTCTCAAACTGTGCCTTAAATACTGTAGTGGAACCGCCATTTACCGTAGTCGGCTCTGTAGGTTTAACACTTTTCTCACCGGAATTCTTTGTCCACATCGAGAAACGATGCACCGCAGCATTCAAGGGAGTTGCTTCGACACCATCCAAAGAAGGAGTAACGAAACCGCTAACGGCATAGTTTCCGTCGCTATCGGTCAAAGTGAAAACCTGCGTGCAATTCGAACCCTCCACCTTGCCAAACAGAGGATTGCCGGACACAAACTTCACGACCGCCTGATACATATCGGGGATCCTATCACCCTCGGTAGTGGAATTCGTTTCATCGTTCCATGTATCGAGGTAGTAATAAAGGTCGATGACCGTATTCCCGGTCAGCGTCTGACCATCGCCAAGGGGATTGCCATTCGCCGTGGTCTGAGACTCATCATACCAATAGTTTTGCTCATCCCAAGTCTGATTCGAAGCGTAAGCTGCAATCAAGTCGGCAATGGGAGTGCCCGCTGCAACGGCTGTAGCAGTGAAGGGGGGGATGATAGACTCGCCGGTCAGATCGACAAAGTGCTGCCGAATGGTGCAGGAGAATTCATCCACCTGACGGGGAGCCCAACCTGCGTAGAGAGTTGTGTTATTATACAAAGGCTTGCCTTCCTGACCGACACCTGCGATTGGACTGGTCCAAAGGACAGGAGTCGTGCACTCCGGATCCTGATACCAACCGGTAAAGTCATGACCGGCGTTTACGGGATCGGGGCTGATCTGCTGAAGCTTGAGCGCGCCGAGCTCGCCGGTGACGGAAGCGGTCGTATTGCCAGTACCCATGGTATAGCCATCGACCTCAGCCGTCCAACTGCCGCCGTTGGCATTAAAGGTCAGCGTGACCTGCGGCGCGGGAATATTGACCGTCGGCTTGCCGATTTGTTCTTCATACATGGTGGCATCGGCGCCGTTGACATCCTTATAGGTCAAATAAACATTTTCATTTGTCGGAATGTTGTTGCCATAAACGCCAGCCCCTGCCTTGATCTTAAAGCTGGCGCTTGCGCCCTCCTCGGGGATCGTTCCGATTTCCCACGTCACAGTCTTATTGTCTTCCACCTTCAAGTTGGGAGATGCACTGCCCGCAACGTATTCAAAATCATTCGTGTTGATCAGGTCGGTAAGCACCGCACCGGTACCGGCGGGTTTCGTGGTAGGCGTTACCTTGATCTTGTCCGCCCACTGCTTTAAGGTTTCGCTTAACTGTTCAGCATAGTTAGTTCCTGTTACGTTGATGAAGTGTTCATTCTGATCGGCGGAAGCCAAGCTCTTTAAATAGGCAGCAGCATTACCATCCAACGCAATGCCCACGGTATAAAGCGTATAGCCAGCGTTCTTGATGCTTGTCGCCTGTTCAGAGCCATTCCATTTGGAATTATTCTGGGATTCACCGCTGAGGCCCGGCGCGCCGTCAGAAATGAAGATCACATAGCCCGGGCGAGTCTGATCGGAACGGCTTTTCAAATAGGTATACGCCTTATCCAATGCCGCGGTATAGTTCGTACCGCCGTCGGCCTTCATGTTATTGATTGCTTTGTCGACATCGGTCGGATTGTTGGTCAGACCCTGTTTGACCTTAATTGCATTCTCATCAGCGCCGCCCTTTTCGCTGCCATGAGAGAAACCGATCACCGCAACCTGATTGCCGTTGTAGGAAAGGATGGAGCTTGCGAACTCCTTACTAACATTCGTGGCTGCGACAATGCGCTTAGTCACACCTATCTGACCGGTGCAGACTTCGGGAGCAGGGAACCACGCAAGAAGATCTTCCCAATATTGGGCTCCACATTTTTTGCAAGTGTAGACATGGAAACCGTATTTGAATTCTTTCGTAAAGTATTCTTTTTTCTCTTCGCAAGGCGTGCCCACACTGGTTTCCATCGAGCCGGAATTGTCCACTACCAGAACAACATCCGCATTCGCGGGGGTCGTCATGGTGTCGGTCGACGGAACGGGGTTGCCCTGCACGGTCAGGGTGATCGTGTAGTTTCCGGTAGCATCCGGCCCAGAGCATTCTTTTTTCGCCGTAACTTTTCCGGGTTCTGCCGGATTTGCCTCATCCGCCAGCACGTTGAGCGGCAGCAGGCTCAGCGTCATCACGAGGACCAGGACCCAGGTGAGAAGGCGCTTGCCAACTTTCTTCTCAGACATAAAAAAATCCTCCTTCTTCTGCCTGTACGGCGCGAAGAAGGGGGGAGGTGATCTGCATTTGGTAACCGGCTGCCGTGCGGCGCGAGCGCCGTTTAGGTCCGTGGCTTTGCGACACAGGCTTTCGCCTGCTGTGCCTTTTTCTGTACAGTTGCTCTTCTGCGAGCCGCACAGATATTTGTGTTTGCCAATATTTTATGTTCACAGTATACCAGATTTGCCCAAAAATGCAAGGCGATTTTCAAAAAATATATAAGATATTAACAGAACTAATACCGCGCAGAAAAAAACGGCGGCAAGAAATACCTTGCCGCCGTGATTCGACGAATTGTGAGGTCTTACGCCACCGCGGACACGGCGAGCGCGTCGCTCTGCTGGGTGTAGGTCAGAGGGGAGACGCAGCCGGCGAAGGTGGTCTCGTTGATGACGCGCTTGGTGACGGCGTAGGTCATGTCGATCTGGTACCAGTTGCCGCTGACGTTGACCTTGTTCCAGGCGTGGTAGCTGCTGCCGGCGTAGCCCTTGGTGAGGGTGCAGGGGATGTTCTGGCTGCGGCACATGGCGGCGAAGAGGGACGCGAGGTCGTAGCAGATGCCCTTGTCGCTGTTCAGGGTGGCGGCGGTGTCGGGGATGTACTTGCTGACCTTGCCGGAGGTGATGTCGCTCGCGAGCTTGGTGTCGTAGGTGTAGTGACCGGCGATGTAGTTGTAGATCGCGGTGACCTTGTCCATGTCGGTCTTGGCGTCTTTGCAGAGCGCGGCGGCCTTCTTGCACACATCGTCACCGGAGGTGAACTGCACGTCGGTCGTGGCGATGAGGTAAGGGGCGTAGGCGTTTTCGATCTTGGCGTTGACCTTCTTGCTGGTCACGACGCGATAGGTCGTGCCGGAGATGTTCTCGCAGAGGGAGATGGTGTAGGTGCCGTCGCCCTGCTCGAGGGAGAAGACGGCGTCCTTGCCGCTCGGGCAGTTTTTGTAAGACGTTTTTTCGTTACCGTACTGGATGCCGACCTTCAATTTGGCATTGGAGGTGTAGTTGACGGTGACGAAACCATACTTGGCATTCGTGGTGTCAATGGTGGTGCCATTGGCAGCGCTGGCGTTCACAACCGTGAACATGGACATGACAATAAGCACTGCGAGCATAGCGCAGGCATGACGAAACAGCCGTTTCATACGGCAATCTCCTTTCGGTAACTGGCTGCCAGCCCTGTTCCCAGGGGTAAGGCCCTATAGCTTTGCGTCGCCGGTTTTCACCGGGTTTGCTATTATCGTTTGAGATGCGGTCGAAGCGGCTGCACCTACTCTTTTTTACGGCTCACACTATATACGCGTTCTTAACGTTTGTCAACAGATCATTTGCGCTTTTTCGACAAAATAACAGACAAAAAAGAGCGCGAAAACCGCGCCCCTTTTGATGTTTTTGCAATTTTCGGGCAAAATCAAACGCTGAGCCAGTCGTCGAGGATAAGACCCTCGTTGTGCTTGGTGAGAAAGCCCACGCTCCACTCGCCGCCGAAGGCGATGAGCTTGCGGCCCTTGAAGTCCTCGAGCACGCGGGAGCCCGAGCAGAGCATCAGGTCCTTCACGTCGCACGGGCACTCGCGGATGAGCCGCAGGTGCTCGTAGGGAAGGCCGCTCATGCGCAGGTCGACGCCGTACTCGTTTTTCATGCGGTACTCGAACACGTCGAATTGCAGCGTGCCGACCACGCCGACGACCACGTCCTCAAAGCCGCTGTCGGGGATTTTGAAGATCTGGATGGCGCCCTCCTGCGCGATCTGCTCCACGCCCTTGACGAACTGCTTGCGCTTCATCGTGTCCTTGGGTGAGACGAGCATGAAGTGCTCGGGCTCGAATGTCGGGATGCCGGAGAAGCGGAACTTTTTGCCGGGCATCGTGATGGTGTCGCCGATCGAGAAGATGCCGGGATCGAACACGCCGATGATGTCGCCAGCGTAGGCCTCGTCGACGATCTCGCGCTCGGCGGCCATCATCGTCTGCGGCTGAGAAAGGCGCATCTTGCGGCCGGACTGGACGTGGAAATACTCGGTGTCACGCTCAAACTTGCCCGAGCAGATGCGCATGAAGGCAAGGCGGTCACGGTGGGCCTTGTTCATATTGGCCTGGATCTTGAAGACGAAAGCCGAGAATTCGGGGGAGTAGACGTCCACCTCGCCCGCGTCGCTCACACGCGGCAGCGGCGGCGTGGTCATCTCTAAAAACGCGTTCAAAAACGGCTCGACGCCGAAGTTCGTCAGCGCGCTGCCGAAGAACACGGGGGAGAGCTTACCGCGGCGCACGGCGTCCAGGTCAAAGTCGCGGCCTGCGCCGAGCAGCTCGACCTCTTCGGCGAGCGTATCGCGGCGGGCCTGACCGATCAGGTCGACGAGCGCGGGATCGTCGAGCTCGATTTCCGTGATGCCCGCCTTTTTGGCGTGACCCGCATCGGTGAAGTGCAGGATGCAGCGCTTATCGCGGTCGTACACGCCGGCAAACTCCTTGCCGCAGCCGATCGGCCAGTTGACGGGATAGGTGTCGATGCCCAGCTCGCGCTCGACCTCCTCGCAGAGCTCGAGCGGGTCGCGTGTTTCGCGGTCCATCTTATTGATAAAGGTAAAGATGGGGATGTTGCGCAGGGCACAGACCTTGAAGAGCTTGCGCGTCTGCGGCTCGACGCCCTTTGCGCCGTCGATGACCATGACGGCGCTGTCCGCGGCCATCAGCGTGCGGTAGGTGTCCTCGGAGAAGTCCTGATGTCCCGGCGTGTCGAGAATGTTGATGCAGTAGCCGCCGTGCTGGAACTGCATGACCGACGACGTGACCGAAATGCCGCGCTGCTTTTCGATTTCCATCCAGTCGGATTTTGCCGCGCGCTCGCGCTTGCCCTTGACCTCGCCCGCCTGGGCGATTGCTCCGCCGTAGAGCAGAAACTTTTCCGTCAGCGTGGTTTTACCGGCGTCCGGATGCGAAATGATCGCAAACGTCCGGCGGCGGGAGATCTCTTCCTGTAAAGTGGCCATGACTGCCTCCTGAAAAATACGATTTACCGAGCAAGTGTATCACAGCCCCAAACATTTTGCAACCAAATCATAAAATCTATGCTTGACAAATCGAAAAAAGTCTGCTATAGTAACATTCGTTCCGCGGGCGTAGCTCATCTGGTAGAGCGCCACCTTGCCAAGGTGGAGGTAGCGAGTTCGAGCCTCGTCGCCCGCTCCAAAAAAGAGGTCACAACGTAAGTTGTGACCTCTTTTTTGGATTCCGGCAGGAAATTAAAATGCTCGGGCGAAGTGAATTCGTCCTCCGCCAAGGTTTTGCTGCGCAAAACGCTTGTACGGCGCAAAAGCGTTGTTTTTTGCTTCGGTAGGCCAAATAGATATGGGACATCCGAACTGGGTGTCCTGTTTTTTATAAGAACGTTCCCTGTCAATGATTGAAAACAGGTTTTTAATTTGCTATGATACCTTCACACTTTCCATAGGGGGATAATTTGTGAAAAAAAGATTTGCTATATGCAGCACAATAGTTTTGCTGCTGCTTTTGTCAGCCTGCGGCGCACCGCAGGCGTTGGACTTTTCCTACGCTCCGGAAGGAGAAGAACTTTCTTCTTTGATGGTGGAGACTTCACAAACTCACCGCGCAGAACTGGAGCACGTTCCCTCTGCGGCTGATTTTGACGATGCGATTTCGGATGACCCCGCCTCGGCAGGGCTGCTGAGCGAGAGCGAGGTGGAGAGCCTTTTACGAGGTCATGCCGCGATGGAGACGGTGTCGAAGGAACAGGCGCAGTCTGATGTTTCCCTGCTGTTCCGCACGCTGCAAAGCGCTTACGGCGCTTACGAATACTTTGGGCAGGAAAAGTTTGACGCAGCGGAGGACGCTGTGACACAATGGCTTTCCTCACAGGATGATGAGATCAAAGTTTCTGCGCTGGGAGAAAAACTGCAGGAATCTCTCGCATTCATGCTTGCGCACGACGCGCATGCCGTGATTTATGAACCGGCGGCGGAAGAGATCGAGGCGCAGGTGCGATATGAATACTTCTTTGCCGACGGCTTCTATTTTTCAAAGGATGTCAACGGCAGCTATTATATGGTGAATGACGGGGAGAGGTGGACATTGAGTAGCTTCTCCGATGAACATGTCAGCGTGCAGCCGACGCTTCTGCAAGACGGACGCATTGTTTATCAGCCGACGCTTTTTGCGCTGCGGAAGGACGCCGTGCAGAGCAGTGTCACACTGAAAAATTCTTCTGGAAAAGCGAAAATCTATCGCCTTGACTGGACGGAGAGTCAGCCGCTTGATGTTGACCTCGGCACGCTGGATTACCGCCTGATACAGGAAGACGGTCTTACCTATGTTTCCCTCCGCAGCTTTGTTTCCGGCACATATGATAATATGCTTGCACGCTATGCTCGGGAAGGGGCAAAAGCACGCGGGAGCAAAGCGGTGATCTATGACCTACGCGGCAATGTTGGCGGCTCGGACAGTTGGCCGAGAAAGTGGATACAGAGTTTCCTCGGAACGCAGAACAGTATTGAGACCTCCATGCTGTATGCGCAGAAAAACAGCGCCCTTTTTGCTGCGGAAAACAGCGAGAGTCTGCTGCCGGAAGATGAGGGAACTTGCTTTGCCCGTGAAGTCCACGGGACCTGGTATGAAAATGATATTCCGATCATCGTGTTGGTTGACGATCATTGCGGCTCGTCCGGCGAGGGCGCGGTACAGCTTTTGAAAACGCTTGACAATGTGCTCATTGTCGGCAGCAACACGGCGGGATACCAGCTCTGCGGAAATATCAGCACCTTTACATTGCCATATACCGGCATCGGTGTGCGCTTTGGGTCAACGCTTTTCCTCTATGGGGACGGAGAAAATGTCGATCACAGGGGCTATGCTCCGGATGTCTGGTGTGATCCGCAGGATGCGCTTGCTTCAGTGCTGGCACTGCTGAAAGAACAGGGGGTCGTCAGTGCAGATGCTTGCGAAACCGTGAGAGAAAAAATAGTGAAATGATGAATTTTTCGCTCATACAGGCAGAGCGGCAGCGGGTAATAGAAGCAACTCAAATCGTATAGCACCCACACTTGGCAGGCATTCGATTCCGCAGGCTGCGCAGATCTTCAAACTGCAAACTGCCAATGTCGGGGGTCGAGGGGAACTCCCCTCGCGTTCGCTTGGGGGGGTATAAGGGGGCATTCTCTCACGCGAGAGAATGCCCCCTCTTCTGCGCGGCCACAGGGGGAGAACCTCAGCGTCCCCCCTTGCGCAGCAAGCCCCTTTCATGCTATGATATTTTCACAGAAAAAGAGAAAGTGAGGAGATCATCATGACTCTCGATGAAGCGATCAAGTCCCTGATGGCTTTGCAGGCCAAGCTCGCGGCCTACGGCCATGCCATGGGCCTGCTCTTTTACGACGGCGCGACCACCGCACCCAAGGGCACGGCGGCGAACCGCGGCCAGACCATGAGTATTTTGAGCGAGGAGCACTACAAGCTCACGACCGGTGAAGAGACCGTCGCGCTGCTCGAATTCCTCGACGCGCGCAAATCTGAGCTCGACGAAAAGCAGCAGCGCATGGTGTTTTTGCTCATCAAGGACATCCGCAATATGCAGAAGATCCCGATGGACGAGTACGTCGCCTACCAGCAGCTGCTTGTCGAGGCGGACGACGTCTGGCACCGCGCGAAGGAGACGAGCGACTTTGCTCTCTTCGAGCCCGTGCTTGAAAAGATCTTCGAGACGAACATCCGCTTTGCACACTACTGCGCACCGGAAAAGGACCCCTATGACTACTGGCTCAGCGAGTATGAGGATGGGCTGACGATGGCGCAGTGCGACGAATTCTTCGCCACGCTGCGCGAGCACATCGTGCCGCTCCTGAAAAAAATCAAAGAAAAGCCGCAGGTCGACGATGCGATGCTGCACGGCCATTTTCCCGAGGAGAAGCAGGCGCAGCTTTCCGACTACCTGATGCGCACGATGGGCCTCGATTTGGACCATGTCGGCCTGTCCACGACCGAGCATCCGTTTACGACGTCGCTCGGTTCGCACTTTGACGAGCGCATCACGACGCACTATTTGGAGGAGAATTTTGCCTCATCGATGTTCTCCGTTATCCACGAGGGCGGCCACGCGCTCTATGACACCGGCAGCGCGGATGATCTCGCCTATACGGTGCTCGACGGCGGTGTCTCCATGGGCATCCACGAGAGCCAGAGCCGTTTCTATGAAAATCTGCTCGGCCGCTCGCGCGCCTTCACGGGCTTCGTGTTCCCAAAGCTCTGCGAGTTGTTCCCCGAGCTGAGCGGCCACACGGCGGAGGAATTCTACCGCGCCATCAATAAGGCGGAGCCGTCCCTCATCCGCACCGAGGCCGACGAGGTCACCTACAGCCTGCACGTCATGGTGCGCTACGAGCTCGAAAAGCGCGTGATGCACGGCGAGCTCAAGGTACACGACCTGCCGGGCGAGTGGAACCGCCTTTACAAGGAATACCTCGGCGTCGACGTGCCGGACGACAAACACGGCGTGCTGCAGGACAGCCATTGGTCAGGCGGCAGCATCGGCTACTTCCCGTCCTACGCGCTTGGCAGCGCCTACGGCGCACAGCTGCTTCGCAAGATGAAAGAGACGGTCGATGTGGACGAGTGCCTCAAGACCGGCAATTTTGCGCCCATCAATGCGTGGAACCGCGAGCACATCTGGCAGTACGGCTGCCTCAAAAAGCCCGGCGCGCTCTTGGAGCAGGCGCTGGGCGAGAAGTTCGACCCTACGGTCTACACGAGCTACCTTGAAGAAAAGTACGGCGAGCTCTACGGCCTGTAAGTCCATGAGCATTCCGAAAGGAGATGTCCGACAGGACATCTCCTTTTTTGTGCGCAAAATACAGAAAGTGCATTGCAATTCGGATAAATTTTCGGTATAATAAAAGGCAAAAGTGCCGCCGCATTGAAGCTGCGGCGGAAAGAGAGATTGGAGAAATGACCATGGATGCAGCGCTTTATCAAACGTATGTCCGGATCCTGCACGAAGAGCTTGTACCCGCGATGGGCTGCACTGAGCCCATCGCCGTCGCCTACGCGGGTGCGCTTGCGCGCCAAACGCTCGGGACACTTCCCGAGCGCATCGAGCTGACCGTGAGCGGCAATATCATCAAAAACGTCAAGAGCGTCATCGTGCCGCACACCGGCGGGCGAAAGGGCCTTCCCGTCGCGGTCGCGGCGGGTGTACGCGTCGGCGACGCCGACGCGCAGTTAGAGGTGCTGGCGAATGTGACGGAGGACCAGCTGCCGCTGCTGGACGAGTATCTTTCCGCGACGGAGATCACGGTGAGCAAATCGCCGCTGCGCTGTCCGTTCGACATTCAAGTGCGTGTGTTCGCGGGGAAAGACACGGCCTTCGTCCAGATCGTCGGCAGCCACACAAATATCGTGCGCATCGAGAAAAACGGCGAAGCGCTGCTGAGCAAGCCATTTTCTGAAGCGGCGGCTCAGCCGCCCGAGAACCGCAGACTGCTGACGGTCGAGGATATCATCGCCTTTGCAGACGAAGTGGACCTCGACGATGTGCGCGAGCCCATCGCACGCCAGATCGAGTACAATACCGCCATCGCTGAGGCGGGATTGACGGGCGAGTACGGCGCGGCCGTCGGCAAGATCCTGCTTGACTCCTACGGTGACAGCGTGCAGAACCGCGCCAAGGCGTGGGCCGCTGCGGGGTCGGACGCGCGCATGAACGGCTGCGAAAAGCCGGTCGTCATCAACTCCGGCAGCGGCAATCAGGGCATGACGGCGTCGCTTCCCGTCATCATCTATGCCCACGAGCTGAAAGCGAGTGAGGAGCAGCTTTATCGCGCGCTCGTCGTGTCGAATCTTGTTACCATCCACCTGAAAACGGGCATCGGCAGCCTCTCCGCCTACTGCGGCGCGACCAGCGCGGGCGCTGGCGCCGGTGCGGGTGTGTGCTACCTTTACGGCGGGCGCTACGATGAGATCGCCCACACGGTCGTCAACGCGCTCGCCATCAACTCCGGTATGCTCTGCGACGGGGCGAAGGCCTCCTGCGCGGCGAAGATCGCCTCGGCGGTCGAGGCGGGCCTGCTCGGCCTTCAGATGTACCGCCACGACAGCCAGTTCTACGGCGGCGACGGCATCATCGTCAAGGGCGTGGAGAACACCATCCGCGCCGTCAGCAGTATTGCGCGCGACGGTATGCGCGAGACGGACAATGAGATCATCCGCCTGATGATCGGCGAGGAAGCGGTGCGATGAAGGTTCTCGTCACAGGCTTTACGCCCTTCGGCGGCGAGCAGATCAACCCCTCGTGGGAGGCGGTAAAGCGTCTTCCCGAGCGCATCGGGGAGATGACGATCACAAAGCGCGAGATCCCGACGGAGTTTGACGCCGCCTGTGCCGCGCTGCGCGCGGCGATGGATGAGCTGCGGCCCGATGCGGTGCTGTCCGTCGGGCAGTATGGCGGGGCGAATGGTATTCGCGTTGAGCGCGTGGCCGTCAACCTGCGCGATGCCCGCATTGCCGACAATGCGGGGGCAAAGCCCGTGGACGAGCCGGTCGTCCCCGGCGCGCCGGACGCTTATTTTGCGACCCTTCCCACGCGCCGGATCGTCGAAAAGCTGCGCGGAGAGGACATTCCCGCCCAGCTTTCGTATTCGGCGGGGACGTTCGTGTGCAACAATCTCCTTTACTGCGCCCTGCACGAGAGCGCGCAGAGCTATCCCGCCCTGCGCTGCGGCTTTGTCCACGTCCCCTACCTGCCCGAGCAGGCAAAGGACGGCAATGCGCCGAGCATGGGTTTGGAAATGATGGTCAAAGCGCTGCATATTGCGGTGGAAGCAATCGCAGAGGAAGAGGAGCAGTGAACTGAAAATAAGAAAGCCCGCGGCAAATCGCCGCGGGCTTTTGCTATATATGCTGTTTCGGTGGTGGGGAAATTATTCCCACTCCACCGTTGCGGGGGGCTTGCTGGTGATGTCGTAGACAATTCTGTTGATGCCCTTGACCTCGTTGACGATGCGGCCGCTGATCTTGTCGAGCAGCTCGTAGGGGATGCGGGCCCAGTCGGCGGTCATGAAGTCCTCGGTCGTCACAGCGCGCAGCGCAAGCACGCGGTCGTAGCTGCGGCCATCACCCATGACGCCGACGGTGCGCGTGTCGGTCAGGACGGCGAAGTACTGGTTCATCTTCTTGTTTTCGCCGGCCTTTTCCAGCTCCTCGCGGTAGATCGCGTCGGCAAGGCGCAGCATGTCGGCCTTTTCCTTCGTGATCTCGCCCATGATGCGGATGGCAAGGCCCGGGCCGGGGAACGGCTGGCGGGAGACGAGGTATTCGGGAAGCCCGAGCTCGCGGCCGAGCTGACGCACCTCGTCCTTAAAGAGCAGGCGCAGCGGCTCGATGATCTCCTTAAAGTCGACATAGTCGGGAAGACCGCCGACGTTGTGGTGGCTCTTGATGACTGCGGCATTGCCAAGGCCGGATTCGATGACGTCGGGGTAGATCGTGCCCTGAGCGAGAAAGTCGACCGCGCCGATCTTCTTCGACTCTTCCTCGAACACGCGGATGAACTCTTCGCCAATAATCTTGCGCTTGCGCTCGGGATCGGAGATGCCAGCGAGCTTCGAGAGGAAGCGGCCCTCGGCGTTCACGCGGACAAAGTTGATGTCCCACTTCTTGAACGCCGCCTCGACCTCGTCACCCTCGTTGAGGCGCATGAGGCCGTGGTCGACAAAAACGCAGGTGAGCTGGGGGCCGACGGCCTCGGCCAGCAGC
>ULVV01039873.1_pt1 | contig 15906 bp, 23 predicted proteins | sample 1959761 | NCBI WGS metagenome assembly ULVV01 (sample SAMEA4835795, study PRJEB28245) | human gut metagenome | biome: gut microbiome; material: fecal sample | place: Denmark | collected 2008
TAGCCAAGTGGTAAGGCAAGGGTCTGCAAAACCCTCATTCCCCGGTTCAAATCCGGGTGTCACCTCCAACGAAAAACCCTGTAATCTCAACGGTTACAGGGTTTTTATTATGCCATTTTTAGGGCGTTTACCCCTTAGTTTACCCCTTACAGATTTTTATACCCCATTTAGGAGCCGGAAACGCTCTTTATAAACTGCTCCATTCGGGCTGCGCTGGCCTGCTTCATTTGCTCGGTCACATGGCCGTAAACATCCAGGGTAAAGGCGGCGGTGGCGTGGCCGAGATTGCCCTGCACGGTCTTGATGTCATCCCCGGAACGGATGGCGGCGACGGCATAACTATGGCGGAGATCGTGAAAGCGAGCGTCCGGCCTGCCGATGGACGCGGCGGCCCGCTTGAATGCCCTGTAAAGGGTGGGCTTTGTCAAATGCCGCCCCAGGTCATCCGTAAATACAAGGTCGCTTTTCTGCCATAATGCCCCGGCCATAAGCTGCTGTTTTGTCTGCTCGGTTTTCCGATGCTTCAGCCGCTCCATGACGAAGGGGGCGGCTGTGATGGTGCGGGTCTTACTGTTTTTTGTGGGGACCAGTTGATAGGCGGACATCCCCGCCTCCTGGTGCAGCTGCATTTGCTTGTTGATGGTCAGGGTGCCGGTGCTGAAGTCCACGCAGTCCCATGTAAGGCCCAGCAATTCCCCTTGCCGCAAGCCGGTGAACAGGGTCACAAGGAAAGCATCTTCAAACGGGGTGCCCCGGATTGCCTGCATGAAGTCAGCTATTTGCGTTTCGTCCAGGGGCTTGATCTCCTGGCGCTGGATCTTGGGCAGCTTGCAAAAATCACCATCCGCCGGATTCAACGGTATATAACGATTTACGACCGCCTGCCGCAGCGCCCCATGCAGAACGCCGTGAACATTCTTCACGGTCTTAGGGGACAGCGGCGCGGATTCGTAGACCGTCTCCCCTCCTCTTTTAATGGCCTTGCCGTCTGCGTCCCTCTTCGGCACCTTCTTGCCGCTGGTAAGTAGGGTATTGAAAAACTTCTGCACCGTATGGGTGTCCAGCTCCTCCAGCTTGACCGCAGCAAGATATGGCTTGATATGCAGCCGGATGTCATCCTTGTAAATTTTAACGGTGCGGGGCTTCACGCCCTCCAAATAGGTATCCGTCCAAATGTCCAGCCACTCCCCCAGCGTCATTTTGCAGGGCTCTCGATAGGCTTTGTTATCCACCGCCGCAACAGCCTGCGCCAGCTTCTGCCGGACTTCCTTTTGGGTCTTTGCATAAACGGATTTGCGGATGGGTTTTCCGGTGCCGGGATCATGACCGGCCACAAAGCGGGCCTCCCATGTACCGTCTGCCCGCTGCCGGATGCTCCCGCCCCCCTGGGCGGCCCTGGTATTTGATTTTCTCGGCATTGCATCTCCTCCTGTTTTCTGTATAACCCGCCCTCGGTGCGTCGACACTGGGGCGGTTATTTTTTAAAATGGCAAGTCGTCATCATCGTCGAGGTCAACTCCCAAAAAAGTCTGTGTAGCCGTAGATATATTGTCAAGTGCGCCAATTTTCATAGAAATCCAATCGTTAAACATTCTTTCATCTATAGTCTTGTCCCTGCGCAATTGCCAAAGTTTTGTATACGCTTCGAGGAACTCTCGGAGTGCGCCTTGATCAAAAATAATGGCAGGAGTTTTATCATCATATTCTCTTACACCATCCTCTGCATCTCTGCACACCGTTACCGCAGAGAAGGTAACAGTGCACCAATCTCTCATTTCACACAGTAGTCTGGCTATATCGCCGAGGTTTTTTTCTCTATAACTTTCCATGCATTTGCGGCCACAAAGATCATCAATAGATACACCGAAAACATCCGCAATATCTATCACCTTTTCTAATGTGGGGTTCTTCCCCTTTGCTCCTCCCCCCATTTCATACGCAGAAATTGTTTGTGGAGTTACACCGATTTTTTTTGCAAGATCAGATTGCGACATTCCGCGATCCATCCGCATTTTTTTTAAATTTCCGGCAAATTTCATTGTTTCAGCCATATAATCACCTCATAGTTGAGTATACCGTGTTTTAGTTGTAATGTCAACAACAATATGGATAATATATTTTTAAGCCGCGTATAACATGATATGGTTGTAATCGAACAGATGTTGTTGTATAATAGTCACGAAAGGGGGCTCCGCTATGAGCAATTTTGATATTAGATTTGCAGCTGGCAAAGCCGGCGTAAAACTTTGGCAAATCGCCGACGCCCTGGGCATGGCAGATTCTAATTTTTCCCGGAAATTGAGGAAAGAATTGCCGGATGAAGAAAAAGCAAAAATTTTTGAAATCATCCGGCGGATCGCGGGGGAGGTGGAATAGTGGGCTCAACGGCTCCCATTGCGGTCTCGATGGCCGAGGCTGCCCGGCTCTTGGGTGTCAGCCGCCCGACGGTCTACACCTGGGCGAAGATGGAGGGGTTCCCCGTGGTCAAGCTGGGCGGGTGTACCCGGGTGTTGGTGGACGACTTAAAAATTTGGGTAAGAGAACGAGGGGCATAAGATGGCGAAAGGCTGGGTAAAACTGCATCGTTCCATGCTGGATTCGCCGATATTTTCGAATGCGGAACTGCTGCGGCTATGGGTCTATCTGCTGATGCATGCGGCGCATACTGAGGTGGCCGTCATGGTGGGAAATCAGATGATCCATCTCAAGCCGGGGCAACTGGTGACAGGGCGCAAGAAAATCAGCCGGGATTTGGGGCTGGATGAAAGCAAAATTCGGCGTTTGATAAATAAGCTGGAACTTGCCGGAAATATGACCATCACCCCGACCAACAAGTTTACCCTCGTAACCATTGAAAACTGGGACTTTTTTCAAGGCGAAGAAGAAAAAGTGACCAGCAAAACAGCCGATAACCGGCCAACAAATGACCAGCAGATGACCACAAACAAGAATGAAAAGAATTACAAGAAATCTTTCTCGCCCGACGGCGAGGCATACAGGTGCGCTTTATTTTTGGCAAAGAAGATCCACCAACGGCTCCCTAAATCAAAGCCACAAACGGAGGCCATCCTGCAAAAATGGGCGGATCAGATGGACAAGCTCCACCGCATCGACGGATACGAGTGGGAGACTATTGCAGAGGTCTTGGACTTTTCCCAGCGGGACGAATTTTGGAACACCGTGATCCTCTCCGCCGGAAAGTTTCGCCGACAGTTTACGCAGCTCATGGCACGGATGGAGGGAGTGAATCGCAATGCATCGTGATGTAACAGAACTCGAATACGCACTCTGCGGTGCTGTGCTGAAGGACACCCGGCAGGTACTGCGCGTGGTAAGTCCCCTGCTCTCCGCCGAGGACTTCAGCATTGGGCCTTGCGCTGCCCTGTACGGCGCTGCGCTCCAGGCGCAGGACAAGGGGCAGGGCTTTGACGAGGCGCTGGCCATCACAGCCTTGACCGAGCAGATGGAGTACGAAGCCGCCGGGGGCTTTGTCGCTCTCTGCATGGATAGTGCCCCCACCACGGCCAATGCCGAGGCCCACGCAAAGCTGCTACACAAGGCCGCCGTGGATCGAGAGCTACGGCGGGCGGCGGAGGACATTCTTGCCGACCCCAACCGGGAGGACACCGCCGAGGCCCTGGCCGCTGTCTGCAAGACCGCCCTGGAGCGCAAGACGGATGCCCATCCGGCGGACTTATCCAGCATCCTAACGGGTTATCTGAACGGCCTATCAGCGCCGCAAACACGGCTACATACGGGCTTTGCTGACCTGGACGAGCTGATCATGGGCATGGGAGCCGGGGAGCTGGTTTTGGTAGGCGCACGGCCCGCCGTGGGCAAGAGTGCGTTTTCCCTATCCCTGGCGGAGGCCGCCGCAAAGCATGGCACGGTGCTGCTGTATTCCCTGGAGATGTCCGTCGACGAGGTGGCCGAGCGGCTGCAAGTGCGGCACACGGACCGGGTCACGCTATCCGACCTGGTAAATGGGCAGACGCAAAGCGGGGCTCTTTGGCAGGAGCTGGCCGATGCCGCCTCTGAGCTGTCCGCCCTCCCCATCCGCATTTGTGACGCGCCGAATATGACGGTGGCCCGCATTCGAGCCCAGGCAATGGCCCAGGAAAATTTGTCTTGTGTCATCGTCGACTATGTGGGACTGTTGAGGCCCGACCGCCGGAACGACAATCGCAATTTGGAATTAGGGCAAATCTCGCGGGATCTGAAAAACCTGGCTGCCGAGCTGCGGGTGCCGGTAATCGCGCTGGCGCAGCTGAACCGGGGGCGGGATGAAACCGAGCAACCAACCCTCCGAGACTTGCGGGATTCCGGCGAACTGGAGCAAAATGCCAATAAGGTCCTGTTTCTTTGGAAGGTCGACAGCGCGCGGCAAGTCATCGGCTGCAGCGTCGCCAAGAACCGCCGGGGCAAGACCGGTGCGGTGCAGTTTAGATTTGAAGGGGCACACATGCGATTTTGGCCTATGTGCAAGGGCGAGTATGTGACGCAAGGACCTGTGCGCTCCGCAGCTTATCAAAAAATCATGGGCGGCGGGCTATGATGCCCCCGCCGCAAAAAAAACAAATATCTGTCCAAAATTGGACAGGTTTAAAAGAAAGGAAAAGATTATGAGTAAAATCATTCAAATCATCCCCGCTCCGGACAATATGCGCTATGGGTTTAACGGCTGCGCAGAATCCCCCGTTGTTTGCCTGGCGCTTGTTGAGTGCGGCGACGGAGAACGGGAAGTTCATGCAATGGGGCTAACAAACTGCGAGATTATCGAAGATGTAACAGAAGCTGGCGCGGCTTTGGTGATGCCGTAATGTCAGAGAAGCCATAGACAGAAAGGGGGCATTTACAGCTTTGTCAAAGAAAATTAGAGACGAAACCATTATTGATGCGCTACTGATCTCCGCAACGGTGCGGAGCGCGGCGGCAAAGCTCGGAATCAATGAACAGACGATTTACCGCCGGAAACGCGACCCCGATTTTATGCAGAAATACAATGAGGCGCGTAGGGAACGGACAGCGGCGGCTCGGAATGCGCTGCAGGAGCGGGCGCACGCCGCAGCGAACACACTGGCAACGATTATGCAGGATAAAAATGCGCCCGCGCAGACCCGTGTAAGTGCCGCAGCGGAGATTTTGCGCCAAACTATCAAATATACAGAGATCACAGACATCATGCAGCAGCTTGACGAGATTGAAAAATGGAGGTGCGAATGCGAAAATGAGCAATTTAAGGCGCAGGGTTGACCGGCTGATGCAGGATGCCCGGCGGATTTCGTGGAAACCGCACTTGCTGCTTCTAACCGGCCAGGAAAACGAATACAAGCTGGAAGTCCACGAGTGGAACGGCGTGCCGAGCAGCGCACGAGATGGAAGCCACACAAAAACATACACCTTCCCCGATAAAGAGTCGGCAAAGGCCTTTGTGGGTGAGATGGGGGAATATTGGCGAAAGAGATATTCGCTTGCGCCGTCTGACCTCCTATTGCTCGACTTAACGATCCCAGCGGGAAGAAAAATGTAATAGAAAGGAAAATTTTACCATGAACATTAACGCAAATATCGAAACCGCCGAGAGCGTGAGAGAAAAGGCCAAGGCCGCTTTTGGCCTTGACATGCCCAGTGCCCTTGACGTTGTGGCACGCGGCGACTTCGCCACGGATGAGCAGTATTTGGACGCCTGCACCCGCGCCGAGTTGGAGCGCGGCAGCGCCGAATTTCGATCCGTCAGAAGCCGCCTAAAGGCTGAATATCGCGCACGGCAGGAGGCGAAGGAGCGCAAGGCACAGGCCGAAAACTACAAGGCTATCCGTGCCAATATTGGCCTTGACAGCGTAGACAAGCACAACATCGACGAGGAGGCCGCAGACCTCGCCCGCCGCGACCTTGCTGCAAACCGCATTCCTGCGTCCGAACTGGGCGCTACCATTGAACGCTACGCGCAGGAATTGAGCGAGAAGAAAAAGGACAGCAAGGCAGCAAATCAGCTTTTCAACGCCGTGTTGCGCGGGCAGATGTAACAAGAACATATTTCAAAGGAAATCAATAAATGAGAGAAACAACGATCCATTGGATGAATGATGAAAAATGCGCCGATGTTTCCACCTGCGATCCACGGCTAATTGTACAGATCGAGGGCAACGGCGGCAAGCCGATTGCGCAATACCGGGATGGAAGCCGGGAATACCGGATTCCCGTTGAGCTTGTCCAAATCACAAACTAAAAAGCACGGGGCTGTTTTGACAGCTCCGGCAGAAAATACAAAAAGGAGAATTTTTCTATGCGAGAGCTTACATTTGATACCGGCGTACAGAAATACACCGTCAACGGCGTGGAGGATGTGTTCCGCATCAATCCCACGGACACGGAGTTTATCGGCCGCCTGTCCGACGCGTTTGAAACGCTAAACGGAATGTGGAAAAATCGCGGCGACACCGTGGAAGAGGATATGAAAAGCGATGACCTGAAGCAGATTGTCAGCGGTATGCGCAAGATGGACGGGAAAACCCGACAGGCCATCGATGCTCTGCTGGGTGAGGGCGTTTCCGAGCAGGTTTTTGGGAGTGTCAGCACTTATGCCCTGGTGGATGGATTTCCCGTGTGGGCAAACTTCCTGCTTTCTTTGATGGAGGACTGCGACAAAGCTTACCAGCGAGAGCGTAAGCTTTCCAATCCCCGGCTGGAGAAGTACCTGAAAAAATACAGGAAAACGCTATGAGGTGGTAAGCTATGCAGAACACGGACGGAGCGGTTGTAATTTCCGTAAAGTGTGACACAAAAGATGCCGGTAAAGAGCTGGAAAGACTACAAAAGAAGCTTAAAAAAGCGGAGGATGCCTATTCCGACAAAACATCCCGGCGGGACGCGGCAAAAGCCGCGCTGGACAGCAAGCGGCAGGAGCTGGCAGAAACGGAGCGCACGATGCAGCGGCTTCGGGACGAGACAAAGAGCCTCGAAAGCTCGCTGAACCCATATACATCAACGGAAAATCTTGGCCCGGAGGAGTTCATCCGGCGCAGTGAGGTGCTGTCACAGTGCAAGGCACAGATCGCGGAAATGGAGGAGCTGCAGAAAAAGCAGAGCAAAGAGGCGGAAACCCTGGATAAAAAATATAGGGATATTGAGCAATCAACGAAGAAAGCCGCCGAAAACCTTGCGCAGGTGAAAAAGGAGGCGGGCGCCGCTGTTTCAAAGCTACGCGAGACAAGCGTTGTGGAGAAAGCGTCCGTTTATGCCCAAAAGCTGGGCGCAAGCATAAAGAACATCACAAAGCGCGCCCTTGTGTTCTCGGTGATTGCGGCAGCTTTCCGAAAGCTGAAGGATCTTATGAGTGCGGCTGTGAAGCAGAACGACGAAGCGTCGGCGGCCTTTGGGCGGCTGCGCGGTGCGCTGCTCACCCTCGCCCAGCCCGTTATTGAGGTCATCCTCCCGGTATTTACGGCACTTGCAAATATTATTGCGAAGATCATCAATGTGGCGGCAAGGCTCATTTCTGCGCTTTTTGGCAAGTCCTTTTCCCAGATGAGCAAAAACGCGGCGGGGCTGTATGAGCAGTCGGAGGCCATCGATTCCGTCGGGAAGTCCGCAAAGAACGCAAACAAATATCTTGCCCCGTTTGACGAGCTAACGGTTATGAGCGGCGCGGACAGCGCGGACAGCGCGGGCGGCGGAGGTTCGATTACTCCGAGCTTTGACGGCATGGAAAGTGCTTCGCCGCTGCTGGATGTGCTGTCGGGCAAGCTGCAAACTATCGGCACCATTGTGGGGAATATATTTACAGATGTGAAGGGACTGTTTGAAAAGCTCCTGTCGGGCGATTTGGGCGGCGTTCTGGATCAGGTGGTGAAGATCGACGGCCACATCCGGGAGCTTATCTCCGAGATGGTGCTTTTCGTGGGCGAAGCGGTAGGCGGCATCATTGATTGGGTGATTGAGAAATTCAATCTTGCCGGAACACCTATCGGGGATGCTCTAACGGCGATCAAGAACATGGTCATGGACGAAGCAACATTTATTTCCGCGCTGCTCATGGGAGATTTCGAGCAGCTAAGCGAGTCCCTGTCCTCGTTCCTGGCAAATGCGCAGAATCTGCTCTTTTCACTGATTGACGGGGCGAAGGGGATCATAGACAAGTTTATGACATGGCTGGACAAAAAAACCGGCGGCAAGTTCCACGGGATCATTGAGTTTATCAAAACAGAATTTAGCTGGCTCTTCAGCTTTGTGAGGGATTTAGCCGGAGCAGCCTTTGCGACCCTTAAAGAGATTTTGGGCGGGATCATCGATTTTATCGCGGGCGTTTTTACAGGCGATTGGGAACGGGCATGGAACGGCATCAAGCGAGTGTTTACCGGCATTGCGACAGCCATCGCCGGGGTTTTCGCCAGTGTGCTGAATGTCATCATCCGCGCCATAAACTGGATCACTGCCCAAATCAACAAAATCGACATATCGGTTCCCGATTGGGTGCCGTTCATAGGCGGGAAAGGGTTCAATCCCAACATTAAGCCGCTGAAGGAGTTCCAGATTCCCCGTCTTGCGCAAGGCGCCGTAATTCCAGCCAACCGCGAGTTTTTGGCGGTTTTGGGCGACCAAAAGCGCGGAACGAACATTGAGGCCCCGGCGGATTTGATCCGGCAAATCGTGCGCGAGGAAGTCGGACAAGCATCCGGAAGCACCCATGTGACCATTGTGCTGGACAGCGTGGACGGAAAAAAGCTGTTCGACACTATCGTGAGGGAGAATAACTCTGTAATTCGCGCAACGGGCGCAAGCCCGCTGAAGGTATAAGGGGAGGAGGTGAGAATATGGACAGCTTGTTCGATATTATGAAGCAGCGTGTGGATGATGTTGTGGGGAAGGTGATCGAGGTAACGGCGTCCGCCGTAGAGGACACAGAGGAAAGCAATACTGCGGACGACGCAGAGTGACCCGCCGAAAAAGGCTCACAGGGCGATCCTGTGAGCCTTGACAGCGTAGACAAGCACAATATCGACGAAGAAGCCGCCGCACTTGCCCGCCGCGATCTTTCCGCAAATCGTATTGCCGCGTCCGAACTGGGCGCTACCATTGAACGCTACGCACAGGAATTGAGCGAGAAGAAAAAAGACAGCAAGGCCAGCAACGCCTTGTTTAACGCCATGTTGCGGGGGCAGCTCTGAGGAGCCTTTACGATATAAAACCGGGGCTGCACAGAATTGTGCAGTCCCGGTTACTTTCCTCTGATTGCGCAAAATTATGCGACGAAAAACGCAATAGGACCGCCCAGCTTTGGACCGTCCCCACCAGCGAAAAATCGCTGCTGAATTCTCAGCGCCAAAACGCCGCCGAGTTTTCAGCGATAAATGTTGCATTTTGTCGCCGGGTATGGTATTCTTCGCTTAGGCGCTGCACGAACGGCAGGCGGTTGGCTACACCACCCGAAAGGGGGTGAGGCTCATGCGTATCACTTTACATATCGGAGCCTTCACGGTGACGATTATCGTAAAACGCAGAAACCGCCACCCGGCACGGTGACGGTTTCCATTGTGAAATCTTAGCTTTCCTGGGCTAACCGCTTGTCGCAGCGCCCTTTCTATGCTCATTATAGGCGGTCTGCCCCACCTTGTCAAGCCTTGGATTAATCCGGGGCTTTTTCTTTTTGCCGCATGGCCTGCATGAGCCTGTCACGCTGGGCTTGCGTGTCCACAGCCCGGCCAATAAATGCAGAAACCGTCTCCTCGGCATTTTGTGCGGCCTCCTGCGCTGTTTTGAGCGTTTCGGGGGTAAGGATAGCCCCCCCTGTGCCTTGCGGCGCTCCTGCGGCGTTCTGAGCGGTTTTAATATCGCCAACTTTGGCGGCATTCTCCGGCGGGACTTCTCCCATAGCCTCACCAATGGCCCGATTAATAAAGCCGTTCACGCTCTCGCCGGTCTGCGCTGCAAATGCCTGGATTTCCTCTTTCCGGCCTTTGGGCACTGTTAGGTTGATGCGGTCATAATTAGCGGCCATATATTTATTTACCGCCTTTTGCTGCGCTTTTGATACTGCCATATATTCGCTCCTTCCTCTTTTGCGTGTGCTGGTGTCGCGTTTCACGACGCCTGCTTCTCCACTATCCGCATTATATCATGCGGCATCTATCTGTGTAAATAGATAATCTGCACAAATATATCTACGCAAATATGTAAATACTCACAATTGATATATCTGCGCAGATATGTTATATTATAATCACAGCAAGGGAACAAATGAAAACAGCCAAGACACCGGCAAAGGTGGATGCAAAGAACACCTACAAGAGCGGATCGGGATGCGGGAGATTGAGATGCACTGAGAAGAACGCTAAGCCGCAACGCCCTCCGCCGCCGGGGTTCCCTTAAATTAAAACAGGAGGTACAGAAAATGAGCATCAACGAAATGGACGCCAAGATCAAGGAGCTGCGGGAGCTGCGCCGCATGGCGGACGAGCTGGCGGCGGAGATTGACAGCATCACGGACAGCATCAAGGCCCACATGGACGCCGAGGGCGTGGACACCATCAGCGGCACAGATTGGAAAGTGACCTATAAGGCCGTGACTTCCTCCCGCCTGGACACCAGCGCCTTGAAAAAGGCCCTCCCCAACCTGGCCCAGCAGTTCACCAAGACCACCACGGGCCGCCGGTTCTGCATCGCATGAGAAAGGCCCCATGTCCCAGCCGACCAAAGCAAGCGGACACGGAGCCACGGACTACCACCACGGGAGGCCGTTACAGTTATTGTACCAGCCTCCCGCAGAGAAAACAAGGAGGAAATCATGAAAAGTATACAAGAGCGGTTAAAAGAGGAGATTTTGCTTCTCACCGACGAGCAGTTGGACTATGTTATTGAGCGCGTGAATGAGCTTCTTGCCGACGAAGAAACGAAAGAAGCGCAGGAGGAGGCGCACCGTAATGGATGAACTGGATAATCTCAGCATGGAAGAACTTCGCCAAGAGGCCATGCGGCTTGTTAGACAGCTCAGTGACGAGCAATTCCAAGAGGTCATGGAAAAGTGCCATTTGAATGGCACGGAAACGGCTTGACGCACTAAAAAGCAGCGCCGGGGGAATGCTCCCGGCGCTGCCTTGCTTGCAGCATAGATTCTGAAGGAAAATGGTTATGCTGCATCAATGTGGGCAACATATGAGCAATAAAAACAGGAAAGGAATACGAACATGATCAAAACCTTGACGCTACACCAGGCGTCTAAATATCTCCGTGATAGAGGCTTGAGCCTTTGTTCTGATACCCTGGCCGACGGCCTGGAGCAGGGCGTGTACCCCTTCGGCGTATGCATCCGCACCGGCCGCAGCCGGGTATTTCAAATCTTTAAGCGAAAGTTAGATTTATGGATTGAAGAAGTGGATGAAGATTAAGGGGGCTTCAAAACGCCGCCCCCCGGCCCTAAAAAAGCACCCCTTTTCTACCCCTTAGTTTACCCCTTACAGCTTTAACAATTATTTACAGCATTTTACACTCAAACCCGGAAACCCTTGAAATTGCTTGATTTTTTTACACCAGTTTACAGCATTTTACACACTCGATGCAATTCAAATCCGGGTGTCACCTCCAACGAAAGAACCATCCAAAAGGGATGGTTCTTTTTTATTGGCGGTGAAGGGGATCTTTCTCTTGCAATATGGCGAGCAAAAAGCACGGGGCATATTTCCCCGTGCTTTTTGGGATCTATAGGATCCAATCCTTGTATTTTTCAAAGCCGAACAGCAGGTTTTCCCTGGTGTGGCAATCGGAGGACAGGATTCGCTTTCTCCCCCTCCTGCGCAGCTCCTCCACGATCCAGCCCGCCGGATACGGCTCTGTACGGTATCCCCGGGAGATGGCCCCGGTGTTGATCTCGAAAACTACAGGTGCCAATGACAGGGCATCCAGCGCCCGGGACACCGCCCGGCGATAGCGGGGATGCTCCGTGGAAAAAAGTGCGTCTCCCTCATTGAACTTGGTAAGCAGATCAAAATGCCCTACCACCTGACAATGAGTCCGTTCGTAGACTCGGGAAACGGCAGCAAAGTAGTCCTCGGCAAAGGCATACCAATCTCCGCCGTAGTGTGCCTGCACTGCCTGCTCCTGGGCGCTCTGAGAGGCGTCTATGGGCAGATACACGCCGTCCCTATACAGATAGTGTACACTGCCGATCACATAGTCATAGCCCGCCGTAGGGCTTGTAGAATAGAGGTCCTGCTCAATGCCCATGTAGATACGGATGCGGCCGGCGTACTCTTCTCGCAGGCGGCAAAGCTCCTCCTTATACGTCTCCGTCTGCGCCGGAGACATGCAATAGGCCTCGTCATAGGGGGCGTATGAATGGCCGCTGAAGCCTATGGCCGGGCAACCCAGACGCAGCGCTTCCAGCACCAGCTCCTCCGGCCGGTCCTTACCGTCACAGAGGATGGTGTGGGTGTGAAAGTTGGAAAATTTTTCAGGCATGGTGATAGATCCGCTTGTCCAGGGCGAATATCCTACCGCTGAAGGTGCCTACAGGAGTCTCCTCCATGGCCTCGATATAGATCTCCATACGGCTGTCGATCAGGTCCAGGTAGCTCAAAAGCTCCGCCTCAATGCACATGGGCCGCACGGCCGCGCCGAACTCCGGCTCCCCGTGGTGGGATAGAATTATATGCTGCAGCAGCACAGACTTCTCCTCCGGAACACCCAGGGACGCCGCCACACGACTCACTGCCTCCGCCCCCAGCACCAGGTGGCCGACGAGCTGGCCCTTCAGCGAATACTCCGCCACCAAGCCCAGGGCAGAGGTGACAAACTCCTCGCACTTGCAGAAGTCATGGAGCAGCGTACCCGCCAGCAGCAGGCTGCGGTCCACCGCCGGGTAGAGCCCGGCATAGAAGGCGGCAGCCTTCACCATGTAGGCCGTGTGCATGAGCAGACCGCCCACAAAGCCGTGGTGCATGCTCTTAGCCGCCGGAATGAGCCGAAACTGCTTGCCGTAGATTTTCAGCATCTCCCGGCAGACAGCCCGGTAATCCTCATCCTGTATGGAATCCACCGTCTCCTGCAGCCAGGCCCAGGTCTCATCCATCTCGATAGGCGCCGTGGCCACCAAGTCGCTGATCTTATAGCCCTCGTTCTCCTCCGCCAGGCGGATGCGATACACCGTCAGCTGCGGGGCGCCGCGATACTCCGAGGCAAGGCCTGCCGCCCAGGCTACCTTGCCCACATCACTGGGGCCGATAGGCCCTGTGTAATCCCACACCTGGGCCGTAACGGCGCCGCTTCGGTCCGCCAGATTCAGCGTGAGGAAGGGTTTGCCCGCCGCTGTAGTACGCTGAGCGATGTTCTGCAAAATATAATAGCCTTCGAACCGGTCGCCGGTATTCATATCATGGATCAGCATTCTTTCTCTCTCCTTTTACATCCACATGGCAAAGGGACGCAGCACAGCACCCAGAATTTTCACATACCACTTGCGCTTTCGCCAGGCGGCCAGCGTCACCCGCCGGCTCTTTTCCAAAATATCGTCCATATCCTCCTGCACCGCCGCCACTGCGCTGCCGGTAAACAGAGTGCCGCACTCAAAATGCAGCTGGAAGCTGCGGTAATCCATATTCACAGACCCCACAAAGCCCATTTCACCGTCTGCCACTACGGATTTGGCGTGGAGCAGGCCCGGGGTGTAGGTATAAATCTTTACGCCATGCTGCAGCAGCTCCCCAAAATAGGATTGGGCCACCATATAGGCAAACTTATGATCCGGGATCCCCGGCAGCATCAGCCGCACATCTACGCCGCTGTCTGCAGCGATGCACAGGGTGCGGATCATCGGCTCATCAATGGCCAGGTACGGCGTGGTGATCCACACATAGCGGCAGGCATTGGCAATGAGCTGCTGATAGGTATCCTCCACGGTGCTGACAGGGTTGTTATCCGGTCCATCCACCAGGGGCTGGCAAAAATCGCCGCCATGGCCCACCGCCTGAGGGCGATAGGAATCCCATGGGTCGCGCAGCTCGCCGTTCATACGCAGCCACAGGTGCATAAACTGCCGGGTCAAGCCCCAGGCTCCCTCCCCATTCAGGCGGATGCCGCAATCCTTCCAGTAGCCGAAGCGAACAATTAGGTTGGCATATTCATCCGCCAGATTCGCACCGCCTGTGTAGGCAATGTCTCCATCGATGATAGCAATCTTGCGGTGGTCGCGATAGTTGAAGTACAGCCGATTCACATAGTGATGCACCGGGTTGAACATCTGCACCCAAACGCCCTTTTGCCGCAGCACATAAATATTCTCCGGAGGCATGGTCATCATGCTGCCGAAATCATCCAGAATCAGATTTACCTCCACCCCTGCGGCAGCGCGCTCGGTAAGAATCCGGCAGATGCGCTCCCAAATCTGCCCCTCGGATGCAATATAATACTCCAAAAAGATGAAGCGCTGGGCCTTTTCCATCTTGGCCAGCAAATCCTCCAAATACGCCTCACCCGTTGGGAAATATGTCATTTCCGTATTGGAAAACACTGGAAAATTCTGCCGCTGCAAATACTCCGTCAGCTTGCCCCACCGGGGCCACCGCTCTGTCAGCGCCGCCTGTGCCCGGGTGCTGCTCTCCTGCACCGCCGGAGACTCCTTCGGCATAGCCATCGCCTTCAGTGCCAGCTTCTTTTTCACCTGATTGCCGTTCCACAGGAAATAAAGGATCAGCCCCACCACCGGCACCAGCATAATAAGAATGATCCAGCCGGGCTTATAGGTACTGCTACCCGGACGCATATACAGATGCAGAACGCACAGCACACCCAGCATTTGCAAAACCGTGTAACCAATGTACATTTTTTGCCGAAGTACCTGGACCAGCACTATCACCAAGGCAATCTGCAGCAAAAGCAACAGTGCCACCAGAGCCAGGCGCAGAGCGGCCGATATTCTTCTCTCTGTTTTGCGCTGAATTCGTTTCATGTGGGAATAATCCTTTCTTAAAAAAGCCGGCAGGATTGCACGCAAGGGCAATCCTGTCATAGGCTTTTACTCAAAATGCTTGGCATGCAGCAGATCCTGCTGCATCTGCCACAGCTTTTGAGAGAGGTCTACATAGTACTTATGGGGATAGTCGAATCTCTTCACCTCATCCCAAAGGGTATCCACCTGCTGGCGGCAATACTCCCGGATCTGCTCCAGGGTCGGGCGCTCATACACACACTTTCCTCCCAGGAAAATGGGCACCTGCAGCTCCCGAGCCGTGAAGTTATACACGGTCTTGGCCTTCCAGGTGGCACTGGGATCGAACAGCTCTATATCCTTCTCATCGTCCACCTGCTCGTTATGCAGGGTTATATAGTCGGCAATAGCCTTGCCGGTATCCCGGCCGTAGAAGCGGTATACCTTCTTGAAATGAGGGATTGTGATCTTTTCCACGTTCTCGCTGACCTTGATTTTGGGGATAATGGTCCCATTCTCGTCCTCCACGGCGGCCAGCTTATACACACCGCCGAACACAGGCTCGCTCCTGGCGGTAATCATTCGCTCGCCCACACCGAACATATCGATCTGCGCTCCCTGGAGCAGCAAATCCTGGATGAGATACTCGTCCAAAGAATTGGAGACGGAAATTTTACAATCCGTCCAGCCGGCGTCATCCAGCATCTCTCTTGCCTTGCGGCTCAGGTAAGCCATATCGCCGGAATCCAGCCGGATGCCGCACTTGGTGATGCCCAAAGGCTTGAGAACCTCGTCAAAAGCACGGATGGCATTGGGCACGCCGGAGCGCAGGGTGTCATAGGTGTCCACCAGGAGAGTGGCATTGGTGGGATAGATCTCACAATAGGTCTTAAACGCGTCATACTCCGTGTCGAACATCTGCACCCAGGCGTGGGCCATGGTGCCGCCGGCAGGCACACCAAACTGCTCGTCGGATATAGCGCAGGCGG
>ULVV01003331.1_pt1 | contig 15903 bp, 10 predicted proteins | sample 1959761 | NCBI WGS metagenome assembly ULVV01 (sample SAMEA4835795, study PRJEB28245) | human gut metagenome | biome: gut microbiome; material: fecal sample | place: Denmark | collected 2008
TAATTTATCTACATTACATAATCATCCCCACAAACCCTAATTTGTAGCACTTGTCACTCGTTTGCCGGGTATAAAAAAACAAGGATTCCTAATGGAATCCGTACTAATGGTATATTTTAATTTTTACTAATTTTTTAAATTTTGCTTACTTTATCGGTGACATATTTTCTTCTTGCACTACTACCTACCTTGCTTTATAAGCACAAATACGAAAGGATAAAGGCATCTACGCTCTCCCTAAAAACAGTCCACTGGACTGTTTTCTTAACGGTCGCCTTCAACTCCTGTCACTCGTTTGCTGGATATAAAAAAACAAGGATTCCTAATGGAATCCTTGTTTTTTATGGTCGAGGTGACAGGAGTTGAACCTGCGGCATCTTGGTCCCAAACCAAGCACTCTACCAAACTGAGTTACACCTCGAAGTGCCTTATCTCTAACGCTCGTTTATTATATCCTATATAAACTTAAATGTCAACACTTTTTTTAAATTTTTTTAAAATTATTTTTTCTTTGTATTAAGTGGGCTAAAAGTCTCCTTAACCTTTAGCCCATTTCTATTTTATTTATTCAAAGGTCTTACAAATGTTTTAAAAATGTTCTTTGCATCTTTAGAGTCAATTCCATTTTCTAAAGCATACTGCAAAGTTTCTCTATCCTTTTCCCAATCATCAGGGTTGTTGCTTATGAAAAATAATCTTAACTGCAAGTTACCATTATCAAGAACAGAATATCTATAAAGATATGTAAAAATATTTTGTTCTTCTTCCATTTTTAAAAATGGTGCAATATTAATTTCTTCCGGTACTTCATTACTGTCTGCCTCTTGTAACTTTAAAGCAAATTCTTCATCAAGGTATTTTTCACAAACATCTTTTTCATAACCTAAAATTTCAAGTCTGCGACCTGCCTCTACTCTTTGTAAATTATTTAAATTATTATCCATAGTTACCTCTCACAAAAAACTAAATATCTATCAAAGCCACCACTACCGTTGGATATACAAGTCATAAGGATAATCATATCCTTATCATCATGAATAAATATATCATCAGCATGGTTAGGTTTAATTACCTTTGTACCTGTTACCTTATATGTAATCTTTGACCAATAGGTTCTTACCTTTACTTTGTCACCAATATTAAGTTGTCTAATATTGTCAAAGAAAATTCTTCCTACATATCCTGTATGACCGGCAAGAACTGCATTTGTATCTTTACCACCTATAGGCAAAGAAGTGTATGTTAAATGTGCTGCACCATAATTTAAGTGGTCTCTGGCAGTACCTAAATATATAGGCAGTTTCATATCAATAGTAGGTGCTTCTAAGTAACCATACACACCGTCAAATATTCCATATTTACTTAACTTTAGGCTAGGCTCTACATATGAAAGAGAACTTGTCAGCTTTTCCCTTTGGTGTTCTTTAAGCATATTGTTATACTTAATGCTATCTTCCTTAAGTCTTTTAATATCAACATCATACACAACTTGTGTACCATCAGATAGGCAACCGTTACTATCGACTTCACCTTTTTTCTTGGCATCAGCATATGAGCCTTTTTTTGGGTGATTCGCTCTGGTTTCAAAGTCATCTGAAATACCCTTAGCTACATACTTACCATAAGTATTTGATACAGGTGGAAACAGAACAAGCCCTATACCGGTAACGAGAAAGAGTGTTGCAATAATTGTTAGAACTCGACGAACCTTTTTACTTTTCATCAGACTCTACCTTCTTTTCAGAATTATCATCAATATGCTTTAAAGAAGATTTTTTCTTATTCTTTCTAACTGCAATTAAAACAATAATCACAACTAAAAGAACAAATCCACCAATAACTGCACCGGCAACCCAATAAGGGATTTTGTAACCTAAGAAGTAGAAGCACTTTTCAAACGGTGCTTGTTTTACTAACTTATTCTTTGCCACTTCTTCCGGTACATACTTTGTACGAACACCTCTTACAAGAAGTCTGTGGGTGTTAATACCGTAAGGTGTACAGGTTAAAAGTGTTACATGGTCCTCATTAGGAATAATTCTAAGGTCATTTGTATCTTCCGGAAGAACAACTTTAATTTGGTCAACCTTATAGGCTAAAGTTTTATCAAGTACCTTTATGTAGAAAATATCCCCCTTAACAAGGTCAGTTAAGTTATCAAAGAAAGTTTGGTCAGGAAAGCCTGTATGGGCAGAAATAACTGCATGGGTACTTTTACCACCGATAGGCATTGAAGTATTCTGCAAGTGACCGGCACCTTTTTCCAGCACCTTTTTACTTGAACCATGATAAATAGGTAAATTAACATCAATTCTAGGTACAACAACATAACCAATAAGACCTTTACCATCAACATTAAGCACATCATTATAGTGAGCACCGATAGCTTTATATGCTTCTTCATCAAATGGGTCGGTAATAATTGAGGTTTGTGTTAAGCTATGATTATACTTTTTAGCAGATTTAAATAATTTAGTATTATCCTTTTTATCAAGTGTCTTAACAGTTTCGGTATAGTCATTCATACCGTCTTTAAACTTAGAATTGTTAATCATAGAACTAACAAGAGGATAACTCATTATTCCAAGACCAATTATAAATATCAAAATTATTGCGATTATCGGAAGTTTCTTTTTCATAAACATTGTCCTTATTTCTTAATAATACAATTATAAAATATACATAAAATAATTGCAACACAAAAAATATTGGGATGTAGTCACCCACATCCCAATTAGAAAAATTACATATATCAAATAAAGTTTTAACGATTATTTGTTTATATTAAAATTACTTAGAAGTTTTCTTTCTCTTTAGAACTACAAACATTACACCTGCAAGAACGATTAGAGAAGCACCACAAATTGTGAATAGAGTTGTACCCATACCACCTGTCTTAGGAACTGTAATCTTTACATTCTTAACTGTCTTTGTAACGAAAGCGAAAGTATTGTCACCTGCATTTGTTAGACCTGTTAGTTCATACTGAGCATCATTTGCACCGACACTTGTCTTCTGAGTAATTGTAGGAGTTACTTTGATTTCTGTCCAAGCAGCATCACCTGTTGGTAGAACATAACCTTCCGGAGCTTCAGTTTCCTTAACATAGTATGTACCGGCTGCTAGCTGAATTTCCTTACCACTATTTGTGAACTGTACTAGACCGTTATCATCTGATGTAGCAGTAGCAATTTTAGTAGTCTTGTCAGCCTTGAATAGGTCGAACTTTGCACCTGCAAGTTTCTGACCGCCGTTATCTTCCTTTACAACCTGTAGGTTGAAAGCAAATACCTGTACTGTTGGACCAGGTTCAACGATTTCTGTATCGTCATTAGCGTAGTCTAGAGAAACCTTGTTGTCATTTGAAGTCTTACCTACTGTTGCATTTTCGTTAACTGTAGCATTAAATACAACTACCATCTTCTTGTCAGCATCATAAATGTTCTTTACATAACCATCTGTATCAGCCTTGAAGTTAACTGCAAATGTATATTCTGTACCCTTAGCTGTGAAAGGTACATCTACTGTATAATCAGCAGCATCTACTAGGTCAGCAGCACTTAGTGAAGAAGCATCAGTTGTGTAGTAAACCTTAACAGAATTCTTGTTAAATGTTAGACCTGCATCCATCTTATCAGCGATAGCATATTTCTTTAGCTTTGTTGTTTCAGAACCGGGAACATTTGCTTCTAGCTTAAATTCAACTGTGCTACCTAGACCGGCTGTAGCATACTTAGCGTTAACATCTGTATTATCAACCTTAGTGATTGTCTTGTCAAGAACGATGTCCTTTGTGCTAACCTTAGAAGCTAGGTCAATTGTACCAGCTTCAACCCACTTCTTTGTAGCATCATCATACTTAGGAAGAACTACGATTGAGTCATTAGCCTTTGTAGCAGTAGCCTTAGCAACCGGGTGAATGTAGTAGATACCGGCTGTTAGGTCTGTGTATGTAACAGAAGCTGTTGTAGCGTCCCAAGTCTTAACAGCAGAACCTAGGCTTGCTAGGTTACTCTTACAAGCAGTAATTAGAGTTGATGTGTTAGCATCTGTACCTTCAGCTTCAACTGCTGTTTTGACATCAGTAGGTAGGCCTGTTACTGTTGTAACTTCACCTGTTGTTGTTTTAATACCAGCAAGCTTGTAAATGTCAAACTTAAACTTGCCTACAACTGTTGGGTCACTTAGTTTGAAAGTAACTTTTGTTGAAGCATCTCTTGCTGCACTGGCACTAAATGGAATCATAAGTGCTAGAGTTGCAACTACAAGAAGAGCTGCAAAAATTTTCTTAATTGATTTTGTCATTTTTCATCTTCTCCTTTTTAATTAAAATATATATGTAATTTATTTCCTACCATGTTTGTTGGTTGGAGCTTTTGCTCCAAGTCTTCTCTTTCTTAGCATATAGCCACAAGAACAAATTGCACCTAAACCAAGAACTAATGTACCATAAAGAATAAAGTTATGTTGCATTAGATAGTTAATACCGGCATAAGGAACTGTGATTAGTGTATTTAGAGCTGCAAAAGAATGAGTATATACATTCTTTGTAGAGTCATAATGTCCACCATCAAATGAGAACCACTGTTCATTAGTTGAAAGTGTATAACCTTCAGCTGATGCAGTTTCTACAACATAGTACCACTGATATTCCTTAGTACCACCGTTACCGTTTTTACCTGATTTGAAAATATCAAGGTCAGTAAAAGTTATTTCACCATTGCTATCAGTTGTTGCAGTTGCAACCTTTACCATATTATCTTTACTTCTATCAGCGTCAACCTTGTAAAGTGTAAATTCAGCACCTTCAAGTTTCTTAGCATCAGCAGGAACAGTACCGTCAGGGTTAACCTTGTCAGCCTTAAGTACAGTAGCCTGAGCCTTAGTTGATGTATTTTTAAAACTTGCAATATTAGTTGTATTATTAGCATCAACAATTTCTTCTACAGATTGTGAAGAAGCACCTCTATAATAAGTACCTGTTGCCTTTAGAACACCGTTATCCTTAGCAACAACAACTTTAAAGATATATACTGAAGAATCAGTTTGATAATCGTGACCATCAACTAATGGTTCTTCTGTAATCTTATATAGATATGTACCTTCTGTGCTATAGTCAATAGAATTAAATGCTGCATTACCATCATCAACAGTTGAAATTGTATCTGTTACCGAAGAAGTATCTTCTGTTGTAACACCACCAACAGTTGTAGAAGCAAGACCTACTAATTTAAACTGGAATGTTGAACCATCATAAACCATTCTGTCAAGTGTCTTTGTAATACCGGCTGTAATACTTGCAGGAGTTACTGTGTTGATAACATCAACAGTAGCACCGGCATTACCAAGTATGCCTGTATTGGTAGTATTCACTGTACCATAAGAAACCTTATATCCACTTGGTGTATGTTCTTCAACCTTATACTTAACACCTACAGGAATTCCTGTGAATGTATAAGGTGAACTCTGAGAAATCTTACCGGTTAAACCGTAATCTTGATATGCACCGTCACCGTTAATGTCAAGTTTTAAAGTAACATCAAATTGTGTATCATCATCTGTAATGGTATTACCACTTTTATCAACAACATTCTTGTTTACTTTAATATTAGCAACCTGAGGTGTATTTACATAATCAAGTCTTAGATGAGTTGAAACCAAATCATCATCTGCTTTATTTTTATACTTAAAGTTAGAAACCTTTGTGTCCCCTGTTGTAATTAAGTCCGGTGAAGTGCCACTAACATCATACAATGACCAATTAGTATTGTAATGACCGGCTAACAAACTTTCCTTTGTAGTATCAATTGTATAATCACCACTGGAAGGTGGGGTTAAATTAAACTTAGTTACTTCACTAATTGAACCGGAGTTATCAACAACACTAATATCACCGGTAGAGGTTGATCTCCAAGCCTTAACGTTAATACAATTTGTATTTTCGGTAATTGCCGAGAATCTTACTCTGTTCCAAACGCCCATATCATCTTTTCTACCGATAATAAAGCTTTTATTACTGCTACTATCTTTTTCAGATTCATAGTAGTAAATTGTTCTACCATCTGTTTGATAAGAGAACATTTGGTGGAATGTGTTACCATTATCAAAGGAGATTGCAGGAACTGCACCATTATTGAAGAACCACGAACAACTCATATCCTTTGTATCAAGGTAAATCAAACTATCGGAATCCATATTAGAAATAATAGTTTTCTTTGGTGTACCTTCGGTAACAGTTAAATCATTATCAATAGTAAACTGACTGTTAAAGGAAGCACTGTCACCATCAGATAGTGTAGCTGTGTTGCCATTAGTCTTGGCATTATTAATTGTGCCATTGTCAGAATACTTATATTTCTTATTACTTACATCTGCACCGTTTTCTTGAATAGCAAAGCCAAAGTCATCAGCATTCTTAACTGCTGTCTGTAGTTTAGTGTTAACATTAGATGTATCAACTGTCTTTGTAACATCAAGTGAATCAGTAATAGGTTCAAAGTTGAAACCAACCTTTAAGTTAGATTCAATCATACCTCTTTCCATATAGAAAACAGTTAGTGTATGGTGAGCATTAACATTGTTGTTGTTAAACTTGCTTGAACCTCTGGTTTCTGTATCATCAGAGAACAGAGCTGGAAATTCAGCTGAATAACTGTAACCAGACTTATCTGAACTATTCGTATATACTAAATCAGTGCCTTGGAATGTAGTATCAATATTATTTACATAAGACTTTAAAGTTGTAAAGTCAATACAACCCTGTGACATCTTGTGGTCACCACCCATATCAAGTACAAGTACACCATCAAGATAAACCCAAAGGTCATCGTCACCTGAGAAGTTAAATACTGTATCCTCTCCATTAGTTTTACCGTTAGCACCAAGAGTAAAATCTAGGTCTAATCTCATACCAAAGCCAAAGTCATAACCATTATTGCTATGGTCCTTTTGTCTGTCAAATGGGAAGAAACCGGGATTGTTAATAGTACTTTTCGAGAAACCACTTAAAGCATCATAAACCGAGTTACTCTTACCACCGGCATAATTCATTGTAAGATTTCCACCACTTGCAAGATTTTCATAACCATCAAAGTAGCAGTTATCTTTACCATTTAAACTATCATATTCATAGTAATCCTGACCGTGTTTATCAGTTGTCTTTCTCATAGGGAAGTCAGAATGAACAACTGTACCATAGCCATTATTTACAAGCCAATCTTCATCAAAGTATGGCATTGTAACACCATTCTTACTTAACTTCTTGTTATCTGCAAGTGTAACATCGGCAAGACCGGCAACAGAACCTGAGGTTCCTGATGATGTGGCATTTGAGTTATTTGGTACACTCAAGAACTTCTTTAGGTTACTTACGCCATAACCCGCATAACCGTCTTTTTGATAACCGTCTTTATCTGTGTTAAAATCACCAAAATAAAGAGGTGTTGTCCACGAACTGTTATTTACTCCGTTAGCATACTGTGCAATAGCTCTGTTGAACTTTTCATATGGTTCTCTGTTGTGGCTAGTGTTACCTGACTTAACTGTACGATAGAAACCTGACAAGCTTGTTCTCCAAGAACCATCAACTTCTTCATCGTTATAGTAGTCGAAGAATGTACTCTTAACATTAAGAAGTTCTGTGTCTGATGAATGGTTGATTACACCACTCTGTGCTTTGTAGCTATGACCAGTACCACCTTGAGTTACATCACCTGTTCCTAAATTATTAAGAGTAAATGTAACCTGACTATCATTTGAGTACTCACAATACATATCAACAGTAATTTCTGTTGTACCAGCTGGAATAACAAATGACATATTGCTAGCACCGGCATCATTTGTTAAGCCTCTAACGATCTGTGTTCCTTCACTAAAGGAAGCACCAGACTTAGAATAATAGTCCCCGTTACTGTTGTAGATTTTGAACTCATAAGTCTTTTGACCAGTTAGTCTAAAAGTTCCGGTATAATGGTTATTATCACCATTAACTTTAGTTAGTGCAAAACTTGTATCAGCTGTTGACCATATTGGACTGCACATATCACCAACAAGATAGTAGTCAACGCCTTTAGTCATTGTACCACCGGTAACTTCAATGTCCTTTTTTGCACCAGACTCAGCTACACTCTTATTTACAGCAACGGCAGAAATACAAGAAATGATTATCATTACTATTAATGCAATTGCTGTTAAAGACCTGGCAGCTACTTTTGATGTTTTGTTAATCAAAGTTCTTTCTCCTTTCTTCTTTTAAGTGTATTAAAATACACTTATATTTCCATAATTTGTCTGTCTTTAATACAATAATTATTATAACACAATATTATATTTTTAAAATAGTTATAGTAAACAAGAATTTTAGTGCCCCTAGAGAAATATTTTATGCAATATCTCTCTACACTAAAAATTTTTACTTATATATCATATACTTATTATACAAAATAGACAATAAATTTACAATATACTTTAATTTTATTCATCATTTCGTAATATTGTTATGCATCCAGTATGAAACTTTGTATAAATGCACAAATGATAGGCATAGTTTTTGTGCATAAAAAACAAAGTGCCAACAATTGTTGACACTTTGAATGTTCATAGTTTATTTACTTATGCCCAGTTACCTGTGAACAGATTGCCTGAACCCCAACCGGTAGCAACATACTTTGTGCTTGAACCGATTGTTAAATCATCTGACTGATTCCAACGATTATCCCAAGTATTTTCTGTTGTTTTGCCGTTCATACGAACAAAGATAACTGTATCCATACCATCAGGTACTTTTACTGAGTTACTGTTGTCTAGGTCAACCCATACATAATTTGATGTATTTGATGAGTTAAAGAAGTAAGCAGCCCATCTTTCATCACCGGCTGAAACTGCTGATGGGTCAAGTGTTAACACCTTATCACCGGCAGAAACAGTAGATGATGGAGTAGTAGCAGTTGTAGGAACTGTTACTGTTGTAGCTGATGTTGTTGTAATTGTATTTGTAGGAATTGTGTATGTAGGTTTCTCATCAGAGAAGCTTTTACCTGATGGGAAACTTGATACTGTACCGGCAACATACTTCTGTATCATTGTTACATCCTTAACATCAACATGATTATCATTATTAACATCCGATGACTTAAGTTCTGTAGCACTTAGGTCAGTTATATTAGCAACATACTTTTGTAATCTTGATGCATCCTTAACAGTAACTGAATTGTCACTGTTGGTATCACCATATAGGTGAGTATCAGGAATCTTTGTTGCAATAATTGTTACATCAGTATCTGCTGTAACATTAAAGCTAAGTGTACTTGTTGCTGAGTTATAAGCAGTTGAAGTAATGTCGTTACCACCACATACTACCTTAGCATAAACAATTTCGTAACCATCTTCAGGTTCAATTGTCTTTGTAACATTTTGACCATTTGTTACTGTTTCTGTAGAAACACCATCATTAAAGTTCTTAATCTTTGATGTGTTGTAAGTGATTGTTTTCTTAGCAGAAGTTGTTGTAGGTGGTACTGTAGTAGTTGATGTTGTTGGAGTTGTAGGAGTTACACCTCTGTCAAATGTACTTGCATCAACTAGGATTAGAGAACTTCTTGCCGGTACTGAAACAGTAGAACTGTTAACTGTACCTAAGTTCTTTAGACCTGCACTGTTACCGTTAGCAACAGTTACCCAAGATGATGGAAGTGTTGTACCGGCTTGTATTTTAACTGTCTGAGTGTTGGAAGTTGCATTTGTAATTACTGCAACCATACCCCATTCTTTGTTAGCGTTAGCAGTCTTGTTCTGCATTGTATATGCAACAACACCACTTGGAGTTGAACAGAAGTAAGATGAATTTACAGAAGTCATTGAGCTATCTGTAAATGGACTATATACAGAACGGATTTCTCTTAGACCTTTATAATAACTTACTAGATCAGAATACTTAGAAACTCTGTTCCAATCAATTAAGTTCTTGCTATCGCCCTTGTTGTAAGAGTTATCTTCGCCGTACTTAGTTCTGGCAAATTCTTCACCGGCAATAGTAAAGTTAACACCTTGTGAAGTAAATTCAATTACTGACGCAAGTTTGTTCATTGCAAGGTATGTTGAGTTAGTACCGTCATAGTCACTACTACCACAAACCTTCATAATCTTATCCCAAAGAGTTAAGTTATCGTGACAGCAAGAATATGTTACTGTCTGAGTAGGTGCTTTTGACCAGTTACCACCCCACATTGTGGAGGTGTTAGCCATTTCACCGGCTTTGACTGCAGCATCAAAACCACTTGCACCCATAATATAACCTGATGCTGCACCGTAGTTATCGTTGCTACCTCTGATAGCATCTCTAACCTTATCGTTAAACATACCAACTCTTGGATTTAGCTTACTTGCGTTATCCATTAGTGCTGCTGATGAGTTAGCAATACCGTTAGGGTCTCTTGGCCATGTACCTGTCCAAGGTTCACCATAAGTTAAAATTCTCTTATCAATAGTATCAAGCTCATCTCTAAGCTTATTCATCGTTGTAATATCGTGACAACCCATTAAGTCAAAACGGAAACCATCAATATGGTATTCATTTACCCAATACTTAACTGAGTCAATCATATACTTTCTGTACATTGTCTTATCGGAAGCAGTTACATTACCACAACCTGAACCGTTAAGGAACTGACTACCGTTCATTCTGTAGTAGTAACCCGGAACTGTATTTTCAAAACAAGAATCTGTTGTGTTATATGTGTGGTTATAAACTACATCCATAACAACAGAGATACCGGCATCATGAAGTGCCTTAATCATTGTTTTCATTTCCTTAATTCTTACTGCACCGTCATATGGGTTAGTAGAGAAAGAACCTTCAGGAACATTGTAGTTCATTGGATCATAACCCCAGTTTTGACCACCCTTTGTTTCATCAACTGAACCAAAGTCATACATTGGCATAATCTGAACACAATTTATTTTGTTTTCAATTAGATAGTCAATACCTGTTTTAATATCGCCTTTACCGTTAAGTGTTGTGCCATGCTGAGCAACACCTAGGAAAGTACCTCTCTTGTCAGCATCTACACCTGAAGAACTGTCAATAGAAAAATCTCTTACTGACATTTCCCAAACTGTAGCTTTTGAAGAGCTATTGAAAAGAACATGAGAGTCATTGTTCCAACCATCAGGATTAGTTGAATTTAAATCAACAACCATTGAACGCTTACTGTTAACACCACAAGCTGTTGAATATACATCTCTTGTTTCATTTGTTTTGCCATTGACTGTTACTAGGTATGTGTAGTAGATACCGTTTAAGTCACCACTTTGTTTTAATGACCAAACACCATTAGAGCTGTCCTTAGTCATATCATAAGTGCCAATGACACCTGCACCAGCTTCACTATCTGAACCTGTCTTGTATAGTTTAACCTTCACGCTAGATGCTGAAGGTGCCCATACCTTAAAGGTTGTAGAGTCAGCTGAATAATTTGCACCCAAGTCGTTACCGCTATAAGTGGCATACCCATCACTTGAGTTAGTATACGCTGCTACTTTTTCCACATTAATACCTGCCCCGGTTAGATTTTTGTCGATTGTAGCTGACAACGCTGAGAAAGTCGTTGTTGTAGCCAAAACAACCAGCACCATTACCAAAGATAATGGTCTAAACAATTTTTTCATTTTAAGTGCCTCTCTTTCAAATTTCATAAAATAGATTTACCAAAATCTCTTACTATTAATTATATCAAAAAATACAGTAATGTACTATACTCTTTTTCCATAACATTAAGTTTAAGGTTTTATATAAAAGTACTAATTTTATGAACATATTATGAACAGAAAAACCCTTAAAAAAGGAGCAGTGACCTACTGCTCCTTTACAAGTCCTTGTAATACTATCACAAACCTTGAAATATTTCAAGGCTTATTATAATATGTAATATTTTAAACATTATCTATTAAAACTTAAACCTTTAATTATTCACAAGGTAACTGTTCTTACCTTTCCACCAATAGTATTAACATGGGTAGGGTCATTTATAGAAATTTCTTTGTCTTTGTCAATAGTTTCCTGCACCCTACTCTTAACATAAACCTCTAATTCTTTTAAAGACAAGTGGTTATAATCTTTTAGTGGAAGTTTGTTCATAATCATTTTTCCACTACCACCCTCAATAGCAAGTGGTGCAAAGAAAGTATTTCTCTTGACTTCCCCATTTTGTATATTCATTCTTATAAGTATTTTTCTCTTTAACTTGTAGCCAATCAGAATATCCATAGCACTACCGTTACCGATATAGTTATAACATTCTTTAGTGACTCTCTCTATCATAATCTGTAGTCTGTCTATCTTTTCAATAAAAGACATGTTAGTATCTCTCAATATACTTTCCACTACATCAATATAGTCTATTCCGTTATATTTTGTAATGCCACAACAAGCCCAAATAAGATTTTGCTTTTTGTCAACAAAAACCTTCTGTCTATTGTCCAAAAATTTATTTGGTGCAATAGTTTCCCTTGAGTCACTGCCAGCTACTATTCCATTTTCATTTCCAATCACACAAATATATGACATAGCAACGCTCCTTTTTTAATATTATACAACCAAAATTAAACAATTTCAACATTAGGTATTAATTGAATTTTTCTGAAATATGATATATAATCAAGATATAATAAGTATTAGAAAAGAGGTAATTATATGAGAATATGTATTTTTGGTTCAGCAAGTAACATCATTGATGATTCATATATAAAAGCAACAGAGGAACTGGGTTATGAACTTGGCAAGAGAGGTCACTCCCTAGTATTCGGTGCAGGTAGCGAAGGACTTATGGGTGCTTCTGCAAGAGGTATGAAAAAGGCCGGTGCTGAGATTACCGGTGTAGTACCTGAATTTTTCTTTGATGACAAGATTGAAAGTTTATTTACTGAATGTACTAAACTAATCAAAACTGAGTCTATGAGAGAAAGAAAGCACATTATGGAGGAACTAGCCGATGCTTTCATTATTACTCCGGGTGGTGTAGGTACATTTGAAGAAATGTTTGAGATTGTTACTCTAAAGCAGTTAGGCAGAATCAACAAGCCTATTGCTATTTACAATATTAACCACTACTACGATAACCTACAGGAAATGATGGAACATTCAATGCGTGAAGGTTTTGTAAAGGAAAAATGTCACGACCTATACCGTTACTTTGATGATATGGATAAACTTATTAACTTTGTTGAAACTGACAAAGGTACTAAGTGGACAGTTGCTGAACTAAAAAGATAATATACTATATACGGTAAGCAAAAAACCTATGACGAAAGTCATAGGTTTTCTTTACGCTTTAAACCACAACTTGCTTTCCATAACACCTATCTTTGTGGTTATTTGATACCATACTTTATTTTTGTTATCAACATAATAATCTTCAACTTTAGTGATAGTAGAGTCGGAATTAACAGTAGCAACTGTTTCGGAATATTTATTATGGTCGGACTTTAGTTCAGTACCTTTTGAAAGGTCATAAATATCTTGACCTAAATACATTCTTTCACATTTACTGTATGTAGAAACAGTAGACTTACTAACCTGCTGTATATTTACAGTGAAATTACTTTGTTCTTGGGCAAAAACAGAAAGGAAATATTCTTTGCCACTTTCAAAATAAGCAAAATAGTCATCGGTATTATTCTTTACCGTTGAAAGTTTTTGTGTATTCTTGGTGGCTTTATTAATGTCAAAATCAACACTACTACCCTTTAAAGTAACTCTGTAATATCCACTTTGTGACGGTAAGAAATTCATAATGCCATTATTACCGTTTGACACTTCAACAGTAGAGTATCTATTGCTACCTACATATACAGGATACTTTGTATATACTTCATAGTATTCATTACAAGGTGCATATTCAATATTATTTTCTCTTGCATAATCCTCAACAATACTACCGGCTACACTACAAAGCATAAAGTCTCTGTTTTCATTACTAAAAGTATCTTTGCCGATTTTTCTTATGCCCTCACCAACAGTCATTTTACTTAGTGAAGTACAGCCATAAAATGCTTCATCATCAACAAATAGCAATTTATTAGGGAAAGAAACACTGGTTAGATTCTTACAATTTTTAAACATTGCCTTGCTGATTTTTTGAAGATTACCGGGCAATGTTACCTTTTTTACCGAAGAATTTTCAAAAGTATTGTCCCCAAAGTTAGTTACCTCTGAATTAAACTTAACTTCCTTTAAATTCTTACAATTTGCAAAACAGTAACTGCCAACTTCTTTTAAATCCTTTGGCATTTCTACTTTTTCAACATTAGTATTATAAAAAGCCTTTTCACCTACAGAAACAACACTTAGTCCGTTTATTAGGTCAGGAATTTTAAGATTCTTTTCATCACCGGTATATTTTACAATTTCAATGCCAATGCCACTTCTCTTAATTTCCATACCACTTGGAGAAAGCTTTATTACACAGGTAAAAATAAGGAACAAACAAAGTACCGTTACCAAAACTAAAACAATAACCCCACCGACAATAAGCCTTATTGTGCTTAAATTCTTCTTAGTTACCTTTTCAGTTGTTATGTTTTTTACATTTTCTTCAGCCATAACATACCCCTAAAATTTATCTACCTTGATTTTAACATTATTATTTAGGTAGGTCAAGGTAATAAAAAAGGACTGCTAAAACTTTAGCAATCCTTTAGTGAATTTTCAATTACATTTCAAATAGATACCAGCTACCGTCATACTTAACAAAGTAAACATCTTTAGTTAGGTCATTCTCACCTAAAGAGGCTAAACCTGCAATAGCATTTGCAGTATCGTTATCAAAGTCAATATCATACTTAACCTTAGCTTTTGTTACTTCCTCTACTTCTCCACCATCATATCCGTCATAATCTTCATATCTATCTTGGATATATTCTTTCCAGGTGTAGTTATTTGCTTCACTACAGTTAGAGTTAGTTACATCTTCTTCACTCTTCACATCAAAGTCAATTTCAAAGCTATATTTATCACTAACACCAAACATATCGTCAATATCACTTTGACTAATATCCATATCCTTGACCATAAATTCAGGTACACATTTCTTGATAGCCTCTACATTCTTATCATTAATGCCATCTTCCAGACTATCAAGTACACCGTTAATACCACTGTTATCTATAACACTAAACACAATGACAACTGCAACAATAATAGCTACTACACCACCGACAATACCTAGGATAAGTGGTAGTACCTTTTTAGAACTCTTATTCTTTACCGGTTGACCGGTAACCGGATCAATGACAGTTTGGTTAACACCCTGATTTGGGAAGTTGTTAAACTGAGGCATACCATTCTGAGGTTGGAAGTTACCCTGTGGAATATTGTTTTGTGGATTGTAGTTGTTAGGAATATTGTTTGGAACATTACCCTGTGGAATATTATTATTCGGCATAGTATTCTGTGGGTTATAGTTATTTGGAATGTTACCCTGAGGAACATTGCCTTGTGGATTATAATTATTAGGAATTTTGTTTTGGAGAACATTGTTCTGCTTGACATTACCCTGATGAACAAAATTACCCTGAGATACATTGTTCTGATGTACAGAATTATGCTGATTGTTATTTTGAGTAACACTGTTCTGTTGAGCATTATTCTGTGGAATATTATTCTGCTGAGTGTTACTATCAGAAACATTATTCTGTGGAATTGGATTTGACATTTCTATTTTTTGACCACAACTGGCACAAAACTTTGCACCGTCCGGATTTTGAAAACCGCAATTTTTACAAATCATATTTTACCTCCAAAATACAATTAATCTGTATACTGTTATTACATTATACCACAAATAAATTGTACAAACAATTTATTTTTATAAAAAGTTTCATAATATAACAAAATTCTATTTTATAACT
>ULVV01016126.1_pt1 | contig 15740 bp, 17 predicted proteins | sample 1959761 | NCBI WGS metagenome assembly ULVV01 (sample SAMEA4835795, study PRJEB28245) | human gut metagenome | biome: gut microbiome; material: fecal sample | place: Denmark | collected 2008
TGCGTGCTGCGGGTTGACTGGCTTCCCGGGCTGGATACCCCAATGCAACCGCCCCGACACCGCGCAAGGTTTCCGGCAGCTTCCACTCCCGCAGGAGAGCCTTTCCTTTTTCGCTGTCAAAAATCTCGCGTTCCCGATGTACCCATACAGTTCCCAGCCCAAGGGCATGAGCGGCGAGCATCATGTTTTCGAGGACGCAGCTTCCGTCCTCCACAAAGGTACTTGCGGAGCCATCTGCCAAAACTAGGATCACGACAGGTGCGCCATAATAAGGGTCTGTGTTGCTCCCCATCACTTCTGCGTTTAGTTTTGCAATCTCCCGCCTATATTTGGGGTCTGTAATTGCAATGATGGTTGGAGATTGATGTCCTCCGCCGGTAGGAGCGTAAGTCCCTGCTTCCAGTACAGCGTCCAAAGCCTCAGCGGGTACAGGTTCTGCTTGATAGGCCCTTACGCTGCGGCGTGTTTTGATAAGAGACAAAAATCATTTTCCATACAAGTACCATCCTCCGTTCTGCCAGATTTTTTAGGATGCAGACAGCAAAAAAGCCACACAGCTATCACAAGATAGCTGTGTGGCAAAAAGATGACCGAATCCGGAAAAGACCACTCAAATTTTACGGTTATTATTATAGCATTCTTTCAGGAGACTGTCAAGCATCAATCATTACGGAATTGTGGCGGCTATCTGTTGTTTTTGTGTTACTTTATGGCATATGATTCAAGAAAAGTTCGACACACATTCCTTTTTCAGCGCACGGGCATATTGGTACATGCGCTGTATCGTATGGCGGATATCGTCCTCCGTTGTCTCCGGGTGGATCGGGCAGATCCGCAGAACGGTCCGGCCTTTCAGCTGGGTGGTCAGCACGCAGGCAAAGCCTTGAAAACACTCGCTTTTTGAAAATCTCATTTCCCGTTTGATAGCAGAATGATAGCAGATACCAAAGCCATTTTGTTTGTTCTTATTTTGGCGAGCGAATGGTTTGCAGGTTTGCTATCGCATCCAATCCTATATTGAGAGCGAAAAAGGCTCTGCTGACTTTCTGTAAAAGAAGGTCGGCAGAGCCTTTTTTATTTAGTCAAGAGTATTATCTCTTGCGCAAAACACTTGAAACGGTGGATTGTGAAATATCTAGCATTGCTGCAATGGTTTCTTGATTATTTTTTGTTTGCAGAGATCTTTGATTACTTCGTTTCTTTGAACTGTTGAGGTGATTTCAGAAAGTCGATGAATTGTTTCGGAAACAACTCCAGAAGCGGTTACGGTCTTTATTAAAGTTATTCCATCATTTAATACAGCTCGTGCAATTTTATCCACTGTTTTTTGTTTGTCTTAAACGCAAGAGAAGCAATATTTGCAGCGGTTTTGCCAACTCCCTGAAGGTCTACATTCTTGAATACGTTCATCAGATTAGTTGCCATGTATTATCCCTCCGAAATTATCAAAGCAATATTATAATAATATTACTTTGATAATTAGTCAAGAGCGTTTGAACATCATTTGTCAAAGTTTATTCCACCTGAATTAGCAGCAATCATATCTCACGTTCTGATGAGATTATCTTGTGAACATTGTCGCTTTGTGCTATAATACAATCAGTCTAAATTTGGAACGGAGAATTGCGATGCCTATTTCCTACGATAAGCTCTGGAAGCTGTTGATCGATAAGAAAATGAACCGGACGGATTTGAAAGACGCCTCCGGTATCAGCTTCAATGTGCTTGCCAAGATGGGAAAAAACGATTTTGTCTCTATGGAAAGCCTGCATAAGATTTGCTTGACGCTCAAATGTGATGTAGGAGACATCATGGAGTTCGTTGATGAAGGAGATACAGAACCGTCATGATTTCAATCGAACTACGCAGGAGTGAAAAGAAAATGCAGCAACCGTTGACTTGTGTTGAAATATGTGCTGGCGCTGGTGGACAGGCTTTGGGGCTTGCAATGGCAGGCTTTGTCCATGTTGCGCTTGTCGAGTATGAAGAAGATTATTGCAAGGTATTAAAGCAGAACCGCCCGGAGTGGAACGTCATTTGCGCAGATGTTCACGATTTTGACGGACGCCCATACCACGGTGTCGATCTGCTGGCTGGCGGCGTTCCTTGCCCGCCTTTTTCCGTTGCAGGAAAGCAGCTCGGTCAGGAAGACGAAAGGGATCTTTTCCCGGAGGCCATTCGGCTTATCAAAGAAATTCAACCGCGTGCTGTCATGCTTGAAAATGTCCGTGGCTTTCTTGATTCGGGTTTTGATGAATACCGCGACCACATTTTTACGTCGATTCAAAAGCTCGGCTATGTAACCCACATCAAGCTCTTGAACGCATCTGATTATGGTGTTCCGCAGCTACGTCCCAGAGTGGTTATCATCGGCATTCGGAAGGATCGGATTGGAGCATTTGCCTATCCTGATGAACAACCAGACAGCGCCCCCACTGTTGGTGATACGCTCCGTGATTTGATGGCACAGAACGGATGGGAAGGTGCGAAGCAGTGGGCATCTAATGCAAACCGAATTGCCCCAACTCTTGTGGGCGGCTCTAAAAAGCATGGTGGTCCCGATCTTGGTCCCACACGCGCCCGTAATGCATGGGCAGAACTTGGCGTGGATGGCCGAGGAATTGCAAACGAAGCACCGGCTCCCGGATTTGAGGGTATGCCCCGGTTGACAAGCCGAATGATGGCACGGATTCAAGGTTTCCCCGATACGTGGACGTTTGGAAATCGGAAAACCGTAGCCTGCAGGATGATTGGAAATGCATTTCCGCCCCCGGTTGCCCGGGCAGTTGGAGAAAAAATTAAGGAGTGTTTGGAACATGGATGCATTGATAGCGAATGCGAGATTTCACTTTCACAAGCGGTTGTTTGAAACCAACACACTGACGTTGACCACAGCAGGCGTCGCATCCAATGCAGACACCAGCAGCCGCGGCTCAAAGGCGATTGCGCGGAGGATCGTTGACATTCTTGTAGAGGAACAGCATCATGCTGTCTCCACAGTCGACAAAATTTCCGGGCAGACTCTCGGAAAGCAATTTGAAACGCTGACAATGGAGTTCCTGCGTGAAACCTTTCCCTATTTGCAGAACCTCCGTCCCGGAAACTGGACCATTCTTCAGCTCGGCAATAACAACAAGCTGAAAACAAGCGATTTTGCGCAGTACGAGCATCTTGCTTACTTAAATGCGCTTACGACACAGAACGCACAGTTGGCTGCTGCACTCGGGAATGATTACCTCGTTGCACCTGACGTTGTTGTTTATCGCGATCTCTATGAGGACAGCGAGATCAATGCCGCTCAGCCCATTGTTGATGACGAAATCTGCAAGATGGCTGATATTCGGAAGTCTAACGGCGGCAAGCCCATTCTTCATGCGAGTATTTCTGCAAAGTACACGATGCGCAGCGACCGCGCACAGAACAGCCGCACAGAGGCATTGAACCTGATTCGTAACCGAAAGGGACATTTGCCGCACATTGTCGTTGTGACGGCTGAGCCTATGCCGAATCGCTTGGCATCTCTTGCGCTCGGCACTGGCGATATTGACTGCGTATATCACTTTGCACTCTATGAACTGATTCGAGCAGTTAAAGAGGCAGGTTCTGAGGATGCGGTAGAAACGCTGGAAACCTTGGTGCAGGGCAAGCGGCTGAAAGATATTTCCGATCTGCCGCTGGATTTGTCTGTGTAATGGCTGATTCTGTTTCCTCTGCCCGCCGTAGTGAGATCATGTCGCACATCAAAAGCAAAGATACCAGTATTGAACTTTTGGTGCGCCGCAAGCTATTTTCTATGGGATACCGCTACCGTGTGAATTACAAGGCGATGCCCGGAAAACCGGATATTGTATTCACCAGAAAGAAAATTGCTATCTTCATTCTTGGGTGCTATTGGCATGGGCATGATTGTGGCAGTCATTATGCTCATGCCAGTCAATCCCATAAAGCATATTGGGGGCCCAAGATAGAGCGAACAAAACAACGAGACCAGGAGCATATTCAGGCACTTGAGGCTGACGGCTGGAAAGTCATTGTGTTGTGGGAATGCACAATAAAGAGAGATTTGGACGGCGTGGTGGACACATTAATAACAGAGTTGTAGAACTAAAGAAAAATAGAGGTAATATGGAGAACCCTACAGTATTTATTTCATATTCGCATGATAATGATGCTCATAAAGCGTGGGTATTAAAGCTCGCAACCGATTTGCGCTCTCATGGTGTAAATGCTATTCTTGACCAATGGGATTTACGAGTTGGCTCTGATCTACGTTTTTTCATGGAGCAAGGTCTTTCAGAAGCCAATCTAGTGCTGTGCATTTGTTCCAAGGCATACGTTGATAAGTTTAATTCTGGGAATGGTGGTTCCGGCTATGAGGGAGCAATCATGACACAACCACTGTTACGGGATGTAAAGACAGACTATATCATATCCGTCGTTAGAAATAACAAATCCGATAAAAAAGTACCTACAGCGCTCGGAAGTAAACTTTATATAGATTTTTCAAATGACGATGAGTATATAGTTCGCTATCAAGAGCTTATCGAAAGAATTTATGGGGAAGACTCGAAAAAGAAGCCACCACTAGGTAAAAGTCCCTTTTCAAATGATATTGGTCAAGAGATAGAGATTAAGACAAAGATAGAATCAGTACAGTATCATTCTCCAATGATGGATGGTAAGGTGAGTTTTCGCTTTGATAATAATAATGGTGTTTATTTGATAGGAAATGGTGACTACCTGTTTGAAACTCGATGGAGTCGTGCAGGAAATGACTCTATACATGCTTATGGATTAATTGGCTATCGGGTTGGAGAATCAGAATTTCCAGCACCAGAATTACTTCCATCTTATGACTTCTCAAGTAGAAGCAGAACAATAAGCACAGGGCAAATAGTTGTATTTGAGAATCTCCATCGACACTTTGCAGCAGTTAAGCTCGGCATGGTGAAGAGCAGCAGTCACGGTTATCCATGCGACGAAATGTCATTCGAGTATCACATTTACAATATGACGTAAGTCAATTGTAACGAGGATAGTTGAAGTTGTGGATTTCCGCTATTGATAGCATCCCCTGATAGCTTTTTGATAGCAGAAAGTCGGATACCCCATAGGATTGGGATAATTGGTATCAAATAAAGCCAAATGGAATCAAACGGTCTATACAAAAAAGTTTAGAGTGCGTTTCCACTTGGCGAGTGGGAATGATTGCATCCCGGAAAAAGCCCAGTCATACCAAGGCTTTTTCGCCACGAGTGCCCGCTGTGGCAACAAAATGGCAACATTATTTGAATTATTGCGATAACAAAAAGCGCTATCTGATTTGAAGCCAAGTCAGATAGCGCTTTTTCTTTGTTTTTAGTCAGCCTTCAATCGGTCCTTGAACGCCTCCACCATTGCATCGCTGAGCTGCTGGGACGGGACTTTCACATAGCCGGACGCTTCGTCATATTTCGGGTAGTTATAACGCCACTTATCGTAGTCCTCCCGGTTGATTTCGCCGTTGCGATGCCTTTCGGCTTGTCGCCTGCAATTCACAGACAGTAAACCCTCTCGGCAGCTTGAGCAATTTTTATAAAGATTATTTCTCTAACCTCTGGAAATGCTTCATTTTGAGACAGCCCCGTTTTTTATTCATTTCGGTTGATCCCAATATCAAGATAGACGCTTACTGGGCTCCTGCCCAATCCTTCCATGCAGCGAGGTACGCAAAGCTGGGCCAGAAACCGTCCCGGCGAAGAAGCACTTGGGAAAGGCGCTCTTTTTCGGCGCAGTCGGGATGCCAGAGCAGGCCGTACAAGGTAATGCCATATTCCAGATCGTCTTCTTCCCTCTCCAGCATTTCCAGCGCCGCTGCAAGCGGCGTTGTACCGCTCCAGACCCGCATGGCCTTTTCGTAAGCAGTATGATGCCCCACCGCCATATCCGGGCGATAGTACTTCAGAAGCATCGGCGCTTTCTCTGTCCGGGCAGCGCTCAGCGTGTGCCAGTAAAGAACCGCAATCCCCATTTCATCATCGCATAAAGGCATACAGCCCTCAAAAGCTTCCATTGCCTGTTCGTACCGCCCGGCGTAATACTGGGCAAGGCCGATCCGATAGAGGCAGTCCAGCTTTTCCGCACCCAAAGTCAGGCATTTTTCAAAATCAGTAATGGCAAGATTGCTTTGCAGCGTCGTCAGGTACCGTCCCGCCCGAAGGCGGAGCAGGGACAGGTTTTCCGGTTCCAGCTTCAGCCCCTCCGTATAGGCATCAATGGCCTCCCGGTAGCGAAGCTGCCTGGAAAGGGCCTTCCCCAATGCACAGAATTTTTCAACGGAGTCCGGCAAGGACTTTGCCTGCCTGATTGCCTGGGAGTTGGGAATTCCGGCGGGAAGATTGAGAATCTGGCTTTCTATCCCGGCGTGCAGAGCATCAAACGGGTATTCCATCACAGCCCCCTTGTATACGGACGGTAACAGGCGGAGCAGACGATTTCACCGTTTTGAAGGTGGGCAAAGCTCTCGGCAAATCGTTCTCCGCACACAGAGCAGGTAACGGTCTTGAAGATTCGGGCTTCTTCCGGTATCGGCTCTGGGGCTTCCTTCACATCAAACATCTCGTGATAATCCCCATCCATGAGCCACGCCAGCCGTTCCTCCTTGGTTTTCTCCGGTGTCGGGCGCAGAACAAGGCGGAAGGGCTTTCCGTCCGGACGGCGATAAAAGGAGAAGGCGTTTTTCCCCTGTAGATTGAAAATCAAGTTCCCTTTTCCCACGGTACAGGACAGCAGCGCCTGAATGGCATCCACACCGCAGGCGTCGGTCTCGGCAATGCACACGATCTCCTCGTCCTCAGATGTGCTGTCACTTTCAAACAGCTCCCACGCATACAGCACCGCCCGAAAGCCGACTGCAAGGCCTCCGCAGCCGTGGCCATGAAACGCAACGCATTTTTGCCACAAAGATTCCAGTTCCTTTTGCATCGTATGACCTCCTATTTTTCCTGAATGGCAGCCTGTCGGTGCTCAAAATACAGGCTGATGAGATAGAATGACAGCGAGAGCAGCATAATGCACACGCCCGGTGAGAGGAGATAGGCATAGGCCTGTCGAAGAAAGGCGCCCCGTTTATAGGCAAAGTTGATCATGGTGCCCCAGGTGGGATGATACAGGTCCCCAAAGCCCAAAAAACTCAGGGTGGACTCCATCATAATGCAGCTGTTGACCCCCAGAAGAAACCGGGAGAGCAATACATCGTACAGATTCGGAAGAATATGGCGGAGAATGATATGCTTCCGACTGTATCCCTGGATCATGCAATTTTCAATAAAAGGCTGGGCATTCAGGTGAATGACCTTTGCCCGGACATTCCGGGCCGTCCCCACCCAGCTGAATGCAGCAATCAGAAGGATCAGATTTCGGCTGGAGCTTCCCAGAAAGGTCGCCAGCACGATCATGGTCACCAGCTTCGGAAGCAGCACAAAAATATTGATAACGCCATTGGACAGGCCGCCCAAAAAGCCCTTCCCGGCAGCCAACGTACCGATCACGCTTCCCAGAAGCAATGTCAGAATACTGCTGGATACACCCACCAGCAGCGTCTGCCGGGTCCCGCAGACCAACTCCGTAAAGATGTCATAGCCCAACGCATTGGTGCCAAGTAGGTGTTCTGCCGACGGCATCAGCCACGGGCCAAACGTTTCCTTCTGCCCGTAAGCCGTAAACACAGTCGGAAATAATGCAGCGGTCAGAAAAAGGCTCAAAACCACGATGCCAAGGAGAAGCGGAATATGCTGTTTTCTCAAGCCGGACCACCTCCGAAGCGTACCTTGGGGTCAATAAGAATGCAGATCAGGTCCGTCACGACAATGGAGATCGTCATGATCGCCGTTGTGACAAACAGGATGCCCTGCATCAGTGGATAATCCAGCGTATAGACGGCATCGGAGAGCAGACTTCCCATGCCGCCGATGGAAAACAGCTTCTCCACAACCAGGGAACCACCGATACAGGTGCTGACGCTCATGCCCACCATGGTGATAAAGGGCTGGGCAATGTTCTTCAGAATATAGCCGAATTGGATTTTCCGGTCGGATAAGCCCCGTTCCTTGGCATAGAGCACATATTTTTCTTCCGTCACCTGTCGGACGGTGTTCCGCATCAACAGGTATCGGGAGGGTGCAGCGGCGACGGTCAGTGTCAGCACCGGGAGAATCAGGTGATGGATCCGGTCCCAGAAATACCCGGCCGTTCCGGGAACGACCCCAGCGCTGTTCAACCCCGTATAGGGAAACCACCGCTGCCGGAAGCAGAACAGGATCATCAGCACCAGAGCAATCAGAAATGTGGGCATCGTATTGACGATGATCTGGAATGTGGTCGAAAACTTCTCAAAGCCGCTGCCTTTCTTGTAGCCGCAGCGGAGCCCCCACAAAAGACCGATGACCGTGCTGAGCAGCACGGCAGGCAGGGTGATCTGTAAGGTGTAGCCCAGCCGCTGCCCAATCAGGGCTGAAACCGTGGCTTCCTTTTTGAAGGAATAGCCCAGTGTACCGTCTGCAAGGGAGCGCAGATAGTACCCGAACTGCACGAATCCCGGCTTGTCCAGATGGAGGGCCTGCCGGTAATAAGCTACCTGAGCAGGGGTCATATCCTCCTCGGAAAAGCCGGTCAGATAAGCAATGGGGTTCCCCGGCAGAAGCCGGGGCAGAAAGAAGTTCAGAACGATCACGATCAGGAAGCACACCAGTGCCAGGATCAGATTTTTACGATACTTTTTCACCGGTGTGCCTCCTGCGTGCAAAAATTATTTCTTGGTGATGCTGAACCAGTTGTTGACGTTGTTCAGACCGAACACCGCATCCACAGTCACATTGTCCAGCTTGGAAGAATAGGCCAGCATCATATTGTCCCAATACAGGGCAATCAGCGGCATATGGGCCGCGTAGTAGTCCTGGAGCTTTGCTGCGCCGGTGTAATATTCCTCAATGGTCTTGGCGGCCTTCAGTTCGTCCAGAATGGAGGAAAAGGCTTCGTCGAACACCTGGCAGCCGCCCTGCACGGCGTGATTGCCGTCCACATAGATGGAACCGAGGCCGTTGCCCATGCCCATGCCGGCGGCGGTATAGCCATAGATCGCCGCTTCCATGGTGATATTGTTCTCGGAGAACTTGTTGCTGGTTTTGGCATTGTAGGCATCCTTGTCCACGGCGTCCAGATTCACCTGAATTCCAAAGGCCTCCAGCTGGGTCTTGATCATTTCGGCGTAGCCCACATGGGTCTCCTTTGCGGCGTTGACCGTCAGCGTAAAGGCAGCAGCCGCACCGTCGGCGTTCACGTAGAAGCCGTCGGCATTCTTTCCGGTGTAACCCGCAGCCTTCATATACTCGTCCGCTTTTGCAGTATCGGTGGTCAGTTTCTCCGTGTCCGTATAGCCCACCGTGGTGGAGGGTACAAAGCCCCGGTTGGGGATCTCAGCATAGGCGCTGCCGAAATAGGTCTTGAATTCCTCGTAGTTCAGCGCATAGGAAACTGCCTGACGCAGGTTTTCGTCAGAGAACAGGCCCTTTGCGTTGTTAAAGGCCAGGACCGCAGGCGCATTGGCCGCAGCCACATTGACAAGCGAGACATTGGTATCGGTGGAGAGCACATCCTGATAGGTTCCTGCCACACCGGCGGAGTAGGCCCAGACCATGTCGATGTCGCCCTGCTGGAGCGCCAGGTACATGGTATCCTCGTTGCCGAAAAGCTGATAGACGATTTTCTCCACATTGGGCTTCTGGGGATAGTATTCATTGACTGCGAAGGTAATGGTCCCGGCTTCCTTGTTGAAGGATTCCAGCACATAGGGGCCGCAGGTGATGCGGCCTTCGGCCTCCGAAACAGTATCCTTGCCCTCATAAATGTGCTTGGGCATGACCCGGAAGGAGGTCATATTGCTCAGTTCCCGGACATTGGGAGAGGCCAGCGTCAGGGAAATGCTCATTTTGTCATCGGAGAGGCTGTAGCCGGTGTACTTGGCCTCCGTGACCTTTCCGTCTTCCCCGGTCTGGGCCTCAAAATTGGCGCTTCCGTTGGCCTGATCGTATTGGAGTGTGAAAAGAATGTCCTCCGCCGTTACAGGCGCCCCGTCGGGCCAGGTCATGCCGTCCTGAATGGTGTAGGTCCAGGTAGCGGCATCCTCGGTAGCATAAGTTGCCAGAAGTGGATGATATTCGCCCTTGGTGTCCTGATAAACCAGAGGCAGCTCGGACACACCGCTGGCAAGCATATCGAAGTTATACTCGCCGAACACGGCGGTTTCGATGGCAGCCGTCGTGCCGACGGTCAGCGTATCAATGGCGTAGGTGGGTGCCGGTTCCGTAGCCTCCGTGGTCGGAGCCTCGGTGCTTGGTTGGGTGGAGGGTGTCTGGGTGGGTTCTGCCGGGGTCTTGCCGCAGGCTGCCAGCGACAGCACCATCAGCACCGCCAGCAAAAGAGATCCTACTTTTTTCATTTCGTGTTTTTCTCCTTCTGATTTGTGTGTTTCTTCTCAAATACATAGATTTGATCACAAAGTAAATTCACCAGTGCTTCATCGTGGCTGATGAGCAGGATGCTTCCGTGGTGTTCCTGCATCTGACGGCGTACCATTCCCAGCACATTGGCCTGGGTAGAAACATCCAGCATGGAGGTTGCCTCGTCCAGAATCAGCAGCTTTGGCCGGAACAGAAGGCACCGGGCGATGGCTACCCGCTGGGCTTCCCCACCGGAGATCTGATGCGGCAGATGGGCCAGGATCTGCGGCTCCAATCCGACTTTCACAAGCACGTCTTCCGTCAGCGCACGCTCCTCTCCTCTGGGAGCAAAGCCGTGATAGCGGATCAGTTCTTTGAAGCCGCTGCCGATTTTCTGGTGCGGGTCCAGCGTTGCATAGGGTTGCTGATAAACCATCTGAATGGAAAGGCCCAGTTTCCTGTCATAGGGCGTATTCTGCGAAACAAGACATTGGCCGTCCAGCAGCATCTGCCCTCCGTCCGGCGGGCAGATGCCGCAGAGGACTTTGGCCAGCGTGGATTTTCCGATTCCGCTTTTTCCGAATATGCCGCAGATCTGACCGTCGGGAATATCCAGCGTGACATTTTGCAAAACCTGTTTTCCGTCAAAAGCCTTATCGATCTGTTCCATGGAGATCATTCCTTGCAGCACCACCATTCTCTGTCTCCCTGCGTCCTCCGGGGCATTTCGGCACGGCATCGTCCGAAGGCTGCGGGACAGCGGCGATAGAAGGGACAAGCGCCCGCCTCCGTCCGCAAAGCCGGCGTTTCCTGCATCCCGTTTTCCACCAAGGCACCCAGCAGGGCTTGGGTGTAGGGATGGCGCGGGGCAGCCAGCACCAGTGCGGAGCTGCCAGTCTCCAGCATTTTCCCGCCGCACAGGACAAGGATCCGGTCGCAGGTCGCCGCCACGGAAATGTCATGGGTGATAACAAGCTTTGCCGCATCCGGGAACAAATCATTCAAAAGAGACAGCGTCTGCTGTTTGCTGTCCTGGTCTAAGCCGTTGGTAGGTTCGTCGGCGATCAACAGCTTCGCCTGAGAGCAAAGGGCCAGTGCAATGGTTACCCGCTGGGCCATGCCGCCGGACAGCTGGAAGGCATACCGGTCCAGGATGGCCTCCGGCTGGGTAAATCCCACCTGCGTCATCTTTTCACGGGCAAACGCTTCTCTCAGAGGTGCCGCAATGCCCAGCTTTGCAATGCTGTCAAACATCTGGCGGCGGATGCTTCTGGACGGGTCAAGAAATTCGTGACCGTTCTGCGGGATATATACGATCTCCCGCCCCAGCATGGACCGCAGCTTTTTGCCCTTCGGCAAAGCCTTCCCGCAAAATAATACTTCACCGGAAACCAGCCGCACATTGCCGGGCAGCACCCCCATCACGGATTGGGCAATCAGCGTCTTGCCGGACCCGGTCTCGCCAATGAGAGCCAGGCTCTCCCCGCGAGAAATATGGAAAGAAACCCCGTGGACCAGTTCTTTTTCCGTGCGGTCCAGTTTTGCGGCGATCACGCCGCCGGCATACTGTAAAATAGGTGTTTCCAAGTGTTCCTCCGAACCGGTGTTGCTTTGCATTCCTGCCCTGCGCAAAGACGCAGCGCTTTCTTCCCCAAGAAACGCTGCGCCTTTGCTTTGGGTTTTGGCAGGAATGCGTGTATGAACCGATGAGCATACTATAACAGATGAGATTCCCGGGCGGAAGCCTCCCCGGGGGATGTTTTTTCCATTCACCAAGATAGAATCTGTGTTCGCACTTTTTTCTTCGTATGTTCTGTCAAAGCCTTATGCTGATTGGGCCGAAAAGTATCGCAAAAAAAGTCAAAGTGATACGCATTTTCGCACGGTCGGAAAAATCTGCTTTCCCAATGCCGTTATCGTTGCGGACCGGTTCCACGTGATCCGTCAGGCGTCCTGGGCGATGGAGCAGGTCCGGAAGAACGAGCAGAATAAGCTCTCCAGAGGGCTGCGCAGGTACTTCAAACGGTCAAAGCACCTTCTCCGGAAGCCGATGGAAGCTCTGAGCAGCGAGGAGCAGGAGTGTCTGGCGCTGATGTTTGAGATCGCCCCGAGGCTCGCCGACGCCTACCGGCTGAAGAACGAGTTCCTTGCCGTCATGCATTCGGAGTCCTCGACCGTCGGGAAGCAGCGGCTGCTCGACTGGCTCGAGGCCATGAACGTTATGGACCTTCCGGAATTTCAGGCCTGCGTCACGGCGTACCGCAACTGGTTTCAGAAGATCCTGAACTCCATGGACGTCCCCTGGTCCAACGGCTTCATCGAGGGCTGCAACAACAAAACGAAGGCCCTCAAGCGCGTCTGCTTCGGGATGCGGAACTTCCGGAACTTCAGAAATCGGATCCTTTTCTGCAGCGGTGTACCGAAAAAACCGCGCCGGGGCTAAGCACCCCGACACGGTCTTGGATTAAGGTATTTTTGTTCCGCGTATTTCAGCAGGATATAAGGCTTCTTTCATAGCCGGTAAATATGTTGTTATAGGCTTCTTCCACCAGCCAACGGCGGTCCTCATCAAGCCAGATCCACCCTTAAATTCTTCATTGATCAGGCGCTGCTTTTCCAGGGCGGCAAGGGTATCCCGCTCGTTGTACTCCGTTCCGTTATCAAGCAGCTTGATCTCCCGCAAGTTCAGTGTATTTTCCATGATGCGCAGTGCATTGTATCGTTCAAGTCCGTACTTGAACATCGCATTTTTGCTGTTTAAGGAGGCCAGATACGTGGGAAAGTCCGCAGCTATGAGGCTGTAATTCAGCGTAATAATCTGTGGCGATTCTTCCATCCGCTCAGAGAAAAAGCGGCCACGAGGGACGAAGCTCGCTGATTCCTGTGTAGAGCCGGAAAAAACGCATTTTATCGAATGGGAGCGCGTCGGACAGGGCAGACATTGTCCGGCGCGCTCCTGTTTAAAAATCGCCATTTTTCCCAAGTCAAAAGCCGAAGAAAATCTCCGAAAAACACCCCTATTGCGTGACAGAGCCGCAGAAAAGATAAGCCTATGAGAAGAGGGCTGACCCAGCAGGAAAAAACCACCGAAATCTATTTTGACGAGAAAGACCCCACCATCTTCATCCGCACCCACAACACCGACCTCAAAAACAGGCTGACCGCATAAGCCGCAACACACCCTGCCGTCTGCAAGCTGACGGACGTAGACCCGGACACGGGCTGCAAGGAATTTGAGATTGAAAAGGGACGCTTCTCTTTCCGGCTGACCGCCCCATACAGAGAGGAACGCCGCTGGGCAGCAAGCGAAGCAACGAAATAACGAATAAAAGGATTTTAGGGCTTCGTTGATTGTTGCGTTGGCAACCCCACCGCAATGGTGGTGCCCTTCTCCGAACTCTCCTCCACCCAAACGGAGCCGCCGTGGAGTTCGGCGATCTCCCACACCAGCGCGAGCCCCAGCCCTGCACCACCGTATTCCCGGCTGCGGGACTTGTCCACCCGGAAGAAGGGCTGGAAGATACTGCGCTGATGCTCCTCCGGGATGCCGCAGCCAGTATCCGACACGCGAAGCAGGAGCTTTTCCGGCTCCTGTGTGACAGAAACCCGTACCGAGCCGCCCGGCCGGTTGTACTTGACAGCATTCTCCGTCAGGTTGAAGATCAGCCGGTAGATCAGTGCGTCACTGCCGGTCATAATGCCGTCACCCTCCGCCGTCAGTGTGACGCCGCGCTTATCTGAGAGCGGCGCGAGATCTGTGAAGATCTCCTCGATCATGGGAGCAAGCTGGATGCGCTCATTCCGTGCCACCTGCTGCAAATTGCTCATCTCCAGCAGCGTTCTGGTCATCTGCGTCAGCCTCTCCGTTTGCTCCCGCAGAAGGGTGAGAAACTCTGCCGTCTGCGGCAGCATGGCGGGATGCTCTGCGGAAAACAGCTCCAGCTGCGCCTGCATTAGTGCCAGCGGTGTGCGCAGCTCGTGGGCAGCGTTGCCGGTGAACTGCCGCTGGGCGGCAAAGGCGGTGTTCAGCCGCTCCAGCATCTGGTTGAAGGAGTGGCTGAGCTGCTTAAACTCCGGAAGCACATCTTCATCGATCTTCATATCCGCCAGATTGTTCATCTGCACCATTTCCACCTGAGAAGCAAAGCTGCGCAGGGGCTTGAGGGCACGTCCACTGACAAAGTAGGCAAGAATGCCGCTGAGCAGCGTTACCGCAGCCGTGATATACCAGTTGGTCGCGCGAAAGCGCCCCTGCGCCCCATCGACGACGATGGTCAGCTCATCGTCGGGCGCTACGAGCTGCGGGTCAAAGCTTGCTGTGCCTTCCTCATTCAGGATCACCGTGCCGCCGCCCTGTAAACCGTCCACAATGGTGTCCATATAGTACACACCGGAGAAGCAGAGCAGCAGATTCATGGCCACGCAGGTGACGCCGATGAGCAGAACAGTCATCAGCGTGATGCGCCATTGTAAAGAGATCCGCTTCATGCTTCAGTGCCTCCCATCAGATAGCCTTCACCGATGCGGTTGCGGATGGGATCATAGCCCAGTGCAGCGCGAAGCTTTTTGCGCAGTGCGGAGATGTGGACCCGGATGGAGTTGCTGAAGCTGTCCACACTGTTGTCCCAAACATGATCCATCAGCTCCTCCTGACTCACCGGCCGGCCCTGATGTACCATCAAGTATTCCAGAATCCCCGTCTCCTTGCGGGTCAGTGTCATGGTTTGCCCCTTGACGGCGGCGGTGCGGGAGCGGGTATCAAAGGTCAAATCTCCGCAGACCAGCAGCACATCCTGCTGGGTAAACTGCCGCAGGGTCAGACTGCGGATGCGGGCCTCCAATTCAGCTAAGTGGAAGGGCTTTGCCAGATAGTCGTTGGCTCCCGCATCCAGCCCCGCCACCTTGTCCTCCACCTCGCTGCGGGCGGAGAGGATCAGCACCCGCGTCTCACGGTCGGTCTGCCGCAGGCTCCGCAGCACCGTCATACCGTCCTTCCTCGGCAGGTTCAGGTCGAGGAGCACCAGATCATAGCGCTCCACGCCCAGCAGCTCCAGGGCCTTCTCCCCATCGTAACAGTAGTCCACGCTGTAGGCCAGCCGCCGCAGGCTGCGGACGATGGTCTCGCACAGGGCGCGTTCATCTTCAATGACCAAAAGGTGCATAAGAGCCCTCCTTTTTATTATTTCATTTTCACGTTGTTCTTAAGGAACCTCTGATTAAAATGCAAGAGCGGTCAGCGAGGGATTTTGTTCCAAATTGAGGTTT
>ULVV01039599.1_pt1 | contig 15586 bp, 14 predicted proteins | sample 1959761 | NCBI WGS metagenome assembly ULVV01 (sample SAMEA4835795, study PRJEB28245) | human gut metagenome | biome: gut microbiome; material: fecal sample | place: Denmark | collected 2008
AGTACAAAGGCTCAATGGTCTTACAAAGAAGGCAAAAATGAAAAGGCAATTGGTGTTTATATTTTTGCTCTTTTCAATGCTTATAACCAGGCTAAGACTTATGCTGAGAAAGCAGATGGTTACAAGAAAGACGAAAGTTTCCTTGATTTAAAGATTAAGGATGATGACGGTAAGGAAGCAGTAGCTTCTGATTGGATTAAGGATAAAGCTGATTTAACTCTTAGAGAAGCTCTTTATCTTGACAGTAAGCTAGATAGTCTAAATGCTACAGTTGATGAAGCATCTTATGCTGAACAGGCTGAAAAGGACTGGACACTGGGTTATATGGCTGAGTATTACTCACAGATGGGTTACTCAACAACACCGGAACAGGATATTCTGGAACCTTATGGTATTTCTAAGGAAAGCTATCAGGAACTACAGTACAATATGTCCGGTAAACAGCAGAAGTTATTTGATTTAATGTATGGTAAGGGTGGTTCAGAAGAAGTTCCTGACTCAGACCTACAGAAGTTCTTTGATGACAACTACACATACTACACATACTTTACAGTACCTCTATCAGAAACAACAACTGATAAATCAGGACAGCAGACATCAAAGGCTTATGATTCTAAGAAGCAGAAGCAGTTAACATCTGATGCAGAATCTTATGCTAAGGCTATTAACAACGGTTCAACAATGGAAGATCAGTGTACAAAGTATCTAAAGGCTACAAAGAGTTCTTCAAAGGCTAGTGATACAGTTCAAAAGGGTTGTGAACTACTTGATAAGGACAACCTAAGTTCTTCTTCAATTGGTGAAGATGTAGCTAAGAAGCTTGTTGATATGAAAGTTAACGAAGCTAAGGCTGTTACAATCGGTAAAGATAATTCCAAGACAATTTATGTTATCCAGAAGCAAAACACTAAGGATGGCGAAAAGGAATATCTAACTAAGGATGATTCTACTAGGAAGAATGTTCTTCAAAAAATGAAGAATGATGATTACAACAAATTCCTACAGAAAGAAGCTAAGGCACTTAAGTGTGAAGTAAACGAATCTGTAGTTAATAAGTATGACCCTGATATGTTCTGGGAAAAGCCAGAAGAGACAAGCACAACAACAACTTCTTCTAAGTAAGATTTGTTAAACAATTTTCTAACAGTACGGAGCTACTTTTTATGATTAATAGATTAAAGAAATTTATCTGTATATGTGGAGTTTGCGTATTGTCAATTACTACTCTTTCATTTGCAACAGTAGCGAATGCTGAGGACTATGTTGACAATAGCCAAGAAGCAGTCTATACAACTGCACCGGCAGTAGTAAATACAGAACCGATTTATACTCAGTCACAGGAACCGGCCAATAATGTTGATACATATACATATGCTCAGGATTATACTGAAGCACCGGTAGTTGATAATTACAGTAACGATACTAACACTAATTATGATGGTAATGCTGGTAGTTACAATTTCTATGACGATAACGGTGAAGTGTCAGACGGTAGTAGTGATACAAATTCTGATACTAATACCGATACAGATACTAATACTGATACCGATAAAAATGCTGATGCCGGTGAAACTACAACTCCAACATACAAAAATGTTAAAGAAATTGATGATACTGAGTTAAAAGATAGCGACTGGGATAAAATCTCAAAAGAATTATCTAAAAATAAATCAAAAGGTAAAAGCTCAAGCCCATTTGACTATATTAAAAATAGTGAAAAGGCTACTGGTTGGGATGCTTTCATTAATAATCTTAATTGGGCATCAACTCTTGCATTAGTTTCATTTGCATTAGCTTTAATCTGTATTGTAATTTTCGTAATCTTTACAATTAAGAAAATAAGAAACAAGAGAAAAGGTTTACCTAATGTAAAAGTTAAATCTAACAAATCTGATGTAAGTGGTTCTCATGCAATTATTGAAGATGATGAAGAAGACAACTTTGATGAAATTTCTTCCAATAGAAATGCAGAACCTGAAGAAACACAGAATATTTCTTCTCATGCAAAGTCAGCTCACGGTGGTGCTGAGGACTACGGTGATGATTATGATGAAGAAGATTTTAAAGATGTTCATTATGTAAAACCTGCTGATAAGCCAAAGAAGAAAAAGCTAAAGCAGGATACATCAGAAATCATTATTCCAAATAAATATAAGAGATAAAATTAAGGCACTGTTTTCAGTGCCTTTTTTGTTATAATTCTGTGCATAAAAATAAGCTGAGTTTGATTTTACAAACTCAGCTTTTGTTGTATAACGAAAACCCCCGATTGTATCGGGGGTTCAAAAAAGCTTTAGCGATGAGTATAAAAAACAAACTCCTTCTGCTATAATAAGAATGCGGTCTGGCCACTGCAATAAAAAACAGAAGGAGGTCATTCAAATGAATGATAACAATAGTTTATCACATACAAGTTGGAATTGCAAATATCACATTGTATTTGCCCCAAAGTATAGAAGAAAGATATTCTATGGTGAAAATAGAGCTGAAATAGGAAAAATATTGAGAGAATTATGTAACTGGAAAGGAGTACATATTATTGAAGCAGAGGTGTGTCCAGATCACATACATATGCTGGTGGAAATACCACCTAAAATGAGTGTATCAAGTTTTATGGGCTTTCTTAAAGGAAAAAGTAGCATAATGATACACGAAAGACATGGAAACTTAAAGTATAAGTATGGAAATCGATCATTTTGGTGTAGAGGATATTATGTTGATACCGCAGGAAAGAATGCAAAAAGAATTGAAGCATATATCAAAAACCAATTACACGAAGATAAAGTTAATGATCAAATGACTTTAAGAGGATTTGAAGACCCATTTATGGGTAGCAAGTAACAATCGCAAGTGTCAGACCGCGATGCGTCTTTAGACGAAGCTAGTAACATAGCCTTTAAGGCGTTAAAAGAAAAGCCACCGGCTAAGCCGGCGGATATTTACTATTAATAGTAATTAACCTTCTAGATATTCTACAATTGTTGTGTCAAGATTGTCAACATTTTTACCTGTGTTGCATAGTGGGATTTTCTTGCCTTTTCGTACAAATAGAGGTACTTCATTTAGTGCAACATTTACAAAGTGAACACCTTTTTCAAGTTTCTCTTTATGTACAACCTTGTTGCCGGAAAGCTTGTAGAATGTCATTTCTTCAGGTAGATATACTGTTCTGCCTGATTTATTCTGTTCGTAAACAGGTGTAATCATAGCTTCATCACCAAGAAGAACTTGGTCATCAGTTTCCTTAGATAGTGCATCCTTATATTCAAATGCAAGTGGCTTAAACATCATTTCATTGTTTTCAGCACATTTCTTAGCTAGGTCATATAGGTAAGGAATAAGTCTGTATCTAACTTCAATAACATCCTTAAATTCCTTGTTATTGCTAAATGCATATGCTTCCTGATTTCTTGTACCAATAGCAGAGTGGTTTCTAAATAGTGGAGTAAATACAGATAATTGCATCCATCTGATTACAAGTTCTCTACTTGCATTACCATTAAAACCACCACAGTCAGCACCTGTATAAATGTAACCACACATATTTAGTGATGGTAACATTCTTAGGTTAAGTAGGATGTGACTCCACCAAGATGTGTTGTCACCTGTCCAAATACCACCATATCTATGAGAACCAATGCAAGATGCTCTTGAGAATAGGAGAGTGTCCTTTGGTAGGCATTCACCAACGCCTCTTGTCATCATATAACCATATAGGTTATGAACATCATAGTGGCTGTATTTGCCATCTAGGTGGTGCATATTCTTGTAGTCATCAATACTGTTAGATAGCTTAGAGAACTGGTCTCTGTATTCAAAGAAGTCCCAACAACCTAGGTCTTCACCGTTATACTGCTTAACAAAGTCAACTGCTTTCTTAAAGCCTTCCATTGAGAAGAATAGAGCAGGTTCATTCATATCAATCCAGAAACCCTCAATACCCTTGTTAGTTAGTGTATGGAACTTGTCACCAAACCACTTTCTTGTGTCAGCCTTTAGATAATCTGGGAAACAACAAATACCGGGCCATACTGCTGCCTTAAAGTCATCACCGTTTCTATCCTTGCAGAAGTAGTTGTTCTTTACACCTTCTTCATAAACATCAAAGCCATCTTCACATCTAACACCTGCATCAATAATAGGAATTAGTCTAATGCCCTTTTCCTTTAATTCTGCTACATAACTTTCGAAGTTAGGGAATGCCTTGTCATCAATTGTAAAGTCCTTGTAGTGGTCCATATAGTCAATGTCAAGGATAACAGAATCAAGTGGAATATCTGCCTTTTCATAACCATCTACAACTGCATCTACCTGTTCTTTGTTAGCATAGCTCCATCTGCTTTGCTGATAACCAAATGCCCACATTGGAGGCATATAACTTTGACCGATTAGTTCTCTAAAGTTCTTAACAACTTCAAGTTCATTTTCACCGTTAATTACATAGAAGTCAGCGTCTTTACCTTCCAGTGAAATTGTAATTTCATCTTCAACAGTAAAGCCCATATCGTAGTGAACAGTACCCGGAAAATCAATAAAGTAACCAACTGTTGTTTCACCACTAATAATGAAGAAGTTGTGTGCACCGTATAGTGCTTCCTTTTCTTCTGTGTGGCAAGGGTCATCTGAACAGAATGAACGATACTTTCTGCCTCTTTTGTTAATACCACCCATTTGTTCACCAAGACCATAAATGGCATCACTATCATTTAGTGACATAGAGATAAATAGGTTATCTTCTTTTAAAGAAATATAGTCAGGGCTTTCCTTCTCAATTGGCAAATCAATTACAGTAGAGTCTGTACAGAATGGTTCGCCAAATCTGTATTTTTTAATATTCATATAAAATCTCCTAATCCTTTCTTATTATCATAAAGATTATAACATAAAGATTTCATTTTTCAAGGTATTTAAACAAAAAATATTAACAAATTATGAACCCTATTTTTGTAAGTCCTTTACAAATTATTTCACCATGGTCAAATGCCAATCCATCATTGCTAATAATTTTAAAGTCAGCACTATTTTTTGTAACACCTTTAGTTATATTTTTTTCAAGTTTTATATTAATAATTTCATTTTCATCCTTGTTGCTTAAAACTAATTTAACCTTATCATCACTGTCATTAATCTTAATATCAAACCACTTTGCATCTTTTGCATCGTCACCGGCTATAGGCTTAATCTTGTTTTTATCAACAATAGCAAGGAATGAATCTGTCATTGTCCAACTTCTTGGGTCACGGTTTGGGGAAGAGAACACACCGATTTCTTCGATAGGTATATCTTTAATAGAAGTTTCTTCATAAAGTTCCCGTTTTGCAGTATCAAAGATTGTTTCATCACTTTCAGCAAATCCACCGGGTAATGCCCAATGGTCAAGAAATGGATGACCACCTCTTTTTATCAGTAATACTTGAACTTTATTTTCTTTTATAGAAAATAAAACAATATCAGCAGTTACAGATGGTTTAGGGTAGTCCTTAGCTTTGTAATTTTGTAAAAATTCCTCTAGTGTAAATCCCTTATCATCAACAGTTCTTTTCATAACAATTACCATCCTTTCAAGAAAAAAGGCTATTACAATAGTAATAGCCTTTTATAGTATGTGTTATAAAATTAGAAATCTACTTCTGTATCATAATAACAGCACTTGAGAAGTTTTTCCATTTCTTCCTGTGTAGGAATACGAGGATTAGAACCTGTACAAGCATCAGCAATAGCATTCTTTGCAATTTCAGGTAGTCTTTCTAGGAATACATCTTCAGGTACAAAGCCCTGTTCTGTTGGATATGAGTCAGGACCATAGTTCTTGATGCAATGAGGAATATTTAGTTCATCATTCATACCTCTTAGATGGTCAATAAGTAGAGAAATCTTTTCATCAAGTGAGTCACCACCAAGGTGCATAAAGTCAGCAATCTGACCGTATCTTTCAGCAGCTGTTTCATTCTTTGCATTAAATGCAATAACCTTTGGTAGATACATAGCATTAGCAGCACCATGGATAATATGTGCACCATAGTCAGCAAAAGCAGCACCTGTCTTATGTGCCATTGAGTGAACAATACCTAGTAGAGCATTTGAGAATGCCATACCTGCAAGACACTGAGCATTGTGCATATTGTCTCTCTTTTCCATATCACCATTGTAAGAACCGATTAGGTCGCTCTGAATCATCTTAATTGCGTGTAGAGCAAGAGGGTCTGTGTAGTCACAGTTAGCAGTAGAAACATATGCTTCAATAGCATGTGTCATAGCGTCCATACCTGTATGAGCAACCAGCTTCTTAGGCATTGTTTCTGCTAGGTCAGGGTCAACAATAGCTACATCAGGTGTAATTTCAAAGTCAGCAATAGGATACTTAATACCCTTTGAGTAGTCTGTAATAATTGAGAATGCTGTAACTTCTGTAGCAGTACCTGATGTTGAAGAAATAGCACAGAAATGTGCTTTCTTTCTTAGACTAGGAATACCGAATACCTTGCACATATCTTCAAAACTAATGTCAGGATATTCATACTTAATCCACATTGCTTTTGCAGCATCAATTGGTGAGCCACCACCCATTGCAACAATCCAGTCAGGTTCAAAGTCAAGCATAGCCTGAGCACCCTTCATAACAGTTTCAACTGATGGGTCAGGTTCGATACCTTCAAATAGCTTAACTTCCATACCTGCTTCTTCTAGGTAAGAAACTGCCTTGTCTAGGAAACCAAAGCGTTTCATACTACCGCCACCTACGCATACGATAGCTTTCTTACCTTTAAAATCTTTTAGTGCTTCAAGAGCTCCTTTGCCGTGATAAAGATCTCTTGGAAGAGTAAATCTTGCCATTTTAATTACCTCCATTTATATTAAATATAATTTCTTACTTTGTCATAATTGATATTCTTAACAATTATTTATTAACATTATAGAACCTTTTGTTTAAAATATCAAGACCTATATACAAATTTTATAAATTTTTTTCTTACACTTTACAATTCTATGTAATAAATATCAATTATATGATAAGGATATATCTTTAATTTGATAAGGTATAATCTATATTTAACAAAAGAAAAACTGCCTACCGTTACGGTAGGCAGCTATGTGAATAGAGATTAATTATTATAGTTCAGCAATAACTTCAACTTCAACCAAAACATCCTTAGGTAACTGTTTTGCAGCAACACAAGAACGAGCCGGTTTTTCAGTAAAGTATTCACCGTAAATACCGTTGAAAGCACCGAAGTCTTCCATATTATTTAGGAAACATACAGTCTTAACAACTTTGTCTAGGGAAGTACCTGCTTCTTCAAGAACAGCCTTTAGGTTCTTACAAACCTGATGAGTTTGTTCTTCAATAGTAGTAGCTTCTACATTACCACTAGAAGGGTTAATAGCAATCTGACCGGAAGTAAATACTAGGTTGCCTGTCTTAACTGCTTGTGAATATGGGCCAATAGCATCAGGTGCATTTTTTGTGTAAACTTTTTCACTCATTTTGATTACTCCTTTATATGTAAATTATACTAGCTTAAAGCCATTATCTTTTAATGCTTTTTCAATCATAGCAATATGGTCAAAGTTCTTTGTTTCAAGAACAAGTCTTAGGTAACAACCGTTAATGTCGGCAATTTCGCTTGCTCTTTCGTGATGAACAGAAATAACATTACCACCACAATCAGCAATAATCTTACTAACCATTTCCAGCTGACCCGGTTTATCCATAAGTTCAATACATAGGGAAGCACTTCTGCCTGTGTTCATAAGACCTCTCTTGATAACTCTTGATAGGATAGTAACATCAATATTACCACCTGAAACAACACAAACAACTTTCTTACCCTTAACAGGTAGTTTGTTGAACATTACAGCAGCAACAGAAACTGCACCTGCACCTTCAGCAATCATTTTTTGTTGTTCGATAAGTGCAAGAATAGCAGAAGAAATTTCATCCTCAGTTACTGTAACAATTTCATCAACATATTCTGAAACTAACTTAAATGTATTTTCACCCGGTTCCATAACCTTGATACCGTCAGCAATTGTATTAACAGAATCAAGCTTAATGATTTTACCTTCTTTAATTGAGTTGTACATTGATGGTGCACCGGCAGCCTGAACACCATAAACCTTAATCTTTGGATTTAACTTCTTAGCAGCAAATGCAACACCACTAATTAGTCCACCACCACCGATTGGTACAACAATAGCGTCAACATCGGACATTTCTTCCATAATTTCAAGACCAATAGTACCTTGACCGGCAATAACATTAATATCGTCAAATGGATGCACAAATGTATAACCACATTTATCTCTTAGTTCAATAGCCTTTGCATAAGCGTCATCATATACACCTTTAACCATACAAACTTCTGCACCGTAGTTCTTAGTAGCCTCTACCTTAGAAATAGGAGCACCATCAGGTAAGCAGATTAAAGACTTAATGCCATACTTAGTAGCTGCAAGTGCAACACCCTGTGCATGGTTACCGGCAGAACAAGCAATAACACCATGTGCCTTTTCTTCATCACTTAGCTGAGAAATCATATAACCTGAACCTCTTAGCTTAAATGAACCTGTAAGCTGTAAACATTCAGGCTTTAGATAAACTTCACATTCAGGGTTGATTTTTGGAGCTTCAACAAGCTTTGTTTCTCTAACAACATTCTTCAATACATGAGAAGCGTGATAGATTTTGTCTAATGTCAACATTTTAATAACCTCTATTCCATAAAAATAAAAAAGCCTTCGTCCCATAAAGAGACGAAGACCATAATCTCCGTGGTACCACTCTTTTTATTGCAAAAAAGCAATCACTTAATTCATACACCACTATGTACTATTCTTTAACGCAGAACATACGAACGCTCTTACTAAATTTCAGATGTCAGCTCAAGGGTGATTTACTATGAAACTTTTCGTTATCTTTCACCAACCGATAACTCTCTGAAGAAAAGTACTTCATGTACTGTCCCTATCCTTGCTTTTTAATCATATTTTATTCTTATCAAAAACTTTTGTCAATAGTTTTTTGTAACTTTTAGGATTTTTGTTTTCCACTTTATTACTTATTAAATGTGTAATATAAAAATTCAGGGAAGATACTTCTCCAAAAATGCTCATTGTGACAAGCCTTTTTGTATTCCTTAAATATGATTTTATCTTTAGGATAATTTATGTTTTCAAGATACTTAATCATTTTTTTAGTATCGGTTAGTAGCATTGATTCAAGTTCATCACCATCACCGTTGTACATATAAAGTAGGGGATAGTTACCTTTAAAATCAAGATTTTTTAAGTATTTGTTCCATGTGTTTTCATTAAATAATAGAAATGCCGGGGACAATGCACCGATAGAACGGAACTTATCACTGTGTTCCATACCAATATAAAAAGCTTCAAGTCCACCGGAAGAACTACCACATATAGCAGTATGTTCTTTGTCGGTATAAATGTTGTAGTTTTTGTTGATGTACTTCATAACAGTATTTACAACAAAATCTGAGAATTCCTTGCCTGTACCATTTTCAAAATCACCTAAAGACTTTTGGTCTTCTCTGATTTCACCAATGTTAGGGGTAAGTTCATTATCTCTGTTTCCGTCACCATTATCTATACCAACTACAATACAGTTGTTGTCACTGTTCTTCATCATAGAATTTACACTTTCAGCAACATTCCAACAACCTTTGTCAGTTGACAATTTGTCAAAAAGATTTTGACCGTCACACATATAAATGACAGAATACTTTTTATTCTTATCATTTTTGTCATATTCTTTAGGTGTGTAAATGAAAATATTTTTCTCTTTATCCTTATTGTATTTTAAGGATACTGTTTCATATTTTGCATCTTCTTCTTTTTCGTCATATACAAATGGAATACCGATATTACCTTCTGAGCTACCGGCCTCTAGGTGATAACCACTAATGTACTTATTAAATACAAGAACCATTGATTTATCGGTATCATCACCGATAAACATAACTCTGTCATATTTTTTGTAGTCACCTGTACAACTATATGTATTGTAGTCATCACTTGACTTTATTCTCTTTAGATTTACTTCTTCAGTTTCTTTACTTGTTGAGCCGGAAAAGATTGCTTTGATTTTGTCAGAATATGACTCTCTAATATAAATGATATGTGGATTTTTGATAGTCATTTTTTTCTCCTTACTGACGGAATTATTTTGTTTCGTACAACCAAATAACCCCATAATAATTGGTAAAATAAGTAGTATTGCTAATATTTCCTTCATTTTTATTAAGCCCCTTTGTTCTATTGTAACAAAAAGCAATAAACTTCGTCAATAACTATTTATTTTGTATATTTTTCTACTTGCTTTTTACTTCTTTAATGTATTAAAATATATATTGTGTTTTCTATAAACAATATTTTTATGAAAGGGGTAGTATGATTTAATTCATACGAGTAGAACATGGAAAAATTATTCAAACTCAAAGAAAATGGCACTACAGTAAGAACTGAAATTATTGCCGGTGTCACAACTTTCCTTGCTATGGCTTATATCTTGGCAGTTAACCCAAGTATTTTGTCAGCAGCAGGAATGGACCAGAGTGCTGTTTTTGCAGCTACAGCTGTTTCTGCTGCTTTCGCTACATTAATTATGGCATTCTTCGCTAATTATCCTGTAGCTCTTGCTTCCGGTATGGGACTTAATGCTTATTTTGCATACACAGTAGTTCCTCAGTTAGCAGAACAGGGTATCACAAACCCTTGGCAGGTTGCACTAACTGCAATCCTAGTAGAAGGTATTATCTTTATTATCCTTTCAATCTTTAAGTTTAGAGAAACTTTGGTAAACAAAGTTCCTGCAAACCTAAAGAATGGTATCTCAGCAGGTATCGGTCTTTTCGTTACTATTGTTGGTCTAAAGGGTGCAGGCGTTGTTACAACTGATGCTTACTATGATGGTAAGGCAGTTCAGTCATCAACACTTGTAAAGCTAGGTGACCTAGGTTCAGCTCCTGTAGTGCTTGCTTTAGTTGGTCTATTAATTGTTGCTGCTTTATGGCATTTCAAAGTTAAGGGTTCAATCCTTATCGGTATTCTAGCTACTTGGGTACTTGGTATTATTGCTCAGTTAACAGGTTGGTACGATGGTACTTCACTAATTCCTGATTTCTCTAACTACCATGTATTTGGTCCTGTAGCAGATATGGGTTCAAAACTTGCATTCCACTTTGACTTTGGTTATGTAGCATCAAATGTTGTTAACTTTGCAGTTATCGTATTTGCATTCCTATTTGTTGACCTATTTGATACAGTTGGTACTCTAATCGGTGTTGCTCAGGAAGGTAAGCTACTTAACGAAAAAGGTGAACTACCTAGAGTTGGTAGAGCCTTAATGGCTGATGCTATTGGTACTTGTGCAGGTGCTTGTCTTGGTACATCAACAGTTACATCTTATGTAGAATCTACAACAGGTGTTGCTGAAGGTGGTAGAACAGGTCTTACTGCTTTTACTTCTGCAATCCTATTTTTACTTGCACTTCCACTATATCCAATCTTCCTAGCTATTCCATCATTTGCAACTGCTCCTGCTCTTGTATTTGTTGGTCTATTAATGCTAAAGAACATTACAAAGATGGATTTCAACACAGATATTGCTGATACAGTTGGTGGTTTCTTAGCTATCATTATGATGCCATTTGCATATTCAATTGCAACAGGTATTATGTTCGGTATCCTATCATGGGTTATCCTAAAGGTTGTTACAGGTAAGATTAAAGACATTCACCCTGTTATGTGGGTTGCATTTGGTCTATTTGTACTTCGTATAGTTACAATTATCTTGGGAATTTCTTCCTGATAAATTATAATTATTCTATGGGTTGAAGTTAATGCTTCAACTCATTTTTCTTTTGTAAAATACTTGAAAAACCTTGTATCTTGTTGTATAATACTTTTTGGCTTTTTGCCCGTCAGTTCGTGACCATCCTGACGATAAACAAAACTACGGACTTTAGCAATAATAATTTTATTGACTTTGGGCGTAGTATAACTATGCCCATTTTTTATTTTTGCTGTTCCGTTATTTTAAGGAGGAAATATGGAAAGGTACAGTGTCTTAAAGGACAAAAATCCTCGTGAAATTGTTTTATTACGAGGTAGTGGTTGCAAGTGGAAACGATGTACATTTTGCGACTATCATCTTGACTATTGTCTTGATGAGGAGGATAACTATAATCTAAATGCACAGGTGCTATCTAAGGTTACAGGTATTTATAATAAGCTGGAAGTTATTAATTCCGGTAGTTTTTGTGACTTAGATAACAAGACTATGGATTTGATTATCAAAACTTGTGAAGAAAAGAATATTTCTACAGTACATTTTGAATGTCACTATATTCATCACAAAGAAGTTCCTGCATTAAAGGAAAAGTTCAAGGAACACAACATTAATGTAAGAATAAAGACAGGTGTTGAAACCTTTGATGTTGACTATAGAGAAAATGTAATGAAAAAAGGTTTTGGTAAGTCAACTCCTGAAAAAATAAGAACATATGCAGATGAAGTTTGTTTACTCTTTGGATTAACCGGACAAACAGAAAGCTCTATGAAAAATGATATTGAAACAGGTTTAAAGTACTTTGACAGAGTTTGTGTAAACATTATGAATGATAACACAACTAACGTGAAACCTGACAATTCCGTTATCAAAGTTTTTGCAGAAAAAATTGCACCAAATTATATTGATAACGATAGGGTAGATATTTTAATGAAAAATACTGACTTTGGTGTTGGTGGAGAAAGTGAGGAACAAACAAATGATTAATAATTTATTACTTATAGGTTCACTACTGTTTATTTTTGGTGGTGCATTATTTGCATATAATTTCTTTGGAAAAGCCGGTCTTTATGCAGTTACTGTTATTGCAACAATTACTGCTAATATTGAGGCACTTATTATGATTAGAGCCTTTGGTATGGAACAAACCTTAGGTAATGTTTTCTTTGCAGTAACATTCCTTGTAACTGATATTCTCAGTGAAACCGAAGGCAAGAAAGAAGCCAACAAGGCAGTATGGATTGGTGTGTTTACATCAGTATTCTTTATTTGTATGACACAAAGCTGGATGCTGTATACTCCATCAGAGTCTGACTGGGTAATGCCATCAATTACAGCAGTATTCTCAAATACACCAAGAATGATGATTTCTTCATTGGTTGTATACGCAATTTCTCAGCTGATCGATGTTCAGCTTTATCATTTGTGGTGGAGATTTACCGAAAAGCATTTTGGTGATAAGAGAAGATTTTTATGGGTTCGTAACAACGGTTCAACTCTAATTTCTCAAATTCTAAATACTGCATTATTCACAATCTTTGCTTTCTGGGGTACATATGAAATCGGCACATTATTTAGCATTATGATTTCCAGCTATGTTATTTATATTGTTACCAGTCTATGTGATACACCATTTGTATACCTTGCAAGATTAATTAAAGACAGAAAAGATAGAAAATTAACTTCTATTGCACATTAATTTCAGATAAAAAAGTAGCCCTTATAGGTTTTATTCCTATAAGGGCATTGTTTTTTTAATTAACTTTCGTTAAGGTTGTTGTGAATGTAGTAAAGTGTATGACTTTCTGTATCATAATAATATACAGAATATTCGTGATAAATCTTAACTGCTTTTCTTTGACCAACTGAGCTTACATTAACATTTTCATCTGCAATACAGTAGTAGTCACCTTCGGTAATCATATCAGTTTTAAAGTCGTAATGGTCACTAAAGGAACTTGTAGTACCCCAAGTGTCAAAGTCCTGAAAATAACCGGTAATATCTTCCTTGTTTTTAGAAGTAACCTTTGTATAATTTTCATCTTTGCTAAACTTACTGTCATAACTTTTGTCGTAAGTGTATTTACTAAAATTCTGTTGAGTAGAACTTTCATCACCATCAGAATAAGTTTCACTGTCGCTATATCCTTTAAGTACTTGCTTAGGGGCTTCGCTATTTCCACAACCTGCAAGAATTGCACCACACATTAAGCCTGCCAGTAAAATTGTTACTATTTTTTTCAAATGTATTCCTCCTTTGTAATTTGCTAATACCACATTTCCAATTGTAGCACATAAGTATTGTTAACTCAATATGAAATAAAAATTTTCGGTTTTACACAAATAATCAACATAAATTATATTAATGTTGAATAAATATATACCTATTCTACAAACTTTTGTTGCAATTAAGGTGTTTATTCGTTAAAATGGATAATAGAATGTTTCTGGGAGGTACAGTTATGGAAACAAAATGGATTAATGAATCAATGTTTTATCACATTTATCCTTTAGGTTTTTTCGGATGTGATATGGAAAATAAAGGTGGAGATAATGAATCCCACAAAATCTTAAAGCTAATTGACTACATTCCTCATATGAAGTATATAGGAATTAACGCTCTTTATATTGGACCGATTTTCCAAAGTGCAACTCACGGTTATGATACAACTGATTATAGAAGAATTGACACCAGACTTGGTACAAATGAAGATTTTAAAAAGGTTGCACAGGAACTAAAGAAAAATGACATTAAGATTGTTCTTGACGGTGTGTTTAACCATGTAGGCAGAAAGTTCTTTGCCTTTGAAGAAGTAAGAAAGCATAGGGAAGGCTCTCAGTATTGCTCTTGGTTTAGTGGTCTAAGATTTGATTTTAACAATAGTTATAATGACGGTTTTCATTATGACAGTTGGGAAGGTCATGAACTGCTTGTTAAACTTAATATGCAGAATCCTGATGTAAGAAACCACCTACTTGACGCAGTAGAAATGTGGATTGATGAATGGGATATTGATGGTATCAGACTTGATGCAGCAGATTGTATTGATTTACAATTCTTCCGTGAATTAAAGCAGAGAACAACTGCTAAGAAAAGTGATTTCTGGCTAATGGGTGAAATCATTAACGGTGAATATACAAGATGGTTGCAACCTGATTTACTTGACTCAGTTACTAACTATTCACTATTTAACGGTATTTACAATAGCTTAAATTCAAAGAACCTTTGTGATATTGGTTACAATGTAAACAGAGAATTTAACAATGAATGGGGACTATACAAAGGTAAGTTGCTTTATAACTTTGTTGATAATCATGATGTTAACAGAGTTGCATCATTAATCAATGACCCTAAAGATTTGTTTAATGTTTATTCAATTCTTTATACTTTACCCGGTGTACCATCAATTTATTATGGTAGTGAATGGGGAATAAAAGGTCACAAAAATGATGGTGGAGATATTGAACTAAGACCTACTATTGATGTGGATAATATTCCTATTGAAAATCAAGAACTTGTTGACCATATTAAGAAATTAGCAGAAATTCGTAAGAATAGTGTTCCTCTAAAGTACGGTGATTATGTTCAGATTAGCAATGAATGTTTGTACTGGGCATTTGCTCGTAACTTTAATGGTGAAACAACAGTAGTTTGTGTTAATACTGATGATAACCCTCACCATTTCTCATTTAACTACAATGGCAGACAGTATGACATTGATGTAAATGGCAGAGATACTGAAATTGTATAATTCTTTATATATTATATTAGAAAGCTGG
>ULVV01031789.1_pt1 | contig 15533 bp, 14 predicted proteins | sample 1959761 | NCBI WGS metagenome assembly ULVV01 (sample SAMEA4835795, study PRJEB28245) | human gut metagenome | biome: gut microbiome; material: fecal sample | place: Denmark | collected 2008
CCGAAAATTATGTTATAGGTAATTTGAGTACATATTTAGATTTAGTTTCACAAACACTCAATAAATAAAACATAATTTGCTTCAAAAAACATGCATGTTGAATTTTTTATAATTAAGTAATTTCAATATGACTGTATTACTGGTAAGATGATATAAGAATAAATTTACTCTGAAAGAACCCCAATCGCCGTATCTTGCGATATGACGGTTGGGGTATAAATAAAAACCTTGCTGTTAAAAAGCATAAATGAAGAACACATTGAGGCAGAACTGAGCTTAGTATTCAAAGATAAAAACGATGAATATATGATTATTATTTATGATGATATGTGTTCATTTCAAAGATGCGGAAATATGGAAAGGCAAACCGTCTCTTACTATAAAGCATTGGACGAGTTGTATACGGCTGAAGAAGTTGATAATATCATTTTGGCGAGGGATTGGGATAATATTACAGAGTTTGACTGTGCTGACTTTGAAATGTCGGGCTACCGGGAATGATTATGGATTCGCAATAAAAACCGGCAACGAGAATAACAATGAGGATTTGAAATGGGCGAACTGACTATAAATGAAAAGCGGAAAATCATTCGGAGAGAATTCAAACAATTCAATCAGAAAAACGGATTTAGATTTGTCAGACCCAACACACTTCTTCGGGAGCGGAACGATATTCTGCAATATCTGCAATTCAAGATAAAGGCGGGATATATGAGCTGCGAGATCGTATCCCAGCCCCTATATATTCCGGCCTCGGTCTTCAGCCTCAACATATCCACCGGAATTCAGTTTTTAGGCAAGAAAACAAGAACGAACTGGGGAGCCTCAGACAGAACGGCGGAGGAATTTGCTTTGGATGTGCAGGATATGCTGTAGCTTATTGCCACAGATGGGATGCAGTGGTTTGAAGATATGGGCGTTCCTGAGAATTTGATCAAAAACACATTGGATCAGAATTATAAACTGACGCAGGGATATGCACCTGTGTTGAAGCTCAGAACAGTTGCCATGTCCCATCTGCATTTAGGACATATAGCTGAGGGCATTTTCTATATGAAAAAAACCATAGCCGAGTACAGCAAATATCCAAACAGCAGAATGGGCGCTGTCATAGGTCCCGATTGTCAGGCATGGATCGATATGGCTAAGAACTACCCGGAGGAAATCCCCGATAAATTGAAATCCATCATTGCAGAAACACGAAATAACCTTCGTATTAGATGATAAAAAATACGCTCTCCAAAGGAGTCTGATGTAATATGAAATGCTCGGCAGTAAATATTGCGGCTTGAATAGCTTTTTTAGCGGATTTTTGATCCGCTTATTTGTCATTTTTTTTTTTGCAGAATGAGTGCATCCCGCTGAGGGATACACTCATTCATTCTTACAGGGATAACTCATACTGCCTTTGCCGCTAACTGAATGACATGGGCTGTTATGGTTCCTCTTTTTGCCTCTGCACCGGATTTTGTTTCCGATAAGGCTTTATGTAATGCCTCTGCGCCGCTATGGTCATAGATCTTGGTCAATATTTTCAGGACGCTGTGATCCAATAAACACACCACCATGCATCCGGCAGCTTTGTAACAATAGCTACAAAGTAAATTGCGTACAATGTAATTTTTGTAATTGTCAACACATTTTCTGTGAAGTACAATGTGAAAAACTGGAGATTTTACTCAGACTTTGAAGAAAAAGAGGAGAGCAAAATGGCGCAACTAACAGAAGTAAAAGCGTTAACAGATCGTATTCTTGCAGGAATATCTGTAGAAAACGTAAAAGAAACGGCGTTTTTCTTCAGTAAACTCAAGCGTGCGACCGCATCGCCGGATGCCGAAGCTGCATCTGCATATATCTGCAGCAAATTGTCAGAATACGGAATTCCTCATGAGCAATTATGGTATTCCGGATATCTTAGCTCAGCTGTTTCGGCCAAGCTGGAAATAATCTCTCCGGAGCAGCAGGAATTTGAGGTCGTCCCCTGCGGCTATACAAAAAATGTAACAGATTTAGAAGGAGAGCTGATATACGACAGGTGGTGCGAATGCACGCGGCTGTCGGTAAACGATAATACAGAACGGTTTCGTTCGTTTGCGGGCAAGGTTGTTTTAACGCAATGCTTTTGCAGCGATATTGCCAGAGAGGCTAAAGAGGCGGGAGCGTTGGCTGTAATCAGTATGTACCCATCCCCGGAAGATGTTCCACACTATTTTGGCGCATCTAACCACAACGGAACGCCAACGCCCGAAAACGCTTACCTTTTACCGGAGATCCCCTGTATCGACTGTACAAAAGCGGCAGGCGAAAAGATGAAAGCGCTGATGAAAAGTGGGAACGTTCGCGTCCGTCTGTCTGCACAAGCGGATACCCGGGTGAAGAAGGCATCCATTCCGGTGGCGTACATTCCCGGCTGTGAGGAAAACTTTGTATTAGTTGACGGTCACTATGATTCGCATTGCGAAGGAATGACGGACAATGGGGCTGGAGACTGTATTCTGCTGGAGTTAGCAAGAGTATTCCACGAAAATCGAAGCGCGCTGAAGCGCGGCCTGGTTTTTTGCTGGTGGTCGGGCCATGAGTTTGGTCAATACGCAGGGTCTACCTGGTATGCGGATACATTTTATGAAAAAATCCGTGATCATTGCGTAGCGCAGATCAACATTGATGTGGCGGGCAGCAAAAACGCACGGTGCATCCGCGCCAGAACAACCCAAATGGAGGGGGCAGCTTTTACTTCCGAACGGATCCGGCGATATACCGGGCTGGAGCCTGCACCCTATATACCACGGCCTCATTTGGGCGAGCCTAATTTTATGGGCAAAAATGTGCCGATCACTATTATGCTGAAGTATGAAGCTTCACCAGATAAGGTGAATATTTGGCCGGTGGGCGGCGGGTATTGGTGGCACAGCCGCGAAGATACGCTGGACAAGGTTGATTTTGCCAACGCATTGCGGGACGCCAATATTAACGCGGAAATGATCTGCGAGGTGGCAAACAGCACCCAATTACCGGTAGATATTTTGTCTTATATGGGAGAAACCAGACGCATGCTGCAAGAGATTCAATGTGGACTGGAAGGCGAATTTGATTTATCTCCGGTGTTTCCGCATTTGGACATATTGCAAGAGAAAGCTCAGCAGTTCTGCCGTGCGCTCAAAGGCAGAACCAATACGGATCGTGAAATCAAAAAAATAGCCGGAGATCTGGTAAATATGAATTTCAATTACTCAGATCCCTACAACTATGACAGATTGTCATTGCCGGCTACCTTTCCAAAGCTCCGAGCGGCAATGGGGGTCACCAAGGATAACGCAGATAACAAGAGCTACTTATTTATTTATACAGACTTCTTGCGGCAGCGCAATCGTTTGGTGGATATGATGGATCGCATTTGCGATGAAATCGATTTAGCTTTACTCCGGTGGAATTATAAACAATAAAAACTAAGGGGGAAGACAATAGATGCTGAAGTATATCTTAAAGCGGATATTGCTGCTGATTCCGGTTCTGATCGGCGCAACTTTCATCGTGTTCTTCGTGATGGACATGACGCCAGGTGATCCGGCTGTAGCAAAGCTCGGTGTAGACGCGACAGCTGAGCAAATCGAAGAGCTCCGGGAAGAAATGGGCTTGAATGACCCGTTTCCGGTAAGATACGGTCGCTTTGTCCTGGACTTGGTTCAGGGCGATCTTGGCACCTCCTACAAAACGGGCCTGGATGTCATGCAGCAGATCATGCAGCGCATACCATATACATTTTTGCTTTCCTTTGCAGCACTGCTGTTTGCTGTTATCGTAGGTATACCGGCAGGCATTATATCTGCCAGGCATCAGTATACGGTGTTCGATAACTGTACCATGGTCCTTACGCTGATTGGCGCCTCTGCCCCGCATTTTTGGCTGGGCTTGATGGGTGTAATCATTTTTGCGGTGAATCTTGGGTGGCTGCCAGCGGCCTATACGGCATCTGATTCGCTGGCGCTGGGTATCATCCTTCCGATGCTGACGCTGGGCATGAACTCTACCGCACTCGTCACACGAATGACTCGTTCGGCTATGTTGGATGTGATGAATCAGGACTATGTTGATACGGCACGGGCAAAGGGCGTATCAGAGCGGGTCGTTGTGTTCCGCCATATGCTGCGCAACGCTCTGATCCCGATTATCACCGTTTTGGGTTTGCAATTCGGCAATCTGCTGGGCGGAGCGGTGACAACGGAAACCATTTTTGCCTGGCCCGGTATTGGCCGCTATATTGTTGAATCTATTTCCAACAAAGATACCCCTTGCGTACTGGGTGCGGTGGTGATGCTGGCCATCATTGTTACTGTAATCAATCTTTTAGTAGATATTATCTATGCATTTGTGGATCCTCGCATCAAGTCTCAATACAAATCTATGATAAGGAGGGCGAAGAAAAATGCCTAAACGCGACAAGCAGGATAAGTTCGTACAGCGCTCCTTATCACAGCAGGCTTGGATACAGTTTCGCAACAATCGCCTGGCAATTTGCGGGTTAGTGGTGATTGCCCTGCTGATTTTGGTATCAATTACTACGATGCTGATCGATCTGGCAGATGGCGGAGAGCTGTATAAGGTTTTGGTTACCAAGAATAATCTTTCCATGAAGCTGGCCAAGCCCTCTGCTGCGCATCTTTTGGGGTGCGATGAATATGGAAGAGATCTGCTGTTCCGGCTTTTATGGGGAACGCGCTATTCACTTTTTGCCGGTATTTGTACGATTCTGGCTGCCATCCTTATAGGTGGTGTGTTTGGATCTGTTGCGGGATTTTACGGCGGGAAAATCGATAATGTCATCATGCGCTTTATGGATATGGTGATGACTGTGCCGAGTCTTGTTTTAGCTATGGCCATCTATGCGGCACTGGGGTCCAGCTTGGTCAACCTTCTGATTGCGCTGACTTGCTCACAGGTTCCCCAGTTTGCCCGAATTATCCGTTCTTCCGTTATGACGGTAAAGGACAGCGAATATGTAGAAGCCGCCAAGGCTGTGGGTGCTTCAGACGCGTTGGTCATTGTAAAGTACATTATTCCCAATGCTCTTTCTCCCGTAATCGTTCAGGGCACTCTCGGTGTGGCTACCACAATTCTGAATGTGGCCGGCATGTCCTTCTTAGGCCTGGGAATCCAACCGCCTGCGCCGGAATGGGGCTCCATCCTGTCGTCGGCGCGCATGTATATGCGTGAAGCCTGGCATATCTCACTGTTTCCGGGACTTGCTATTGTGATCTGCATTCTTTCTCTGAACCTGCTGGGAGATGGTCTGCGCGATGCATTGGATCCCAAGCAGAAGCGCTAATAGGAGGGATAGATATGGATCAAACGATTTTGGAAGTGCAGGGCCTGCGTATTCATTTCGAGCTGCGTGAAGGAACGGTCAAGGCGCTTAATGGCATAGACCTGGTCTTGAAAGAGGGACGCGCACTTGGGTTGGTAGGCGAGACCGGGGCTGGCAAGACCACCCTGGCAAAGGGGATTATGGGCTTAACGGCAAAGCCTTACGGAAAAATCAAAAGCGGAAAAATTTTGTACGAGGGAAAAAATCTGCTGGAGATGGACCAAAAGCAGCTTCGGCGAATCCGCGGAGAGCATATCTCTATGATTTTTCAAGATCCCATGACAAGCCTGAACCCGGTGATGACCGTAGGCGATCAAATTGCAGAGGCAATACGCAATCATGACAAGCTCAGCAGGAAGGATGCTGCAAAGAAGGCGGCAGAAATTCTTGAATTGGTCGGAATACCCAGCGCACGCGGCAGCGAATATCCGCATCAGTTTTCCGGCGGTATGAAACAGCGTGTGGTAATTGCCATCGCATTAGCATGCAATCCGAAAATACTGATTGCCGATGAGCCGACGACTGCATTGGATGTAACGATTCAAGCGCAGATACTGGAAATGATTCGCGACCTACGGGAACGCTTTCGCACGTCGATGCTGCTGATCACCCATGATTTGGGCGTTATCGCGCAGAACTGCGACTATGTCTCTGTGATCTATGCCGGTGAAATTGTAGAAACCGGAACCGTACACGATATTTTCCGAAACAAACTTCATCCTTATACAGCGGGGCTCTTTTCTTCAATCCCCAATATAAACGAAGATGTAGAGCGTTTAGTGCCGATCGAGGGCCTGATGCCGGATCCAACGGATCTTCCGGTAGGGTGTGCATTTTGCGACAGATGCTGCTTTGCGACAGAGCAGTGCAGAACAGAGCATCCTCACTTGGTAAATATGGGCGGCGAAGAGGGCAACCATCAGGTGCGATGCCTCCGATATAAGGAAACGCGGGAGGAGGGAGAATAAATGGAAAACCGAGAATTGTTAAGGGTCAACCATTTGAAAAAATACTTTCAGACGCCAAGTGGGACGCTGAGCGCGGTTGACGATGTGACGTTTGGCATTAACAGCATGGAAACCTTGGGGGTAGTCGGCGAGAGCGGCTGCGGAAAGTCAACGCTGGGGCGGTGCATTCTCCGACTCCATGAGCCGACTGCGGGCGAGGTTATTTTTGAAGACCGGAACATCCTCGAATGCAGCAAGGCGGAAATGAAAGAGCTGCGCTCCAAAATGCAGATTATTTTTCAAGACCCCTATGCTTCCCTCAATCCCCGCATGACTGTTTCTCAGGCAATTGCAGCGCCCTTGATCATTCAGGGGATCTACAAGGCCAGTGAAAAGGAAAAGATCCGGAAGCGTGTTGCCGAAATGATGGATGTTGTCGGCTTAGCACCCCGACTGGTCAACTCTTATCCCCACGAGTTAGATGGCGGACGCCGGCAGCGCATAGGAATTGCCAGAGCCTTGTCCGTGAACCCGAAGTTCATTGTTTGCGACGAACCTGTTTCAGCGCTTGACGTTTCCATTCAGGCCCAGGTGCTGAATCTAATGCAGGATCTGCAAGCGCAGATGGGGCTGACGTATCTATTTATTACGCATAATCTTTCCGTGGTAAAGCATTTGTCGAATCAAATCCTCGTAATGTACTTAGGACAGCTGGTGGAAAAAGCAACGCCAAAGCAACTGTTCAAAAACCCCGTTCACCCATATACACAGGCACTGCTTTCAGCCATTCCGATCCCGGATCCGGATGTTAAGATGGAGCGCGTTGCATTGAAAGGCGAACTAACCTCTCCAATCAATGTAAAGCCGGGATGCCGTTTTGCAAAACGATGCATTTATGCGCGGCCGGAATGCAGCCAATGTTCGCCGCAAATGACGGAAGTCGAACCGGGTCATATTGTCGCCTGCCATTTGGCCGGCGGTTCTATGAAATAAAAATGAGGAGGACTCACATGAAAAAGATTTTTTCTGCACTGCTGACTGTATGTATACTGCTTGGCTGTTTGAGCGCATGCGGCAGCAAAAAAAGCCCGTCCAATGGAGGAAGCGCAACCACCGGAGCTAAGGATACTATCGTTTTTGCGCAAGCCAGCGATATCACCTCGCTCGATTTCCATGTAGGAAAAACCCCCGCAACGTATGATGTGACTTGCAATATTTTTGACACGCTGGTCACTTGGGATGCCGATATCAATGTAATTCCGCACCTGGCTGAAAGCTGGGAGTTTTTGGATGAAGACTCCCTGCAGATGCACCTGCGCAAGGGCGTACTGTTTCATGATGGCCAGGAATTGACGGCAGAAGATGTCAAATATACCTATGACCGTGCAATGAACAGCACCGTTGTAAAGAACAATTTCTCCTGGCTGGAGAGCGTGGATGTCGTGGATGAATACACGGTTGTCATTAACACAAAGGGCGCTTATACCCCGGTGCTGAATGCGCTGTGCAATCCTCTTGCCGGCATCATGCCCAAGCATCTTCTGGAGCAGAATGACGAGGCTATGACAACGAATCCTGTGGGAACCGGCCCGTACAAGTTTGTCGAGCGTAAAGAAGGCGAATATGTAAAGCTGGAGGCAAATGAGAATTACTGGGGCGGCACGGTTGCTACCAAGTATTTGGAGATGCGCGTGGTTCCCGAAGCGTCTCAGCGCTCGACTCTGCTGGAAACCGGCGAAATTGACATTGCATATGATGTGCCGCCTTCCGATGTGGAAAGACTGAATACAAATGAAGCAACTGCGGTTTTGTCTGCCCCCTCTTTCAAAGTGTTTTATGTGACCATCAACTGCAATAGCGGCACAAAAGCCCTGAACGATTCCCGTGTACGTCAGGCAATTGAATATGCCATTGACAAGGATGCCTTGTGCTCTTCTGTGATGTATGGTTATGCAACGCCCGCAGCCAGCCTGGTCGGCCCCGGCGTCTTTGGCTATGATGATTCTGCCACCGCCAACATTTATAACATTGAAAAGGCAAAGGAATTGCTGTCCGCCGCCGGCTATCCGAATGGATTCGAAATGAGCGTCTGGGTGCAGTCTTCCGATCAGACCCGTCAGGAGGCGTGTGTGGTTCTGCAGGATATGCTCAGCGAGGTTGGCATCACCGTCAGCGTTGAGCCGATGGACGGCACCGTGATGGATGATACCATTGTAAAGGGCGGAGACTTTGACGCATGCAGTTCTATGTATTATAACCTGATGGGTGATGCGGACTATGTGCTGTACAGCAATATTTCTCCTGAATCCACCAGCAACCTTTCCCACTACAACAATCCCGATGTCATGGCTAAGCTGCTGGCTGCACGGAGCCTGACGGACGACGCAGAACGCGCTGCCGTGTATAAGGAAATCAGCAGCATTATGGCAGTTGACCGGCCTTACATCCCGCTGTGGGCTTATCAGAATCTGGTGGGTGTGAGAAGTGGCGTCTCCGGTTTCCAGTTGAATCCGATCACCGCTTATCGGTATGAAAACGTCACAAACGGCAAGTAATCGTATTTTTTAAAGCTTTTGTATTTTGCCCCCCCGATCGAGGGGGCAAAATACATTAATTTAGCAGTAAGGAGGCCATCTCTTGGAGGCATTTCAGACTATTCATATTAAGGCGGACACGCCTTATGCCTGCGGTGTTCAATATGGTCAGCAGGCAAAAGAAAAAATTCGAGCAGGTGTCGAGGTATATCGGCGCTATTTTGCGAAAACTTCGGATAAGAGTTGGGATAAAATCCAGCAATACGCTATGGCCTATTTGCCGGATATCGAGCAGATGATGCCGGAAGTGCTGGAAGAGGCATACGGAGTCGCCGACGGAGCGGAAATCTCAATAGAAGATTTGATGGTACTCAATTGCCGCTATGAAATTACGAAATTTCCCAAGACTCCGGAATGTACCACGGCGGCCATTTTGCCGGAAGCAACCACAAGCCATACGACCTATCTCGTCAAAAACTGGGATTACAAGCAGGCAGTGCTTCCTAATATCGTTATTTTACACATTGAGCAGGCGGATGGTACCCGAATTCTGGGCTTGACCGAGGCCGGCCAGATGCTTCGCGAGGGCTTTAATTCCTGTGGGGTAGGCCTTTGCAATAATATGATCACGTCAGTATATGACGATTGGGGCACCGGCATCCCGGTTACTTTTCTCAGACGCAAAGTCCTTTCCTGCCACTCCTTTGAAGAAGCCAGAGATATGCTGATTCACGCAAAGCGAAGTGTTTCAAACAACATGATGCTAGCCTCTGCGCAGGGTGTCGCGGTGGATATCGAAGCATTTCCGGGCGGGGTAAATATGCTGGCCCCGAAAGATGGTATTTTGACCCATGCCAACCACTTCGTTGTACACCAGCAGCTGGATGCCAGAATCGGCCCCAAAAATCGTGACACGCGTCTGGAGGCGCTTCTGCGGCAGCGGCAGGGCAGTATTGATGTTCCGTATATCATGGAGTGCATGAAAGATCATGAATACTTCCCGGAATCAATTTGTGCACACAATACGAATCTTCCCGGTTATGAGTTAAAAGACTTCATGACGGTAGCCTCCCTGATTGTCGATTTCGCCAATAATGTAGCACATATCTGCGCCGGTCCCCCTTGTGAAGGCTCCTATCTGGCCTATAAGCTTTAATGCCCAGCAGAAGGCTGTTTGAATTGCCAAAACCAACAGTTTATGTTACTATGTCCTTGTCCTTTTTCACACAAGGAGCAAAATTTGGCGCCAAACAAGGAGGCAATAGCCATGGCATCTGGAGAACACCTTTGGACAGGCCCCGCGTGTTGCAATAATGAGTTGCTGCGCAAACAGATTCGGGCACGCTCCATTCTCAGGCACTTACACGCCGGGGATGTATATCTTTCCCCCGGAGATCCAATCCATTATGTCGCCTATGTTGCAGAGGGCGTAACCTCTCATTATATGTTTGGCAGTAACGGACGGGAAAAAGTCCTGTATCGTCTTGGACGCGGTTGGTTTTTTAGCGAAGGGATTTTCTTGAATACAGGCGATAATGTGGAGCTTGCCACCAGATATGCCATTGCGGAGTGCGACACCTTACTATATTTGATGGATTACAATAACTTTATGGCCTTGCTGCAGAACATTACTTTTGTACAGGCAGTGCTGTGCAGCACGGTGGAAAAGAGCACCATTTTACGCCATGAGGTTGAAAGCGTTACCTTTGATTCCACACTGGATCGCTTAAAGCGCCTATTGCAGTCCTGCGCCAATCCCGGCGCTGTGGAGGACGGAAAATGGTGCAATCTCTCTGTGGATTGGACGCATCAAGATATTGCGGCAATCATAGGTGTCAACAGAGTGACTGTCAGCCGGTTTATTGCAGAGCTAAAGCAGGATGGTTTTTTGAGACAAATAAATGGAAGGATTCAGATTCATAAAGAGTATCTGATTTCGTTGGAATAGCTGATGCCTCTTCCATACATAAATACGATCATGCTCGGCACATTGGGTATCTCAAAAGCATCGTATTGGCAACCCCTGCAAACGGATATATTTATTTGCTCTGTCGCTGGTGCTCAAAACAGCTTTGGCTCCCGTAAAATACGGGATTCAATCGTCGGCAAAGTAAGGATGCCCACATTCCATTCAATGAAATGAAATGGTTTCCAGTGAAATTTTAATGAAAAGGTGAGAAAAAGTATGAAACTGATCACCACCGGCAATGCCGGGACTATGGAGTCTAACGACATTATGATCACCGTGGAGCCGTCCGATGCGGGCGGCGTGCAGGTGGAGCTGACCAGCAGCGTCTATCAGCAGTTTGGAAAGCAGATCATCGCCGTGATCCGCGAAACTGCCGCCGACTACGGTGTGGAGAACGCGCTCATCACCGCCGTGGACAAGGGCGCGCTGGATTGCACTGTCCGGGCGCGGGTGGCCACCGCCCTGACTCGTGCGGCGCAGTGGCACGACTACACATGGGAGGTGCGGCAGGATGTATAAGAAGGATCGCTTGCGCCGCAGCATGATGTTCGTGCCCGGCAACAACCCCGGCATGATCCGGGACGCACACATCTACGGCTCGGACTCCATCATGTTCGACCTGGAGGACAGCGTGGCCTATAACGAGAAGGACGCGGCTCGCTTTCTGGTGTATAACGCTCTGAGAACCCTGCATTTCGGCAAAAAAGAGACAGTGGTGCGCATCAACGACCTCTCCAGCGGCCTGGGCATTGAGGACCTGGAGGCTGTCGTCCGGGCCGGCGTGCAGGTGGTGCGCCTACCCAAAACCGACAGCGCACAGGATGTCATCGACTGCGAGCGGGAGATCGAGCGCATCGAACGGGCAGCCGGTATCCCCGTGGGCACCACCGGCATGATGGCTGCCATCGAAAGCGCCAATGGCGTGCTGAACGCCGTGGAGATCGCCAAGGCCAGTGACCGGCTCATCGGTATCGCTTTAGGTGCAGAGGATTACGTCGCCGACCTGAAAACTACCCGCAGCGACGGCATCGAGCTTCTCTTTGCCCGCTGCATGATCCTAAACGCCGCCCGGGCCGCCGGCATCGCCGCACTGGACACGGTGTTCTCCAACGTCAACGACGAGGAGGGCTTCATCGCTGAGGCCACTCTCATCAAAAAGCTGGGCTTTGACGGCAAATCCGTCATTAATCCCCGTCAGATCGAGCCACTGCACAAGGTGTTCATGCCCAGCGAGAAGGACCTCAACAAGGCACGGGCCATTATGGAGGCCATTGCTGAGGCCAACGCACGAGGCAGCGGTGTGGCCAGCCTCAATGGCAAGATGATCGACAAGCCCGTGGTCATCCGTGCCAAGCGGCTGCTGGAGCTGTATGAGGCCGGCAGCAAGGCCGACGAAGTGGAGGAGCTGTAACATGGTAGAACTGAATAAGATTCCCCATATCAACGAGATCAGCAACCACGGCGCGTTTGCCGGGGCCAGAGAGAAGAAAACCGCCACCTTCCGGGAGCGATATCACCAGCAGAACAAGGTGGTTTCTTCCCTGGAGGAGGCCATCCGCCGCACAGGACTGCGTGACGGCATGACCATCAGCTTCCACCACCACTTCCGCAACGGCGACCACATCATCAACATGGTGGTGGATAAGCTGGCGGAGATGGGCTATAGGAACCTGACACTGGCGGCCTCCTCACTGGCCACCGTCCACGCACCACTGATCCGGCACATCAAAAACGGTGTTATCACCCATATTGAGACCTCCGGCCTCCGCGGCGAGCTGGCGGAGGAAATCTCCCGTGGTCTTATGGACTGCCCGGTGGTGTTCCGCTCCCACGGCGGACGGGCCAGCGCCATCCGCAGCGGTGATCTGCACATCGACGTGGCGTTTCTGGGCGCGCCCTCCTGTGACCCTTACGGCAACGCCAACGGTTACAGCCGGGACGATGACGATGGCATCGCCTGCGGCTCGCTGGGCTATGCCCGCACCGACGCCAAGTATGCCGACAACGTGATCATCATCACCAACCATCTGGTGGCCTACCCCAACGCGCCGTGGGCCATCCCCGAATATGACGTGGACTATGTGGTGCTGACCGACGACATCGGCGATCCCAAGGGCATCATGTCCGGGGCCACCCGCTACACCAAGAATCCCAAGGAGCTGTTGATCGCCAAGACCGCCGCCAACGTCATTGAGGCCACCGGCTATCTCTACGACGGCTTCTCCATGCAGATGGGCAGCGGCGGCGCGTCCCTGGCCACCGCCCGCTTCCTGCGGCAGAAAATGCTGGATCAGCACATCCACTGCCGCTTCGCGCTGGGCGGCATCACCGGCCAAATCACAGCTATGCATGAGGAGGGACTCATCGACCGCGTGCTGGACGTCCAGAGCTTCGATCTGGACGCGGCTCTGTCCCTGAAAAACAACCACTTCCACCACCAGATCGGCGCAACCTATTACGCCAGCCACATGATCAGCGCGGCGGTGGATCAGCTGGACTTTGTGATCCTCTCTGCACTGGAGATCGACACGGATTTCAACGTCAACGTGCTGACCGGCTCTGATGGCGTGATCCGCGGCGCTATCGGCGGCCATCCCGACACCGCTGAGGGTGCCAGCCTGTCGGTGGTGGTGGCACCGCTGACCCGTGGCCGTATTCCCACCATTGTCAAGCATGTCAACACCGTGGTCACCCCCGGTGAGGTGGTGGATGTGGTGGTGACGGAGCAGGGCATTGCCGTAAACCCCCGTCGCCCCGATCTGAAGGAGAAGATCGAGGCCGCCGGATTGCATGTGTTTACCATCGAACAGCTGCAGCAGCGGGCTGAGGCGCTGGTGGGCGTACCCGAGCCCATCCGCTACAAGGATCGCATCGTGGGCGTGGTCATGTACCGCGACAACACTATCATCGATGTAGTGCACGAGATTGACGAGGATGCGTGAACTACTGCTATGCAAGGCCGTCCCTTCCCGGTGGGGGACGGCCTATGCCGCTCTACTGGCCGAAGGTGGTCTGCGTGACGAGGGCCACGCCGATATTACCGCCCTGCTGACGGAGGGCGGTATCCTGCTGGGCTGCGGCTCACTGGGCGGCAGGGTTATCCGTCAGGTAGCCGTCTCTCCCAACGCCGAGGGACAGGATATATGCGCCCGCATCGTCTCCGCGCTGGTGCAGGAGTCGGTAAAGCGGGGCGTTCTCTATCCGTTTCTGTTCACCAAGCCCCAAAACGCACGGTTGTTCCGCTCGCTTGGGTTCTATCCGGTGGCGGAGACGGCGGACATGGTGATGCTGTGCCGCCAGCGTGACGCGCTGGCGCGGTTTCTGGCGCCCCTGCCCCGTTGGCAGGAGGGTGTTATCGGCTGCGTGGTGTGCCATGCGAACCCCTTCACCAGAGGGCATCTGCATCTCATCACCACGGCATCGGCACAGTGTGACCATATGCTGGTGTTCGTGGTAGCGGAGGAAGGCGGCCCCTTTCCTGCTGCTGACCGGCTGGCGCTGGTGCGGGAGGGGACGGCACATCTCCCTAACGTGACCGTATGCTCCGGCGGCGATTTTATAGTGAGCCGCTCTACCTTCCCCGCCTACTTTCTGCGGGACGAGCAGTCGGAGGATGCCCGGTGCGACCTGGATCTGACGCTGTTTGCCCGGCACATTGCCCCGGCCCTCCACATTGCCCGCCGCTTCGTCGGCGAGGAGCCCTTCTCTCCCACCACTGCTGCCTATAACCGCCGGATGAAGGAAATACTCCCCACTTACGGTGTTTCCGTCACGGAGATCCCCCGTCTGGAGAACATCTCCGCCACCGCTGTCCGCCGCCTTCTGGCGGAGGGACGGCTTGCCGACATCCAACCACTTGTACCGGAGACTACCTATGCCTATTGTCAACGTCACTTTGGAGGACGTCCTCCGCGCCCATGACACACGGGCGGATGCTCAGCGTCGGCTTTTGCGGACCTATCGCCTGCCGCTGGTATCCTTTACTATGAATATCGCCGGGCCGGTGAAGTCCTCTCCGCTGATCGCGCTGGCCTTCGACACGGGGCTGGAGGCCCTGTATGGTGCATTGGGTCAGCCGATGGCAGCAGAGATCATCCGCCCCGCCACCGGCTGTGAGGCCCTGCTGGTGTATGACCGGCCGGCAGCGGAGCTGAAAGCCGCCTGTTTGGCGCTGGAGACCGCCACGCCTGTTGGGCGGCTGTATGATCTGGATGTGCTGGACACAGATGGCGACAAGCTGTCCCGCCCTGTGCAGCGCACCTGCCTTATCTGCGGCGGGCCGGTGACGGTCTGTTCCCGCAGCCGCGCCCATGGGCTGGACGCCATTGTGAACCGCACCCGCGAAATTCTGGTGGACTTCGCCGCCGCATATCTGGCCGGCCTGGCGGCAAAGGCACTGACGGAGGAGGTGCGACTGACCCCGAAGCCGGGACTGATAGACGAACGCAATAACGGTGCACACAGCGACATGGATCTTCCCCTGTTCCTGCGCAGCATCGACGCATTGACGCCCTGGCTGCGCCGGATCACGGCGCTGAGCCTGTTTGGCGCGGATGCTGCCGCCTTACAGGCGGCAGGGCTGGAGGCCGAGGCGGCCATGTTCCGGGCCACCGGCGGTGTCAATACCCACAAGGGGGCGCTGTTCTCCTTTTCAGTGCTGCTGGCGGCGCTGGGCCGGTATCTAACGGAGGGCGGCGATGTGTTCGCCCATGCCGCCGCAT
>ULVV01033864.1_pt1 | contig 15396 bp, 14 predicted proteins | sample 1959761 | NCBI WGS metagenome assembly ULVV01 (sample SAMEA4835795, study PRJEB28245) | human gut metagenome | biome: gut microbiome; material: fecal sample | place: Denmark | collected 2008
TTGGCTGGAGACGGCCCGGAAAGATAGGTAGCGCCAACATGAAGAAGACACTCTTTTGAGTGTCTTCTTTTTATATTTACAGCCGACGTAACGGCTGCACGGAAAGCAATCCGCATCTGAAAGAAAGACTTGTATAAGAAAAATCGGGGATTGTCCGTTATGCGACGCTGAATGCCGTTTCTCCGAGGTCAGATCTGCGGAAAATTTTATGGAAAAGGACGGCCTGATATTCCATGACGAAAATTCATGGCGAATACAGTTCCCACTATATTCACAACAAATAGGCCGAAAAGAGAACGCCTTCCGGTGTTTGCAGCGCAGCAGGGTGCATGCAAAAGCGCCGCGATGCGGCGATTTTCACAGCAAAATTCCGTTTTTTGATCGAAAAACGCGAATTCCCTTGCCTTTGCCGGAAAGTTGTGCTATGCTAAAAAATAATTAAGGGAGCATAGGAACATCCGCACCGCCTCTGCATATACGGAATATCATTCCGCCCCGCGCGCGGATTACGGGCAAACCCGCCGAAAGGCGGCGACGCAAAGCCAGATGGGTCTAACGCCTCTCCTCACGGGGACTACGCTATGACAGCCGGTTGCAATTTCGAATGCGCTCCATTCGGCTCTGCTGAAATGGAGCGTTTTTGTTTGGCTCGGTCGGTGAGCGGCGAACATTCCGCGAATTTTGTGCTGAAAAACCCAAAACCACGTAAACCCGGCCCGCGGAGACGGGCAAACGATAGAGAAACTTTAGGAGGTAACAACATGAAACGTCATTTTTTGGCATTATTATTGTCTCTAACAATGATAATATCCTTACTGCCGGTAACGGCAATGGCAGAAGGCGAACAGGAAGATGAGCTGGTGACACGGGAGACGGAAACGCCTTCCGAGCCCGCAACGTCCGGCAACTGCGGTGCGACGGAGGACGACAAAGTTACGTGGAGCTTCGACAGCGACACGGGCGTGCTGACAATCTCCGGCACGGGCGCGATGGCGGATTGGAAAGCGCATGGTAAAAATGCTTCAACTGCTTGCGGAAATGAAGCTGCAAATGTCTCAGACACTACCTGCGAAGTTTCTGACTGCTATCTAAACCGTCCTTGGCAAAGTTACAAAGATCAAATTACTAAGGTAGTTATTAAACAAGGTGTAACAACCATTGGTTCACATGCCTTTTTCCTGTGCAGCAATCTGGAATCCGTATCGATCCCTGAGGGAGTTACAACAATCGAAGATCGCGCCTTTTGGCAGACTTCCTTGAAAAATATTACGATTCCGGCTTCTGTAACCCAAATCGGCAGTACGATTAAGGAAGTGTTCTATCAGTGCTATAATCTGGAGGACATTACTGTTGCAAGTGGTAATACTGCGTACAAATCTGTTGATGGTGTGCTGTATACGGCTGATGGGACGACGCTGATTCAGTATCCGCAGAATAAGACGGATAAGGCTTACAAGATGATTGATGAAGCGACAAAAATTGATTTTCTCGCTTTTAACTACACACAGAACTTGTAAACGATCGACTTCAACAACGTAACAGCGTTTGCGGATAAAGCCGTTTATGGAAATCAGGCGTTGCAGGAGATCGTCTTGAAGAATGCGGCAAGTCTGGGCAATCAAGCGTTTTCTGGCAATAAAGAGGTAACGAGCGTACTTTTGGAAAAAGCACCGACCACTGTAGGCGAAAGTGTTTTCAGTAGCTGTACAAGTCTGACAAATGTGACACTATCGGACGATATGAAGGAATTGCAGGACGGTATGTTCGCATTTTGCACTGCGCTGAAAACACTGAAATTTCCTGCGCAATTAAATAGGATTGGTAAGGCTTGCTTTGATCGGGCTGGTTTGGCAGGCGATTTGGTTATCCCTGAAAGTGTAGAGAATATTGGTTTTGTCGCTTTTAGAAATTGCCATGGACTTACAAGCATTACAGTAGAAGGAAACCCTACCTTTAGTAAGGGGGATAAAACTTATGCTTTCCAGTATTGCAACAATTTGCTTTGGATGAAGGCAAACTTCAATATAATTAAACAGGTTGTTAACATTACCACTCCGGATCAATATAAGGGTGAAACGTTTGAGCCACAAAATTCTTCATGGTTTACGGCTGATGGCAAAGAGGTTGGCAGTAGCACGAACATCGACCAAGAAACGACTTTCTACCGCTGGTTTACAAAGAAAGTTCTTCTGAATGCAAACGGTGGACAGAATAACGGAGATATTCAGGAAGTCTATGCTTTCTTTGCTCCGGCATTAGGAGAAACCAAGACGATCCAGTTCCCGAGTCGGTATAATAGAGGTCAAGTTAGTTATGTTGTTAAAGTTGACGATACCAAGTTTACACGTGATGGCTACACCTTCAAGGAGTGGACTGGCGATGCTGCTGGCGAGAAGCCCTATGAGATCGGTAAGCACATCTACAATTACATGCCTGATGCCATCTATGCGCAGTGGAGCAAGGTGATTGGCGAAGATACCTACTTCGTTTCTCCCGTTATCGCCGACCAGACTTACACCGGTTCTGCTCTGGAACCCGCCGTCAAGGTCACCAAGAATGGTGAAGTAATTAGTGATACTGATTATTCTGTCAAATACAGCAGCAATACCAACGTCGGCACAGCTACCGCCACGGTCCAGGTGGGTGATACGGTCATCGGCACGGCCACATTTAACATCGTCAAGGCAAAACCTGATGTGAAGATCACCGCGGACCCGACCTCTCTCGTCGGAGGCGGCAAGGTCACACTGACCGTCAGCGGTGCGCCTGCAAAGGTAGTCCCCACCTGCGAGGGTGTGACCATTACCGAAAACAGCGACGGCACATTCTCCGCAGTTCTGCCGAACCGCACGGCAACCTACGCCTTTACAGTCAACTATGCGGAAAGCAAGAATTATACGGCGGCTTCTGCCGAGTGCAAGGTTTCCGTCACCCGCCGTTACAGCAGTTCCACCACCGTGACGCCGGAGCCCACGCCTGAGCCGACGCCGGAGGAGACCGTCAAGTTCAGCGACGTTTCGACCTCTGCCTACTACTATGACGCGGTCAAGTGGGCGGTCGAGAACGGCGTGACCGACGGCGTGAGCGCAACGCTGTTTGCTCCCTATGAGTCCTGCACGCGTGCGCAGATCGTGACGTTCCTGTGGCGCGCCGCCGGCAGCCCCGAGCCGAAGACCGCAAGCAGCTTCTCTGATGTTCCTGCGAGCGCTTACTATGCGAAGGCTGTTGCTTGGGCCGTTGAGAACGGCATCACGAACGGCATGACCGCGACGATGTTCGCGCCCGATGCGACCTGCACCCGCGGCCAGAGCGTGACGTTCCTCTACCGTGCGCTCAAGGGCACGGCGGGCGGCAGCACGAGCTTCACGGATGTTCCTGCGGATGCGTTCTATGCGGACGCTGTTTCGTGGGCTGTTGCGAACAAGGTGACGGACGGCACGTCTGCCACGACGTTCTCTCCCAACGCGGACTGCACGCGCGCGGAGATCGTGACGTTCCTGTACAGAGCCTATCAGGGCAAGTAAATCCAACTGAAAAAAGCGGCGGTTCATCAGAACCGCTGCTTTTTTGCGCCGCATTGACAAGCGCTCCCGCCCTCGGTATACTATGACCAAAAGCAAGACGGCAGTCAAAAATGCAGACGAGTTTGAGAGATTAAACTCGAAAAGGGGAGAGCAAATGAAGTATCTTGGAAAGCCTGCGGGCATGTGGGCGCTGTTTGCCGGATCGTTTGAAAAGCACCTGACGGTCGAATTCGACCTGACCGCGGAGCAGGCGAAGGACGTTGCGGCGCGCGCCAAAAAGAAATATCGCGAGATCATCGCGAAGCTGCCGGAATTTGACAAGCGCGACCGCTTCGAAATGAACATCGTCAACTGCGCGATGCTCGCCGCGTTTATCCTGTGCATGCCGCAGCGGCCGGATATCAAAACGCTGACGGACTACTACGCCGCGGCGATGATGACGCCTACGATGAAGGCTTTCTGCCGCGCGAGCGGAAAGAAAAAGTTCACGCCCAAGGACATCGAGGGCATGAAGGCGACGGCGAAGCTGCGCGCGGGCGATCGCAACCCCTATTCGTGGAACATGGACTTTTTCGAGTACGAGGACGGCAGCGGCTACGAGGCGCGCTTCACGACCTGCGGCATTTGCACGCTGATGCAGGTGTTGGGGCTCTACGATCTGACGCCCGCGCTGTGCCACCTCGACTACACGATGAGCGAAGCGGGCGGCGCGTCGGATTTTGTGCGCAAGTACACGCTCGCCTCCGGCGGCCCCTACTGCGACTGCGGGTATCACAAAAAGCAGTGAAAAAACAAAAAGGATGCGTCTTTCGATGCATCCTTTTTCCTTTATGTAGGGGACTCAATCCTCGTTGTAGGCATCCGAGGCCTTGATGCGCTGGTACATGTCCTGCATCTGGCGGTCGATCTCAGCGATCTTGCCCGCGCATTCGAACATCTCCTCGTTGATGCCCTCGGGCAACTTCGTTTTGTCGACCTTGTAGCGGATATCGTGCTCAAGGCTCGCCCAGAAGTCCATGGCGATCGTGCGCAGTTGAATTTCCGCCACGACGTACTCTGTCCGGTCGGAGAGGTAGACGGGCACCTTGATGTCCATGTGCAGCGAGCGGTAGCCATTGTAGTTCGGCGTCTGGATGTAGTCCTGCTTTTTGACGATCTCCACATCCGTCTGCCGCGCCAGCATCTCGCCCACGCGGTAGACATCGTCGATGTAGCTGCAAACGACGCGCACGCCCGCGATGTCGTTGATGTTTTTTCGCGCGGACTCGATCGAGAGCGGCAGGCCGCGCTTGATGAGCTTGGCGACGATGCTCGATTGCGATTTGACGCGCCCGTCGATGTGATGAATGGGATTGCGTGCATAAAGAACATTGAATTCACTGTTGAGAATATTGAATTTCAACGTGAGCTGCCGAACCGCCGCGTCATAGAGATTCTGCATGACAAGAAAGTCATGCGGATCTTCGCAGAGTGCGGCGCCGTTCCCCGTTCGATTCATTCTGAGCCTTCCTTTCCATCGGAAGCGTCAGCGCCCGCCCGATGTGCTTTTGTTCCTTTCAGTATAGCAGACGATCACCGCCGCGCCAAGGGGAGAAATGTTGATTTTCCGCAAAAGTCTGCGCGAAAAAAGCAGCGGGCGGGAGAAACTACCAAGCGACGGGCAAAAGAACTTGCAATGCAGCGCAAGCCATTCTATAATTAACCTGAAAGGATATGCACAGCGTTCGGCACTTCCGCTCCGGTGGCAGAGCGAACGCGCGGAAGGTGCAGAAAAGAACAATGGATAAAAAAGGAAAACAGCAATTTCTTCTGGTCGCGTTCGGCGTGGCGCTCTATGCCGCGCTGATGAATCTCAACGAAGTCGCGGCGTTTCTCACGAGGCTCGCTACCCTCTTCACGCCGGTGATCATAGGGTTATTGATGGCGTTTGTCCTCAGTGTGCCGATGCAGGGCATCGCAGGACGTTTGACGCGCCTGATGCCAAAGGCAAAGGAAAAACACATTGACCTTCTCAGCCTGCTGCTGGCGCTTTTGTGCGTGGTCATCGTCGTGGTACTGCTGTGCGTTCTGGCGCTGCCGCAGCTTGCCGCGTCGCTCAAGAGCATCGGCACACTGGTCAGGGAGAACTGGCCGGACTGGGCGCGCCTTCTCTCGGATCACGGCGTGGATACAAGCGAGCTCACCGATCGCATCGCCGCGCTCGATTGGAAAACGGTGCTGGAAAAGGCGCTCACCGGCGCCGGCGCGCTGATCGACTCGGTGGTGGATCTTGCCGGTACCACGGTCTCGGCGGTGGCCAACGTCACCTTTGCCATCGTCATCATGTTTTATGTGCTGCTCGACCGGCGCAGCCTTGCTAAACAGAGCCGCAGACTCCTCTACGCCAACCTGAGCGAGCGAAAGGCCGATCAGGTCTGCCGCATCGCGCGCCTGACGCACACCACCTACGCCCGTTTCCTGTCCGGGCAGTGCGTGGAGGTCGTGATCCTCGGCACGATGATCTTTCTCGCGTTCTCCCTGTGCGGCATTCCCTACGCGGGGCTGACCGCCGCGCTGACGGCGGCCTTCGCCTTTGTTCCCTACATCGGCGCGCTGGCCTCCTGCGCAATCGGCGTACTGCTGACGCTGCTTGCCCAGCCGGAGAAGGCGCTGCTGTGCCTGATCGTCTATCAGGCGGTGCAGTTCACGGAAAATCAGTTCATTTACCCGCATGTGGTTGGCAGCAGCGTGGGGCTTGCGCCGCTGTGGACGCTCCTTGCGGCATTGCTTGGCGGCAAGCTCTTTGGCCTTGTCGGTATTGTGTTTTTCATTCCCCTCACGGCGGTAGTACTCCAGCTCGTACATGAGCACACCGCACAGCAGCTTTCGGAAAAGAAACTCGACCGCGAGGATCTGATCGAATAACAAAAAAGGACGACAGCTATTTTTAGCTGTCGTCCTTTTTTGTGCGGTCACGACTGCGCCATGCGCTCGAGGAGCTGGAAGGCCTCTTCGAGCTTGGGGTCGATATGGTCGGTCTGCAAAGCCTCGCGCACGCAGCCTTCGATGTGCGCGCGCATGATCTGCTGGTTGGCGCTTTTGAGGAGCGACTGCGTGGCGAGAAGCTGGTTGGAGATGTCCACGCAGTAGCGGTCGTCGTCGATCATCTGCAAAATGCCGTCGAGCTGGCCGCGGGCAATTTTCAGCTTGCGGCGGACGGAATCATGATCGGCTCTCATGGCCTTAGCGGATGGAGACGGCCTGATAGCCCGCCTCATCCACGGCGGCCTTGAGCGCCGCGTCGGTTACGCTGCCGTCCACGCTGACGGTGGCGGACTTGCTCTCGAGATCGACCTTTGCCTCCTTCACGCCGGGGACGGCGGAAAGCGCCTGCTGGACGTGGTTCACGCAGTGCATGCAGGCCATGCCCTCAATGCTGATGACTTTTTCCATGTTCGTTTCTCCTTTTTCATTGTTACTTGCCATGGTGCGGCTGTTTGCTATCTCCACTCCGCTATCCGACGGAGAAGAAACCGTTTTCGGTGCTGCCGCCGTGTGCTTGGCCTTGAACCAGCGCAGGCGCAGCGCATTGCTCACCACGAACACCGAGCTGAAGCTCATCGCGAGCGCGCCGAGCATCGGGTTCAGCTTGAGCTGGAAGGCGGGGTAGAACACGCCCGCCGCGATGGGAATGCCGATGGCGTTGTAGAAGAACGCCCAGAAAAGGTTCTGTTTGATGTTGCGGATGACCGCGCGGCTCAACTGCACGGCGGTCGAGACATCGAGAAGATCGCTGCGCATCAGCACGATATCCGCCGACTCGATGGCGACGTCCGTACCGGCACCGATGGCAATGCCGACGTCTGCGCGCGCAAGGGCGGGCGCGTCGTTGATGCCGTCACCGACCATGGCAACCTTCTTGCCGCCCTCCTGTAAGCGGCGAATCTCGCGCTCCTTATCCTGCGGCAGCACCTCGGCCACGACGCGGTCCACGCCGACCTGACGGCGGATGGCCTCGGCGGTCTTGGCGTTGTCGCCCGTGAGCATGACGACTTCAATGCCCATGTTCGAGAGCTCGGCGATGGCCTGCGCACTCGTGGGCTTGACGATGTCGGCCACGGCGATGAGGCCGATGAGCTTGCCGTCCAGCGCAAAGTAGAGCGGCGTCTTGCCGTCCTCAGCCAGCGCTTCGCCTTGTGCGAGCAGGTCGCTCTTTTCGATGCGGTTTGCTTTCATCATGCGGCGGTTGCCGGCAAGGCAGAGCTGGCCCTCGACCTCGCCGCGGATGCCCTGACCGGGGATCTGCTCAAATTTGTCGACGGACAGGAACGTGAGCGATTCCTTCTCCGCCTCGGCCACGATGGCCTCGGAAAGCGGATGCTCGGAGAGCTTTTCGAGCGCCGCGGCGACGGAGAGAAGTTTGTCCCTGCCGATGCCGCCGTCGACGACGTCGGTGACGACGGGCTTGCCCTGCGTGATGGTGCCGGTCTTGTCGAGCACGACGGTGTTGACGCTGTGCGTCGTCTCAAGCGCTTCGGCAGACTTGATGAGGATGCCGTTCACCGCGCCGCGGCCCGTGCCGACCATGATGGCCGTCGGGGTAGCGAGGCCCAGCGCGCAGGGGCAGCTGATGACGAGCACGGAAATGCCGATGGACAGCGCAAATTCCACGCTGTGGCCCGTCAGCAGCCATGCTGCCGTTGCGATGACGGCAATCGTGATGACGACGGGGACGAACACGCCGCTGACCTTATCGGCGAGCTTGGCGATGGGCGCTTTGGAGCTCGTGGCCTCGTCCACAAGGCGTACGATCTGGGAAAGGGCGGTATCGTCGCCGACTTTGGTCGCGCGCATCTTGAAATAGCCGGATTTGTTGATGGTCGCGCCGATGACGCTGTCTCCCGCCTGCTTTTCGACGGGGATGCTCTCGCCCGTCAGCGCGGATTCGTCGACCGAGGACGTTCCCTCGAGCACGACGCCGTCGACGGGGACGCTCTCGCCCGCCTTGACGATCAGCACGTCGCCGAGTTGGACCTCCTCGACGGGGATGACGCTCTCGACGCCGTTGCGCTCGACCGTCGCGGTCTTGGGCGCAAGGTCCATGAGCTTTGTGATGGCATCAGAGGTCTTGCCCTTGGCGCGGGCCTCCATCGTCTTGCCCATGGTGATGAGCGTCAGGATCGTGCCTGCGGACTCGAAGTACAGCTCCATCATATAGGTGTGCACCGTGTCCATGTCCATTCTTCCGAAGCCGATGCCGATCTTATAGATGGCGTAGATGCCGTACACGATGGCGGCGCTGGAGCCCAGTGCGATCAGCGAATCCATGTTCGGCGAGCGCTGCCACAGCGTTTTGAAGCCGACGATATAGTACTGGCGGTTGATATAGACGATGGGCAGCAGCAGCAAAAACTGCGTGAATGCGAACGTCATCGCATTTTCCATGCCGAGGAAGCACGCGGGCAGCGGCCAGCCCATCATGTGGCCCATCGAGAGATAGAACAGCGGGATGGTGAAGAGGAGCGAGAGCGCGAGACGCTTTTTCATGTCGCTGTATGCCTTCTGTGCGGCGCTGGCGCCGCCGGTCTCAGCGGCCTTTGCGGCGGGCGCGTTGCCGGGCTTTGCATGCAGAGACGCACCGTAGCCCGCCTTTTCGACCGCGGCGATGATCTGCGCGGACGAAAGCTGGGATTCGTCGTATTCGACGACCATGCTGTTTTTCAGCAGGTTGACCGCGACCTGCTGCGCGCCGGGCTGCTTGGCGACGGCCTTTTCCACGCGGCTGGAGCAGGCGGCGCAGCTCATGCCGGTCACGTCATAGGTTTCCTTTTTCAATTTGATTCCTCCTTCGTGACAAATACAATACCCGCGTGGGGTATTTTTGATTTGCCAACAGTATAGGTCGGAAATTGGCGGATTGTCAAGACTTCTTTTCGAGAAATTTCCGTTTGGGCGAAAGTTGCGGCGTTTCGGTCGGGAAAACTTACCGCCGCCGCGCCGCTGGACAGCTTGCATCCCTTATGATAAACTGACGGCATGAGTTTTATGATAAGCAGGTGAAAAATGAAGCAAAAACATATCTTGAAATGGCTTGGCATCTCACTGGGCGTGTACCTTTTATATGGGGTGCTGACAGCCATTCTCGTCCCGCTGCCGCAAAAAGAGGCGACAGGGGAGCTGTGGAGCCAGTATGAAGCCCGATTGAGCGAGGACGCATCGCAGGAGCGCGTGAGGAGCATCGAGGATACGGACAGTGCACTGCTTTTGCGCTTGCAGCTCATCGAAAGTGCGGAAAGGGAGGTCATCTTCTCGACCTTTGACCTGCGCGCAGACGGCAGCGGACAGGATTTGATGGCCGCGCTCTATGGCGCGGCGCAGCGCGGCGTGCGGGTGCGCGTCATCGTCGACGGGCTGAACGGTTTTCTGCATCTGCAAAACAGCGGCGTTCTCCGCGCCCTCGCGGCGGAAGAAAATGTTGAAGTGAAGTTCTACGATCCAATTGACCTGCTGCGCCCGTGGAAGCTCAACTACCGCCTGCACGACAAGTATCTGATCGCCGACGGGAGCAAATACATCCTCGGCGGAAGAAATTCGAACGATTTGTTCCTCGGCTCATATCAGGAGAACCAGAACATCGACCGCGACGTGCTCGTTGTGTCGGACGGGGGAGAGGGCAGCTCGGTCTCCCAGCTTTTGACGTATTTTGAAAGCGTCTGGTCGCAGCCGGAGAATAAAACCATCACAGGCAAGACGTCCTCGCAGACCGACGCGCTGCAGGAGCGCTACGCGGCGCTATGCGCGGTGCATGGAAAAGAGCTTGCCGCCGTCGACTGGGAGGTGGAGACCGCGGCGGTCATGCATGTGAGCCTTCTCAGCGGCTCGCCGCGCGCGGAGGCGAAAGCGCCTGAGCTGTGGGACGCGCTTGTCCGCCTGATGGCGCAGGGCGATGACGTCCTGCTGCAAACGCCGTACATCATCTGCAACGACAAAATGTATAACGATTTGGAAGCACTTGCCGAGACGCGGCAGCTGCGCATGCTGACGAATGCCGTCGAAAACGGTGCGAACCCGAGCGGCTGCTCGGACTACTTACGCGAAAAGCAAAATATTTTATCGCGCGGCGTCGACGTGTACGAGGTCGTCTGCGGCCAGTCGCTGCACACGAAGACAATTTTGATCGGAAACGATTTGAGCGTCGTCGGTTCATTCAACGCCGACATGCGCAGCGCATATCTCGACACGGAGCTGATGCTCGTCATCGAGAGCGAGGAGGTCAATGCCGCGCTGCGTGAAGAGAGTGAGAAATACATCGCGCAGAGCCGCCTCGCCCTGCACGACGGCGGCACGGAGTACGGCGCGCAGTTTGAAGAGACGGCGCTGCCGTGGGCAAAGCGCGCGCTGTATACGGCTTTAAGCTTTGTCCAGCGCCCGATCCGCCACCTGCTGTAACAAAAAGTGCGGCATAGCGGAAAATGAGGGAAAGGAATACGGATTTTGCCCGTATTTCCGTTTTTTCACCTTGCAAAAGACGTTCGGGTTTGCTATGATAAAAACACGTATGGATACGTTCCGCTTTTTGTGGAGACAGAGGATAAGAAAGGAAGATCGTTATGATTTACACGACCGAAGTGCAGCATATGTGCCCCGTTGCGAAGGGCGCATATCACGGTCCGGCCCCGATCCCCGAAGAGGGCAAGTGGGTCCAGGCCAAGCAGATCGCCGATATTTCCGGCTTCACCCACGGCATCGGCTGGTGCGCGCCCCAGCAGGGCGCCTGCAAGCTGACGCTCAACGTCAAGGAGGGCGTCATTCAGGAGGCTCTGATCGAGACCATCGGCTGCTCGGGCATGACCCATTCTGCCGCCATGGCTTCCGAGATCCTGATCGGCAAGACCATTCTTGAAGCGCTCAACACCGACCTGGTGTGCGACGCCATCAACACCGCCATGCGCGAGCTGTTCCTGCAGATCGTCTACGGCCGCACCCAGTCCGCCTTCTCTGAGGACGGCCTTGCTGTCGGCGCGTCCCTCGAGGACCTCGGCAAGGGCCTTCGCTCCCAGGTCGGCACGATGTTCGCCACCGCCGAAAAGGGTCCCCGTTACCTCGAGATGGCCGAGGGCTACTGCTCCCGCGTCGCGCTCAACAAGGAAAACGAGATCGTCGGCTACGAGTTCATCAACCTCGGCAAGATGATGGACTTCATCAAAAAGGGTATCGATGCGAACGAAGCGCTCGAAAAGGCCAAGGGTCACTATGGTCAGTGGGACAACGCTGCCAAGTACATCGACCCGCGTCAGGAATAAGGAAGGGAGGACGAAACAATGGCTTTATTTGAAAACTACGAGAGAAGAATCGACAAGATCAACGGCGTCCTCGCTCAGTACGGTATCTCTTCCGTCGAAGAGTGCCGCGAGATCTGCAAGGCCAAGGGCTTTGACCCGTATGAGATCGTCAAGGGCATCCAGCCCATCTGCTTTGAAAACGCCTGCTGGGCGTACACCGTCGGCGCGGCCATCGCCATCAAGTCCGGCGTGAAGTCCGCGGCCGAAGCCGCCAAGATGATCGGTGTCGGCCTGCAGTCCTTCTGCATCGACGGCTCCGTCGCCGAGGACCGCAAGGTCGGTCTGGGCCACGGCAACCTCGGTGCGATGCTGCTGTCCGACGAGTCGAAGTGCTTCGCCTTCCTCGCCGGTCACGAGTCCTTCGCCGCCGCTGAGGGCGCGATCGGCATCGTCCGCAACGCCAACAAGGCCCGCAAGGAGCCCCTGCGCGTCATCCTGAACGGTCTCGGCAAGGACGCCGCTCAGATCATCTCCCGCATCAACGGCTTCACCTATGTTCAGACACAGTTCGACTACTTCACCGGCAAGCTGAACATCGTGCGCGAGATCCGCTACAGCGAGACCGAGCGTGCCGATGTCCGCTGCTACGGTGCTGACGACGTCCGCGAGGGCGTGGCCATCATGCATTCCGAGGGTGTGGACGTCTCCATCACCGGTAACTCCACCAACCCGACCCGCTTCCAGCACCCCGTCGCCGGCACCTACAAGAAAGAGTGCATCGAGCAGGGCAAGAAGTATTTCTCCGTCGCTTCCGGCGGCGGCACGGGTCGTACCCTGCACCCGGACAACATGGCCGCCGGCCCTGCCTCCTACGGTATGACCGATACCATGGGCCGCATGCATTCCGATGCCCAGTTTGCCGGCTCCTCCTCCGTGCCCGCGCACGTTGAGATGATGGGCTTCCTCGGCATGGGCAACAACCCGATGGTCGGCGCCACCGTCGCCGTGGCCGTCGCTGTTGCGGAGAGCCTGAAGTAAGCGCTATTACGCTGCAAGAAGTTAAAAAAGGACGCATTCACTTGAATGCGTCCTTTTTACAACTGAAAAATATACAGAAAAACGAGGGGAAGCGGGTGCGCTTTCCCTCGTTTGTTTATGATGGGGAGAGAATTACTTCTCTTCGTCGTTCAGTTTGCCCTTCTTCGCTTTGATGCTGCTGTCGATGATGCCAACGGCAAGGATCACAACGATCGCGAGGAGGAACAGTGCGCCGCCTTCCATAGGAGATCTCCTTTCTTTGCAAGAACTTTATAAAGATAATATATACGTTCCAGCAAAGAATGTCAAGAATTTATAAAGCGTTTATAAAGAATTTTTAATAACGGAGCAGAATATAAAAATACAGGAGAGCAGATGATCTGCTCTCCTGCGTGGTTTCACCGGTTTAACGGCAATATTTTTCAATATAAGCGTTCTGGCACTTGATGATGATCTTGATGGCTTCCTCGCGGCCGAGGACGTCGCTGACGACGGTCTCCTTGCCCTCCAGGCTCTTGTAAACGCGGAAGAAGTGGCGGATTTCGCTTGCCACATGGTTCGGCAGCTCCGAGATGTCCTGATAGGTGTTGTAGGTCGGATCCTGGAAGGGAATGGCAATGATCTTTTCATCGAGACTGCCGCTGTCCTCCATCGAAATAACGCCGATGGGGTAGCACTCCACGAGGCTCAGCGGGCGGATGCATTCAGAGCAGAGCACCAGAACGTCCAGCGGGTCGCCGTCGTCCGCCCAGGTGCGGGGGATGAAGCCGTAGTTGGCGGGATAGTGAGTCGAGGTGTAGAGAATTCGGTCGAGACGCAGCGCGCCGGTTTCTTTATCCATCTCGTACTTGTTTTTCGAGCCCTTCTCGATCTCGATGACCGCGAAAAAGTCCTCGGGGCGCACGCGCGCCGGTGCAATATCATGCCAAAGATTCATAATAGTTCTCCCTTCGTGAGAAATGGTATTGAGAAAACGCGCAGAAGTACGCTTCTGCGCGCTTTCGCTGACGAAAATTATTTGCTCAGTGCCTCGTCGATGCTCTTCGCGCCGAGCTTGCCGGCGCCCATGGCGAGGATGACGGTGGCAGCGCCCGTGACGGCGTCGCCGCCGGCGTAGACGTTCTGATGAGAGGTGAGACCGGCCTCGTTCACGACGATGCCGCCCTTGCGGTTGACCTCAAGACCCGGGGTGGTGTTCTTGATGAGCGGGTTCGGCGTGGTGCCAAGCGACATGATGACGCAGTCGACCGGCAGATCGTGTTCGCTGCCGACCTTTTCGATCGGGCGGCGGCGGCCGGAGGCGTCAGGCTCGCCCAGCTCCATCTCCACGCAGGTCATGGAGGAGACATAGCCCTTCTCATCGCCGTTGATCTTGACGGGGTTATTGAGCGTCTTGAAGACGATGCCCTCTTCGATGGCATGCTCGACCTCCTCGTGACGGGCGGGGAGCTCTTCCATGCCGCGGCGGTAGACGACGTACACGTCCGCGCCCAGGCGCTTGGAGCAGCGCGCGGCGTCCATGGCGACGTTGCCGCCGCCGACGACGGCGACTTTCTTGCCCTGAAGCGGCATGATGGGCGTGTCGGAGCCGTCCTTATAAGCCTTCATCAGGTTGATACGGGTCAGGAACTCGTTGGCGGAGTAAACGCCGCAGAGGTTCTCGCCGGGGATGTGCATGAACATCGGAAGACCCGCGCCGCTGCCGATGAACACGGCCTCAAAACCGTACTCGCTCATCAGCTCGTCGATGGAGACGACGCGGCCGATGACCATGTTCGTCTCGACCTTGACGCCGAGGGCTTTCAGGCCGTCGACTTCCTTCTGCACGATGGCCTTGGGCAGACGGAACTCGGGGATACCGTAGACCAGCACGCCGCCGGCGAGGTGGAGCGCTTCAAAAACGGTGACATCGTAGCCCTTCTTGGCAAGGTCGCCCGCGCAGGTGAGGCCGCTGGGGCCGGAGCCGATGACCGCAACCTTGTGGCCGTTGGGCGTGGGCTTGGCGGGCGCTTCCTGGACATTGGCATTGTGCCAGTCGGCGACAAAGCGCTCGAGGCGGCCGATGCCGACGGGCTCGCCCTTGATGCCGCGGATGCACTTCGATTCGCACTGCGTCTCCTGCGGGCAGACGCGGCCGCAGACGGCGGGCAGGGAAGAGGTCTCGTGAATGACCTGATAGGCGCCCTCATAGTCCTTTTCGGTGATCTTCTTGATGAATTCGGGGATCTTGACCTGCACCGGGCAGCCGGAGACGCAGGGATGGTTCTTGCAGTTTAAGCAGCGGGCCGCTTCATCGAGCGCCTGCTCCTCGGTATAGCCGAGCGCGACCTCCAGAAAGTTCTTGTTGCGGACGTTGGGCTCCTGCGAGGGCATTTCGTTCTTCTTCAGACTCATGTTAGGCATATTACTGAACCTCCTTGCTGAACAGGTTGCAGGTCTCTTCGTATTTGTGGCGCTCCCAGTCGAAGTACATCTTGCCGCGCTTGAGACTCTCGTCCCAGTCGACCTTGTGACCGTCGAAGTCCGGGCCGTCGACGCAGGCGAACTTCGTCTCGCCGCCGACGGTGAGGCGG
>ULVV01057686.1_pt1 | contig 15333 bp, 8 predicted proteins | sample 1959761 | NCBI WGS metagenome assembly ULVV01 (sample SAMEA4835795, study PRJEB28245) | human gut metagenome | biome: gut microbiome; material: fecal sample | place: Denmark | collected 2008
GTTTTTCTATTATAACAATAAACATTTTTAAGTGCAATCCTGTTCGGAGCCTTGATGGTTTCTTCGACAGGAACATTTGTATCTTGTAAAGACTATGATGATGACATAGACAATTTGCAGGAACAAATTAACAAACTGGCGACTAAGGAGGACATGACTTCTCAGATCGCTACTTTGCAGGCTGCTTTGGATGCTGCAAAGACAGAGGCTGCTGCTGCAAAAGCTTCAGCAGAACAGGCCGTGGCTAAAGCAAACAGCGCAGAATCCACTGCGACAGAAGCTGAAAAAGCTGCCGCACAAGCTGCCTTGGATGCTGCTAATGCTAAAGCAGAAGCAATCAAGGCTGCTCAAGATGAAGTTGCTAAAGTAAAAGCTGAATTGGAAGCTGCTATTGACTCTAAATTTGAAGCTGAAAAAGAAGCATTAGCTAAAACAATTTCAGAACTGACTGAAACTGTTACAAAATTAACAGGCTTGACGACTGATATGATTACCAGTATCGACTTACAGACAGCAGAAGGATTTACAACTCAGCTTGATTTGAATTATTATCAGATTGCAGACAATAAGACATGGGGTGGAAAAACTTCTTATACCTTTGGTAAAGATATGGAAGGTAGCTTTACTGTTAGTGCAGGCGAAATCTTTGCTAATCCGGCTTCATTGTTGGTGTCTGTTGCTCCTGCCAATGCAGCGTTACCTGCTGAAATCCTGTCTATTGTAGATAGTGAAGGTACCAGCATCAATGATTATATTAACTTAACTTCGTCTTCTTATACTGATAAATTGTATAAGGGTGCAAGAGCAGCTTCTAATGGTTTGTACACTGTTACAGCTGAATTGAAAAAGGATGCAGATAAGAAAGCATTCGCTAAATTACTAGATAATGGTAAAACAGCGGGTGATAAGAAATATGTAGCATTTGCTGTTGCAGCAACAAAAGAAAACAGAACTGTAACTTCTACTTATGATGTTACTATCCAGTCTAGTACAACAGATCTAACAGCAGCTAAAGAAATTGATACAAGATCTACTATCAAGTCTTCTATCAAAGAAGAAGGCACGTTGAAAGAATGGAATGGTTATAATGGTGGAACACCTTCAGGTACAGCTACACCGAATACTGAAAATTGCTATCCGGTTGTTGACGGTAAAGAATTTACTATCAAAGCCGCTTCTAAGGCTGACGCAGTTGCTACTGAAACAACTACAAGTAAAGTATTGGCCAGCTATGTAGTAGTTGACATCAATAATAAAGCTCTTTCTACAACCGATAAGGCTGCTATCAAGAGTTTGACTATCACAGGCGATGTAAATAAAGTAAGCAAAGAAAATGTATTTAATATCGCTATTGGTGGTACATATTCCAAGGGTGTAGTTGTGCCTTTGAAGGTTGTCACTATCGACTATACTGGTGTAGAAACCTCACGTGTAGTATGGGTTAAGGCAGGTGGAAGCTCAGAAGTAGCTCAGACAGTATCTTATATTATCACTCCGAATGCAAAAGTTACTGATCCGATTAATTATGCTTATGAGCAAATTCAGAAGTTTACAATTCCTGCAGGATATGCTTCTTATGAATTGTCTATAGTAGATAAAGAAGACGCTATCAATTTCAATGGAAACTTGTTATCATTCTACGAAGACGCTAAGGGTGACAAGGCTTCTAATGATCCTGCTAAGGTTGCTTATGCTAAATTTGCTACAACAGTTAACTTGCAGACATTGAAAGACAACAAGGTATACGAAGGTACTGTTAAGTTCTTCGACAAAGAAGGTACATTCTTGTCACAGAGCGTTGTCAAGGTTCAGAAAGTATTGCCTACTGTATTACCCGAAGGCTTCTCTATCAAGACTAACCAGCTGGATGCACAGGGCGTTTACAACTGCTACTTAGTTCCTAACTCTTGGACAGCAGATAAAACAACTCCTAACACTAATACTGGTACTATGGCAATGAGCCATGTATTCAACTATGGTAAGGCTGCCGCAGCAGACTACGAAATCACATTCGCAGGAGCTAAGAAAGATAAAAATAAAGATGTTGACAATACAGTGACTGGTGATAAGTCATTGACTGTAGCTAACAGCTATATCGACAATAAGACCCAGCATACTACCACTGTGGTTTATAACTATGGTGCTATCTCTTCTGAGAAGAAAGATGGTAAATTCATAGATTATACAGTAGATGCAGCTTCATTCCCGACAGTATTCAACTGTATCTATAACTATGTAACTCCGACTTACTCTTGGAGATGGGCTACACTTGCTGATTTGAACTTGAAAGCAACAGACAAACTGCCTTATAAGACTACATTGACTTATGGTACTAATAGTTATGAAGCTACTGTTCCGACTGCAGATGTCTTTGCTAAGTACATTAAGGGTGTAAGCTCTCGCGATGGTCAATATAGCGCATTCTTGAGCGCACCTTATGAAAATAGCTTGAAGATTAAAGAAGCTCATTTGGTAAGTAATGGCAATAAGGAAGTAGATGAATACTTCAATGTAGAAATTACTGCTGATGGTAATGATATCAAGGGCTTCACTGCTACATCAGTTTCTAATGAAACCAACCCGACAGCTGCTGTCGCTTCAACATTGAAGGTTACAGTATATGATATGTACGGACACGAATATGTTATCGAATTGCCGATGACTGTTAATCCGCGCTAATCTGCCGAAAGGTTAACATAAATAAAAAGAGCGATCCCGAAATGAGACCGCTCTTTTTTATTTAAGAAATCTAAATAGTTATTCTCTTACAGTAATTGTACCGAAACAAAAGAATATTTATGTCACTATAAATCAACAATATAACTACCAAATAAAAAAACTACTCCATCTATTGGTTATCTATAGAAAATCTAAATAGATTTTTATATGTTATCAACGGAGGACAGTTTGCACGAATAATTACATTTATTGAAAGATAGGGAAGGTTTTCTATTATTTCAAAATGCACCTTAATAGTGCAAAATAAGCAAATATATGCACAGCCGGAGTTACTAATTATTTAAAGAGAGGTTATTCCAATAATAAATCCGACCGGTGATTCTCCACCAAATCAAGGTTAGGATAGATAAAGCGGAACCAGAACTGCAGAAAAATGTCTTTCAGCTTGTACTTGACTCCCTTGCTCCGTTCAGACGCAAAGATGGGACGCATCTTCTTCAAAAGGGTATAATTGATTTCAAGGTTGCGCAGATAGGCACTTGTGGTGATACCTAAAACTGAATCAATCTCACCGGATGTGTTTTTCCCGTCAGCTATCAGGCTCAAGATAGAATAGTAAACGGCCCCCTCTTTTCTAAATTCCATATTGATCAAGTCGTTCCCTTCTGTAAGAAAAGGCATGTATTCATTGGTAAAGCAAGTAAGCATCCGTTCTTTCTTGAAAGCACCTTCGTCCATCAATGTTTCTATATATTTTGCCACCCCACCGGTCAGCATATAAAGACAAAGCAAATCTGCCGGAGTATAAGCAGGATGATAATGGCTTAGAATCTGTTTCTGTGTTGCTATGCTGAACGGCTGCAAGTCCAGACGCTTGGTCATCCGTCCATACATGGCCGATTTTTTATCCTCAAACAGTTCTTTCATCAGTGAATAGATGGAGCCGCAAGTAATGAAGTTTATTTTCATATCCGGCTTGTATTTATCCCATAATTCTTGCATGTCGGCAAATATACTCTTACGTACATAAAAGAACTCCTGTACTTCATCTATCACCAGGTTCAATTGGTTCTGAGTGGCATACGAAAACAGAATATCAAAAATATCACGCATGGAGCGTACCGATCCGTAAACGGATATACCAAGTTCCCTCTGTATCTGTCTTTGTATATTTTGCAAATATACCTTTGTTTAGAGCAGCAAGAATTGTGATATAATTTATCTTGAGTATAGAAATACCGGGAGGATTATTGTTACATAGTCTGAAAAATATAAATCTTTCATACCAATCATAAATCAGGCTCAAAACATGGATGATCATCTGTTCATTCGCAGGTGGAAATGCTGAGATTATCTTCATTTTAAATGCCTCAGCGATAAAATCCGGTTGTTCCTTTTCTCCTTTCATCTATCGCTGAAACTCCCTGCCCATAGGCGTTCCGGCTATGAAGGGGCTCCTGTCATTGCTCTGTCAGCCTCCTTTCAGCCTGCTCTTTCACATTTTTTGTGAAGGAATAAAACGATACGGGCTGAAATGGAAGTGAGGGGAAATGGTTTCAGATTTAACCGGCTGATTTTCTGTGCATATTACATAAGATGACAGGATGAGGGGAAAAGGGAGCGTATCGGATTAGTGGGGGAGTAATACACGGAACAGACTAGGTCTGTAAGCTGAACAGGCTAAGTCTGTGCACTGAACAAGCTGGCGTGTTTTAAAAACGTATAGTTGTTTTTTAAAAGCCTGAAGATGTTTTCTTAAAAGTTGAAGACGTATTTTTTAAAGCTCAAGGTGTATTTTAAAAACATAAAGGCGTATTCAACAATAACATTAGTAACGTGTCAGCTCGTATGTTAGTAACGTGTAAGCCCACACGTACATAAGCATCGGGTCACACATATGCAAGCATCGGCCTACACATACGTATGTATTGCGCCCTGTATCCATTGAATTTTGCCCCAAGTTCCATTAAATCTTGCCCCAAGTTTCATCGAATCCTGCACCAAGATCTGCCATATTTCCGCCCCCTCTTGACAAACGCCTTTTTATGTTGTATATTTGTAGTTTGCCAAACTTAAAAAAGTAACTCATGAATGTATTCGCTACTCTCAAAACAGTCTTCTTCGGAAGCAAATTCCTGTCAAGCCCTGTTCCTATTGACGGAACACCGCGTCGTGATCTCGTATCCGCTCTCAACGGGCTGATGCCGCTTTGCCGGACTATACCCGGCGTGCGTCTGGCGCTGGATATCCGCGAGGGCCAAGTAGTTCTGGCATTGAACTGGACTCCGCGCACCGACGGGAATGCTCCCACGGGCAGTTACCACTACATCGTGTCGGACGAAGACGGAGTAAGAGAGATGGCCGACTCACAGGTTCTTCTCACTGAAAACGGTAAGGATAACCTGCCGGGGAGTATGGACGATTCTCGGACACATCCGACAGTCTCAACTGAAAAGACAGAGAAGGATTCCGCTCACTTGAAAAAAGATGTTCAGAAAAAAGCGGGACCAACCTCCCTAGAAGATACTGGCAAGAAGGCGAAATCACATACCCTGATGCAGGAAGTGACCGCTTTCCTCACCTCCCGCTACCGCTTCCGGTTCAATGTGCTTACTGAAGAAACTGAAGTGGCAAGTGTAGAAAACAACATTCCCGATACTCATCTGCGTTACACCAAAGTGGACGAACGATGGATGAACTCACTAAGTCTGGAGGCTATTGAAACGGGCATAGACCGTTGGGACAGGGACATTCAACGCTTTGTGCGCTCACGCCGCATCAGTGAATACCATCCCTTTACTGCCTATTTTGAACAGCTTCCCGAATGGGACGGCACGGACCGGGTGTCCGCGTTGGCACGCAGGGTGTCCGACGACCCGGTATGGGTGAACGGTTTCCACCGTTGGATGCTGGGACTCTCTGCCCAATGGATGCAGCTCAATCCGGATAACAACCGCGCCAACAGTGTGGCTCCCCTGCTGGTGAGCAGTCGCCAGGGATTGGGGAAAAGTACGTTCTGCCGTCTGCTGATGCCCGATAGGCTGAAATCCTACTACACGGAAAGTTACGACCTAAGCTCCCCGGCATCCGCCGAAGCCAAGCTGGCTGCCTACGGATTAATCAACCTGGATGAATTCGACAAACTAGGTGCGTCCAAAATGCCTTTGCTGAAGAACCTGATGCAAGCTTCCGCACTGAATATCCGCAAGGCCTACAAACACAGCGCTTCATCGCTTCCCCGTATTGCCTCGTTCATCGGCACCAGCAACCGGGAGGATTTGCTGGTAGACCGCACCGGCTCACGCCGCTTTCTTTGCGTCAGTCTGAAGCATGCCATAGACTGCACCACGTCCGTAGAGCATAAGCAATTGTACGCCCAGCTTAAAACAGAACTTCTATCCGGTGAACGAAGCTGGTTCAATAAAGAAGAGGAACAGACTATACAGCAACATAATGCCCTATTCTACAAGCATGTACCCGAAGAAGAGGTGTTCCGCCTTTGCTTTCGCTTTGCTACAGAAGAGGACAATCCGCAGGAAGTGCTTAGCCTCTCCGCCACCCAACTGTTTGAACGTATGAAGGCCGCCCATCCTTCGATCATGAGAGGGATGACCGCCTACAGCCTGAGCCGTATCCTGCCCCAGCTGGGCGAACGGGTACATACCACCAAGGGAAATGTATACCGGGTGGTAGAATGTTAACTTTCAATTAATTGAGAATTTATCTATGGAAATGAGATTCCCGGTATGGAAGTCGATTAGACGCATTCACACTCTCAAGCATATATTGTCAAGAAGTGTGAATGCCCTTTTCTAGTATATGAATGGGTCATCCGGCATCATAATGAGCGCTGCATACCAAACGTATTTTGTATTTCACCGTACTCCCTGCCTGTAAAAATTTGGATGAGGTTTTAAATCCGAATGCATATATGCTCCCGTTATGATCATATACATACCGTTTCTCAATATCCAATAACGGGTCTCCGTTTCTTAATCCCTCTATGGTTTCATTCAGTTCATCCAGTGATGATCCGCTGAACGTCTTATGCAATATTTTTGCCTCCTCTTCAGTCGGAAGATGCCATCCGTCTGCTTCCTCCTCCTGTATGATATTCCGCACATCGGAAGCGAATCCACTCCACTCATCCAGACTCATCAACAAAATATCCGCCCCTGTGGAACTTGCATTCTCTATGCCAGCTACAATACCGCCGTTCCAGATACCGCCAATTTCGGGTAGCCCGGAAAGATCCGGATTAATGGGAGGCGGCTCACTACCGCCATTACCTTCATCAGCACCGCCAAAATTGAATTTGATGTCTACCGGAGCCTTCCATTCACCTGATATCAAACTGCCCCCTACCGTGACATCACCCGAATAGCTGCCCCCGATATTCAATGGCACGTTCGCTTCCGGCTTTCCTTTGAAAGTGTATCCAAACGTCTTTGTCTGACTATTATCTTCCAAGGTTATGGAAAAAACGGTCTGAGAGCCGCTCCCCGGAAAAATATAAAAAGGCTTTGCACTCCAAATTCCACCCGGCTCAGACTCACAAATAATTTCCGTACTCTTGTCTTTGCCGGAATACTCCCTTGTAAACGACAGGGAAGAATATAAAGGCGAAATCTGCAAACTCACCTTTTTAACGTTTGCCGGTATATCTTCCAAACTGATATTGACTAAAGATACAGCATAATAGAGGGTTACAGAAACAGATATATTTTTCTTATTGGCAATTGTCACAGTTGAAGTGCCCATCATTAGCGCGCGTGAGCTTCTGTTATTTTCTTTCATAACAATTACATCATCAAGGCTAGGATCTTTCGGAACGATATATTCTTCTCCCAAACCGGCTATTGCAACAATAGTATATCGGGCAGGAGGTAACTTCATTTCAATCTGGGCGTTATCTGTCATTTTCAGACTGGCAGAACAGCTGCCGTCCTCTGCAAACGCATAGATATAGGCCGGATAATTAATCTGGGATTCTCCGCTAGACCTGGCAGATATCTTTAAAGGAAGATTTGTTTGCGAGACTCCGTCTTCATCGTCTTCTTCATCATACATCGGGCGTTGGCAAGAAACAGCAGACAGTAGCAATAGAAACAGAAGCACCTTTAATTCGGTTAATCTATAATTCATAACATATTATTTGTTTGTGGGTTTATTTCTTCTCCATTTATAACTATATCCTCTTCTTCATTTCCCGGAGTCCAACCCGAAATACTTCCTCCCGTTATAATTACATTTCCGTCTTTTACTACAATATTGTATTTATGAATACATCCGGACAATAAGCCCGGAGACAGGTCGTCTCGTCGTGTTATGTAATATTTGTTGTTACGGGTATATTCAATGGTGAGATTAACAGAATGGTTTTTCACGGCTTTCGGATCAATGTTTCCGTCATTCTCGCCCCCGTTCAGGATAAAATAAAAAGAAACATCCTGATTGTTCATGGTGTGTGACGGAGTAATCTGGAAGGTTTCCTTGGGAGTTTCGCTGATGGTGATGCTGTTCGTTTCAAAGGAGTAGTATCCTTGGGTCGTCAACCCATTTCCTTCAAGTCTGATTTTGTCAATAACGGCCTGTGCCATATCTCCTTCACCCTTTATGTTTATCTTTAATAGTGACAAAACGTGCTTAAATGAATAATCGCCCGAAAAGGCCACATTGCCAAGGTCGGTATCGTAGGAAAGCTTCCTGGATGCTACTAGAAAGTCATATTGGTCAATATTTTCCCAAGTCCCGTTCTGGCTGTCGAGAGAAGGCATTTTTATATTTTCCTTACTTTCGGCTTTGGAACCGGAGTGGGGATAATATGCGTAAAAAGTATGTTCCTGGTTTTTATCTTTCCAAAAGACACTCTTTTCTGTAGTCCAGGAAGTTCCATCGAATATCCAGCGGACGGCGCTGTCATTGTCCATAAAAACACCTATATCATCGGTTTTACTAAAACTAGCGATGGCATTTTCATGATCTTGCAAGTAGCGTGCTCCGGAAACTGTTTTCCCGATTCTTGCCATAATGGATACCGTGTACTCTTTTTCTTGTGATTGCTCTAATTCCTCACTACCTTGGCAGGCAGAGAAGTACATGAACGTCAATAGCGATACATACAATGATCTTTTCATTCTTTTATTTTATAATAGTGAGGGACAAAACATCAGCTTATCCGTTAAAATTAAAATGAGGACAAGTTGAATTGGTTGAGGATTAAAGCATGTCTGCTTATTGTCGGTAAGAAATTAAACTTGTGTTCGGCTGCGAAAATAATTCATTCTTAGCAAAAAGAAAAACAAAATGATAAAAAGATGAAAATTAAATGTGTTATGCCGGCAACAGCATGAACATTCTTACCGGTATATTCCCATAAAAAATAGTGGAAGGCAATCTTTTGTTTAACGCTTTAGGCTGACTATGACTAAATCTTACCTGTAAATTATTTCCTTCCATTCTTCCACAGTACGTGTAAGGGAAGAAAAATTCACCCCGATACAGACTATTTTACGGTCATCGGTCAAATAAGATCGGGCATAGCCTTTCTCTGCTATTTGCTGTAAAGCCTCCTCTGCTGTTCCGTCCATCTTGAATTCGAAAATGTAAACATATTCGTCCATTTCCAATATGCAGTCCACTCGTCCGAAGCTCTGGCGATTCTCACAATGGATTGCACGGCAATAAACTCCTATCAAACGGAGAATCAGATAAAAAGTGTATTGGAAATGTTTCTCAGTCATATCCAATTCCTTCAAGGAAGCGTGAGAGTCATACGGGATGCTTGCAAGAAAGGCGGTCAGAGAATCACAAAAAGCGGAGGTATTCCCTTGCTCAAGGCAAGTAACAGCATCGATAATCCAACTGTTGACCTCTCCACCTCCGGGTTTCAAATAATGTGCTGCCAATACGGACAAGAACCCTTTACGCACCTCATTATTGGGAAAATCGAGCAGATAAGTTCCCATACGTCTATTATATTCTTTAATAGTGAGATATCCGCTCTGATAAATCATGGGTAGAGGCTGTTCCACATCAGCCTTATAATCCACAAACAAAGAGGGAACATAATAACGTCCGGCAAGTTCGTTTATCTGCTCGCGGCTGTGTTGCAGCAGACGAACCAAATAGGTGGGAGTACCTGTAGAGAACCAGTAATCACGAATTGCCATACTGTCAAAAGCATTAAGAATGCTGAACGGATTGTAAATGTCGGTCATCCTCTCTCCAAAATGATATCCGTCATATTGCCGTCTGAGAAGTTCCTTCATTTCTTTCACTGTGTACTGATATTTAGCAGCCAACTGTATGGTGGGTTCTTCGAAAAATGCTTCCAGCTCATTCTGGGTGATACCGCACAAGGCTTCGTACCGTTCATCCATACTGATATCCTTAGGCTGGTTAAATCCACTGAAAACACTTACTTGGGAAAACTTTGTTACTCCGGTCAACAATACGAATCTCAAGTATTGATCGGCTCCTTTAAAGGTAGAATAAAAGGATTTCAATATTTCCCGGTTATGGTTCTCCAACAGAACTTGCTTTCCATAATCATCATAAAAACAAGCTTCCGTATCTAATACATCCAAAATAGGTTTGTCATATTCATCAATCAGAACCACCGCACGCCGCCCTGTCTGTTCATAAGCCCGGCGAAGTATTTCAATGAAACGGGTTCCTATGGTTGTATAATTGGGATTCTTGCCATAAATATCTTCCCAGTTCCCTAAATAGCCTTCAATGGTAGCCTCCAGAATTCCGGGTTGTGTATACAGTCCTCCATTAAAGTCTATACGGAAGATAGGATACTCATACCAGTCCTTTTCCAATCCGTCGATTTCCAGTCCGGCAAACAAATCTTTGCGTCCCTGGAAATAACAGGCAAGGGTACTTACCAGCAGGCTTTTGCCAAAACGGCGTGGACGGCTCAAGAAATAAGTCTTGCCTTGTGTTACCAAGTTGTAAATCAAACCGGTCTTATCCACATATACATAGCCATCTTCACGGATTTGGTCAAAACTCTGTATTCCAATAGGGTATTTCATATTTTGTTGCGGTTCTAGAATGAATGATAAAACAAAGATATTAGTAAATGACAAACAAAGCAAATAAAGGATTTGTTTTTTCTGCTTATGACAAGTTTTTCCGTTTCCTATTAATGGATAATCACCTGTTTCTGTCCATATATATTGGCATTCTGTCCTTTAAAGGATACTTTGAAAAGTATTTAGAATCTATCTATTCTGCAATAAGATATACTTCTTCTACTGAATTTGCTATATCATTGTTTGTCAGTGTTATACATATTATCTAATGTGTATTAATATCTTTATACCATTGTAGTTTTGTATATTCTTCATTCAAGTCATTAAGTTCTCTCTGCATGATAAAAGTGGTCATACCTGAAAAGGCGGTGATAGGGAATGTTCCTTCTTCCGTAGCATAAAAAGGAGTATTTCTTTTGTAAACCACACATTGGCTGATACACTCTTGAAGTGCATTGTATGTATTTTCATCTGATAATGATTGATAATATTGAGCGAAATCAAAAAAATAGAATGGGGCTTTTAAAACTCCATCATAATTTTGAAGGTTACCGACCGGGAGAAAAGAGCCGGATGTTTCTGTATTGATCTGTCGTATCAAATTCGCTAAATTTGATAATCCGGCAGTTTTTATTATGCTAATGGTAGCAGAACGTTTATCGCCTTCCATCAAATTCCAATAATGAAAATAATTTTCTGCAAATCTTTGCAAATCAGCATTTTCTTCAAGCAGACAGGAAATACTGCCGGTATAGATAGGAGTAAATCCCGGAGATACTACTGGGGCAGAGGAAGCCATGATATATGCTGCTTTATTTCTTAATTCATAAGCCACCTCAATACCTGCCATATTACATGCTTCAAAGATTATGAATTCAAATAAATGGTCCGGGAGGGCCATGGCAAAATCTGTTATTTCCATTTCATTGTCATTATCGATGATGATAGACCGCGAGCCATTAACCAATGTATGTGGAGGAAGCCAGCCACTGCCATGGGAAAACACGATTAGACCGTAGCTTTTAGCAGGATAAAGCCGAGTTACGTCGTTTATAACTCGTTTAAGCACTTGGGGGGAGGCTGAGTTTTCTTGGTCATAGGTATGTATGGTAATATAGCCTTTCTCACTTTTTCCATCAATTTCCATCAATCGTGGAGAGTCCTTAAATGGTGTATCCTGATACACTATTATATTTCCATCTGTCCCGTCTTCCCATCCATTTTTAATTTGAACAAGTTTGTCATAGGTTTCGGCATCAAGATTATTATCTCCTCCCAGATAAACCAATAGTGTCCGTGCAGGTAAAACAACAGGGGTGTCATTTTCTTTATGACAGCCACATACTAATAACAGAAAACAGACAGCATATATATACTTCATACACAATATAATTGGATAAACGATTATAAAAACTAAAAGAGGGGAACATTTTGCCCCCCTCTTTTTTTATAAACAATGAGCGTATTAATTACTTGTCATTGTGCTTCTTAACTTGGATTTGGATAGTTCCAACAGAATGTCCAAGACCATTCTTCCAAGTATGGTCGCAGATACCGCCCCACTTGTGATTTACACAAACTTCTACATCAATAGTAAATGGTTGAGCAATATCTTCACCATTGTTGATCCATGTGATAGTCTGCTTAGCATTATCAAGTTTGATCTTCTTCATGTTTTCAGCATCCAGTTCACTTCCGTCAGCAAAGTATGCCTTAGAAACCTTGAAGTTAACAGTTGTATTAACATCGAATACATTATGGTCAACTACCAGTTTCTTTGACCAACCAGCTTGATCACCTGTCTGAACCAAAGTATTATTCTTAGCCATATCTTTGTGATCATAGATAACATGGTTGTTATTGAATTGTGCCTGAGCACCTTCAGACCACAGATAATCTGACAAGAAGAATGCATCCTTCAATGATACTGTATTTTCAGCTTCCTGATACTTGTCATACAAAGGACCTGCTTCGTAAGCGTGGAATACCATCGGAGTTACAAATGCAACTTCAAATTCATCGATAACCACTGTAGAACGTCCATTTTCAGGAGCAGGAGCACCAGTATAAGTAGTAGTATGATCTTTGGCCCAAGGAGTATTGTTTACCATATTGATAGTATCGCAAGAGAAGTTATTGTAATCTTCTTTAGCATACTTGTTATGAGCATTGGCTTCCTTGTTGCAAGTACCATACAATCCGTCAACATCTTCATTGAAGCTTACTACGGCACGCATTTTGATCTTCTTCAAATCCTTAGCGTCAGCAGCATTGATCCAAGCACGTCCTTCGTCTGTAGCCTCCAAAGCGATATACCACTTGTTGTCTTTACCTTGATACAAACGGATGCCGGAATTGTGACCGTCAACTATCTTAGATGCGTTATTATGCTGGTCAACCAATTCGAATGACAAGGTAGCTCTAGCCCAATCCTTATCATGAGTCTGACCCTTATAAGGATTATAGTTGATCAAATCGAATTCGTCATTCAATGCTGCAACCATTTCATAAGTTTTAGGATCATCAAAGTTATCGTATCTACCGTGAGCAATGAAGTAAGAATCATCTACCCAGTTCAACTTAGTCTTTTCAGGAGCAACTACATCCGGATACTTCACATTGATAGTATAAGTAACATGGATGTCAGATAATCCCTTATGATCAGCATTTGGCTTGTATGTACCCTTAACAGTGTAAACGTCGTGATCGTCATGACGAGAGAATGCTGTATTCTTCACTGTAACGAACAACTGATTGTATTCTTCAGGTTTAAAGTTCGGATCTAATGAATAGTCTGCATTATCTTTTCCATCCCATGCATATACAGCGTGTTGTTTAGCCTCATCTGCTGTTGCAAATTCAGGAACGAAATCATAAGTCTTACGGAATTCGTCTTTACTCAACTGTACATCTTTATGGTTGAATATCTTATCCATATCCATGTCAAGAACTTGATTGATATGTTTCAGAGTGACGTCTTTTGTTTCTGTAATATTAATTTCAGGAGCAACAACTGCATTGCGTACAATGTGAATCTTGATGATTGCTGTTTTAACTACATTACCATTGTCTTCACCCGGTGCTACCAGTTTCACACGAACAATAGGAGTTCTGTCTATAGCAGCTGTGTGATTGGCATCTGTTTCTGCGCCCCAAATCGGGTCCGGAGTTTGTTTTACTGTAGCAACACCATCTTTGGTAACATCCAAATAACGTTTTGTCTGGTTAACGCCATCATAATAGAAGTCAACCGGTTCAAACACCAATGAATAGTCATCAAAACCATTCTCCATCAGAGGATACTGAGCGTCTTGGGCTCTACCCATACGTTTGTCAAAGAATGAAGTTACGATGTCCTTCAAATTTTTTGAATGTCCATCACCTGTATAGTTCAATTCTACAACAATACGTTCTGCATCATCTTTAGATTCAGCATCTCCTTTATATAACTGGTTTTCAGCATTGGCTTCGAACTTAGCTTTATCTGCTTGATAAGCCTTCAATTTAGCCTCTTCAGTACCGGTCGGATTCAAGGTGTTAAGATAATATTCATCTTTGATGAATTCTCTATAATTTACCTTGTTAGGAGCAATTGCATTTTTAATCTGAGCAGGAGCGTTAGTTTGGTCAAATGCATCAGCTACTTTAACCAAATGTACGTTTTTCTGCAAAATTACTTCATGCTTGGCGGGAACAAAATCAGAATGAACGATTTGGTCATTGTTCTTAATTCTCAATGAATATACTGTTCTTTCGTCCAGATTAGATTGTTCAGCAAAAGCCCAGTCCTTTACACGGAAGTTTAACATACCATGTCCTTCTTTATAAGATTCAACGGTAATTTTTCCATCAGTGTACAGTTTTTGTCCAGCGTTGAACAATTCCCAATTCTTGTTATTCGTATTGTAGTTCCATATTTCAGCAGTATCACGAACAAATCCTACCACTTCCATATCTTTGAATGATACGCTGTTAGGATTTACCTGATACTTCACGTCTGCCTTACCTGAGTAAACGATTTTAAATGTGCTAAAGTTATTTGTACCCCAATCTGCACCTGTAATCTCTGTTTTACCTGCCACACTATCAGTAACGATGGTAGGGAAATGGATTCTGGCAGCTTCACCTTCAGAAAGGAAAGTAGGGATAAACTTAACTCCGCTAACTACAGAAGTAGCTTTAGGCATACTGATAGTCTTTTTAGTGCCATCAGCATAAGTAATAACTAATTCATAAGCTGATTCACCTTCTTCTACTGATACTACATAATCATCAGCAGAAGTACCTGGAGTACCCGGAGTACCTGGTTTGCCCGGTTCACCTTGTTCTCCTTTTGCACCATTGTATAATTTAATGGTCTCTCCATCACTGAATTTGATTTCATAACCACCATTACCATCAGTGAACGGAGTACAGCTTTCGACATATTTGCCTGAGCCTACTTTGTCTTCAAGGGCCTTGATTGCATCTTTCACATTGGATATTTCTTGATCCAAGCGGTCGATGTCGTCATCGTAATCCTTACAAGATACAAATGTTCCTGTTGAAGTGACCATAAGGGCTCCAAACAGGATTGCACTTAAAAATTTTTTGTTCATAATAGAAAAAC
>ULVV01009040.1_pt1 | contig 15131 bp, 15 predicted proteins | sample 1959761 | NCBI WGS metagenome assembly ULVV01 (sample SAMEA4835795, study PRJEB28245) | human gut metagenome | biome: gut microbiome; material: fecal sample | place: Denmark | collected 2008
GCGGCGTTAAATTTAAGGGGAGGCGCAGGATTTGACGTTTACACACAATATTCGGAGATGTTATCTTATTTAAATAATAGTTTTGAAAAAAATCGTGTATTTGATGATAAGCAAATGTTAAATGTTGAAAGTAAAAAGTTTTGGGATATACGCAGGAAATTAGTTAGTACAGCGTATGGGCATTTGATTATCGCAGGTCCCTCGTTAAAAGATGCGTTTAGTGTGGATGACGCTCATACAATTGTTCAGTCTTTAAAAGAGAGTATCGAAAAAGGTCGATTGTCAGAAATATCAGTTTTACTTACAGATCCTATTATTTTTGATTCACATGTTAATTGTGGAGATCCGATACGAGATATAAGTGGAACAGTTGAAACTTTACAGGAAAGATTTTATGATTTGTGTGAGAGAAATAAGGTTAAATTACATATATATTTTCTGCCTTTGCTGCAAATTGATCATGCTGTCATTACAGAAGAATTTATGGCATTTCGCAGTAATAAATTGTGGAATCGAGAGCGTAAATATAAAGGTGCATATGGATTATATTTAGCAAATTACTATATTTCTCATAAAGTTAGTGATTCTGAGTATTTAGCACACAAGGAATATTTACATACAATTATGGAAAATAGTACCACAATATATCCTGCGGTAGATGTTGATTATTCTTTGTTGAATAAATTATCTGCCAAGAGTAAGCATATGCATTGGAGATTAAAAAGTATAGACTATAAATATATATATTTGCATAAGTTATATGAAAAGCAATTATTTAGTCATGTTTGCAATACATGGAGTGCAGATGTTGAGTTAATAGGTAATTTAACTGGCAATAAATCAATTTACCATCATAGTGATTTATTTAAGGCTGAAATGTTGTTAAATGATGAATCACAAAAAGTGTTATTGCCATATCTGTGGGAAACACAAAAATTATTTGATGAGGCAATTAGAAAGCATGATCATTGTAAGGAAAGCTATTGTCGTATCTTTCCTTCATTAGATTTAGGTTTTCCTAATAATATACAGAGATTAGCGGGAGGATTTGCAACAGGTATGCTTGTTACATGGCAATGTGGAATAGACATAGTACCTATTGATGCAACGGTAAATGTATGTACAAGCAGTGTTTTTAAGTTAGATAGTTTTAAGCAAGAAATATTAAAAGATGGTGTGACAACACAAAAATTTATAGAAAAATGCTTTGATGATGCAACAGATAAAGGATATTCTTTTAGTTTTACAAGTGGAAATCATTTTTTAATTATTGCAAAAGACAAAGAAACTCAGGAATATTATTTAGTGTTGCATTCATCAGCTAATGAGTTAAAGAAGTCTTATATGGGATTATACCCTGTTGAAGGGAATTGGTATGCAAATGAAATAAAAATTATCGAGGGTAAAGGAGGGAGATATTTTCGTTATTTAAAAGATGCGGAGGCAAGACATTTCATTCGCATGGCACAAAATTTTAAAAATTATAATGAAGAAATACATAGATGGCTGGCAAAGAAAATTAATAATGGTAAAGTAATTTCGGAATCGAACACAATAATGAAACATCATTATTATATGCCCACTGAAAATTCGATTGCATTAGGTACTTTTGCAGAACCAGTAGGAACTGAGGTACCTATATTTTCAGAAACAGGTAAAAACATATATATTTTTAAAATAGGTGAGGATAATTGGCAAGTTAATCTTGGAGGAAATAAAGGCAATGTATGCATAGTACCACATGGTTGGGGACAAAAAATTGAAGGTATAAAAAATATAAAGTTTGAGAAAAAACAACTGATATTGGAGTTAAAACAAAGAAGCGTGCCTATAGAAATTTCCTCACAACATCATATAGAGTTAGCTGAAAAAACAGTCAGAAGTTTTAATGATGGGTATGAATTTTTAGCCATTGGAAAAAATATGATACAAGGAACAATTACAAAGGAATTGGTACCTTGTTATGAATATTCTCAAAATACGATAAAAAAGGAGAAAAAGTGATTAAACACATATTCTTTCTGAGACATTTTGAAACAAAAAATAATGTAAATGGTATTCTAAATGGTCAAAGTCTGGAAGAACCAATTTTTGCAGGGCATTGTATAGAAAAATGCTTTCCATTTGATATTATTTATTGTTCCACAGCATTGCGTTGTAGACAAACGGTTGAGTGGATTGAGGGACACAATAAAATATTTTTTTCAGAGCAATTGCTTGAAAGAAATCTGGGACTATTGGAAGGACATTCGCGTATAGAAATGCAAAAACAATATCCAGAGTTATTCGATAAAAATAGGTTAAATGTTTTTGCAACACCCCCAGAAGGTGAATCATATAATGAGTTTCATGGGAGAGCAAGTAAGTTTTGGAATTGGTGTAATAATGCAAATGAGGGAAATGTTATGATTTGTTCACATAATCAAATGTTAAAAATGCTATATTTTGTCATGTTTGATAAGACCCTTACCAGACAAGAGTGGGAGCAGCTATGTTTTCCACATGGTAAAATTATAAAAATAATGTAGTGTGGAGATATAAGGAGAGATTAGAGTAATTAAATGGTCAGATAGTTGAAAGTATTATATGGAATAAATGGTCGGAATCAAGCCTCCAAGTCCCCAAAAGATTTGGAGGTTTTCTTCTGCCTATTTTTAGAGGAAAGTAATTTCCGAAATAAAAAATCTATGGTACAATATCAAGGATAATATGATAGGATTGGGTACCATAGAAAAAGAGCAGAACACAAATCACACGCAGGTCAGTCAGACCTGTATCTCAAAAACAAATCTAATCTTTTTCTATGGCAGGTGCAAAGTGGTGCATCATGCTTTATTTTGCAGGTTCGATAGGGGACTGTTGCATCATTTTTGAACCCAGACTTAACGAATAAGTCATGGGATGTGCATCTTTATTGCGCACTCATGGCATGTGGAGACGGTGTGTTTACTCTCTAAGAAATAGCCATTTTATGCGGGGTTGAGGGGCGCTTTGAAGAAAACATATCTACAAAATAGTGCTGAAAATTATGTGTATGAAACCAGAAAATAGAATAGGGTGTCAAAAATAAATGCCTTTTGGCGAGGTCTTGGGACTTTTCGCTGAAAGGTATTTTTTGTTGAGAAAGTGCGCGGAGAGGTACCAGCTTGTACGCCAAATGTTATGTAAATAGTAGTTGATATTCGGCGGCATTCCGCTGTATAATATAAGAGGTGAAATTATTGTCGTTTTATAGTGAAATATGGAGATTAGAGCTATGGAATTTATGACTGTAAAAGAAGCTGCGACTAAATGGGGATTGTCAGAAAGACGACTTCAAACTATATGCAATGAAGGAATGGTTCCGGGAGTTATTAAGTTTGGGAAAGCGTGGGCAATTCCGATGGATGCAGAAAGACCGGTGGATAAGAGGATTAAGTCGGGAAAGTATATTAAAGAGAAAGATGATTAAGGTATGAGCAAAGAAATTGAAGTCTATAATGCATATTTTGGTGATTGTATAATGCTAAAAGAAAGGGATGACAACAGTAATTTACTAGTAGATTTTGGGGTTCATTTTTTTTCGGATGTTTCAAGTAAATATGGAAAGCGAAAGGATTTAATGAATGAAATCGCAGATGATATATCAAGGCGTTATTCGAATAGAAATACAAGTTTACTGATTACACATTTTCATGAAGATCATATAAGTGGATTAATATATATGCATAAAAGTGGTCAAAGTAAGTATAAAGGGCTTTTTAAAAATATTTACATTGCTAATATATGGAACAATCCATTTGTAGTGGCTTCTAACATACTGGAAGAATTACTTCTTGAAATAGAAATGAAAAAGTGTGGATTACCTAGAACCACAGCGAATTTATTCGATCTGTTAGATTTTTTATGTGATAATGTATCTAGTGTTATGCTGTTGAGCAAAGGTGTAACATTTGAGAATGGCAAGTATATTACATTATGGCCAGCAGATGGTACTCATGAGAACCATATTTCTGGAATAATACAAGATTTGAAATTACCCTCTGATTTCGAAGGAAAACTGTTAGCTCTTTCTGAAATCGTTTGTATATATGTAACGAGAGAACTTTTGAGGAAAGAAAACTTTTATGAATATATTGATGAAAACAATAATGAATATTTTAATGGTGAGTTCGATAGCAAACAAAGAATAGAAGATATGAGAATAGTGTATGAGAGTTTGTTAGATGATATTTATATAAATGTGGGTGAAATGGAACAAGATATGAGTGTTCAAATAATAAAATTAAATGAGCTTAATCATGAGTATAATATTGTATTTCAGAACAAAGTATGTGGAGATGAAAATGTATTATTTACTGGAGATATAGAGGAGCCACATATGAAAGAAATCGCAACTGCTACGGATATAAAGTTACATAGGCAATTTAAGTATATAAAAATTCCACATCATGGAACACTCCGACATTATTTTGATTATTCAAAGTATGCACCACAAAATGTTATAATAACAAATGGAAAAGTGAACATAAAAAGTGCTGCTTCGTATAGAATATGCGTAGGATATGGAACGTTAAACGCAATTCATTTGTGTACAAATTCAAATAATTGTTGTAATTGTTCGGCTTCATGTACAACGGCAACTAGCATATGTGCTTTGGGACGTAGATTAGTATATAGCAATTTATATGAAACGATATAAAGTTTTGTTGGGATAGTTTACAAATTAGATAAAGAGTTGAAAATGATTACAGCATAGAAAGGAATGTTAAAGTAATGTTACCGGAGGAAAAAGCACGTGTAAAAATAGATAAACAATTGAGAAATGCCGGCTGGGATATAGTGGCTCGAAATGAATATCTGCCTAATAGCACATCTGCTGTTAAGGAAGCATTGATGGGAGGAAATACAGAAAGTGATTACCTTCTATTTATTGACGGAAAAGCTATAGCAGTTGTTGAGGCAAAAAGAGAAGAGAATCCTCTTGGTGATGAAGTAAAGAAGCAGGCCGAGGACTATGCTGTTTCGCCACAGGCTTGGTACAGTTTATGGTTTGATAAGTTGATTCCATTAGTATATATGGCTAATGGAAATAAGATTTATTTTAAGAACATGCTTGTAGAAGGCAGTGATTATGAAGAATTGTTACAGATGCATTCTCCTAAGAAAATGCTTCAGATCATTGAAAAAAAATCAGAGTATGGTGCACTTCCATTAATCGAGAAGCGAGGTCTTCGTGATTGCCAATATAGAACAGAAGTAAAGTTTGAAGAATCATTAAAGAAGGGAAATAAGAAGAACTTGGCAGTACTTGCAACTGGTTCTGGTAAAACTTATCTTGCGTGTTTGGCTTCCTATAGATTACTTAACTATACGCCTACTAAGAGAATTTTATTTCTTGTAGATAGAAATAACCTGGCAAGGCAAACAGAGTCTGAATTTAGCGTGTTTGACCGTACAGAGGGCCAGCAGAAAATGGGAAACCTTTATATTATCAACAGACTGAAGAAGGAAGATGATATTAAGGGAGATATTGTAATTTCTACAATTCAAAAATTGTTCTGTGTGTTAACTGGTCAGGCAATTAACGATAGCGATGAAGATGCTGAGGATGAGAATGCTAAAGCAGATGAGGAAAAGAACAGCAAGACTGTAATTGAACTGGGTAATGACTTAAAGCTTCCACCTGACTATTTCCAGTTGATTATCGTGGATGAATGTCACAGATCAATCTATGGAAAGTGGAAGAAGGTGTTGGATTATTTTTCTGGCGCAACAGTTCTGGGACTTACCGCAACACCTACGCCGGAAGCGTATGCGTATTTTAACAAAAATGTTATTGAAGAATATACATACGATGACTCAGTTGTAGATGGAGTAAATGTTCCTCCACGTGTATATCGAATTATTACTGATGTAACTGCTCATGGCGGAACTATTGAAAAAGGAGCTAAAATTACAGAAACATCCAAGAGAACGGGGAAATCTGTAACAATGGATGCTATCACGTCAGTAGAATACGGTGCAGCAGAGCTGGATAGATCTGTTGTGAACAAAAAGCAGATAAGGAATTATGTTTAATACCATATGGGATGGATGTAAGAATCATTATGTATATCCTTATAAACTAGTTGTTGGAAAAGAAGAGATGTTTAATTATCTTCTTTGCTGCGAAAAGGATGAAAGGACAGGAAAGCTGCAAGCAAAATCATATAGGTTGAATCGTATAGCAAAAATTGATTATAGTTCCAAAATCAATGAAATTCCTGTTTTAATTCAGGAGAAGCTTGAGAAGATGATTGAGTATGCGCCTCAATTTGCAATTAATGATGACGAAGAATGCTGCGTTAAATTAAATTCATATGGAGTAAGATCGTTTAACAGAATATATTATGGAAGGCCAAAGGTTGAGCGTATTGAAGATAGAAAGGATGGAAGTTATTATTTCTTTAATTGTTCAGAAGACCAGATATATTTATATTTTAAACGATTTGAAGGTGAATCGGCAGAAATCGTTTATCCAGAACGATTGCGGAAGCGTATAAAGGAATTTTATGCAGATGCAGGGAAGAAATATGAGGAGGATGGCGATGAGTAATAGGGAAATATACGAATACAGATTCAATGAATTACTTATGTTATATAAGCGTAATCCTGTTATTACAGGTGTTGGAAAAGAAGAAATGAGAAGCGGATATGTTATTGATATTTGTGGTGATGCTTATAGAAAGTATAGTCGAATTGTGGATAACAATGAGAGCTGGGTAATATATGCTATTCAGAAAATAGCAATGAATTTAATGGATTCATATAAAATGAATTATTCAATCCCAAAATATGAAGAAATCTCTCCTTCGGGTAGAAAAAGACTGGTACATCCATTTGCTTTTGTAAGGGATGAAGAAATGGGAAAAATAGCGTATATTTTTAGTTATGGTTTAAAAAGAGGTCTTGCAGATATACATAATTCGATAAAACAGTATCAAGATATTGATGGAATTAGAATTTATTTTATGAGTGATGATGGCCATGATAGAACAGATATGCTTAATGATATCGAGAAAGAAAAGTATAATAGTTTTATTTACTTTGCAGAGATTACTGATTTTTTTATTGACGTTTTCGGACAAGAGGAATATGAGCTTTTTGCTGAGTGTGCTAGCTTGTTCAATGAAAAGGCAAGAACGCTAATTGGTCTTTCGATAAGTGAAATGCCTACAGGTAAAGCAGTTGATGATTTCAGAAAGGATAGAACAGCATATCTGGAACAATTTGATTATGAAGTATTATTACCTACGGGTATTAATGCGACACAAAGAAAAATTATTAATGATAATTTTATATGTGCGAAAAGATACGAACTTATGACAGGTGTTTCGGATAAATGTAGCTTTGCAGATAGTTTTATTAGTTCTGAGTGGTATTACAAACAAAGTACTACTGCAGGCGCTCTTGAGCAAACGGGAATAGTGGTTGGATATCTCAAATCAGTTGAGCAGTTGTTGTACACGCTACTAAAGAATTGGGCTGGTAAAAATATTTGGATTAAAATTAATGGAAAGTATTTTGATGAGGTTAATAATAAAGGTTTAGGAAGGGGAAAGGACAACACCCTGATTGATTTTGATGAGAAATATGATGAGTATATCGATAAAACACTAGGAGCGTTGATACATTTTATTAAACTTAAAAAGAAAGATGGAACATTTAAAAATGGAAATATGTTTTGCGTTGATGATTCGACACTACAATGCATTGTAGATGTTCTGTATGATTTTAAAGATGTAGAACGAAACGACAGACTTCATCAGCATAACTTGTATACAAAAGAAGCGGTTGAAGAGATTAGAAATCAGGCTTTTTTATTGTATTATCTTTTGCTTGGCAGTTTTGATTTGACACCTAAATATTTGTCTGATTTGGGGTTGAATGTAAATAATGAAAAAGGGAAAGTGATTGATGAAGATGTATTAGAAAAACAGATAATAGAATGGGTAACACCAATTGTTAAGTTTGATGTTCCGCAGAATGCTGATGTAATTGCATTTAATATTACTAAGTTTCAGGGGAAGCCATGGCATCTTGCACTCCAGGCTTTGGGAGAAACCGATCATGAAAAATATTCTACAATTGAATGGAATCATAACATGGTCTATACCAGTACAATCACAAATAATGTTATTGAATGGAACTCGGAAGAGGCCTGGATTGATGGTATAGATAAGCTTAAACGTATAATAAATAAACTTCTTGAAAACACAGATATATCAGGGAGATTGAAGACTTATTCAGAAGTGCTATTAGGAAGTACGGAAGTTATTGATACGATGTATAAAAAATAATATTTTTGCTAGTATTACAAAAGCGAAAGAAGGCAGAGTTATAATCTAAGAGGAACAGTGGCTGACACTTATTTTTAGCTTGTTAGCACAAAAACAAAAAGGAGAAAGGAATATGCCAATTAATATGATGACGGGTAAACCGTATGGAATAAACTACCCTAATATGAGAAAAGAATTGATGGAAATGAAGATTTTTCATGATAAAGAGCTTCAGCAAATGTATATTGATAAATGGGTAGCTGAATAGATGGAAGCTGATAAGAACTCAGTGACTTCATATACTGATCCGAATAATCAAAGTATGATAATGATGGAGAAGATGGAAGCACCGGAAACATTTCAGACTATTGTAAATATGCAAGAAAACGAATTGCTTATTCATTTTCGAGTTTCTAGAATTATTCAAATGCTTCAGATGAGCGGGATAACGGAAGCCGATGCAATAGAGATTTCAATTGATGAATTTATTGATAAGAAAGTTATAAATTGGACGAGTACAGATAGTATTGTTGATAGAGAAGATCCGATTATTATTTTCCCATTTACCATAGGAAAAACATATAAGGAACTAGTTGTTGATGGAAATCATAGAGTAACAACTGCAATACAAAAAAAGAAGAAAACGGTGAAGGCAATAATAGTTGATCCTAATGCTGCTGTATTAAATCATATGTTGAGCTCATCATTTGACGAACTGTTATATGTATTTCAAAATGAGGTGGTATGGATGGGATCACATTATAATGAAAACATAGAGGATGAGAAGATGCTAATCATGCAATCGTTCTTTATGTGTGGAAATGTTAATGTGGCTATATAGGAAATACCGATATTGTTTGCTATTTTCTAAAGAAGGAGTAAAAACGCATGAAAACAATTAGGGCAGTGGCAGCAGTACTTCGTAAAAAAGATAAGATTTTTACGATAGTCAAAGACAATGGTAATTATAAAGGCAAATGGAAGTTTCCCGGCGGAAAGATTGAAGAAGGAGAAACTCCTCAGCAAGCCTTAGTAAGAGAAATAAAAGAAGAATTAGATACAGATATCGAAGTAGGCGAATTGATTGATACTATTGAGTTTGATTATCCGACTTTTCATTTATCAATGAATTGTTACTGGGCAAAAATAGTATCGGGTAATTTGAACTTGAAGGAAGTATCTGCTTCAAAATGGTTAACAAGAGAACAACTAGACAGTGTTGATTGGCTTCCGGCAGATATTACTTTGATAGAAAAGATAAACAGAGCTTTGCTGAACGATGAATGTATTAAATATACTGTGCCGAAACTGTTACAATTACCAGGGATAGATACGGTATTAAAGATTAGTAGACCAGAAATCTTGAAGATTAACAAGAGGAGGTTAAAGAACGACATATCTGAACAATGTGAAGGAAGAAAGCTATGGGCTTTATTTGGTTTCATTGACGATGCAAATATGATATGCCTCCAAGTGGCGAGTGCTGGTGATATCGTAACTGAAATTACAAATGCTTTATGTAATATGCAACCTGTTTGTGAGGCTGATACTAAATCATGGGGAAGCGGTTTACACAAAAAAGTATTTGATGTTACATATGGCTTGGACTCAAGATGCCAAAAATATAGGAATATGTTCGAAAACTACAAGGAATTCTATGTGGTTTCGATTGATCATGAGTTGTTTGTGGCAAATGATAAGCTGGAAAAATATAATACATTGAAACAGGCCGAGGTTTTGTTTGCATATAAAACACAAGCTTTATATTGGGTACCATTTGGAGAAGAATATACAATTCTAAATGAGATAGCTGTAGGGGAGGAATAAGAATGAAGTGGATAATTCCTTGTCTGTTGGTTGGAATTGTACTGGTTATTGTTGCTATAGTGAAGCTGAGAAAGCATGAAGATTCTGAAGCTGATGAGAAGGAAGTGTATAACTCGTTATAAGGAGTATTACTCAAGGCTCTCCGCAGATGAAGAAATCATTTATAGAGCGCTGTATAATGACATAATCGGAAACAAATTAATTTCGCGATATGGAAATATTGAGAGCTATCGCCCTATTCAGGTTGTATATTGGCTACTAAATCCTTATTATGAAAATGTGTATTCACAAGTTGAAGATGTTACTAAGCTGCAGGAATTAAGGGATATTTATACTAGCAAGGCTTATTGGGAGTTTGTTCTGGAAGAACTAAAGCTGGCAAAGAAAGAGGGCTGGGCGATCAGAAAATTAGGCCCCGACTTTCAGGCGATAATAAAGGGAATGTTCAATACTGGCGTTGATAGTGACACCAAAAAAGTTCTGGCGAGTATTAATGCCGAAATAAAGAGTTTGTGATGGGGGCTCGTGAAATGCAACCGCACTGGTATAAATGAAAAGGTGTAAAAACTATTTCAATTTATGCCCGAAAGAAATATGCGGACAAGAATAATGCTTTTACCGGCAGCAGTATTTCTAACATTATTAGCCGGTAAAGGTGTAACAAAAATTCGGCGTACTTGCTGTATGTTAGTTCAGTCAGGCAGTTTGTACGCCAAGTTGTAACTGGTGGTCTACGGTAAGCGGTAAAATCTCAAAAGGGTGTAAAAGCCCGATTTTACGCGGAGTGCGCAATCTGTTAAAGTGCGGTAAAGAGATACCGCATTGCGAAGCTGTTACGCTTCTGACACGACAGAAGAAGTGACAGAAAGTCAGTTTGGTGTAAATAGTATAAAAACATTCGATTCCGTACAAAAAAGTTCCGAAATCAGGAATTTTTGTATGGAATTTCTTTTATTTGGGTACTTGGCGAAAATAAAGCATTTTTATAAGACAAAATTATCTGCTTTTGTATTTTTTTCACCGATATTGGTGTTTTAAATACAAATCTCAAATATCCGAAAGAGAATCAATATTTCGGTATGCCGATATAATAAATAGGGAGGATACTAATTGAAAGATTTCGTGAGTTACATTAAGAATTATTCGATAAGAGATTTTATTTATTTTTTTCGAAAGTGTCAATTGAGTTATATAAAAAGCAGTTAAATGAACCGGAAGCATCTCTTTGAAACAGTTCTGCCATTTGGTCTATGGACAGCCATACGGTCTGTTCCGTAATCATTAATCGGAAAAGAAGGCATGTGGAGTGCGTGACACTGCTCCAAAGGGAAAACACCTGAAACTCCTTGAATTTAGGCACTTTGAGCGATATATCTTATTTTAGTTAATGAACTGCTATCACATAGTGGTTCTTTGCTTTTTTATTACGAAAAAGGTAAAAAAATGAAATATTAATCCGCGGAGTATTGAAATATCTTTTAATCAGTGATATAATTTTGTTACCAAAATGGTAATAAAAATGAAGATGGAGAAATAACTAAGTTTGAGAATGCAGATATTGTATAAGAATGAAACTGCAAAGAAACAGTTTTGTTCTGAGTACAAGAAAAAGTGGCGATATCCTGAGCAAGTAAAAAAGAAACTTGAAGCTGCAGAAAACTTTATACGTAATGCAGAGTCTTTAATGGATGTTGCAAATTATCCTCCGTTTCATTTTGAGCATTTAAAGGGTGATAGAAAAGATGAATGGAGCATAAGATTAGGTAATACGGGTTATAGAGTTACAATGATTCCTTGTGATAACGATGGTAATGAGATTGTAGAAGGAGACATTTTAGCTCAGTGTAAAATGATTAAAATAGTGAAAGTAACGGAGGTGTCGAACCATTATGAGTAATGTAAATGAATACAAAGATATAGTGGCATATCACCCTGGATATTATATTGCGGATATTATTGAAGATATGGAAATAAGTCAGGCTGAATTTGCCACAAGAATGGGAACAACAGCTAAGACTTTAAGTCAGTTGATTAATGGTCAGGCTAATATTTCAAATGACTTAGCAAAGAAGCTCTCTACGATGCTTGGAACGAGCGTAGAAGTTTGGCAAAATTTACAGAATACTTATGATCAGAAATTAATTGAAATACAGCAAGCAAAGGACGTTGATGCACAGACTGAGCTTGTAAAAGAAATAGATTATAAGTATTTTGTAGATGTCATTGGTTTGCCAATTGCAAGAAGTATAAATGAAAAAGTGGCAAATTTGTGTAAATATTTTAAGGTCGCAGATTTACGAATTATGTTGCAACCAGATTTTTTAGTGAACTTCCGATCAAGTGCATCTTGTAATAGCGAGAAAAATATTATTAATTCCAGAGCATGGATTCAAACTGCCATAAATATTTCAAAAAGTATTGAAACCAAGCCATATAATGCAGAGAAGCTAAAAGGTTATCTGCCAGAGCTTAGGGGGATGACGGTTAAAAAGCCAGATGAATTCCTTCCAAGAATGCGTGAAATTTTTGCTGAATGCGGTGTTGCTTTCATTTTGTTACCACATTTAAAAAATTCAGGTGTGAATGGTGCTGTTAAATGGGTATCAGAGGATAGAGTAGTACTTGCGATGAATAATAGAGGGGTAGATGCAGATAAATTCTGGTTCTCATTATTCCATGAAATTAAACACGTACTTCAGCAAAAAATAAAAACTGTATTTATTAGCAGCGCAGTTGAGGAAATGAAAGATATTAATGATAAATTGGAAATTGAAGCAGATAAGTTTGCAACAAACTATTTGATTTCACCAGCAGACTATAAAAGGCTGAACCCAACAAGATATACTTCAGATGATGAAATTGTTGAATTTGCAAAAAGCATAGGAATACATCCGGGAATTGTAGCTGGAAGATTGCAGCATGAAGGAATCATTGCGCAGAATAGATGTTCAAAGTTAAAAGAAAAGTATGTGATTGAAATAAAGCATATTGCATAAAGTGGATTATAGGAGAGTCGTGAAATGCGATCCCCCTATTTTAGTGTTATATAAAAATATCTCCTAAAAAAATAATTTGCATTGATAATAGATTATGCTATTAGAAATGTGTTTTAGGATATGAGGATGTTTATGGCGGAGGAAAAAGAAATCCTTAGTATATTAAAGAATACCTAGCCCCCGAAAAATTTGGAGGTTTGCTTCTGCCCATTTTTAGAGGAAAGGAATTTTCGAAATGAAAAATCTATGGTACAATATTTTAGAAGTTATCAACGGGATAAGTGAATCATAGAGAAAGAGCAGAACAAATCACACGCAGATCAGTCAGATTTGTATCTCAAAAAATAAATCTAATCTTTTTCTATGGCAGGTGCAAAGTGATGCATCATGCTTATTTTTGCAGGTACCGGCAGGGGACTGTTGCATCATTTTTTAACCCAGACTTAACGAATAAGTTATGGGATGTGCATTTTTATTGCGCATTCATGGCACTGCGAGAGTATTTGTCTGCTTACGATTTGCCCTGATTGTGGAGGAAAACTGAGAGGTGTTAATAAATGTTATTTATATGTTACCCAAAATGTTCGACCTGTCAGAAGGCTAAAAAGTGGCTGAATGAGCATAATATAAAATATACTGAGCGTCATATTGTAGATGCGAATCCTACTTACGATGAATTAAAGGAATGGTACGGGAAGAGTGGACTACCGCTTAAGAAGTTCTTTAACACCAGTGGACTTCTTTATAAAGAAATGCAACTTAAGGACAAGCTGCCTATAATGAGTGAAGAGGAACAGTTACAGCTTCTTGCCACAAATGGAATGTTGGTAAAGCGCCCACTTATTGTAAATGCCGAAACGGTGCTAGTTGGCTTTAAGGAAGCGGAATGGTCTGAAAAATTAAATTGATATTAGTTGATGCTTCGTGGTGGCATTTCCGATCCTAGAAATAAAACATTGATGAAGATGTTTAATATGATTGGTATCGGAGAAAGAGCAGGAAGCGGCATACCAGATATTTATCAGGTTTGGGAGAATGAAGGCTGGCCAATGCCTGTGGTGGAAGAAAGCTATAATCCTGACAGGACTCGTTTATCGCTTGAATTTAAGAAACAAGCGAACAAAACAAGCGAACAAAACAAGCGAACAAAATAAACATAGAAAAACAGAAGAGAATTATCAGTTGATTAGAAAGTATTTGAAGGAAAATGGATTGTCTAAGACAACGGATATCGCACAAGCTATTGGATTAAGCCCTGCCCGTACAAGAGCTATACTGAAAGAAATGTCAGGGCTTGAATATGAAGGCACAACAAATAATAGAAGATATCGCTTAGCTGATGATAATTAGTATAAATCGTGAGAGTTGTTCATAAAACAAAGAAGGTGACCGTTGGGGTGACTGATAGGGTGACCGATACAGAAAGAATAATTTACGGAGGCACTTTATGGGAGTGATTGATATTGCCAGTAGTAAGTCTGTATGGCGTGGTATGGAATATTATAAACAGAATAAAGTTCTTTCGTATACTGTTAATGAAGATGGAAGCTGCGAAGGTATAGTAGCAGGTAGTGGAGATGGAAATTATCATGTTCATGTTGATATGGAGCATCCGCGAAAGTCCACCTGCGATTGTCCTTTGGCGAATGGAAAGAAAATCATATGCAAACATATTGTGGCTGTTTCACTTTGTCTTGATGAGTCTGAGGCAGATCGTTTTAAAAATGAAAAGACAATATATGCATCAGAGGAAGAGGAACGCAGAGCAAAGAAATATGAAAAGTATATGGGATTTGCCAGAACTATGTCATCAAGGGAACTAAGAGAAGCATATGTTGAGTTGATGATTGAACTTGATGAATATAGGTTGAAGGAAAAGTACGGGAATCCCCATATCACCTCGGCTTTACCAACGAGCCACTGCGAAGCTGTTACGCTCCTGACACGACAGAAGAAGTAACTGAAAAGTCAGTTTGGTGTAAATAGTATAAAAACAATGGATTCCGTA
>ULVV01038183.1_pt1 | contig 14795 bp, 9 predicted proteins | sample 1959761 | NCBI WGS metagenome assembly ULVV01 (sample SAMEA4835795, study PRJEB28245) | human gut metagenome | biome: gut microbiome; material: fecal sample | place: Denmark | collected 2008
CCTTTCAGGAGGGGCAACTGACATGGATAAAGAACGTATGGCACAACAGATTATCCGCGGCTGCTCAGGTAAGCGCTGCTGCCAGATGCAAAACTATATGAAATAACTCAGCCAACACGGAAACTTACGATGGGGAGCCTGTTCGATGGCATCTCCGGCTTTCCTCTGGCTTCGGTGCGGTGCGGTATCGAGCCGATCTGGGCCAGCGATATCGAACCATTCCCCATCATTTCAATCTGCCAATTTCCCCGAATCCTCCCCACCATGAACCATATCCATAATGAAAGGATCTCCCCGACCAACTCTGGCGGAGAGATCCTTTTTTAATGTCGAACAACTCTAGGTCGTCACCATCTTCTCTTAGGTGCTCGTTTCCTTACAGGCAGCCCCAAATCTTGCAGTTTTCTGGCTAGTTCATCGTCTTTGGCTACAAGCAACAAGTCCCTATCCATATTATTCAGTGCATGGAGGGCAGCTGCATAGGCACCAATGGATACTGTTGATGCTCCTTTCTCAATCGAGACAAGGGTAGCATGGCTGATTCCAGCTCTCTCGGCTACCAATTCTAAAGTTAGTTTACGTCGCAGACGAGCAAGGTGAATCTGCTCGCCCATCTGTGCAAGAATTTCTCGTGTCCGCGGCATAATAACTACCGTTTTCTTTGCCATACATAACACTCCTGCGAAGATGATACTCTTTCTGCCTTCTGAATTCTCTCGAATTATCCGATCTTGCCACGACGCTAATCATCTATCACAAGACAATTTACCATTCCGCTATGTGCCGTACAAGCATCTATCGCAATTACGCCCGGCCCGTAGTACGGTGTGAAGTCAGCGTCATCCCCAAACTCGCTCCCCTTATGGCGAGGCGAGTATCGTCAAAGAGTCATTCGATCTCTGCGCTTAACCGATTTGGGGCTCGACTACATCAGTTTCAAAGATCCAGCTGCATTAGAATACATTCTTTCACAGCCTCATGCCGGCATTATCAATCGAATCAACATTGAAAAAACTCTGAGACTCCACGCAGTTGCAACCGGCCTTATGATGGCTTTGAATGCAGGAGCCGAGATCCTCCCTGATCGAAAACCATCTCTCATGCCCCCCAATCACAGAGCAATACCGATTGACCCTCAGAAAATCTATTACTACTCTGCAGGTGAGCTCCGCGATGGCATACAAGCCTTCGAAGCGGACAGCGTAGCCAAATCATCGCGGATTCTCGGTGTCATTGTCCGAGGCACTCACTGTTACTGTCTCTATCACACCGGGCATACGCGAATGTACTGGATGCAGAACAACGAGGAAAACACCGTTGCATCAATCGATACACTTTTGACTTCACGCGGTTTCGCATGCAGAAGTTTCAGCCAAGTCATTATAGCAAGCAGTCTGAACGTGGCTCCAAAGATAGCTAAATACAGTGTCAATCAGCGCAGTCGTTACTTTACGGTATCAGACGCTTATAGCAACTGCTATTTTGTAGAAAACAGTTATAGAGGTGATTTTCAACTCAAGACAATTTGCGATCCTCAATGGCAGCAGGAAGTAAATCACGCAACACTCCAAGGTTTTAAGGAACCTCCTACACCCACAAGATCTTACGATGCTGTCACACTGGACAATTCGAGAGCCGTCATTTTGGGCTATCAATTTGACCTACTCTCCCTGCTTAACATCGACGCTGCACCGTCTGGCTTCAAATACAGCCCCATTCTCTTATGTTTTGAATATCAAGTTGAAACGCTCCAACTCATATTAGGGCCCAAAATTGAAGTCCGTGCAATTCCAGAAGGAGATCTGTATGAATGGGAAAAAGAGAATAACAAGTCTCGCTAGCCTTAGCGTGCTAATCTCTTTGCTTTTGTATGTCGCAGGTATCATTGCTCAATTCCTGATCAACATTAACAAATGGAAAGCAGCCGGAAGCGATTACCATGTTTCCCCCGGTCTTCCGTCTTTGCACATTATTGATGCATTCACAGCACTGTTTCACTTTCCTGAGGGACTGATCGCTCTTAGCATTGTCACTATCGGCATCGTTCTTCTATGTGTTTTCGGTCTTCGGCTCGGTTGGGGCTCGCGTGGTACTACCGATCGTGACCGCAACCTCACTATCTCCAGTAATGGCAGCTATGGAACGGCAGCCTTTATGACGGATAAAGAAGCTGCTGAGTGTTTCGATATCACATCCTGCTCCAAAACAAAACAAGATATTCTTGGCATGACCCAGAGTGGTCAAGTCTTCACTCTTCCGGCGAACACACGGCTCAATGCTAATATGGCAATCTGCGGTGCCTCAGGAACCGGCAAGTCCAGATCCGTATCGCGAAATCTCATTTTACAAGCTGCCAGAAGGAATGAGAGCGTCATCATCACCGACTGCAAATCTGAACTCTATGATTCGATGTCGGAGTATCTCAGAGGCCAAGGTTATACAGTGAAAGTTCTCAATCTGATTGAGATGGATCATAGTGATTCCTGGAACTGTCTGGGCGAAGTCGGCTCAAGCGAGTTGATGGCTCAGACCTTCTCTGATATTGTGCTTTCCAACACCACCGGCGAAGATCATGACGCATTCTGGTACAACGCCGAACTCAATCTATTGAAGGCGCTGGTTTTGTATGTGTCTTTAGAGATGCCGCAAGATAAACGCAATTTTGGCACGGTGTATGATATGTTGGTTAATGAGAATGAGCGCAGCCTCACCAAAAGGATGCACGCGATTCGTGGCGAACATGTCAACCCATTTACCGGCGAAGTTATGCCTCCGTCTCCAGCCTTCGCCCCCTTCTCTCTATTCATGCAATCCAGTGAAACCGTCCGCACCAGCGTAATTATCGGTCTTGGCAGCAAGCTGCAAGTAATGCAAGCTCAGCAGGTAAAGAATATCACCAGCTACAATGAGATCGACTTAGAATTACCAGGGAAACAAAAATGCGCATACTTCTGCATTGTATCTGATCAGGACAAAACCTTTGAATTCCTATCCACTCTCTTTTTCGCCTTTCTCTTTATCCGCCTGATTCGTTACGCTGACAGCCGCTGTGAAGGCGGGTGCCTTTCCACGAAAGTAAAATTCATCTTGGACGAGTTTCCAAACTGCGCAGGTAGTATTCCTGACTTTTCGAAAAAAGCAAGCACGATCCGAAGCCGTGGCTGCTCAATTGCGTGTTTCTTCCAAAACATCGGTCAGATGAAGAACAGGTATCCCGATGACGAATGGCAGGAAATTCTCGGTGCGTGTGATACGACCATATTTCTTGGTTGCACAGATCTACTCACTGCGGAATACTTCAGCGATCGCATCGGTGTTTCCAGCGTAGAAATAGAAGGTACCATGCGAGAACTCAATACCATGCGCATCACAAACTACACAGCATCCTACCGCGAAACGAATTCCCTCGGCCGTCGTCAACTGATGACTCCTGACGAAATTCTCCGAATTAAGCCAGACGAAGAGCTGGTATTCATTCGAGGTCAGAAGGTTTGGAAAGCCCATCGCTTCGATTACTCAAAACACACGGAGTATAAAAAACTCCGTAGCACAAAAACCATATATCACGAGCCCGACTGGAAGAAAGAAGCTGCCAGCCGGGCTCTTTCCACATCTGAATCCAATCAAGCCATTTTACATGCGTCGAAAGCCGAAGTGCCACCGGTATCGGAATTCGTGGAAGAGAAACCACCTACTACGAATCCGACCGCAGCAGCACTTGGCCTAAAGCGCACTGATATAAATGAGACTATTTGAAAGGAAGGTTTTAACTATTCCCAGCAAAAAAAATGATCCTGAACTTCAGGCAAAGGAGGTACAAACCGCCGAATCGCCTCCCACTACAGTCGCCGCTTTGGGGCCTATCGCACCCATCCGCAGCGACAATGATCTTCTGACCATCAATGACCAAGAACGCGGCATTATGCCAGCTGACAGCGACGATGTAAAGTGGAACTACATGGCAGGTGCAGCTCGTCGTAAGCTCGTTCTGACCGGCATTGTTAGTGGCCTTGAGTCCATGGATGGCAATTCTCCTGTCTGCGTTGTTGACTACGAAGGCATCCGCGTTCTGATTCCTGGCCGGCAAATGTTTTTGGATGATTGGCCCGAGAATGAAGACATCCCTCTGGAGCATCGTATGCGACTTGGCAGGATGCTCGGAGCAACCATTGACTTTATCCTCGTCGGCGTAGATCTCAAGAACCACGCCGCAGTCGCAAGCCGAAAGGCTGCGATGCTGCAACGGCAGGCTAAATTCTATGCAACCGGTCGTGTCAAAGTCGGCATCCGCGTTGCCTGCCGAGTCATTGGTGTCGGCAATAATCGAATTACAGTTGAGGCAGTAGGGGTTGATTCCGTCATCTCCGCATCCGCGCTCTCTTGGGAGTGGTTCCCTGATGTGACTGACCTCTATTCCACCGGAGATCTTGTTGTTGCACGCGTGATGGCTATTGTACAAGATGAAGCAACCGGCCAATTCAGTGTCCGGCTCTCTGTCAAAGCTGCCACCGAGAACCCCGACCTCCCGGCACTTCGTAAGCTGGTACCCGGCTCCAATTACTTTGGCGTTGTCACCGGTGTCTATGACCGACTCATCTTCGTTCGCCTTCAGGCCGGCGCAAACGCCAAAACCAAGCTCTATCACACCAAGCAGATCCCCAGCAAGCTGGATACCGTCAGTTTTCAGGTTCGTAGCGTTGATGAAGAATCCGGGGTTGCCTTTGGCCTGATCACCCGAATCATCCGGCGTCACTCCAAATTGAGGTAATTGCCATGACGAAGAATAATCACAAACTCAACGAGAACTGCAGGTCGGTCATCCGCGCTTGTTTGAATATCGTTGAGGAAAATGGCGACACCTATGTTGCAATCCATAAGGACGACGATATTGAATGCGTCGTCCTTGTTTCAATCATCCGCACTTATCCGATCCTAGCCGAGGCTGGCGCTCATCGGCGTTCGGATGTCATGCGACATGTTGAGAAGGAACGTCGTTTTTGCCTCGTTTGCGCGCTCGGCCACCTGATAGGCGATGTGCAGACGCTCCTGCTCCATCTCCTGCCGCTTCTGCTTGCTGACGTTGCGCGTCACATAGAGAATGTTCGTCACCCTGCCGCGCCCGTCGCGTTTTTTCTCGATAAAGCGCGCCTGATGCCAGCTTGCGTCGTTTGCCTGATACTCAATCTCGATCGTGTCCGACTCGCCCATGCGGCTCAACACCGTGGACAGGTCGAAAAAGTCCGTCACCGCGTCTTTGTAGTCCGGCGCGACCAGCGCATCGCAGAGCTCATTCAGCTTTTTCTGCGCGTCACCGCCGTGGCCCGTGGGGCGGTGGACGGAATGCTCGCTGTTGGAGATCTCCTCATAGAAATTTTCGATCAGATCAATGCTGTAAATGGAAAAGTAGCCGCGGCTGACCGCGGAGATGACCTCGTGCTCCAGCAGGAGTTCATTTCTGGTGCTTTCCGTCTCCTGCAGGGCACGGTGGAGGCGCTCGTTCGTCTCGTGCTTTTCATCCGTGTTGATGAAAACGCCGTCGAAGGCGATCGGCGAACCATCCGTGCGGCGCGAGAGGCGTCCCGCCGCGCGAAACCAGTGGTAGGTATCATCCTTGGCACGCACGCGGTACTCCACATCGTAGGTCTTCCCGCCCGTGTAGTCATACACCGTGTCGCGGTACTCGCGCAGCGTCTCATCCCGGTCCGCCGGGTGCAGCCGGTCCGACCAGCTTGAAAACTCGTTGGGAAAGTCCTCTGTCGAGGTAAAGCCCAGCATGCGGCGCATCGTATCCGACCAGCAGCAGCCAGTCATCTCGCCGCGCTCGTCATAGCTGAGCTTCCACGCGCCCGAGCCGAGCGCCTCATGGATGTTCCGCAGCGCTGCGACCTCGTTTTCAAGTTTTCTCTGCCGCTCCCGCTCCTCTGCGATGATATCGTCGATCGGGCGGTAGTCCACGATGACCTTAAAGCTTTTTTCATCAACATAAAGGCGGACGACCATCGCCTCAAAATACTCCATGCCCGCGCCGTTGGGCAGCGTGCGGTGGCGGTAGACAAAGCTCTCCTCCCTTTGCAGGCGGCGCATCACGTTCTGCGCGTCAAACACTTCGAGGTAGTCCGGCGCCGTCCCTTTGACGACAAAGGTCTCAAAGGCGTGGCGAATCCACTCGGAATAGCTGAGCGCGTCGCGCATTCTCCCCTTTCCCTGCGCGCAGTGGGAAAAGTTCTTCCGCTTGATGACCTCCATGCGGTCGGCCATCAGATCACAGCAGTAGGCGGCCGTGTAGTTGACGCACAGCGCACCGAGCATCTGCCGCTCCTTCTCCGCATCGCTCAGCACGCCTGTCAGGCTTTCGAGCAGGGAGCCTGACGGGCGATCCATTTTTTCGTTGGTCTCATTCGGCATGAACAGATTCCTCATATCTCTCTATCTTCTCGTGCGGCGCAAAGCGAATGCCAGTGCGAGCGCTGTCACCATCATTGTGACAGCTAACGCTTTTCCGCCAATGTGTTCTGATTATACGCCGCCGCTCCGCCTATTGCAAGCACGAACACACCGGCCGCACCTGTGTTTTCTGATGGCCAAGCCACATCAACAAAAGTCCCGTGCCAAACCCTCTGCGCGTTGTTTACCTGTGCAGGGGGCTTTTTGTCACTTCGTCAAGAGTGTTCAAAAAATATCTGCTTTTGCAAATTTAATCTTGCTTCTTCCGGATATTTTCATATAATGTTGACGACTGAACAGGAGGTACCACCATGTATGTTACCTACAACAACCTTTTTAAGCTCCTCATCGACAAGGGCTTAAATAAAACGGAATTTGCGCACGAGGTCGGCATCAGCTCCAACACGCTCGCCAAGCTCTCGAAAAATGAGCTCGTCTCGCTCGAGGTGCTTGTGCGCATCTGCCGCCAGCTTGACTGTTCGCTCGGCGACGTGGTGCAGCTCGCCCCGCCCGAGCCGCCGATCAAAAGCGGCCTTGAGCGCATGAAGAAGCGAAGACCCACCCACGAGAAAGGAGGCAATGCGTACCGCCATGAGTAACGAAACCAAGGAGACCGGCTCCAGCTTTATGGAAAAGCTGTCGACGGTCATCGTCGACAAGCGAAATCTCATCTTTCTGCTCACGATCATTCTGCTCGTATTCTCCGCCTTTTCCCGCAACTGGGTCGAGGTCGAGAGCGACCTGACGTACTACCTGCCGTCTGATTCCGAGACGAAGCAGGCGCTCGACATCATGGACGAGCAGTTCACGACCTATGGCACGGCCGAGGTCATGGTGGCCAACATCACACCAGAGCAGGCCGCTGCGCTCGAGCCCAAGATCAAGGAGATCAAGGGCGTGCAGAGCGTAGACTATGACGAGACCACCGCGCATTACAATAACCTTTCCGCGCTCTACTCTATCACCTTCGCCTACAGCGAGGATGACGAGGCCTGTCTTGACTCGCTCGAAGCCGTGAAGGAATACCTCGCCGACTACGACCTGTATGTCGACACCGACCTTGGCAACACGCAGCAGGAGACCATCGACCACGAGATCAGCGTCATCATGGTGTATGTCGCCATCGTCATCGTGCTCGTGCTGCTCTTCACGTCCGAGACCTACGGCGAGGTGCCGGTGCTCATTCTGACGTTCGTGGTCGCACTTGTGCTGAATCAGGGCACGAACTTCCTGATGGGCAAGATCTCGTTCATTTCGAACTCCGTCACAAGCATTTTGCAGCTGGCGCTGTCCATCGACTACGCCATCATCTTCTGCAACCGATTTAAGGAAGAACACCGGCTGCTGCCGCTGCGTGAGGCCGTCATCGTCTCGCTGAGCAAATCCATCCCCGAGATCGGTGCGAGCAGCCTCACGACCATCGGCGGCCTTGTCGCGATGCTCTTCATGCAGTTCAAGCTCGGCCCCGATATGGCGCTTTGCCTCATCAAGTCGATTTTGTTCGCGCTGCTCGCGGCGTTCATCGTGATGCCAGGCCTTCTGATGCTTTTTGGCCCGCTGATCGACCGCACGCAGCACCGCAGCTTCGTGCCGAAGATCCCGTTCGTCGGCAAGCTCGACTATGCCACGCGCTACATCATCCCCATCGTCTTCGTGGTGCTGGCCGTCATCGGCTACCGCCTCTCATCCGACTGCCCCTACGCCTACGGCTATGGCCTCATCTCCGCCCCCAAGCAGAATGAGACGCAGTTTGCCCAGCAGATGATCGAGGATAACTTCACCTCGAAGAACATGCTGGCGCTCATCGTCCCCACGGGCGACTACGACAAGCAGTCCGCCATCCTGGACGAACTCGCGCAGTATGACGAGGTCGACTCCACGATGGGTCTTACCAACATTGAGGCGCTCGACGGCTACATGCTCGCCGACAAGCTGACGCCGCGCCAGTTCGCCGAGCTTGCAGGGCTTGATTATGAGGCCGCGCAGGTCGTTTACGCCGCCTACGCCGCCCAGCAGTCGGAATATGGCAAGCTCGCGGGCAATCTCGCCACCTACAAAGTCCCGCTCATCGACATGTTTCTCTTTGTCTGCGATCAGGTGGATTCCGGCATCGTGACGCTCAGTGATGACCAGACGCAGATGCTCCAGGACGCCGAGGTCCAGATGAACAGCGCCAAGGCCCAGCTTCAAGGTACGGATTACGACCGCATGCTCATCTACCTCACGCTGCCCGAAAGCAGCGACGAGACCTACGCCTTCACCGACAAAATTCTCGAAATTGCCGAAAAGTATTACCCCGATGAAAACGTCTACCTCGCGGGCGAATCGACGAACGAATACGAATTCGAAAAGTCCTTCGCCGTGGATAACAAGGTCGTCAGCATCGTGTCGGTGCTCGTGGTTATGCTGGTGCTGCTCTTCACGTTCAACTCCGCCGGTATGCCGGTGCTGCTGATCCTCGTGATTCAGGGCTGCATCTGGCTCAACTTCTCGTTCCCGACCATCACGGGCAAGTACATCTTCTTCTTAGGATATCTAATTGTTTCTTCCATCCAGATGGGCGCGAATATCGACTACGCCATCGTCATCGCCAGCCGCTATCAGGAGCTCAAATCCAAAATGCACCACCGCGACGCCATCGTCGAGACGCTGAACTTCGCCTTCCCGACAATCATCACCTCCGGCTCGATCCTCTCGATCTGCGGCTTTTTGATCGGCAGCATGACATCTGAGCCCGTCATCGCGGGCATCGGCGAGAGCCTTGGCCGCGGCACGGTCATCTCCATCATCATGGTCATGTTCGCCCTGCCGCAGATCCTGCTCATCGGCAGCGGCATCGTCGACAAGACCTCGTTCTCCGTCCCGTCCATCACGGAAAAGAAATCGGGTCACGGTAAGGTCTCCGTCAACGGCATGGTGCGCGGCAACATCAATGGTACGGTGCATGGCATCATGCACGCCACGGTCGAGGGCGACATCGACCTGAATCTGATCTCCGGATCTGCAAATGAGGAGCAAGACGATGAAGAAGACTAATCATTTCTATCGTTTCTGCGCGCTTGCACTCTCGTGCCTGCTGCTCATCTCGCTTCTCCCTGTCACGCAGGTCTTGGCAGACGGGGACGGCGCCATCCACATCAAGAGCGCAGAAGACTTACGATCCCTCGCGCATTCCTGCACGCTCGACTCCTGGTCGCGCGGTAAAACCGTTGTGCTTGACAACGATATCGAGCTGACCGACGATGACGAGCTCCCCATCCCGACGTTCGGCGGCACGTTCAACGGCAACGGCCACACCATCAGCGGCCTTTCCATCACGCAGAGCGTCTCCCCCGCCGGTCTTTTCGGCGTGCTGCAAAAGGACGCCGTCATCAAAAACCTGAATGTTGAGGGCACGGTCACCCCGTCCGGCGACAGCGAAAATATCGGCGGCATCGTGGGTGAAAACCACGGCACGATCGAAAGCTGCACATTCAACGGAAGTGTTTCCGGCAAACGCAGCGTCGGCGGCATCGCGGGCCGCAACCTCGCCACGGGCATCGTGCGCGCGTGCGAAGCCTCGGGCGCGATCTTCGGCCAGAGCATGACCGGCGGCATCGTGGGCGAGAACCTCGGCTCCATCGTCTCCTGCCGCGGCCGCGCGTATGTGAATATCGAAAGCACCGACCCCAGCATTGACCTGAGCGACCTGAGCCTCGATTTCTCGCTTGACCTTGCAAGTCTGTCCCGACTCGACACGCTCAATATCGCCACCGACACCGGCGGCATCGCGGGCTATTCCTCCGGCGCGATCGCGTCGAGCACAAACTACGCCGCCGTCGGTTATCAGCACATCGGCTACAATGTCGGCGGCGTGGTCGGCCGCAGCAGCGGACAAGTGCTCGCGTGCAGCAATGAAGGCGCGATCTGCGGGCGAAAGGACGTCGGCGGCATCGCCGGCCAAATGGAGCCCTATGTGCGCACGCAGGTCTCCGCCAGCCAGCTCTCGCGCATCCAATCGCAGATCAAGGAGCTCGACTCGCTCGTCAAAAAGGCCGTCAACGACGCCGAATACGGCTCGAGCGAAATTTCCGACCGTCTTGACCTGATCTCGGGCTACCTCTCCGATGCATCGGACGCGGCGAACGACGTGACCATCGACGTCGACCCCGACGCCATCCCCCAGCCGAGCATCAGTATCGACGGTGATTTTGACCCCGATGACTTCGATCCTGAGAATCCCACCCTGCCGGATATCAACGTCAGCTTCGATCAGGATTTTGACGTCTCCGACGTCGTCACCGTGTCGAACATCAACATGGTCGTCGGCTCGGTCACCGCGGCGAACAGTCAGCTCTCGATGATCACCGACAACGTCAAAAACACCAGCACGGCTCTTTCCGCCGATATCCGCAACATCAGCAGCAAGTTCAACGAGCTCACGAACACGATGTTCTCCGCCATCTCCTCGCTCACCGGCGGCACGGGCGATCTGATCGTCGACGCCTCGAGTGTCGATATCAACTCCGTCACGCTCGGTAAGGTATCGCTCAGCCGCAACAGCGGCGCGGTGTACGGCGACGTCAACACCGGCGGCATCGCCGGTTCCATGGCCATCGAATACACGCTTGACCCCGAGGACGATGTCACGGGTCACCTTTCGAACATCTACCGCAAGCAGTATGAATACAAGTCCATCATCCAGAAGTGTGTCAACACCGGCGATGTGTCCGGCAAGCGCAGCTATGTCGGCGGCATTGTCGGCCGCATGGACCTCGGCTATCTGACTGCGTGTGAGACGTCGTCCTGCACCATCACGAACGAAAACGGCAGCTATACCGGCGGCATCGCCGGTCTCACCGGCGCAACGGTGCACGGGAACTTCTCCAAGTGCATGCTCAGCGGCAAGAAGTATGTCGGCGGCATCGTCGGCTCCGGCGTGCAGGAAAATGTCGACGGCAGCGGCAGTACCGTGAGCTGGAACTACTCGCTCGTCGATATCACCGACTGCCAGCAGTACCAGGGCGCGATCTCCGGCAGCGATACGGGCACGTTTGAGCACAACTACTATGTCTCCGACGATCTCCCCGGCATCAACCGTCAGGGCTACGCCGGACGGGCCGAGCCCATCAGCTATTCTCAGCTGCTCGCACTCAGCGACCTGCCCGAGAGCATGAAGTCCTTCACGCTCACCTTCGTTGCTGACGATAAAACTGTGCTCAGCCGCACTTTCAACTACGGCGACTCCATCGACGAAAGCGACATCCCCGAGCCGCCCGCCAAGAGCGGCTGTCACGTCCACTGGGACCGCACCGACCTCACGAATCTGCACTTTGACACCGTCGTCACCGCTGTTTACGAGGCCTACACCCCCGGCCTTGCCTCTGAACAGACGCGAGAGAGCGGACAGGCTGTCATCTTGGTCGAGGGCAACTACAACGACGGCGACGCCATCGCCGTGACCGCCCAGCCGCTCACGCCCGCGGCGTTCGACGTGCAGTCCGGCACTGTGCTCGACCGCGTGAAGGGCTACTTCTCCTGCCTCAGCCGCGGCGAAATGCCTTCGATGGTTGCCAACGCCGAAGTGCTCGAGCAGTGGCGCATTGAGCTTGCCGACGACGGGCAGGACACGCACACCGTGCGCTATCTCCCGCCCGACGGGCAGAAGGAGCTGCGCATCTACACCCGTGAAAACGGCGGCAGCTGGCAGGAGGCCGACTGCGGCACGATGGGCAGCTACCTCACCTTCTCCACGAGCGGCGACAGCGTTGAGTTTGCCGCCGTGCGGACGCTCGACGTCTGGGGCATCTGGCTCGGCGTGCTCGCCGTGCTGGCTGTTCTAATCCTTATCATCGTTCTGCTCGTCCACCGCCACAAGCGCAAAGCGCGCAGACGCGCCGAAGCGCTGGCGCGCTGCGCGAGCGCCGTCTCGCAGGCCGAGCAGATCGTCCGCGGCGAGGACGCCAATGCGTCCACAGCAGACGAAGCCCCTGCCAAGACGGGTGCCCTCGCGTCTACAGCGGTCGAAGATGCCACTCAGGCGGATGCGCCTGTGTCCGCTGAATCTACGGCAGTCCCCGCCGCCGTGGCAGTAGCAGCAACCGCTGCGCCGGTCGTCACCGCCGCGGTCGAGGGCGCAGAAAGCGTTCCCACTTCCAAACCCGCTCACGCAGCCGATCCCGACTCCATCGAGGCGCGCCTTGCGCGCGCGGAAGAGGAACTTCGGCTTCTTCGCGAGGAGCGCGAGGCACGCGAAAACGTGCTCACGCAGCCCGCAGTACCGCCCGCGCCGAAAAAGCGCAGGCGCCGCCGCTTCCTCCCTATTCTCATCACGATTTTAGTCTTGCTCGGCGCGGCTGCGGCGTTCTTCCTCCACTCCGACTTTAAGAAGGACCTCGAAGCCTACCGCCTTGTCGAGGCGCGTGTCAAAGAGGACCCGATGACCATGGACGTCACGGTCGACGCCTCCTATGGCAAAATCAGCCTGAGCGCGGATGCCTCCGTCGCCCGCACGAAGAAGGACGGCGCTCCCATCACCTGCATCGACCGCGACGGCGCGGCGCTCTACTACGCAGATGGCGCGATCTACCTTGAAAACGGCAAGTCCTACGCTGTCGGCGGCGCATTCCCAAATTACGCCGAGCTCATGGATGAGACCGCCGAGCTCTGCCGCACGCTCACGGTGACGAAATCCGTTGACGGGCAGGAAAAGCGCTACACCCTCACCGCCGAGGGCGACGACGCGAGCACACTGCTGCGTCTTCTCACCTCGGACGAGATCGCGAACGCCGCATCGCTTTCCGCGATCCGCGTGGATCTCACCGCCGAGAGCGGCGAGCTGATGGACGTAAGCTTCACGGCGGAAAACTCCGGAGATCTTCGCGTGGAGGCCGCCGCGCACTTCACCGACGCGCTCGCGCCGGTGATCCCCGACGATGTGCTCACCGCCATCCATTCGGGCAGCAATGACGACGCTTCCACGCTGACGGACAACGCGCTCCGTCTGCTGGGTGCCTGGGGCGAGCTGACCGCGGACGATCTGTCCGCCGACATCGCCCTTTCCGCCGACTGCGGCCCGATCGTGCTGAACAGCACGCTCCAGTACGACCGCAGCAATATCGACGGTCAGAGCTACGGCAGCATCCAGAAAAACACCCTCGCCGTCTACTTCTCCGGCAGCAAGATCTGCGACGCGGACGGCAACAGTGTCGACACCGCGAGCCAGCAGCTCGTCGATGCCACGTCGCTCATTGACCTCTGCTACCAGTCCATTCTGAACGGCAGCGCGGGCTGCGATAAGGCGAGCGACGGCTATCTCTACGGTCTTTCGCTCGACTCCGACGCGATGAGCGAGCTCGCCGCCGCCATCGCGCCGGATATCAAGGCACAGGATGTGACCTTCTCCTCCGGACGCATTTCCGTCCGCGTGAGCGAGCAGGGCGAGCTCCAGTCCGTCAACATCTCGTGCAGCGGCGCGCTGCACCTCATCCTCTCCGACGCTCCGGTGTCGCTCTCCGCCGTCATCACGCCGGCGGATCGTGCATTCTCGATTCCCCAGCCGGCGCTCAACGCGCTGAAACAATAGAAAAGCGGAGGGAGATTCATACTATGGGAAATCGCATCATCAGCATCAGCCGCCAGTTCGGCAGCGGCGGCCACGAAGTGGCCGTGAAAACAGCGGATCTCCTCGGCATCCGCGTCTATGAGCGCGAGCTGATCCGCCTCGCGTGCGAGTACGGCGAGCTTTCGGAAAAAACGCTCTCCCCCTCGGACGAAAAGGCGACCAACCCCTACCTCTTCCAGACCGTGCACGAGGGCAACCACCATGTGCTGCGCGGCAAACCGACGAGCGAAGTGCTCTTCGCCCTGCAAAGCCACGAGATCCGCCGCATCGCCCGCCACGAGGAGTGTGTGTTCGTGGGGCGCTGCGCAGACTATGTGCTGCGCGGCGAGGACGTGAGGCTTCTCACCGTATTCGTCGCCGCGCCGGACGAGCACCGCATCCAGCGCAAAATGGCGCAGGAAAAGCTCACGCGCGACCAAGCCATCCGCCTGATCCGCAAGATGGACAAGCAGCGCCGCAAGTATTACGAGAGCTACACCCACAAGGCCTGGGGCGCGCCGGAGGGGTATGATCTTTACCTTGACACCGGTGCGCTGTCGACCGCTGACGCGGCGGCGGTCATTGCGGAGCGCTTCCGCAAGCTGTAAAAAATTGGGGACCACCGAACGGTGGTCCCTTCTTTTTTGCGTCCCGAAAGGGCTGCGGTTTTCCCCGCCTGACGCGGGGAAGCGAGCAAAGGGGACATTCTCTCACGTGAGAGAATGTCCCCCTTGAACCCCCAAGAGAACGCGAGGGGAGTCCCCCTCGA
>ULVV01019035.1_pt1 | contig 14632 bp, 6 predicted proteins | sample 1959761 | NCBI WGS metagenome assembly ULVV01 (sample SAMEA4835795, study PRJEB28245) | human gut metagenome | biome: gut microbiome; material: fecal sample | place: Denmark | collected 2008
GCGCGGCGTTTACATTTTCTTCAGGTGCAGCAGCGACAGCAGCTTCATTGGTTTCAACGGCAGTGGGATTCAGCATTTCATTTTCGTTCATGGTATTTGTCTCCTTTGTATTAAAAAAGAAATATGAGATTATCGACATTTGTCGCTGCCCGGTAGCAGGATTCGGGCACTGTCCACCACACGCCGCGCGGAGGCTGTCGATTTGTGTGGTTCCTGACCCGCATGGAGCGAATCAGGGAAAAAGAAAACCTCCGGTCACACAATCAGTAACCAGGGGTTAAGGAACAAACTATTTATTTTTTGAATGCGTTTTTCTTTTTGGGAGCAGGTTCATCCGTAGCCAGCAAATCTTTCTTGGACAAACGCGGTTTCATGCGCTCTTCGGAACGCTTCTGCGTAATATCTGTATTGATTTCTTTCTGGCGCTGGATATCACCGAACGACGATTCACGGGATTCAATTGCGTCGTGTTTCCGGGCATTGGGATAAAGGTCTGCGGTTTTCGGAAGTTCTGCCCATTTGGTGGGGACAAAATGCGGGTCATTGAACAGAGGATGATGAATAAATCCGAAGCGCTTGGCTTCCAACATGTTCTGGCCATTCGTCATAATCAAAATCTGTTCCTTGTCCAAATGCTGAACTTCATCAGGGTTCACAAGATTGCGTTTGCCGTCGCCTTCACTGAGCGAATACCCTTGCATCACGCCGCGATTTCCGGCAGAGGAAGCACGAGTATCGCTGACGCTCTTGGCGCGAATCGTAACAATGCCGCTCTTATCGGAAATGTATTCGGCTGTATACTTATCATTACAGCCCAGAACCAGCATCGTATTGCAGCAGCCGATGATAGTTTCGGCGTTTTCCTCGCCGTACAACTGAGTCAACTGCGGCAAACTCTGCAAAATGAGGGAAACTGCAATCTTACGAGAACGTGCAGTAGCAATCGTCTTTTCAAAGTTCGGCCAGACGCCAGTGTTTGCCAACTCGTCCGCAACAACGTTGACCGGGATGCGTCCTTCACCACCAACTGCATCGAAAGCTTCTTTCAGGTCTTTGAACAGGAAGCTCAAAAGCAGAGAGGAAAGCAGCTGCATAGAAGCGTTATCATCGGAAATGATAAGGAACAATGCGGTTTTTTCCGCGCCAAGATTTGCCAGGCGAATGTCATCGTTACTAATAACGCGGCGAACCTTGTAGGTCATGAACAGCTGGAGTCGAGTATTCAAGCCGCCAACAATGTTGGGCTGTACGCGCTCACCCATACCCTTAAACACTGCCCATGCAGATGCGGCCGGATGGCTCAGCGGTACATACTTGAAGTTTGCTTCCCATTTATCCAGGTCGTTGTGAAGCAGAGCGTCATAGATATCGGAGATGTTACAGGTCGGAGCATCCTCCTCCCATTCAGAGAGTTTCCTGTCCCCTTCTTCATCGCCATAGAACGAATGAGCAAGATATTCTACAACTCGGCGTCTATCCACCATGGCGGATTCCGGGTTCTTTACAATCTCAATCAGAGATTGCTCATCTTCCTGAGTGATATACGGCAGCTGAGTCAAAAGCTCTTTTGCACGGCGCTCATAAATCTCAATCAAGCTCTTTTCACGGATATACGCACAATAGGAAACAGCAACGCGGAACAAGTTTTCTTCCGAGCTTTCCCAGAACGGGTCGCCCTTACTGTTTGCACCGCCCCCCGTGTTAGCAATAACGGTCTTACAGAAGGTAATCACACGCTGGTCATCAATGTTACCAGTAATCGGGTCATAGATTTCCTGAACACAATCCCACGCATTAGAAAGGTCCAGATTGATAAGGTTAAAGACCTTGACCTTATAGCCACGGGACTCCAAAAGTTTACGCATATCGTTGTGGATTTCGCCTTTCGGGTCAGTGACCACAACTGATTCACCGCGTACAATAGACTGAAATACAGCCGTTCTGACATAGCCGAAAGACTTGCCGGAGCCCGGAGGTCCGATAAGGATAAGGTTTCGGTTGCCAGTAGGTTCAAAAGGAAGCGCGATGACTTCCTCACCGTCTTGCGTGAACTGTCCAAGAATCGTACCCGTTACGTTTTCGACAGGACCAACCTCATAGACTTTTTTTGCTTCCGTTTCATTCATCCAACGAGCTGTGCCGTATGTGCCCGCCATAGACGTTGCAACGCCACGGTCGTCAATTTCTTTGGTTGCGTTGAGGTCTGTGTTATTGACGGAAAACCGGATAATAATGAATGTAATGGCGCACGCAAAGACAAGCGCCGTCACAATACCGTAACCGGTCGTCAGGGCAAGCACAAAGCCCCGCAAAACCCCCGCATCCCATTCCCCGACAAAGACTTTTGCAATACATCCTGCCGGGAAAAGACTGATAAGAAAGGAAAAGCAGAACAAAAGTACGAGCTTTTCACCCTTTGACAGCATCAAAATTTTCGTTTTGAATTCGTTCCATTTGGTCACTGGTTGTCCACCTCACTGTCAGTGTTTTCGGTTTCTTCTTCGCTGTCGGAAGTACCCAAATCCTCAACTTCTCCTTCTGTAACGGTCGTATCCACTTCCTGCAAGATAAAGTTGTTAGGGTTTGTATCGTCAAGAGAATCCGTGACGACCTTCAAAATATTATCGTTGTACCAGAATTCCCAGCCAAAGATTCTCGAAACGTCTTCAATCGGCATTGTGAACGTATTATCTTGGGCCAGCGTCATCGTATCGGTCCAGGCATCCGATGTATTGCGCGACGTATATTTGAAGGTTTTCCTGTCACCGTGGATTTCAAAATACTCGCTTGCTTTGGTCAAAGCTCTTGCGGACGGCACATATTCCCAATGCCCATAAGTGATGGGAACATAGAGAAGACCTGCGTCTTCCGCATACTGCGTATTGCTGTCATAAGCCTCAGCCAACGCACGAACCGAAACGCACAAGCGGCCATCGCTATTGATGGAGAAGTGCATCCCGGGCATCAAAGAACCGTTCAAGATAACGCATTTCGTAGGAGCAGTCTTTTCACCTTTCAGGATAGCCTGACCATCTTCTCGATTCTTGATTGCCTGGTCGTAATCTTCCTGGGAACTGAAGATGTAAAGCCGTTCACAGGAACCTTCTTTTCGAAGCTGTGAAAAATCTGTTGGATAATCAATGGCAAGCGAATCCTTATCAAGCTCATAGACTTCCTCACCGGAAACAATGCACTTCAAATATTCATCGTCAACGCTATAGCCGTTCGAATCGTCATATCCAGTCGTGCTCACTCTATCGACAACATAGTTCCCATCAGCATCAAAGTGTCCAGATTCCGAAACGATATCCTTCTCATCAACGCCCAAAACCGTGCCATCGGATTCTTCACTTGACGCGGAGTCATCGGAGGAAGTCTCCGTCTCATCCACAGTCTCACTTTCCGAGGCTTCATCGTCAGGAACGGGAGTCTCTTCCGGCTCCATGTGTTCCGGGTTCGGACGCAGATACACGGTATGGCCGCTGAAAATTTCAAGGCCGTTTCCGTTATCATCCGTATACGGAATCAAGCCCATGCTTTCAATTACCTGAGCCTTCTCCTTATATAAAGGAGAGCCATCGCCCATTTTCACTTCCTTGTATCCGTTGCAATCAAGATTGTTTGGACTCTTAACATTCAACTTGTTCAGAACGATTTCACCATCTTTCATTTGGGTGCCGCCCGATGTATCCACATCACCGCCAATATCGGGATTCGAAGACGGTTCAGGCGTGCTTTGAATGGACGGGGTCGGTGCAGTGGAACTGGTAGCATTCGTGCTGCCGTTTCCGCTGTTGCCTTTACAAGCAGTCAGACAGCAAAGGCAAGCACCCAAAATGGCGGCGCTTTTCATAAAATTGTCCATAATAAAAGCGGCCCCACTTTTATCTCAAGTGGGGCCTTACTCCTTTCTTTGGTTAGTTGCTCATTTCAATTTCAGGGTCTTTTTGGGTTTCGCCGTAATAAAGTTCAAGGTGCAAGTGTTCACCCGTTCCACCATGACTACTAAGACAATAGCCACTGTAGCCGGTAGTAGCGATTGTTGCACCAGCAGAAATTGTATCATCGACATTGTATGAGAGACCTGGGCTTAAATGCTGATACAGAATGAAAACGCCATTTTTTTCGCCCGGAACTACGCCACCGCGTTCCCCGTAATAAATCATCAGCATGTTACCGCGTTGACCATTTCCTTTTGTAACAAGCACACCGTTTGAATAACCATCCTGTTTACCAACAATGATACCCTTAAACGGCGCACTCATTGGATATATCGAATGAGGGGGAACAATATCAGTGCCATTGTGCTTCGTATCGCCACGAGGCGATTGCCAGCTGGATGTAACCTTGGCCTTCCAGCCGCTCCACGGTCCAGGAAGAAGGCCCGAAGCCGGGCACTCAAACAGTTCGTCGGAATGGGTGGCGTAGAACTGTTCAATCATTTGTTTGATAGAACCGCTGATGACTGTGCCAGTACCAGCGCCACCAGTGCTATCACCAGCCCCGATATCCAACGAAGAATCCCCTTCGAAATCTGCTTCAGCGGCATTATACAGCTGCCGCATTGTCGCAGCTTCTTCATCAAAAAGGTCGGCTTCGGAAGTATCACTCTCAACCGTGTCCTCATCTTGCGGAACATTGTAGTATTCCATAATTTTCTTCTTAGCTGCTTCCAAGGGGGAAACTTTGTAGGTACATGTGATGGTTGCGGTCTTTACTACTTCACTTACGCGCTCCATCACGATTGTTCCATCTTCATCAAAAACCGGATTTCCGTCTTCATCCATTTTAGGCTCCATTTTGGTGACGGTCTTTTTGCCATAAGTTGTAGTTGTTGTGGCTTCCGTTTTCCAGACTTTGTCTCCGACAAGCTCTTGGGCTGCTTTCACCATCTTATGGACCCGGAAATGGAGCCCATCCTCCGTACGTGCCGCATAACTATCTCCGGCCATAATGTAGAATGTCCAGTTAAGATAATTTTTACCATCGTACAAGTCTTTGTGAATGGTGTAAGAAATATTATCCATCGTAACGCCATTCGCAATAGCAGCGTCTTTGGCTTTATCAACCTCTTCCTGGGCTTTTGACCTCATGTCTTCCGAATATTTGTCGTACGCATCTCTGAAGTAATTATTCAGAACCGCAACAATAACATTTGATGTTCCCATGTAGGATTGGAAAATTTCATCCGAAGCAATCGCAATATCATCCTGATACGCTTGCGATGCATCGCCTTTTTCCCCTGTTGTAATCCAGGTCAAAAAGTCATCAATGCCATTGGATAGTTGAGCCTTGAAATCCTCCCATTCAAGTACAACTTCATCAACCGATTCTCCTAAAGCACTCATTGTCGTTTCTGCAATTGTGCCTGGAATTTGAGTGATAAACATAAATCCAAAAAGCAGCAAAAGAACCGGAATAAGCGCAATAACAATAACTACTGCGATAACTTTAATCAGTGTCTCTGGATGCGAAACCATGGTGGCAGCAGTACCGGCAAAATCGCCTGCTGCTGCTTGTCCCGCCGCTTTACCAATGACCTTAGCATCCTTAACGCCTTGTTTTACAGCATGTACTGTTGAGGAAACTGCTTTAGCTCCCTGTTTTGCGTCATTGACCGCTTCATCGGTTAAATTACTCAATTTACACCACTCCTTCCTTAATCAAGCCAGTCTCAGCTGTGTAGAAGATTCTGCACATTTCCATCTCACACCCCGTGGAGGTGCTGGCTTTATTCGTGAGACACCCGACTCTCTTTCGAAAGCCGGGAAAAGGTTATCGTCTAAGAATCATTTGGACGGCTTGTCCTTTTTGCTTTTAGAACCGTTGTGACTCTTATTCCCTTGCATCATCTGCTGGAACCTGTTGTTCCGCTCATTGCGCTCATTTCGGGTGTTGCGTTCACGGAACGATTTTCCTTCATAAGCGTTTTTCTGTTGAGGCTGGACATCAGAACGGACATTGGACTGGGGTTTAACCTGTTTGGGATTTTGGCTGCACCGTTTATAAGACTCATCCGTATCGGGCCCAACGCTCTCGTAGTCATCCACCTTGCCAAGCTGGCGGGCAATGCTTTCAAACGTTTCGGGCTCATACCGGCGGGTCTGCTTGTTGTACTTAGCACTCCGTTCGATGTTCATCACATCCGGGGTCTCAGGAACGTTGCCATCAGCATCGAGCTTTTGCATGATACGCCACTGTGTAATGCCCGTATCGGGGTCTACACTAACGCGGGTGACCTGAATACGGCCAATGCCATCACTCTCAACAAAGCCATTCGTATCATTGAATGCTTTGATAGACAAATGACTCAAGGGCCTGATTTCAGGTCCATTAGAAGCTCCAGATGTATTGGGTTCGGCACTGGATACACCGGCATTGTCGTTGAATGTACCGGCTTCGGTAAAGGAATTACTGCGAGATGTATCAGCATAGAACTGAGTTCCATCCACAGGAGGTTTTTCGGCAGGCTGTTTACGAGCTGCGGAGCCATCGGCATCACCAGAGTCACCAGTATCTTCGCCAACACCGCCATGATTGAAGTTTTGTGCGGCAGGGGCGGGATTATCTTCCGCTCTGGATGCTTCTGCCGTCGCCTTGGAAGTTGCCTTTGCAGGAGCAGTATTTTCAGTAACAGAGGCGGCTGGCGCGGTCTGACCAGCAGAGCCATCATTGTCGGAGCCAGCACTTTCGGAGCTCACTGCACCACCACCTTGAATTTCAGGCGCAGGTGCGGAAGGTGCGCTTACGGTAGTACCGCCGTTATCGTCGGACGAACTGCCATCGTCGTGAGAATTATTGCCAACATTCTGATGCTGAACTGTGGGAGCAGTAGCATCGTCATTGGAAGTTTCCTCTCCGCTGCCCGAAGAAGCGTCGGAGCCGGGATTCTCGTCGTGAGAGCTACCGTTGCTGCCGCCAAACGAGGCAGAGCCGACATCGTTATCGTCGAAATCATCGCCATCACCGTCAGCAGAAGGTGCCGCATGACCAGCAACAGCACCAACGTTGGAAGAGCTTTCTCCCTTTGCAGGGGGTTCACCGATACCAGAATCATCTTCATCGGCGGGAGCCTTTACGCCTTGGGCAGTGGGTGCAGTTTCTTCATCGGAGCTGTAATTGTCGCCACCGCCATTACCTCCAGCGAAGCCCGTATTGCCTTCACCGGAAACATCGTCGCTGTCAGTGCGTTGTGCAGAGGGTGCAGCAACATCATTGGAAGCGCCGCCAGCGTCAGCAGGAGGTTCAGCATAGTCAGGGCCAGCATTGCCTGCCGCTTCGTCATCAGTATCGACCGTTCTATCAGCGTAACTTGCAGGTGCCTGAGTTTCCACTGTAGCAGAGTCACCATCCATGGGCGAAGCATCCACATCAGCAGAGCCAACATCCTCAGTGCCGCCGACATAGCCAGAAGATGTATCCGAATCATCGGATTCTCCGACAGCCGGTTCATTGTCCGTATGTTGTACAACAGGAGCAGCACTGCCGCCAGAAGCGTTATCTGCGTTAGCAGGAGGTTCAGCGTAATCGACAGAAGCGTCATCAGACACATTGTCATTTGTAGCAGCATTGTCAGCCTGACTAGCGGGTGTATGAGTCTGAACCGCAGCAGAGCTGTCATTCGCGAACTGAGTCTCGGAATCAGTAGACCCAGAGTTCTCAGTAACAGCACCATTGCCAGCGTCAGCCGGGGGCTCAGCGTAATCAGCAGAAGCATCACCAGTTACACTGTCATTGACAGCGGCACCGGTTGCACTCTCGAATTGCGCAGGTGCATGGGTCTGGACTGCATCAGAACCGTCATCCATGAGCTGAGTTTCGGAGCCAGTAGAGCCAGCGTCTTCATTGACAACGCCGATGTCGGAAGGCGTATTCGAGCCGCCGAATTCCGCATCAGCAGAACCGTAACTCGTAGTCTGCTCTGCAGGACCAGCAAATTCTTCGCCGGGAGCACTACCAGCGGGAGACTCGACGGAAACGGTAGAATCATTTGCTGCGAAATCGCTGCTGTCGGGGCTTGCCGGTGTAGTTGTAGGTGCAGGGCCTTTTTCGGTGACGGTCTTGTCGGTAGCAGACTGCATCGCAGACCCAACGGAGCTTTCACTGAAAGTACCAGTGCCATCCACAACAGTCTCGGTTTGAGCCGCGCTGCTATTGGTAACGCTGTCTTCACCAGCAGACTGAGTAACGGTAGAAGTTACGCTGCTGTCAGCAGAGGTTTCCATTTCGACATGTCCAGAGGGAGCTGCATCCTTAGTCTGAGGTACATTACCACCCTGAGCGGGAGAAGCAATAACGACTGTATTACCTTCTCCAGCCGCGCCGTTGCCACCAGCAGAGATTTCGCTCTCGCTCTGAGGCTCAGAACCCGGAGCTGGTTTAGCGGATACATTCTGTGTCTGAGTGCCAGAAGCGACAGCAGTTTCACTGCCAGAAGTGGTAGGTTCAGTGGGCAATGTACCAGCATTGCTGAGTACAGGTGCGGTTGCCTTCGTTGCTGTAGTACCGGCAGTGCCAGCAGGAGCAGTATTGTCTTCACCAACAGTATTGACATTTGCAGACGGGACATTGCCCTGACCCTTTGCTGTAGGTGCAGTTTCAGGCGTGGGTGTAGTCGCGGGAGCAGCTCCATTGCCGCCAGCAGGAACGGTGCTAATTCCCTGTTCAGGAGCAGCGCCATTCTTGCCCGCAGGGCTGCCAACAATAGATGTAGTTTCAGGTGTAGGAGCAACCGTGGGTTCAGTGCCTTTTCCTTCCGTCATACCACTACTGCCGCCAGATGTGGCTTCAGGCGTGGGCGTAATAGCAGGACCAGCACCCTTGTTTGTGGCAGTACCACCACCGCTGATAGGTGTATTACCCTCGTGTACCAGAGGCGTTGCGGAATCCTCAACGGTTGCGTTTGTAGGCGTGCCATTGCCAGACTTTGCTTGCGGCACGTTCGTACTTGTACCAGATGCGTTGCCAGATGCAGATGCTCCCGTAACGGTTACATTTGCAGCGTTAATCGGTTTGCTTGTAGCCGTACCATTTGCGACAGGTGCGCCCGCAGGTGTAGATGCAGGTTTAACAGAACCAGAGCCATTGGTAACAGCGTCAGGATTAACCACATTCACGTTGTTTGCGCCAGGAGTGCGAGATTCCGCATTGCCAGCAGCTGTATTATCAACACCATTGGCATTGATTGTCGTACCATGTGCAGTATTAGCAGCATTTGCAGAGCCAGTTGCTCCTGTAGCAGTAGTAGTTGCCGTTGCCGTCTGCGGTGTCGGTACGCCACTGCCAGTAGGCACAGCGTCTGTAGTTCCACCCTGTGCTACGGTATCGGGATTCACAACGCCAGTTTCAGAACTTTCGCTGTTGCCATGGCGGCCAGAGAACACCGATGCAACACGTCCCCAGAAAGAAGTGGCTTCAGGTTCTGGTTCATCCATTGCGGCCACGGGCGTATGTGTGGCCTCGAAAGCCTCCGGTGTCATGCCAACCGTATCGCCGACCTCGGCACCAGTAACTTCCTGTCCGGAATCATCGTCAGCCAAAGAGTTGTATGCAATCTGGCCATTTTCGTCGGGTGCGGTTGCATCAGTTTCCTTAGCGGTTGCATCACCATCAACCATGGTCGCGTTACCGGCATCGCCAGTAACGTTTTCAGAGGCACCAGTGCCTTCAGCAGTACCCTTCGGCAACTGTCCAGATGCAATAACCTGGGCAGCTTCTTCGTCTGTCAGGCTGCCCTTCGGGTTCGATACCATGTAAGTATCGGTAGTGTTGCCATCGCTGACCGTAACAGTCAAAGCACCATCAGGCATATCGTCACGGCCCATGGCCATGTCAATACCGGTGACTTTCGCACCTTTAGCAAACTGCTCTGCCAGCTCAGGGTCAGCATTTGCAAGCGTGTCCTGCATAGCAGCCAAAGATTCCTGAGAATTGTAATCAACAGCAGAATCCGGGTTGCGCATTTCTGCGGCACGCTGCTCGTTGGACATCTGGAACCGCCCGGCGTAATTTTCTTTAGCAGTATCAAACTGCTTTTGTGCCTCGGCCTGTTTGGCATCTCGGGTAACAGCAGCCGCCTGTTCCTGGTCGTGTTTGCTAAGCGCAGAATCGGTAATACGAGTAAGGTAATCCAGATTCTTGCTTTCCATTGCAGACCTTGCGGCAATTGCAGCTGCACCATCTGCGCCATACTTGTTCAGCTGACCAGCGGGAACGCTGAAAGATGTAGAATTCTTTGTATTTGGGATAACGTCGCCAAGGCTTCTCCCCTTCCCGTCCGTCATGCGGGTAGCTGTCCATTCCTGAGAGCCATTTGCCGCAGTGCGTCCGGTGTTTTCAAGACGGAACTTACCTTTATCCGTAGTAAGGATTGCGCTCTGTCCATCCGGGCTGATGGCCAGGTCAGAAGTTTTGGTTGCAGTTGCGCCAGATTCGTCACTGGAATAACGGAATCCGGAAACACCGGTAACCATGCCATTCTCATCGCGGTAAGTAACCTTGCCGTTTACAGCGCCCTTGATAGCGTTATCAGGAGCCAGGTCTTCAACCGTACCCTGAGATACCTTACCGCCGTCAAATCCAAGCTCATCCAGAGCGTTTGCCATAGCCTGACGATTCGAATTGGAGTTGAAGGTTTCGCCAGGGTTTTTGTACATGTCGCTGCGTTCGGCGTTCGTACCACGTACAAAGCGGTCGGCCTTTTCCTTGTCGCCATAGCTGACCTTACCGTATTTATCCAGATTGTTTGCAGCCCCAGCCGCTGCGCCATTGGCACCTGCAGCTGCTGCCACACCTGCAGCAATTGGCTTGCTATTACTGCCAGCGCCGCCTACAACATTTCCAATGGCATCAGCAGCTGCACGGCCGTGGCCAGCAACGCTGCCTGCCAAATCTAGAACATCATGCACAGCACCCGTGATAATTCGAAAAGCGCCAGCCGCTTCACTCATCGGGTCAAGACCCGTTGTGCTTGTGATGCGGAATCCGGCTTTTGCAAGCATATCGTCCAGCTTTTGTGCGATTTTGAGGTATGCGTATGTGACAAGGCCCCATTTCACGACGCTTTCAACAGATGCGCCGACCAATCCGATGTTCAATGCCGTTCGTGCAATACCAACGACCCAAATGTTCAGAATCAGCAAAACACATTGTGACCAGAACATCTGCATCCAGTTGACTGCCGTATTTTTTGTTCTTTCGTTAGTTGCCGTGGCAAATGCCAGAGGCGAAAGCAAAATAGTGAAGACGCAAATGATGTATCGTTCCGCACATTCAAGTACCAACTTAATCAGGTTCCACCAAATCAAAAGCAGAAACACAACGCTGACAACCAGAGAAGCACCTTCGACAATCGAGAAACCTCCCATCCATGCAACTATTGTTCCAGCCGCATCGCCAGATTCAGTCAAGCCAATAATGTTCATGCCAGAGTCTTCAAACGAAAACTCCCCCAATCCGCCACCCGTAACGCCTTCACTTAACGCCGTTGTCAGAGGCGAAATGATTTCATCGAACATTAACTGAAGGAAGTGACTGCCTGTAAGAGTAAGAACCATGCCAAAGACAGCGTTCCAAATCAGTTTTGGTACGCTTTCGGTCCTTGCGCCGTCTGCAGTTTCCATCAAATACGAGATGATACGAACGGCAATCAGTGCTCCGGCGATTGTTGTCGAAATTACCGTTATGGCTTGTGAAAAATAGCCCCCAATGCCGTTCCCACTCATTGCAAAGCCAGGAATATAATGGGCGATTTCTTCTGTCGTCATCTGCGTAATTTCAAGCAGCGGATTCATAATAAGGTCACAAAACTGTAAGATAATACGTGCGATGACCATGACAACCAGACTGAGGAAGTTACTGACAAGGTCAGAAACCGCAGAAAACGCAATGCATCCGGTCACTGCAAATGCAAGAATAACAGCGGCCATGGAACGCTTAACGGCTTTCTTTCCTTTTACGGGTTTACATTTTATAAGAGAGTTAATGTTGCTCACCTTCTTTCAATAAAAAAGACCCGTCCGATTACTCGGACGAGCCTTTTAGCCGCAAAGCGAATATTAGCCGCCAATGTTATTGCCGCCGAGCTCGCCGTTAATCTGGCCACCGAGTTCATTAGCAACCTTCATCAGGCCGGGCACTGCAACAGCAGCCACGACGATGATGGCAACCACAATAAGACGTTTCTTGTAAGTCTGAACGTCTTTCGGGTCACTGGCCAGCAGCATACGCACCAGCATATACAGGAATACTGCGATGCCGATAGGAACAACGACGTTGGTCAAGCCTCTAGCAATAGAGTTGCTGACCTGGCTGCCTACGTTGAACACTTTGTCAATAGCGTTGCTAACATCTGCATAAGCCATAACCGTGCTCATCATGGCCGCAGTGCCCATCGCACAGGCAGTACCTACAGCCATCTGGAGGTTCTGCACCGGGATGCGTTTCTGCAAGCTGTTTTTCATATTCATTTCGAACTACCTCCTTCCTTCGATAATCATCGTAGTAGAGCCTTTACAGGTTGATTGCTCAGCCCTTTAACTCTACAATATCTATTATCTGCACCTCGCAAAGACGTGCAACAGTCATACATTCGTTTATTTGAAGCATTATTCACACAAAACAAAAAGCGGGAGCTCCTGTCATGAGGAACTCCCGCTATAACTAATTTTATGTTTTGGCTTTTTTTAGTTTCGTGATGATGCGCGGACCGAGCAAGGATTTTCGGGTCTGTTTACGGAAATTCTGAAGCGCATATTTCAGTGCTTCCTCATCGCCAATCATTACCAATTTCTTTTTGGCTCGCGTAATACCGGTATAGTACAAAGGCTTTGTCAACATCACTCCGTATGTCATACTCACCGGAATAATGCAGCAAGGAAATTCACAGCCCTGAGAACTATGCACGGTAATGGCATACGCAAGCTCAATATCTTTCATATCTTCATTGTTATAAACTAAAGTTTCTCCTTTCGAGTCAAAGTAGATTTCAACGGCGACATCGCTTTCCAGCTGGACAATCGACTGAATCGTTCCCAAGTCACCGTTAATAACCTGTTCTGTGTTCTTTCGTTGAATAATCCGGTCACCAACCATAAACAGCTGCTTACCGATTTCGACACAGAACTTATCATCAGTTTTAGGATTCACGACCGCCTGAATTGCGGTGTTGACACGGTTCTTGCACAGATATCCGCTCGGCGTGCCTTTATCATAATGCGTAGGAGTTAGAACAATCGTACCCTCCATACCGTATTTGGACACGCCATTCAAATACTCCTCAACAATATGATTCATGATTTCATTCGCTTCTTTTTCTTTATCCTTGTTAACAACCGGAATGAAGCGAAATTCATTATCAAACACAAGATTTCGGGTATCCCCGGTATAGGCACGATTCTCACGAATCTTGATGGAAGCATCTGTAATCGTCGAGGTACTTCCCTGCCGATAGTTGACATCAAGGCAAACGGTTTTAATAACGCCGCACTTGATTAAATCACGCAAAACGTCACCACGAGCTACAGGAGCCAACTGGTCCGTATCGCCAAGCAGTACAATCCTGGTGGATGGGCTGCTCAAAACAGCATCGATTGCATAAGCGAACAGGTGTTCCCCCACCATACTCATTTCATCAATACCGATGAAACCGCAAATGGTACAATCTCCTTGTGCCGTGAATCCGCTCGAATTGTTCGCCGGAATCAAGCCACAAGCCTTATGAATCGTGGATGAGTTCATGCCGGTGCTTTCCGCCATACGCTTGGCAGCCAAGCCTGTTGGAGCCATCAATAGAATATGTTCATCCGGCCATACCATATGGTACACATCCATGATAGCCCGCAGACAAGTGGTCTTGCCTGTACCGGGGCCTCCAGTGACAATAGAGATACGGTACTTCAAATTGCGTACAGCCTCGGCCTGTCGCGGAGAAAGAATAATTGAGTTCACTTTCTGCCATTTAATAAAGGCATCCTCGATTTCGCGTTCTTTCACCGGCTTAGCGCTGGCAAGCTCGACGATTTTTGCAGACATTTTGCGCTCTGCCAAAAAATCATCTTTATCGTAATAATATTTTCCCTGCTTGATAACCGAGTATGCCTTGGCAACACTATCAAGTGCTTCTTTCTGCCGTTCTGCACTCACCTGTGGAGTGAACGCAGCCATTCGAGCTAAGATAGCGCTCTCTTCCGCACACATACTTCCCGTCTTTTGACAGGCAACATGTAATGCTTCGATTGTCGCGCAGGTCATGCGGCGCTCTGAATCTACCGGCTCTCCCATTGCAAGAGCAATGTGGTCCATCACCGCAAAGCCCAAAATCGGGACTGGCGTATAAGGATTATTTTCCAGAACGTGAATCGTTTCATTTCCGTACGTCTCAACCAATGTGTTGATAGCGGACGGTGAAATATCCACGCCTTGCAGAAGTTTCAGAACATCTGCACGGACCAAAGCAGACAAACAGGCATCGTTGAGCTTTGCAATGACCTTGTCATCAATTCTTGGAATATCAAACAGCTGTTTGCAATGATGAGCACAAACATCCAATGTGTTCATTCCAAAACGTTCAACGATATGGCTTGCCATCGCCTTTCCTAAACTGCTGCAATTCCGCATCAGGAACTTGCAAACC
>ULVV01054494.1_pt1 | contig 14377 bp, 10 predicted proteins | sample 1959761 | NCBI WGS metagenome assembly ULVV01 (sample SAMEA4835795, study PRJEB28245) | human gut metagenome | biome: gut microbiome; material: fecal sample | place: Denmark | collected 2008
AGGCTGTCGATAAAGTGATAGGATTTGCGATAACAGTAAGGAAAGGAGTGTGAGGGAAAGGCAGGAAGGGTGTCTCTCCCCACTGAAATCCGTAGTTTTTTGAAGCTTTTTCAAGGCTTCAAAAGCTTAGCAGAGGGGCAAAAAAACTATTTCAACACGCTGAAACCACCAGTTAACTGGTGGTTATGATTTTGACTGGGGCTATTTTGCATCAGAGCGCATTGGAAGCCCGGCCCGGCACAAGGCCGGACCGGGATCCGGCGCCGGCAGAAGCCAGCACCCTTTGCTGAGGGATTCAGTGGGGAGTAAACACACAAAACGCAGGAAATATCAGTAAATGGGTTAGGGTTATCACTGTGTCGTGCTGTGTCAGCCATTACTTTGCTGCTTTTTTGGCCTCCTTGGCAGCCCTGTCAGCCAGGTAGTACATACCGGGCGTGTTGTAATACTCCGTCTGCAGGTCCTTCACCTGCTTGCACATGAACACCAGGCCAATCATGTTCAGGATGACGACCACGGCCAGGAAGCCGTCAAGGATCATATACATGGTGGTCACGTTGGAGAACGCGCAGGCGATGCAGATGAACAGGGGATAAATATACACCCACACCTTGGAGAACTTACGGCCGAACAGGATCTCAGCCTGAATCTGGCCGAAGAAGCCAGCGGAGATAATCGTGGAGAACACGGACTGGAAGGCAGCCAGTGCCAGCTGGCCGGAGCTCAGACCCTCCTGGGTCCACACGCCGGAGCACAGAACGGTCAGAGAGGTAATGGTGCAGATGACGATGGTATCCATAAAGACCTCAAAGATACCGAACTGAGCCTGACGGATGGGGTGATCCGTATCGGCGGTGCAGTGACCGGCGATGGTGGAGCCCACGCCCGCCTCATTGGAGTACACACCGCGGGCAGCGCCCCAGCGGATAGCCGCCATGATGGTGGCACCGGCGAAGCCGCCCACAGCAGCGCGGCCGGTGAAGGCATCCTTAAAGATCATGCCAAAGACAGCAGGCAGCTCGCCCACGTTGGTGAAGATGATGACCAGAGCGCCCACCACATACAGGCAGGCCATCACGGGCACCAGGATATCGGTGACGCTGGACACACGCTTGAAACCGCCGGCCAGGATCACGCCCACCAGAACAGTAATGATGATACCGGTGATCGTCTGGTTTGCGCCGAACACGTTAAACTGCTCAGCAGCGGAAACGCCCTGAGAGGCCAGGGAGGGAACCAGCTCGATCATGAAGAAGAAGGCATAGCCGACGCCGAACACAACGCCGATCTTTTTGCCCAGGCCACGCAGATAGTAAGCCGGGCCGCCGACCCACTCGCCCACGTCGTTTTTACGGCGGTACTTGATGCCCAACGCAACCTCGCAATACTTGGTGCACATACCGAGGATGGCCAGAACCCAGATCCAGAACACGGCGCCGGGGCCACCCAGGGCGATGGCCACGGGCACACCAACGATGTTGGAGGCGCCAACGGCGCAGGCCAGTGCCGCAAATGCGGCGGAAATGGGACGGACCTTGCCCTCCTCCTTCTTGGCAAACATCTTACCGAAGGTCTGGCTCATGGCGTAGCCAAAGTGACGGATCTGAGGGAAGCCCAAATAGATGGTCAGGAACAGACCGCCGCCGCCGATGAGGATCAGAATGGGAATGCCCCAAAACCAGTTGCCAAAATCTTGAATAACTTTCAATATAGCCATACTTTTCTCCTTTTCCATACATAATAGGTGACTTTCTCTGCGGTTTTGCTTGTGGTTGTGCGTTTGTGTGCTTTGTGCTTGTGCGCTTGGGGCAGGGGCCTCAGCTCAGCAGACGTTTCACCGTTTCATAGGTGATATTGGGGACGTTCTGAAACGTCTGCCGCATATCCACGCGCTCGGTAAGCATGTGTCCGTCACGACCAAAGGTACCAATATTGACAACGGGGACGTCGATCTGACGGATCTTATCCACCGGGTGCGTGTATTTCACGCCATACTGGGGCATATTCGTCTCCAGCGCCTGGATCGCCAGAGTGTCGTCACACACGGCCATAAAGCTGGAGTCGGAGATGTAGGGGTAGAACATGCGGGTCTTGATCTGGCGCCGGGCCTCGGGCCGCACCACCTCGATGGCGCTCTCCACCGCATCCAGCAGGGCCTTTTCCTTGGCCGTGCGGCCGGTCATCTCGATACGGGCACTGAAGATGGAGCCGAAGAATACCACCACGGCGGGGGACTTGTCCTCAGACCACTTCCAGGCCTCCTGCACCACACGCAGTCCGAACAGGCGCAGGTCCAGCTCGGGTTCATCCTTGTGCAGCTTCACGGTGAACTCGTGGATAGCCTTTTTGAAGGCCTCGCCATGTGCCGCTGCCAGCTCGTTATAAAACTCGCTCCAGGTGTAGACCCGGGTCTTCCAGGGCAGCTGGTGGAATTCCACCTTGCTCAGCTCACAGAAGCGCTTATATTGGGCATTCAGATATTCCACCGTCTCGTCAAAGGCCTCCACGGCCATCTGCTTGCTCTTTTCCAGCACGACGGCAGGGCTCCAGCCGTGGGTGAAGAAGTTGTAGTAGCCGAAGGCCGTCAGCGCCGTCTGCACAGTGTAGGGGCCCTTGGTATCCATCTCCTTCAGGGAGATGGGCGGAATGGCGACCTCACCCTGGGCGATGTCGCACAGGTCAGTGTTCAGGGACATCTTGCGCGTGATATTGGCCAGCACCAGGTTGGGGTCCAACGCGCTGAAGGCCTGGCCCACATGGGCCTCCTTGCCAAACACGGCGAAGCAGGGCAGCAGCTTGCCGATGCTGCCGTAGTAGATGTAGCGGTTCTCATCACCGGGGGCGTAGTTGGTGGAGTAGTCGGCGTTGATGCACGCCACATACTCGAAATGCTCCTTCTCCTTCAGCTCCTCCAGCAGATCCAGGGCCGTGATGATGCCCTTGGAGTTGTCCTCCTCGTCGCACTCACCGATGGCCAGCAGGTTGCCGTCCAGCTCCTCGGGATGCTCGGAGAAATACTGAATCAGATACATGTGGCCGGCTACGCCGGACTTCATATCCAGGGCGCCGCGGCCGAACAGATATTCGCCGGACTCGATATCGTCAATGACCTCCTGAGGCAGCACAAAGGTCTCGCGCAGCTTGGCGGGCAGCTCCTCGCAGCGGAAGGCGTACTCACGGATGGTGCCGAAATCGTCCACCCCAACGGTATCGATGTGGCCGATGAGGATGACCGTGCGGTTAGAATTGCCCTTGGTGCCCTTCACATAGGCCAGCGTACTGTGCCGCACCACAAAGTCGTTCTTGGTCTGGAAGCACTTGACCTGCTCAGGGTGTGCCTGGAAGTAGGGCAGGGACATATAGAACTCCTGCATATAACGAGCCACAGCGCTCTCGCCGCCCGGCTCCTTATTGATGCTGGGGATGGCGACCATGTTTTCCGTCAGCTGCTTGACCGATTCAAAAGAATTTAGTTTCATGACTTAGCTCCTTTGTTTGTTGTGCCCGCGCGTATCAATCGCGGTGATATCTCTCGATGCCGGCCATGTAGGTGTTCAGCACCTGTATATCCTTGATGTCATTTTCGGGGATGTGGAAGATGTCGCGGTCAATGACCACCATGTCGGCGAACTTGCCAGCCTCGATGGTGCCCATCAGATCCTGGTTGCCGTTGGCGTAGGCCACATTTTTGCTGTATATGCACACCGCGTCATACACGGATATCTTCTCGTCGGGATGATAGCCGCCCACGGGATAGCCGTCCATGTCCTGGCGGGTCACGGCGGCGTAGATGCCGAGCCAGGGGTTGAAGCTCTCCACCGGCGCATCGGAGCCTCCGGCCATGACTAAGCCCTCATCCAGATACGTCTTCCAGGGATAGCTCAGTGCGGCACGCTCCTTGCCCACGCGCTCCTCAATCCAGTGCAGGTCGGTCATCAGGAATGTGGGCTGGATGTCCAGCACCAGCGGCAGCTTCTTCATACGCTCGATCAGCTCCGGCGTGGCCATCTGGGCATGGATGAGACGGAAGGGGAGTCGCTTGGCCTGCTCCTCCGGTGTCATGCCATCCCTCAGCCCCTGCTGCAGGCAGTACTCCACCGCATCCAGGGTGACCTCCAGCGCCTCGTCGCCGATGCAGTGGGTGGCAGGCTGCAGGCCGTGGCGGTATGCCTCGTACATTCTCTTGGCCAGGTCCTCAGGGCTGATGACCAGAATACCGGTGTTGCCGGGATCGTCCACATAGTCGGTGTACAGCTTGGCAGACCGGGAGCCCAGGGACCCGTCAGAGAAGCTCTTGAAGCTGCCCATCCGCGCAGCGCGGTAGGGATCGCTCCGCTGCTCGGCCGTCAGGTGCTCCGGGTCGAACATATAGTCCAGACACACGAACATACGCACCGGCAGCTCGCCGCGGCTGCTGCGGGCCACATAGTCCGCAAAGTCCTCGTCATAGTGCCATATCGCCGCGGCATAGGTGTGCATCATGGTCACGCCCAGGCTGGAGGCCAGCGCCAGGCCCTTCTTCATGCACTTTTCACGGGTGGCGGGCACCAGGAACGGATCAGGGATCAGGTTGTCGTAGATCTTGGAGGCCTGCTCACGGAAAATGCCGTTGGGGTTGCCGTCGGCATCCAGCTCCACCATGCCCCCGGGGCCGAATACATAGCCGTTGGTAATGTTGGCCTTTTCCAGCGCCATAGTGTTGGCCACCGCTGTATGCAGGCACACACGCTTGATAACGATGGGATGATCGGTGCTGGCCTCATCCAGGTCCAGACGGGTGGGCAGCTGATCCTCGCAATCCTTCCACTTGGATTGGTCGAAGTTGGAGCCCTTGATCCACTCGCCCTTGGGCGTCTCCGCCGCGCGGTCACGCAGCAGCTGCAGTGCCTCGGCGCGGGAGGTGGCTCCGCCCAGATCCACCGTGGTATAGGCCTGGCAGAAGGCGAAGAAGTGCAGGTGAGAGTCGCCCATGCCGGGCAGCACGGTCTTGCCTTGCAGGTCGATGCACTTCTCACAGTCAAATTGCGCCAGTGCCTCTTCCTTCGTGCCCACGTAGGCAAATTTGCCGTCCTTCAGCACCACCGCTTCCTTACAGACGTCCGGCGCCTCCATCGTGTAAATCTTACCGCCATAAAACAATGCATCAGCGTTTCCCTTCATTTTGTACACCTCTCCAATTTTAAAATGGTATTGTTGTGATTTTGCACAGTTCCAAACACATAAAGGTTACATTAATTGACATTATAACGGAAGGTGGGTCATGTGGCAATTTACCTCTCGTTCCCCACGCGGAACAATTTGTGCACTTTTTGTTTCCTGCCCGGAACATTTATTGACACATTTAGCGTATTTTGATATAATTGGAAAAAAATGGTGAAAAAATAAGCTTGATTTGATTTTGAGGAAATCGCTTATGGACACTGAAAGGACAAATATTACAAGAGAAGTCGGCAGCCGTATCCGCTACGCCCGCAAAAGCCGGGGCATGTCAATGGACGAGCTGGCCCAGGCTATCTACAAAACGCGTTCTGCCATCTCCAAATATGAAAATGGGCAGATATCCGTGGATATTGCCACGCTTTATGACATTGCCAATGCCCTGAAGGTCAGCATCTATGATCTGCTGCACCGCAACACGCCGGACATCGGCCAGGGGTACAACGCAGAGGTGCCCGCCTTTTTCCGGAATGTCTCCCAACTATATATGTACTTCTTCGATGGCCGGATCAACCGCGCCCAATGCACCGTGATCGACATATTCCCTGCGGAAAGAAGCAGCCAGGCTGAGGTACTCATGTACATGAACGTCAAGGATCTGGCCCACTACCAAATCTGCGAGAGTACCTTCCGCGGCACCTTGACCCACTATGAGGCCTTCAGCGCCATGCTTTTCGAGAACAACGATATGCCCATGGATAAATACCAGATCGGCATCCCCCAGCCCTATATGGACGACGATCGGAAGTGGGTGCTGACCTATGGCATCTCCTGCCGTCCGCTGATGCCCTCTGCCGCCAAGCGTCTTCTCAGCAAAACGCCGCTTCCCATCGATAAGGCCCTGGTCCAGGAGCTGATGATATCCAAGGAGGATATCCGCTTGATGAAACACTACAATATGTTTGTCATGGTGTAGCATCCATTGTCTGCTATATATGCATGCAATAGTCTTGGCCGAAAAGGACGCCTCCCGGCGTCCTTTTTCCATAGGCGAATGTTTTTCTTGACAGTTTCACCCGGCTGCCTTTCAGCGGCCGGGTGATTTTTGTCGAAGCAGAGAGGGTGGCAGACCCCCTCGACCCGGCTCCATATATACGCAATGCTTCTCTTGCGCTGCGTCATTTTAATTTGTCAATTTTTTCTCAATTTTATGAATGTTGTCTGTTGCATCTTTTTCTTCTTTGCCGTATACTCTTACTATTATTTTTACAGGATATGCAGGTGGAGCAAATGAAAACCTATCGATTTGCATACGGCAGCGGCACGGTGGAGTTCCCGCTGGAGGAGAAAAATATCATCGGAGAGCTGCACGGCAATGTGGTGGAGCCGATTTCCGACATACGCAGGGAGCTGTGGGCCTCCCTGGATGCGCCCATCGACAGCGCACCCCTGTGCCGGCGGGTCACCCCGGGCAGCACCGTTGCGCTGGTGGTCAGCGATATGTCGCGCTTCTGGATGCGGCAGGATCTGGTGGTGCCGCATCTGGTGGACTATCTCACCCAGCGCTGCGGCGTGCGTGAGGATGACATCACCATCGTCATTGCCAACGGCACGCATACCGGCGGCGATGAGGCAGAGCTGCGCACCCTGGTGACGGACGCCGTTTACGACCGGATCACCGTGGAAAACCATAACTGCGATTCCGATGATCTCGTCTATCTTGGCACAACGCCCCACGGCACGCCGGTCTCCATCAATCGCACTGCGGCCCTGGCGGACATGGTCATCTGCCTCGGCGCGGCAACGCATCACGTGATGGCCGGCTTCGGCGGCGGCCGCAAGAGCATCCTGCCCGGCATCAGCAGCCGGGAGACCATCTTTCACAACCACGCCTTTTCCCTGGATGCCGCAGCCCTGCGCTCCAACCCGGCCGTGGGCAACGGTATTTTACAGGGCAATCCCCTGCACGAGGATATGTGCGAAGCCGCCGGCCTGGTGAAAAACCTGTTTATGGTCAATCTTGTCATGAACACCCAGATGCGCTTGGCCGCCATTTTTTCCGGCCATTATCTCACCTCCTGGGAGCAGGCCTGCCGGACGGTTAACCGCATTTACCAGGTAGATGTGCCCCGGAAGGCGGATGTTGTCATTACAAGCTGCGGCGGCTTTCCCAAGGACATTTCTCTCTACCAGGGCACCAAGGCCATTGATAACGTAGAATCGGCTCTAAAGCCGGGAGGCACGCTGATCCTTGTGATCGAGGCCCGGGAGGGCGGCGGGCCTGCCGAATACTTCGGCTGGTCGAAGGACCTCCTTGCCGGCACCATTGAGCAGCGCCTGCGTGAGCATTTCACGGTGGCCGGCTATGTTTTCTTCCTCAACTGTGAGCAGGCACAGCGCTATAATATCCTGCTCTATTCCAGCATTGATCCCAAGGCGGTGGAGCCCATGGGGATCCGGGCCTTCTCCGATGTGGAGGCGCTGCTTGAAGCAGCCCGGCTTCCGGGAAAAACCGTCTATGTGATCCCCAATGGGGCCACCGTGATCCCACACATCGTTAAGGAGGCATCTGCCAATGAAGCGTAACTACATTGCCCGGCGTTTTCAGCTGGGCGGCACGGGCTTATCCCTTGATACCGAGGCCCTGTCCAAGTACAAGGATATTATTGACCTGAGCATCGGCGACACCGACTTCACCACCGATGAGGCCATTATCTCCGCTGCATTCCGCGATGCCGGACTGGGCCACACACACTATGGCGATCCCAAGGGCGATCCGGAGCTTATCTCCGCGGTTTGCCGGGCCTGGGAGGAGGATTTCGGCCAGCCCCTCTCCGGCGACCATGTGCTTGTGAGTACATCCAGCTGCCTGGGTATGGCGCTCACCATGCTTGCCATTCTTGACCCCGGCGACGAGGTGATCGTCTTTTCCCCCTATTTCGCTGTATACCGCTCCCAGATCGAGCTGGCCGGCGGCGTGTGCGTGGATGTGCCCACCTATGCCGAGGAAAATTACGCCATCGATGAAGCCCGGCTGCGCGCCGCCATCACGCCGCGCACCAAGGCCATTATCTTCAATAACCCCACCAATCCCACCGGCATGAGCTATGACAGGGATACCCTATCCATGCTGGCCCGCATTGCGCAGGAGTATGACCTGCTGGTTGCCGCCGATGAGATCTATACCACCTACCTGTATGAGGGGGACTTCTGCCCTATCCGCACCCTGCCCGGTATGGCCCAGCGCACCATTACCCTTAACAGCTTTTCCAAAAACTACCTCATGACAGGCTGGCGTGTCGGCGTCATTATCGCCGAGCCGGAGCTGCTTACGGTGATGAATCGCATCAACGGCTCGCTGGTTTACACCGCACCCTCTGTTTCTCAGCGTGCGGCCATCCAGGCGCTTTCCATGCGCAGGTCGATCCGGGAAAAGTATATTTCCGAATACCGCGACCGGATCTTTTACGCCGCTGACCGGATTGAAAAAATCCCCTACCTCAGCCTCGTCCGCCCTAAGGGTACCTTCTATCTCTTCCCCGGCATCGAGAAAACAGGATTGGATGAAAAGCAGTTCTGCAAGGCCCTGTTAGAGAGGGCGCATATCCTGGTCAGTCCCGGCACGCCCTTCGGCGTAAGCGGCGCAGGACACTTCCGTATCGCCTGCACCGTCGGCATTGAACACCTTAAAACTGCATTTGACCGCATGGAGAAGCTGTCGTTTTGACAGCTTCTCCCCTTTTTGCATTTTTGCACAATTTGGGTGCTTATTTTTTTTGCAATATTGTGATAGACGGCTATTTACAAATCAATCTGCGCGTGTATAATTATGCACATAAAACATATGAATATGCATTTAAATGCACGAAACGGAGGAAAGTATGAAAAATTTTAACTTGGCAAAGAAGATGCTTGCATTGGCACTTGGCGTGCTGATGCTGCTGTCGGTTATGACCGGCTGCAGCAAGACCAACGATCAGGCCGGCGGCGGAAGCGGCGACGCCCAGCAGGAGCAGACCGGAGCCCTGCTCAAAAAGATCAAGGACAGCGGCAAGCTGGTTGTGGGCACCGAGGCCCAGTATGCCCCCTATGAGTTCAAGGACCTGGACGCTAACTTCGTTGGCTGCGATATGTGGCTGGCACAGCAGATTGCCGACAGCCTGGGCGTTCAGCTGGAGGTAGTGGACATGTCCTTCGACGGCATCATCCCCGCTGTTCAATCCGGACAGGTTGACCTGGGCATCGCAGCCTTCACCAACACCCCTGAGCGTGCAAAGGAGATCGACTTCAGCAACCTCTATGAGACCAGCGCACAGCTGCTGATCGTCAAGACCGGCAACGCAGACGTCTACTCCACCAAGGAATCCCTTGCCGGGCAGAAGGTCGGCGCACAGAAGGGCACCATTCAGTCTCAGCTGATCCAGTCCGCCCTCCCCGACAGCGAGCTCTTTGAGCTGGAAAAGTACCCCGCCCTTGCCCTGGAGGTTCAGAATGGCAACATTGCCGGCCTGGTGGTGGATCAGGCTGTGGGTGAGTCTCTGGTGGCCACCAGCAACGGTGGTCTGGAGGTTTCCAACTTTGCCTTCACCGCAGAGGAGGCCTCCTTCGGTAAGTCCGTCGTGATCGCCAAGGGCAACGAGGATCTGGTGGCCGCTGTGAACCAGGTCATCGACAAGGTCACCTCCGACGGCAGCTATCAGAAGGCTTACGACGAGGCTGTTAAGCTGGCCGCAAGCCTCGGCCTGTAAAACACAGGCGAGAGAACAGCATAAGTACGCAAACCACGGGCTTCGCCGTTTCGGCGGCGAAGCCCGGCAGCGTGGCAAAAAAGCCTCGCAGAGTTTGCCGCCCGCAGGCGGCAAAGAGATAAAATCATTTTCTCTCGCGACATGTGCGTGAGAGAAAATACAGCTCGGGCTGCCAGTGTGGAATTTGTCCGTCACAGACGGACAAATTATGCGCGCAGCAGACCGCAAACCTTTTGTCGGAAAAACCCAAAGGGTTTTTCGACAGTCTCACGGGCTTCGCCGTTTCGGCGGCGAAGCCCGGCTATGCATTGAGGAGGGTTCCCCATGAAATTCATCGAGTTTATCGAGACCATCGGACAGCTCATCGCCCGGTACCACAGCTTCTTTGAGGAGGGCATCGTCAACACCCTGATCATCGCAGCCTTTACCGTGTTATTCGGTACGATTTTCGGCACGCTCATGTCCTGTATGCGCATGAGTAAAATTCCGCCCCTTCGCTGGTTCGCAGTGGCCTACATTGAGTTTATCCGCGGAACACCGCTGATGGTGCAGCTCATGTTCATTTTTTACGGTCTGCCCATGATCGGCTTTGCGCTTCCCGATATTGCCTGGATCCCGAATTTTTCGCGTTTTTCCGCCGGGATTATCGCCATGAGCATCAACAGCTGTGCCTATGTGGCTGAGATCATCCGCTCCGGCGTGCAGGCTGTGGACTACGGCCAGATGGAGGCTGCACGCAGCATCGGCTTCAGCCACGGTCAGGCTATGCGGCTGGTTGTTTTGCCCCAGGCTATCCGCAATATCCTCCCGGCCCTGGGCAATGAGTTTGTCACCGTTATCAAGGAATCCTCCATCGTCTCCGTTATCGGCCTTGCCGACCTGATGTTCCGCACCAATGATGTCATCGCCGTCACCTACAAGAGCCTGGCCTGCCTTGCTATCGCGGCGCTGTGCTATTTTGCGATGACCTTTACGGGCGGCCGCCTGATCTCACTGGCAGAAAGGAAGATGAATCATGGCAAGTGAAAATATCCTGCAGGTCATAGACCTGTGTAAAAGCTTTCATAAGCTTGAGGTTCTCAAGAACATCAGCGTTTCCTTTAATAAAAACGAGGTGGTATCCATTATCGGTCCCTCCGGCGGCGGCAAAAGCACCTTTCTGCGCTGCCTGAATCTGCTGGAAAAGCCGACCTCCGGGCAGATCCTGATTGACGGCGTGGACATCTGCGCCAAGGGACAAAGCAAGCATATCGACCAGCACCGGCAGAAAATGGGCATGGTGTTCCAGCAGTTCAACCTGTTCAACAATATGAATGTGATGAAAAACCTGACCGCCGGCCCCGTCCGCATTAAGGGCATGGATCGGGCGGAGGCAGAGGCCAAGGCTTTGGAGCTGCTTGGCCGCGTGGGGCTGGCCGACCGCGCCGACGCATACCCCAGTCAGCTCTCCGGCGGGCAGAAGCAGCGCATAGCCATTGTGCGTTCGCTGATGATGGATCCCGAGGTGATGCTCTTTGACGAGCCGACCAGCGCCCTTGACCCGGAAATGATCGGGGAGGTGCTGGATGTTATGAAAAATCTTGCGGAAAGCGGCATGACCATGATCGTCGTCACCCATGAGATGCGCTTTGCCCGTGAGGTCAGCAGCCGCACCATCTTCCTGGACGGTGGGCACATAGAGGAGGACAAGCCCTCTCACGAGCTCTTTGCGCACCCCGAAAGTCCGCGCCTGATCAGCTTTCTCAACAAGGTGCTGTAAAAAAAACGCCTCTGACCCATCGACCTTGTCCTTTACGCCAAGGCCGGATATACACCGGCTGCAGAGAAAACGGCAGGCTCATTTGGCCGGGCCCCGCCTCTTTTTAATCTGTCAAAAAGCTTCAAAAATACCCCTGTTTCGGCAAAACGAAACAGGGGTATTTTCTTGCAATAATGAGGAAAGGCACCCGGCAGGAGCCGATTGGAGTATATCTCACCAATCAAGGCACACAGAGCGCAGCTATCACTTGATATCTCACGCCGGTGGACAATCATCGCAGAAGATCGTGTCCAGCACCTGCTCCTCTGTGATGGCGCCGAGCAGCTTTGATATCGGCAGGCTGTTCAGCACCCGGCAGACATCTTCCCGGCGGAAGGGGACGCCTCGCAGGGCCTCCACCAGCGGCTCTATGCTGCAAACCGCCAGGAAATCGCCATTGAAGCGGATATCTGTTATACAGCCGTGGGACACAGAGACGCCCACTTCCAGGCAGCCGCCGTCCCAGTAGCGCTTACCGGTCATATCGAACTTAGGCGAGCGGCCAAAGTTCCACTCCCAGGTGTCGTATTTCTCCGTCTTCAGCTTGTCCACCTGCGCCAGCTCATCGGCTGTCAGGGTGTCAAACACCATGCCGCTGCCGGCCAGGGCCTCTTTCAGATACGCCCAAAAGGCGGGCATATCCATATCCTGCTTCAAAAAGCTGCGGATATTGCCGATGCGGCTGCGGACGGACTTGGTGCTCTTGGAGCGGAACTTCTCCGGGTCCACCTGCAGGGCCCCGGCCACCATATCGGGGTCAGCATCAAAAAGCAGGGTCCCGTGGTGCAGGATACGGTTTCCGTACAGCCGCTGGGCCGTGCCGGATACCTTCCGTCCCTCCACCAAAATATCGTTGCGGCCGGAGGCCTCCGCCTGCAGTCCCAGGCCCTTCAGCGCCTCTACCACAGGGCTCGTGAAGCGGTCCATGCTGATGTTGGCCTTGTCTCCGGCGTCGGTGATAAAGGAATAGTTCAAATTCCCCAGGTCGTGATAGACTGCGCCGCCACCGGTGCTGCGGCGCACCACATGGATGTGATGCGCCTCCACAAAGGGGCGGTTGATCTCGGCCTCGGTATTCTGATTCTGCCCCACCACGATGGTGTTTTCATTCTGCCACAGCAGAAGATAGTCACCCTGAGTGCGGTGGGTCAGCACATACTCCTCAAAGGCAAGATTGTAATATGGACTTTGGGAGCCCGTTTCTAAATAGTGTACAGCACGCTGCATACATTATCCTCCTGTTTGTGAGAAAAAATCCCTCCGAGAGTGAGAGAGGGGAAGCTCTCGGAGGGAAAGGGATAAGGCTAACTCAGTTTTTGGTATGAATGGCACGCTTTTCGGCGTTCAGCGCCGCCTCGCGCATGGTCTCCGTGACAGTGGGGTGAGAGTGGATGGTGTCGATGATCTCATCCAGGGTCATCTCGCCCTCGATGGCCAAGGCGCCCTCAGCGATAAGGTCGGTAGCCCGGGGCCCGATGATGTGCATACCCAAAATCTCACCGTACTCGGCCCCGGCGATGATCTTCACCAGGCCCTCGCCGCCGTTGAGGATCAGGGCCTTGCCGTTGGCGCTCATGGGGAACTTGCCCACCTTGTAGGCAATGCCCTGGGCCTTACACTGCTCCTCGGTCAGACCCACGGAGGCCGCCTCCGGCTCCATGTACACGCAGGTGGGATTGGTCTTTTCGCAGTAGTGAGCCTCCAGGCCGCAGATGTTCTCCGAGGCTACCTCGCCCATGGCGGAGGCGGTGTGGGCCAGCTGTGCATGGCCGAACACGCAGTCGCCGATGGCGTACACGCCGGGCACATTGGTCTCCATCTTGTCATTTACCAGGATGCGGCCCTTGTCGTTGTCGATTTTTCCGGCGGCCAGGTCCAGCCCGGCGGTATTGGCCTTGCGGCCGATGGCCACCAGCACCTTCTCCGCCTCAAAGGTGACGGTCTTGCCGCTCTTATCCTTGCAGACCACCTTGGCGCCCACGGGGCTGCTCTCCACAGACTGCACAGGGCACTCCAGATGGAAGTCCATGCCCATCTTCTTCATGTGGGCCACGCCGATCTTGGTCAGATCGCCATCCAGCATGGGCAGCATATGGTCCATAGCCTCCACCACGGTGATCTTGGTGCCGAAGGCTGCGTAAGCGCAGGCCAGCTCCAATCCGATGACGCCGCCGCCGATGACCACCATGGTCTGGGGCAGCTTCTCCAGGGACAGAGCGCCGGTGGAGTCGATGCAGTTGGGGTTTTCCTTCAGGCCGGGAATGGGGGGCTGGGCATTGACGGAGCCGGTGGCCACGATAATGGCGTCGGCGGTCATGGTCTCCTTGCTGCCGTCGGCCTTGGTGACCTCCAGCTGCTTCTCGCCGATGAACTTGGCGGTGCCGTCCACCTTCTTGACCTTGTTCAGCTTCAGCAGGCCGGCCACACCGCTGGTGAGCTGCTTGCTGATGGCGTTCTTATGGGCGATGACCTGGGGGAAGTTGACCTTGACGCCCTCTACCTCCACGCCGATTTCCTTACCCTGGGTCTTGATCTGCTCCACCAGCTCGGCGGAATGCAGCAGGCACTTAGTGGGAATGCAGCCCACATTCAGGCAGGTGCCGCCCAGGTACTGCTTCTCCACAACGGTGACCTCCGCACCCAGCTGTGCGGCGCGGATGGCAGCCACATAGCC
>ULVV01030731.1_pt1 | contig 14048 bp, 13 predicted proteins | sample 1959761 | NCBI WGS metagenome assembly ULVV01 (sample SAMEA4835795, study PRJEB28245) | human gut metagenome | biome: gut microbiome; material: fecal sample | place: Denmark | collected 2008
GAGGATAGAAAGGAAAAGCAATTCATGTTTGAGAATCACTATGGCCATACTATACCCCGGCGGGAATCAATTGTAAAGCGACAAGTATGCATTTTTATATTATATTATGTCATGATTAAATGGAAAATGTTGCAAAAGTCATTGCGAATTCTGTAAAAATGCGGTATAACATAGACTATGACATAGTTTCATGATTAGGAGGGCGGCGTATGGACACCAAAAAGCTGGAGGCATTGGCCACGGCGGTGCAGACCGGCAGCTTTACCCGGGCGGCGGAGGTGCTGGGCTACACGCAATCGGGCCTGACACACATGATGAACAGCCTGGAAAAGGATATTGGCTTTCCTCTGCTGGTGCGCAGCCGCACGGGGATTCGGCTCAGTGCCGCCGGACAGCGAGTTTTTCCCATGATACAGGATCTGCTCCGGGCGGACGAAACCTTGGAGCGGGAGATCCGCCTCATCAATACCCGCCGGGAGGAGACCATTCGGGTGGCCTCCTATGCCAGCATCGCCATGCACTGGCTGCCGGAGATCATTCAGCGCTTCCGGGATAACCACCCGGATGTGGCGGTGGATGTGCAGATGGGCAGCGTGGAGGAGGTGTATCACTGGGTGCAGGAGGATAAGGCGGATATGTGCTTTGCCTCCTGGCAGGAGTGGTTTACCCTGGATTGGACCCATCTGCGCAATGACCCGCTGCTGGTAATCCTGCCGCCGGATTACGATATGCAGGGCCGGGAGAGTCTGAAGGTACAATCCCTGCAGGGGATGGATTTTCTCATGCCGTCCCCGGGCTTTTATCTGGACATCATGCACGCCCTGGGGGATGTAAAGCCCAATATCCGCGAGACCCATGTCAGCGACAGCGTCATCATTTCTATGGTGGAGCATGGCCTGGGCGCCAGCATCCTGTCCGAGCTGGTGCTCAAGGGCCGCCGGGACAACGTGGTGGCGGTGCCGATGGATCCGCCGGCAGCGCGGGAGCTGGGCATCGCGGTGCGGTCCAAGAAGGAGCTGCGGCCCATGGCCCGGCGGTTTATATCGGAGACAAAAGAAATTCTGGAGAGCATTTGATATGATTTTTGAACCTGTTACGCCGCAGAACGCGGAAAAACTGAGACCCTATTATATAAATTGTAACTATCGCCTGTGCGAGTACTCTGTGGGTGTGAAGCTCATGTGGGGGAGTGTGCTGCACCCGGCCTTCTGTGAGGCGGCAAATTGCCTCATCGTACGCAATCAGATTGACGGCCGCTATCAGTTTGATTTCCCTGTGCCCGGGCCGGAGGGGGATGTGGACGCGGCTCTGACCCTCATCGAGAAATACTGCACGGAGCAGGGGGTACGCCCGGTGGTCTCCGTGGTGCCGGAGGGGGAGGCCGGACGGCTGTTTCTGCGCTACCCGGTAGTGCGGCTCATTAATGAGCGGCCCTGGAAGGACTATATCTACCGCCGGGAGGATCTGGCGGAGTTTGCCGGAAGGCATTACAGCGGCCAGCGCAACCACATCCATAAGTTCCGCAAGCTCTATCCCGATGCGGAATATGTGCCCCTGACGGCGGCAGATGAGCCCCTGCTGGAGCGGTTTTGGCAGGACTATGGGGCGGAGTTTTCCAAGGAGAGTGCCATTGCCAAAAATGAGCTGCGCCTGGCCAAGGAGATGCTGCGGCACCTGGCGGGAGATTGGTTTATGGCAGGGGGCCTGCTCCATGAGGGGCGGCTGGTGGCCATCAGCATGGGTGAGCAGTGCGGCAGTACCATGCAGGTGCATATTGAAAAGGCACTGTACTCTTACCCCGGGGCGTATCCCACCATGGTGCAGGAATTTGCCCGGCACTGTGATGATTCCGTCCGGTGGATGAACCGGGAGGATGACGCCCGGGATAAGGGGCTGCGTATGTCCAAGATGCAGTACCTCCCGGCGGCCCTGGGGGGCAAGCTATGCTTTGAGGTGGGCAGCGAGCTGGACCGCCTTCATGAAATACCTACCCTGCACTCCGATCGCCTGACCCTGGATGCCCTGACGGAAAAGGACAAGCTGCCCTATAATGCCCTGTGCCTGGACGAGGAGCGTAACCGCCTGTGGGGCTATGATTGGCACAAGGACTACGATGGCAGCCCCATGGAGGAATATTTCCTCTCGGTGGCCCGGGAAGATTTCCGTCTGCGACGCTGTGTGAATTTTGCCGTGCGCCTGGGGGAGGACTTCATCGGCGAGGCGGTGCTGTACAACCCCGATTGGCAGGGCGGCATGGAGCTGGGCTGCCGCATTGCCCCGGCCTATGCCGGCCGCGGCTACGGCACCGAGGCCTTTGCCGCAGCGGCAGATTGGGCCCTGTACGGCCTGGGTCTCGCCCGGGTGGTTGCCAAGTGCTTCAAGGAAAATGGGCCCTCCTATAAAATGCTCTCCTCCTGTATGCGGGAGACCGGCCAGGATGAGACCTATTTCTATTTTGAAAAAACCATTTGAGGAGATTTTTTAAAAGCCGGGCGGGGAAAACCCCGCCCGCTGCGTATTTTCTTGCGCCGGGCGTATGCCCGGTTCTTTTTTTACACATACTTCCGTTAAAGTATGAATAAGCGGAGGGGCAATATGAACCAACCCTTTGACACAAAATGCGCCCAGCTGGATGATCTTTTGGGTGTGGGCCGCAGCTTCGACATGGTGAGCCGGGAGCTGTATGTGGGTGGCCGCCGGGCCAAAATGTGGGTGGTGAACGGCTACGCCAAGGATATGCTCCTGGAGCGGGCCGTGGAAAAGCTGCAGGAGGTAGAGACACTGGATGGTATCTCCGGCGTAGATGAGCTGCTGCGCCGGTATATCACCGTGTGCGACGCTGGGACCAGCCGGGATCGGATGCAGGCGGTGACGGACGTATTTGCGGGCAAGACTCTGCTGATAATAGACGGCTTTTCCGGCGGTATTCTCCTGGACGCCAAGACCTTTCCCACCCGGTCGGTGCAGGAGCCGGATGCAGGCAAGGTCCTCCGGGGCAGCCACGACGGCTTTGTGGAGAGCATTATGGAAAACGCCGCCCTTCTGCGCCGGCGCATCCGGGATCCGGCCCTGACATTGGAGCGGATCCGCCTGGGCGGCCGCTCCCAATGCGACGTGGCTCTATGCTATATGGAGGGGCGGGCGGATGCAAAGACCCTCTCCCAGCTCCGGGAAAAGCTGCGCCGGATCGATCTCCGGTCGGTGTCCATGAGCCAGGAGACCATTGCCGAGGCCATTGCGCCTAAGCAGTGGTACAATCCCTTTCCCAAGGTCCGCTATACCGAGCGGCCGGATGTGGCCACCGCCTCCGTCATGGAGGGGGACATCCTGGTGCTCATCGACAACACCCCCGTGGTGATGCTGCTGCCGGTGTCACTGCTGCGGTTTAATGAGGAGATTAACGACTACTACTTCCCGCCTCTGGTGGGCACCTATCTGCGCATCATCCGCTTTTTCGTCATGCTGCTGAACGTGGTCATTACGCCCCTGTGGTATCTGCTGGCCACGGAGCCCGGCGGCCTGCGGGAGCCCTGGGACTTCCTGCTGGTGGAGGGGGAGTACGCCGTGCCGCTGGTTTTACAGCTGCTGCTGGTGGAGCTGATTATCGACGTGCTGAAGCTGGCGTCCCTGAATACGCCCGATGTGCTGGGCAACTCCTTCAGCATGCTGGGCGCGCTGATCCTGGGCGATTTCGCGGTGCAGTCCCGATGGCTGGTGCCGGAGGTGCTGGTATATATGGCCTTTGTGGCGGTGAGCAACTTTGCCCAGCACAGCTTTGAGATGGGCTACGCCTGCAAGCTCTGCCGTATGGCACTGGTGCTGCTTGCCTTTGCCCTGCGCTGGTGGGGCTTTGGCATGGGCCTTCTGGGTGTTCTGGCGCTTATGGCCACCACCAAGCCCATTGCAGGCCGGGGCTACCTCTATCCTCTTATCCCCTGGAACGGAAAGGCCCTGCGCTCCCTGCTTCTGCGCCGCCCGGCCCATAAGGACAACACATAAGACAACCTGCCCCACCAACCGCACCAGCTCCCGTCAACCCCGTCCGTAGGGGACGATGCCCCCATCGTCCCGCCCCATCTTTTCACTTTCCTCTTTCCTCTCCTCTCTGCCTCCCCACAATTTTTCTCTCCCCAAAGCCGTTTTGCTTGCCTGCAGGACGGCTTTGTGCTATGATACCATTGAATTTGTGTGGGAAGGGGAGACGCTATGGCTGCTCTGCGGGAAAAACGCCTGTTTCTGCTGGATATGGACGGCACCATTTATCTGGATGACCGGCTCTTTGACGGGGTGATCCCCTTTTTGCAGTATATCCGCCGGGTGGGTGGCCGCTACCTGTTCCTCACCAACAACTCCTCCCGGGGCGTGGAGGGATACATCGAAAAAATGCGACGCCTGGGCATCGAGACGGAAAGAAGCGATTACCTCACCTCCGTGGATGTCACCATCGCCGCCCTGCAGAGGGAACGCCCTGAGAAAAAGTGCTATGTTTTCGGCACTCGCTCCTTTTATTCCCAGCTCCGGGACGCGGGCATCCCCGTCACAGCTCGGCCCGACCCGGATGTAGACATTCTCCTGTGCGGCTTTGACCGGGAGCTGACGTTTCAAAAGCTGGAGGATGCCTGCATCCTCCTAAATCGCGGGGCGGAGTTTTGGGCCACCAACCCGGATTGGGTCTGTCCCACCTGGTACGGCTCTGTGCCTGATTGCGGCAGCGTCTGCCGGATGCTCACCACCGCCACGGGCCGCACCCCCCGCTTTTTGGGAAAGCCCCAGCCGGATATGGCGGTTCTCGCCATGGCCCGCACGGGCTTTGCACCGGAGCAGACGGTGCTTTTGGGGGACCGGCTCTACACGGACATAGCCTGCGGCGCAGCCGCCGGCATCGACACGGTGTTCGTCCTTTCCGGAGAGGGGACGGAGGCGGATATAGAAAAATTCGGCGTACAGCCCACCTGGGTGCGCCGGGATATTGCGGCTTTGCTGCAGGAATTGGAGGATAATTGAAAAAACTCAATTATCATTTGATTTGAGCTGTTTTTCTCGCCGCTTTCGCGGCAACCGAAATACATGGCGCTTTTTGACCATTCCTTCTGTTGGTCATTTGTGCCTTGCAACATAGCGGAAAGGAATGGTCATAAAATATGAAACTAAACTATAAGCGGACGATTCTGGTGGGCTTTGCCTTTTTCCTGATCTGCGCCTTTTGGCAGGCCTATGACAACACCATCCCCTTGATCCTGACCAATAAGTTCGGCATGTCCCAGACCTGGTCGGGGGTTATCATGGCGCTGGATAATATCTTAGCTCTGTTTCTGCTGCCTCTGTTTGGCGCCATTTCCGACCGCAGCCACAGCAAAAAAGGGCGCCGCACTCCCTTCATTGTGGTGGGCACCCTCATTGCCGCCGTGGCCCTGGTGGCATTGAGCTTTGTGGATATGGCCCAGCTCAATAATATTAAAGATGTATCTGCCATCGACGACCCCGCTGCCCTGGTGACCATCTATGAAAAGGAGAAGGACGAGACTCTCCTGACCCCCGACGGCGTGAGGTTTACCCTGGCGGATAAGTTCTCTCAGGAGGAGTTCGCCGCCATCCGCAGCCAGATCCAGGACGGCGACAAGACCCACACCAGCCCCGACTATACCGATTATGTTGTTCCCGCCCGGCAGGCCTACGCCTGGCAGGTAACGGCGGAGAGCCCTGCCACGCTGGTGTTCTTCATCGTTCTGCTGCTGGTGGTTCTGGTGAGTATGGCCACCTTCCGCTCCCCGGCGGTGGCGCTGATGCCGGATGTCACCGTAAAGCCCCTGCGAAGTAAAGCCAACGCCATCATCAACCTTATGGGCTCTGCCGGCGGCATATTGGTCCTGGTGCTGGGCATGGTGTTCGCCACGGCCTCCGTGCGCAACGCCCTTATGAGCTACACCGCCTATTTTGCCGTTATCGCCGCCATTATGCTCACGGCTCTGGTGATCTTCCTGCTCACCGTTCGGGAGCCGGAGTGGGCCGCCCAGATGGTGGAGGATTCCGTTCTCTATGGCCTGGAGGACAAGCCCGCCGAAGCGGAGCAGCTGGCGGAGAACGCGGACGTTGCAGAGCCTGCCGCAGCGGCAGAGCCTGCACGGCCGCAGAAGCAGGGCCTGTCTCCGGAGGAGAAGAAGTCTATGATCTTCATCCTTCTGTCCATCGTTCTGTGGTTTTTCGGCTATAACGCCGTCACCAGTAAATACTCTGTTTATGCCAGCAATATTCTCCATAAGGACTATAATCTCACCCTGATCATCGCCCAGGCGGCGGCCATTATCTCCTACCTGCCCGTGGGAATGATCGCCTCTAAGGTGGGTCGGAAAAAGACCATCCGTGCCGGCGTCATCATGCTGGCCGCGGCCTTTGGCGTGGCGGCCTTCCTGCGGGATAACAGCCCCTCCATGCTTATGAACGCTATGTTTGCCCTGGCGGGCATCGCCTGGGCCACCATCAACGTCAACTCCTTCCCCATGGTGGTGGAGATGTGCTCGGAGCAGGATGTGGGCCGTTACACGGGGCTTTACTACACTGCCTCCATGGCAGCCCAGGTGGCAACGCCCATGCTCTCGGGCCTGCTGATGGATAAGCTGGGCATGACGGTGCTGTTCCCCTATGCGGCGGTGTTCTCCGCGCTGGCCTTGGTGTCCCTGCACTTTGTCCACCACGGCGACAGCCGCCCCGAGGCTAAGAAGGGCCTGGATGCACTGGAGGATATGGATAACTGATATGTGGATCGCTATTTTAATTGTTATTATTCTGCTGCTCTTGGCAGAGATATTCGCCCTGCTGACTATGTGCCGCCGGGGCCATTCCTACTGGAAGCTGCTGCGGAAGTATCGCTATGCCCACCGGGGCTACCACGGAAAGGATCTGGCCCCGGAAAACTCGATCCTTGCCTATAAGGAGGCCATCCGCCGGGGCTTCGGCGTGGAGCTGGATGTGCATCTGATGCAGGACGGAAATCTGGCCGTTATCCACGATGCAAGCCTTTTGCGTACCGCCGGGGCCGATGTGCTGGTGGAGGACCTGACGGCCCGGGAGCTGAAAGCCTACCGCCTGGAGGGCACCGACGAGGAAATTCCCCTTTTGGAGGAGGTGCTGCCCCTGTTTGAGCAGAGCGGCCTGCCCCTGGTGGTGGAGCTGAAGGCGGAGCGGGGGAACCACGATGCCCTGGCCGCCGCCACCTGCGCCATGCTGGATAAGTATAAGGTGCTGTACTGCATCGAGTCCTTCGACCCCCGGTGCATCCGGTGGCTGAAAAAGAATCGCCCGGAGATCGTCCGGGGCCAGCTCAGCGAAAACTTTCTCCGCCACGGCGACGGCGGCAATATGCCCAAGGCGCTGCTGTGGGCCCTGGGAAACCTGCTGACCAATTGCCTGGCCAAGCCTGACTTCATCGCCTATCGGTTTTCTGATCGGGATAATTTCTGCCTGCGCTGGTGCCGGTGGTTCTATCATGTCCAGGAGATCAACTGGACCATTATCACAAAAGAGGAGATGCGCGCGGCGGAGTCTGCCGGAAATCTGGTGATTTTCCAGGACTTCGATCCTCGCCTGTAAAGCTATGAGAGTTATCACAGGATCTGCCCGGGGCAGACGGCTAAGGGAGCTGGAGGGCCTGGAGACCCGCCCTACCACGGGGAAGGTCAAGGAGGCCCTGTTTTCCGTTATTCAGTTCGATATTGAGGGCCGCCGGGTGCTGGATCTATTTGCAGGTACCGGTCAGCTGGGCATCGAGGCCCTGAGCCGGGGCGCTGAAAGCGCCGTGTTTGTGGAGCGGCGCAAGGACGCCCTCCAGGCTGTCCGGGAAAACCTGGAGGCCTGCGGCTTTTCGGACCGGGCCCGGGTGGTAAACGGCGATGCCATGAGCTACCTGAAGTCCGGCGAGAAGTTCGACCTGATTTTCCTGGATCCCCCCTATGCCTCCGGCCTCTTAGAGCAGGCGCTGGAGGATATCGCAAGGTTTGACATTTGCCGCAGACATGGTATAATTGTGGCGGAAAGCGCGGCGGATAAGACCCTGCCTCCGCTCAGCAGCCCCTATTCGATATACAGAGAGTATCGCTACGGCAAAATAAAACTCACTGTATACCATAGAAACGAGGATTGACCCCATGAAAATAGCCATCTATCCCGGCAGCTTTGACCCCATTACGCTGGGACATCTGGACATCATTCGCCGCGCTGCCCTGTGCTTTGACAAGGTGTTTGTGTGCGTGATGGATAACTGCGACAAGAAATCCCACATGTTTCCGGCGGAAAAGCGGCTGGAAATGCTGCGCCGATCCGTGGAGGAGCTCCCCAATGTGGAGGCGGAGCTGTACCGTGGACTATTGGCGGACTATGCCCGGGAGAAAGGGGGACACGTCATTGTCAAGGGCCTGCGCAATGCCACGGATTTCGATCTGGAGTATCAGATGGCCGCCATCAACCGGGGCATTTGGGCAGAGCTGGAGACGGTGTTCCTGCCGGCCAGCGTTGAATATCAGCACTTCAGCTCCACCATGGTGCGGGAGATGATTCGCTACAGACAGCCATTGGAGAAATATGTTCCCCGGGCAGTAGCCGAGGAACTCAAACAGAAAACGGAGTAATTGAAACGGGGAGGATATACCATGGAAGAAAAAGATCTGCAGCGCCTGCTGGATATGCTCTACGGCATGATCGACGAAGCTAAGAGCGCCCCCTTCAGCGCCGAAAAATGCACCATCAACCGTGACGAGGCCCTGGACATTCTAACGGAGATCCGCAGCCGCATGCCCTTGGAGATTAAGAAGGCTCAGGAGTTGATCCGCGCCCGGGAGGAGTATATCGCCTCCGCCAAAAAGGAGGTGGAGAAGATGCTCCGTCAGGCCGAGCTGGACGCGAAAACCATCGTCTCCGAGAGCGAGACGCTGCAGCGGGCCCGGATGAAATCCGCTGAGATCATCCACCGAGCCGAGGAGCGCACCAATGAGCTGTATCGGGTGGCCAACTCCTATACCGAGGATGCCCTGCGCCGCACGGAGGAGGCTATTCAAATGGCCCTGGACGAGGTGCGCCAATCCCGCACCCGCTTCCGCGCTGCCTCCAATGAGCAGATGCAGCAGATCCGCAGCGGAAATGCCCCCTCCAGCGAAGAAAAGCCGGAGGAAAATGAGGAAAACTGACAAATTTCGACTTTAAAATTCGTTAAATCTCACAAAACAACCTTGAGCTTTTCAGAGAGACTTTTCGGTAGTCCCATATATCGTATTTGAAAAAAGCATCCGCTACTATATATAGTAGCGGATGCTTTTTTGTATTCCACAAAACAAAAACAAGTGTTCTATTTTGAGGGGAAAACTAAAAAAATCAGCCACTTTTTGCAGGAAATATGTTCCAATTATGGGGAAAAATATTCTTGCAATTTAGCGGCTGATTTACTATACTGTAAACATGAAGTGGGGAGATGTGGGGGTAGTGCCCATATTTGTGGGGTATAATCCCACAGTTTCCCATAAAAACCATGGAAGGAGGAGCAGCCGTGACCGGACAATATGCACATAATATTGACGCCAAAGGGCGGCTGTTCATCCCTGCCCGCCTGCGGGAGGAGCTGGGCCAGACCTTCCATGTGACCGCGGGCCTGGACCACTGCCTCTCCATCTATTCCGATGAGAGCTGGGCCGCCTTTACGGACAAGGTCCGGGCCTTGCCCTATAGCAAGGCTAAGGCCCTGCGCCCCCTGTTTGCCAACGCCGTGGATTGCGAGCCCGATGCACAGGGCCGCATCCTCATCCCCACCAAGCTTCGGGAGTACGCGGACCTGCAAAAGGAAGTGGTGGTCATCGGCAGCTTTGACCGGGCGGAGATCTGGAACGCTGAGCGCTGGGCCAGAGAGGAAGCTATGGCCTTCGACAGTGGCTCTTTGGAGCAGGCCATGGAAGAAATGGGGCTGTGAGCCATGGGATTTGACCGCAACGCCGCCGACGACCAGGCCTTCGGCCACAAGCCGGTCCTGCTGGACGAGTGCCTGGAGGCGCTGGATATAAAGCCGGAGGGTATTTACTTGGACGGCACCCTGGGCCGTGCCGGCCACTCCCTGGAAATTGCCAAAAGGCTCACCACCGGCCGGCTTATCTGCCTGGACCGTGATGAGACCGCCATTGAGGCGGCGAAGATCCGCCTGGCGGATTATAAGGATCGGGTGACCCTGGTGCACAGCAACTTCAGCCGCATTGCCGATGTCCTTCGGGAGCTGGATATCGGCGGCGTGGACGGGATGCTTTTCGACCTGGGCGTCTCCTCTCCGCAGCTGGATGAAGCGGACCGCGGCTTCTCCTATATGCACGACGCGCCCCTGGATATGCGCATGGACCGCACGGCGGCCCTCACCGCCCGGGACGTGGTGAACGATTGGAGCTATGAGGACCTGCGCCGCATCCTCTTTGAATATGGCGAGGAGCGCTATGCCCCGGCCATTGCCAAGGCTATTGTAAGCCGCCGCCAGGAGAGCCCCATCGAGACCACCGGCCAGCTGGTGGGCATCATTCGCGGCGCCATGCCCCCGGCAGCCTTGCGGGAAAAGCAGCACCCGGCCAAGCGCAGCTTCCAGGCTATACGCATCGCTGTGAACGATGAGCTGGGGGAGCTGCCGCCCATGCTGAAAGGGGCGGCGGAGCTTTTGCATCCCGGCGGACGGCTGGCCGTCATCAGCTTTCATTCCCTGGAGGACCGCATCATCAAAAAGACCCTGCAGGAGCTGGCCACCGGCTGCACCTGTCCGCCGAATTTTCCGGTGTGCGTGTGTGGCAAGAAACCGAAAATGAAGCTCGTCAGCCGCAAGCCCATCGTGGCCGGTGAGGCAGAGCTGGTCTATAATCCCCGGGCCCGCAGCGCCAAGCTGCGTGTGGCGGAAAAGCTTTAAAGCCCGGTGAAAAAAATTTACTTTTTAGAAATTGACAAAATCACAAAAGAAAGGAAGCGGAAACCATGGCACAGAGCAATGATCGGCGCAGATATGGATATACGGACGGTTCCCTGGCATACGATCTGGACGCCCTTGCCAGAGAGCGCGCACTGGATGATGCCGGCTGCATGGAGCCCCAGCGCCGGGAGCCGGCGGCGGCCCCCAGACGGCAGAGCGTCGCCCGTCCTGCGGCAAAGCTCTCCCCGCTGGTTTTGGCCTGCGCGGCGGTGCTGACGGGCCTGGTGGTGGTGCTGCTCACGGGCTACGTGCGCCTGACAGAGGTTTCCGCGGATATTTCGCAGATCAAAACGGAGATGGGCCAGCTGGAGGAGCGCCATGTAGCGCTGCTGACCCAGTATGAAAAGACCTTTGACCTGGCCACTGTGAAGCGCGTGGCCGAGGAGGCCGGCATGACCAAGCCCACCGCCGGTCAGGTGGAGTACTTAGAGCTGCCTGCCGCCGACAGCACGGTGGTGTACCGCTCCGATGCGGGCACCGCCCTGGAGAATATCGCGGAAAGCATTTCCCGCGCTCTGGGGTCCGTGGTGGAATATTTCCGGTGAGCCGCCCCATATAGTAGGGATATACAACGAGGAGTAAGAAGGTGACTTCTTGCTCCTTCCTTTGGTATAATAGATAGGAAAAAATTTGCGAAAGGAGCTGAGACTATGGCCCAAAACGGCGGTGAGATCAATCGGAAAAGCGAAAAAGTGCGCCGTGCCAATCGGATTATTCAAAATCGCACCATGATCCTTATGGCGGTTTTGGGTGTGCTGGTATTTTTGATCCTGGTCATCAAGCTCTTTTCCCTGCAGATACTGCGCCACGACGAGCTGGAGGCTAAGGCCCTGGACCAGCAGACCCGCAGCACGGAGGTTGCCGCCACCCGGGGTACGATCTATGACCGCAACGGCAACATCATGGCCATTTCCGCCACGGCGGAAACGGTATTTCTCTCCCCTCTGGAAATGGACCGCGCTCTCAGCGACAAGGATAATCCCGTTGCCTGGACTAAGGACAGCGTGGCGCAGAAGCTCTCGGAGATCCTGGAGATCAACAAGGAGGGCATCCTGAAAAAAATGGAGCGTACGGACTCCCAGTATGAGGTGCTCAAGCTTCGGGTGGAGGAGGATGTGGCCGATCAGATCCGCACCTTCATCAACGACGAGGGCGTTGTGGGCGTGTACATGGTCACCGATGCCAAGCGCTATTACCCCTATGCCACCCTGGCCTCCCAGATCATCGGCTTTGTGGGCACGGATAATTATGGCCTGTATGGGCTGGAGGCCCGGTATAACGACGTATTGGACGGCGAGACGGGCCTGGTGGTGTCCACCAAGGATCCCACGGGCAGCGACATGCTCTACGGCTATGAGCAATACTATAAAGCGCAGAACGGAAGCGACATCGTGCTGACGCTGGACGCAACAGTGCAGTACTATGTGGAGAAGGCCCTGAGCGAGATGGTGACCTCCACCGAGGCTCAGGGGGCTACGGGCATCGTCATGGATGTGGAGACCGGGGCGGTCTTGGCCATGGCCTCCAGCCCCACCTATGATTTGAACGATCCCTCCGCCGTCTATGAGAGCAGGCTTGCATCCCTGGTGAAGGACGGCCAGCTGGATCTGGCGGATGCCCAGCTGCGCCAGTGGCGCAACCGGGCCATCAACGACACCTATGAGCCCGGCTCTACCTTCAAGGTGCTGACCCTGGCGGCGGCCCTGGAGGAGGGAGTCATTGACGAGAACACCACCTTTGATTGCACGGGCTCCATCCATGTGCTGGACGCCACCATCCATTGCAGCAATCGCGCCGGCCACGGACATCAGACCCTGGAGCAAACGGCGGGCAACTCCTGTAACCCGGCCTTCATCACCTACGGGCTGCGCCTGGGTACGGAGAAATTCTACCGCTATATGAAGGATTTCGGTCTGGTAAACGGCAGCGGCATCGACCTGGAGGGCGAGGCCCTGGGCATTTTTGCTCCTCAGGAAACAGCCTCGGAGCTGGATCTGGCCTGCTATGCCTTCGGCCAAAACTTCAACACGACCCCTGTGGCCCTGATTTCCGCCCAGGCCGCCTGTATCAACGGCGGCTATCTCCACACCCCCTATGTGGTGGAGCGGGTGGTGGACAGCGAGGGAAACGTTCTCTCCAGCCATGACTCCACCCCTGTGCGCCAGGTGGTCAGCGAGGAGACCTCCGCCCTGGTGCGCCAGTGCCTGGAGTATGTGGTCTCCTCCGGTACGGGCCGCAATGGCCAGGTCCACGGCTACCGCATCGGCGGCAAGACCGGCACGGCGGATAAGGGCAACACCGGCGAGGTGGTGCTGTCATTCATGTGCTTCGCACCGGCGGACGATCCCAAGTATATCATGCTCCTGACCCTGGATTCGCCCACCGGGGAGGGGCGGGGCGGCGGCGGTACGGTAGCTCCCTACGCCAGCCGGATTATGGGCGAGATCCTGCCCTATCTGGGCGTGGAGCCGTCCTACTCGGCAGAGGAGCTGCTGGGCTCTGACACCACGGTGAACTACGTCATCGGTATGACCGTGGCGGACGCCGAGGAAAAGCTTAAATCCAAGGGCTTTTCAGTGAAGGTCGTCGGCGACGGTGACACCGTCACCGATCAGACTCCGGAGGGCGGCACAGTGATCCCCGGTAAATCCCGGGTGATCCTCTATGCCGGCTCTGAAAAGCCGGATACACTCTGCACAGTACCCTCCCTGGTGGGCCTGTCCCCCAGCGAGGCGAATATAGCGGTGAGCAGCGCGGGCCTCCTGCTGCGCTTCACCGGAACCACAGATAGCGGCTCGGGCAGCGTTCGGGTCATCAATCAGTCGGAAGCCGCCGGCGCACAGGTGGAGGCGGGGACAGTGATCTCCGTCCAGCTCAGCGACAGCGGCGTAACGGATTAGCCATGTGGTTTGCGGTGGAAAGGAGCGGGCTGAATGCGTTTGCGGGAGCTGCTGGAGGGAACGGAGATCACTGCACTGACGATATCACCGGATACGGAGATCACCCATGTGTGTGCGGATTCCCGCCGGGCCCGGAAAGGCAGCCTGTTTGCAGCGGTGCCGGGTACCCTGTG
>ULVV01026941.1_pt1 | contig 14008 bp, 10 predicted proteins | sample 1959761 | NCBI WGS metagenome assembly ULVV01 (sample SAMEA4835795, study PRJEB28245) | human gut metagenome | biome: gut microbiome; material: fecal sample | place: Denmark | collected 2008
CTTGTTTGTGGGCTGCTCCTTCTGCCTGTTTTGCTCATCTCTTTAAGTTTCTTTTATAATACCACATTTTTTATAAAATACAATTGCCGTGACTGCGAGCACGGACGAGACTGAAAACAAATACTTCCCGAACAGATTATGCTGCTGAATGGGTTTAGCTTCCCGCCTACACATATGGCAAATTGCGTTTGACAGGAATCGTTTGGTGGTAAGAAACGTGTATCCATCGGTGAACACTGAGCACCACCAACTAACATTGTGTAGTTATTTGCTGCCTCTTCTGAAGACACGTCTCTCATAAGCGAGACCGCCCGAATAAAAGGTAGTGTTTGTAAAACAGTGAATTTCAAACAAACTGAAGCTATATTTTTCATCAAAACAGTTTTTTTGCTTTTATCACAAAAAAGGTGTAATATTTCTGTAAAAATTGCAGAAATATTGTGAAAAGAGTAGAAAAGCTTGAAAACAATGTTTACTAAGGCTATAATGTATACATTAATAAATTCTAAAATAAATTTATTGCTATTGGGAGAAAACTATGAAAGACATATCTCTAAACTATTCTGCAGAACAAAAGCGGCAGCTGGAAGAGTTGAGCCGTTCTTATCGAGACTTCCTGAACTCCTCCAAAACGGAGCGGGAATGCATTGCTGAGGCTGTGCGCCTAGCAGAGGCAAATGGCTACCGGAAGTTGCGCGAAGGTTCGGTTTGTCCGGGAGACCGCGTATACGTGACATCCATGGATAAAAATGTAGCCTTCTTCCATATTGGTGAAATACCACTTGTGCAGGGGATGCAGATTCTGGGTTCTCATATTGACTCTCCCAGATTGGACATCAAGCAGCGCCCCCTGTATGAAGAAGGCGACCTTGCATATTTGGATCTTCATTACTACGGCGGAATTAAAAAGTATCAGTGGTTAACGATTCCGTTGGCTATTCACGGTGTTGTGGTGCTTAAAAGCGGAGAAAAGCGTTACGTTGTAATTGGTGAAGATGCAGATGATCCTATCTTGTGCATTACTGATCTGCTCCCGCACCTATCTGATGAACAGCTTGAAAAAAACGCGGCTAGATTTATCGATGGTGAGGCAATGGATCTTCTGGTAGGAAGTACGGCACTTCCTGACGAAGAGCAAGAGGCTGTTAGAAAACACATTGCACAGCTTTTGCAGATGCGGTATGGGTTTACAGAAGAAGATTTTCTTTCTGCTGAGTTGGAGGTCGTTCCGGCAGGACACGCCAGAGAAGCCGGATTGGATAGAAGTATGATTTTTGCCTATGGACACGATGACCGTGTATGTGCCTACGCTTCCCTTGCCGCACTGCTGAAACAGGAAAACGTCACAAAAACGGCTTGCTGCCTGCTGGTCGACAAGGAGGAGATTGGCAGTGTAGGGGCGACCGGTGCGCAGGCTTCATTTTTCTGCAATGCGCTGGCTGAATTGATGATGGCTCTGGGGGAATATTCGGAGCTTTCTATGCGACGTTGTCTGCGTCAGAGCATGATGCTAAGTTCCGATGTTACGGCTGGCTTTGACCCGCTGTATGCTTCCGTCTATGATAAGCGATCTGCCGCAATGATGGGCGGTGGCATAAATTTTAACAAGTATCTAGGGTCTCGAGGTAAAGGCGGCAGCAACGATGCCAATCCGGAGTTTGTCGCACTCATCCGGCGTATTATGGATAATGCAGGCGTACGATATCAAATGACGGAATTAGGACGTGTAGATGCAGGTGGAGGCGGAACGATTGCCGGACTCTTTGCCAGATATGGAATGCAAGTGATCGATTGCGGCCTTCCGGTGTTGAGTATGCACTCACCCGGGGAGATCGTCACCAAGAGAGACTTGTATGAAACGTGGCGCGGTTATCAGGTATTCCTTCAGAACACAGAAGAAGCGATATAATAGGAGGTAACGAATGTGCATCAGGAAAGCATCAACCGCTATTTCACGGAGCATCGACAGGATCTGATAGACGCTGTGTGCCGTCTTATTCGCTTTGAGAGTGTCAAGGGTATGCCTGAGGGAGATATGCCATTTGGATCTGGGCCTGCGGCAGTGCTTAAAGAAGCGTTGTCTATGGCAAAGGAAATGGGTTTTTCTACGCATAATTACGAAAACTACATCGGTGCCGTAGACCTCCAGGACGGAGCTCGCCAACTTGATATTTTAGTTCATCTGGACGTTGTACCTGCTGGAGATGGATGGACAATCACTGAACCTTTTTGTCCGGTAATACAGGACGGATGCCTGTACGGCCGTGGCAGTGCTGATGACAAGGGCCCTGCTGTAGCGGCGCTATTTGCCATGAAAGCGGTAAAGGATCTGGGAATACCACTTAGGAAAAGTGTACGGTTACTTTTAGGCACAGATGAAGAAAATGGCTGCGGCGACACGGAGTATTATTATGCGAGAGAGGCAGAGGCCCCCATGACTATTTCTCCGGATGCCAGTTACCCAGTCATATACATTGAAAAAGGCGGTCTGCAGCCGACCTTTTACAGCAGCTGGAAAGCAGACGATGTGCTGCCGCGCGTTCGGACGTTGGATGGCGGTGTCAAAGGAAATGTCATACCTTCTCAGGCCACAATGGAACTGGAGGGATTTGACCGATGCGAAATCGAAACACTGCTGAGAGAAGCACAGCGGAAAACCGACGTTGCATTCTCCATTGAAGCCCTGCCGGACGACGCTCTGCTAGTGACGGCTACAGGATCAGGGGCTCACGCATCGCTGCCGACAGATGGCAATAATGCGCTGACGGCTCTGCTCGAGCTTGCTGCCCATCTTCCCGCTGCACCCTGCGAGGGCTTTAAGAAGATCAGCGCACTGCATGAGTTGTTTCCCCATGGTGATTGGCGTGGAAATGCCGCTGGAGTTGCCATGAGCGATGAACTTTCCGGTGAGTTGACTATTTGCTTGAACGTATTGCATTACCAAAACGGCAGTTTGACAGGCGCCTTTGACAGCCGTATTCCCCTCTGCGGGACGAAGGAGAACGTTCGTGACGTGCTGGACGCGAAATTGACCGAGTTTGGGATCTGTATGGAACCACGAAGGCAGTATCCTGCTCATCACATTCCAGCCGATTCACCATTGGTCACAGCGTTGATGAAATGTTATCGACAATACACTGGCTGCGACGATAAGCCTATCGCCGTCGGTGGCGCCACATATGTGCATGGCTTCAAAAATGGTGTGGCTTTCGGTTGCTCCATGCCGGGAACAAACAACCGGATGCATGGTCCGGATGAGTTTGCTGTGATTGAGGAACTGATAGTCAGTGCCAAAGTATTCACACAAGTGATCATTGATCTGTGCAGCTGAAAACAAACAGTTGCGAAATAAGCTTCTGTCTTTTATAATAAATGCGTGGATAAATGCAACTGAGGTGTGGAAGCGGGATACGATAGATAGGAGGACAGATGAGCGATTTAAGTGAAAAGGTTTACCAACAATTCAAAAAGGATCTAATGACCGAAGTTTTTCGGCAAGACGAAATGATCGTTGAACAAACGCTGGTAGAGCGGTATGGCGTCAGCCGCACACCCGTGCGAGAGGCTGCCATGCGGTTGGTGCATGAGGGATATTTGAAAAAGTATCCAAAGAAAGGATACACCATTCGTTGCGTAGGAAAAAGCGAGTTGAGGGAGTTGGAGGAATGCCGCTATATTTTAGAGGCTGGGGTGATCGATATCATTGTTGAAAAGGCATCGGATGCCGAAATAGAAGGCTTGCTGTCTTACGTTAAGGATCGTCAGGCATATAAAGATGCACTCGTCTATTGGAGTCATATTTTTCACTTGAACATGGCAAAACTGACAGGAAACGAAACCCTTATTTCAATGTTGACATCACTGCTTTATAAGGTTGCTCGTCCTACCATTCTATCCTCTCGCACCAGTATCAACAATTACCTTGCACTGGCGCAGAATGATGGCTATGTTGATCCGGAACATTTGGCGATCGTTCATGCTCTGTTAGCCAGAGATGCGCAGACTGCAAAAGACATCTTGCGCAAGGATATCAGCCAGACCTTGCCATTTTGACTTCTCTTCTACGCCGCACGCCGACAGGCGTGTGGCGTAAGAAGATAGCCAAAATGTATACATTAAAAAATGCAAATATAAATTCATGGGAGGATCTATATGTACGACATTATTATTAAAAATGGGCAGTTATACGACGGCACAGGCGCTCCTGCGTATACGGCGGATATAGCCATTGCTGATGGTATCATTGTAAAAATTGGCAAACTGGACACTATGCAGGCCGAGACTATGATAGATGCCGCTGGCAAACGTGTATGCCCCGGCTTCATTGATATGCATTCCCACGCCGACCTGAGCATTGTCCAGTATCCGGATGCGGAGAGTCTGCTGGGACAGGGCATTACCACCGTGTTCACCGGTCACTGCGGTATGGGTATGGCCCCGGTGGGTGAATACTGGAAAACGCAGGGGGATGATATTTTTGCTTTGGAAGATTTCCAACCTCTGTCCTCTATCGGGAGTATTCCGGGGCGTACGCCGGTGTGTCGCTCCGATCAAATGCGCAAGGCATACAAAAAGTATTTCGGCGTAGAAATGGACTGGACCAGCTTTGGAGATTACTGCTGTAAGCTGCGCGAACAAGGTGTGGGTGTCAATATGGCCATGGAAGTGGGCTTGCAGCAGATCCGCCAGCAGGTGCTCGGCTTGGACAGTGACCGACCTGCAACCGAAAAGGAAACCAGCCAAATGGCTGATTTGGTGCGAGAGGCTATGGATTCAGGTGCATTTGGCATGACCATCGGTTATGACTATACCCCTGATTTGAGTGCATCTCATGAAGAACTGGATCGCCTGGTCAGTGTGGTCAAAGAATATGGAGGTATTGTGGCTGCTCATACCCGCAACGGTATGGACGGAAATCCTGAATGGCAGCCTATCGATGGAATTCGTGAGTTTTTGGATATGGGTTTGCGTACTGGCGCGCGGATGCATTGCAGCCATGTGCAACCTGGCTTCCGTATTACACCGTCAGACAGAAAGCTGGTAGAGCAGAGTGCCATGCGCACCATTGAAATAATCAATGAGTACCGAGAGAAGGGTGTTTCTGTATCATGGGATGTACTTCATCCTAGAGCGGCTGCGTTCTACTATTATCCTGAGCTGTGTAGTCCACTGCTGCATTACATTTTGGCGTGCGGCGGTAAAAAAGCATTTCAGGAAAAACTAAACGACGAAGCTTATTTTAACTGGCTGTTGGAAAAGATTCGGAAGCGAGTTCATATCTTATTCCCTCGATTGGAGGACGCTGTCTCCGTGACTCGTTGTCAGAATCAGGCGTATGTGGGCAAAACGCTGAGAGAGTTGGCAAAAGAAGCTGATATTTGCTTTGAAGAGATGGTGCTGCGTATCCTGAAAGAGGACATAGACGCATGTATTCGTCCTGTTTTAGCCTGTGAACGGGTGCGGGATGCAGATGGCGTTATCGACACTTTCCATAGGTTCTGGACTCATGATGGTGCGACCCTAGGTACAGACAACTGCGCTTTCAATTATGATTATGAAGGGCATTTGCCTGACCTGCCGGCGTATCGTTCCACCACAACGGCCTACAGCGGCTTTGTGACCTTCTTGCTGGAGAGCGAAAAGGAGAGTATTCCCTTTGAAAAGACCATCCGAAAGCTCACAGGTAATGCTGCCAACATACTGGGGCTTCATAATCGTGGTTATCTGAAGGAAGGACAGAAGGCAGACATTGTGGTACTGGACATGGAATATCTGGCTACCAATGAGAATGAAGTGGATCCCCGGCAGCAGCCCTCTGGCCTGGATTATGTAGTCGTTAATGGAAAGATCGCTGTGGCGAAAGGTGTGCATAGCCATATCCGCAGTGGAGAGGTTCTGGATTTTCGTAGCCTCAGAAGGTCAAGTGAAAACTGATATGTTGCAAGTATTAAAAAACAGATTCTTTTCAAAGGAAAAGTGCATACAGGATAAGACAATCTGGCGAGTGGCGCTGCCCTGCGTATTGGAAAATCTGCTGACCTTTGCTGCAGGACTGGTAATTGCGGCTATGATTGGGCGATTAAGCGGCGATGAGATATCAGCCCAATCCATTGGCAACCGGATAACCGGAGTACTGCAATCTCTGTTCAAGGGGATCGGCGTAGGTGCCACGGTGATCATCGGTGTCAGCTATGGCAGGGGAAATCTGGGACGCTGCCGCAAGATTGCTGAGGAAATGATGCTGCTGGTACTTCCTATCAGTTTGGTATTAGTAGGTGTTTTCCTGTATGAACCCCGGCCCTTTCTACGGCTGTTTGCGGATGACATTTCGTTGATCGAACTGGCTGTACCCTATACCCGTGTGGCGATATGGCTGGTTCCCAGTGTAGCCGTGTCGCGCATCATTACAGCGGCATTTAACGGGCAGGGGAATACCCATACCCCTATGGTAATTGCCGTAACTATGAATATTATCAACGCCATATTGGGATATATCACCATTTTTGTATGCCGCTGGGGATTGATGGGTGCCGCATGGAGTCTGACTTGCTCTTACTTTATTGGTATGGTATTGGGCTTAGTGGCGCTTTACCATAAACGGGGACTTTATGGAAATACACAGCGGGAAGGGCTTCTTTTCCGTGGAAGTTGGCGCGATATTCACAGTAGCTTCTCTACAGGTTTGCCGGCATCCTGCGAAAATATGATGTGGTCTGTAGCTGCCATTATCATGAGTCGTGCGTTGCTGACATACGGGACTAATGCGTTTGCGGGCTATCAGTTGGCTAGTCAGGTGGAGGAGTTTCTGGCTGCACCCTGCTTCGGTTTTCAGATTGCAGTCACTACGCTGGTGGCACAAAGCATAGGCCGCAATGATCCGGCAGAGGCGTATCAATATCACCGGCGCATTAGTTTTTGGGGTATTCTGGTATCACTCCCTGTTACGGTGATACTGCTGACTTGTGCTCCGCTCTGCATGCGCATGCTGACAGACAAGCCTCCTATTCAGGATGTTGGTGCATTGTATCTGATGCTCGCATCCATTGCGTATATTCCACAAACACTGAATATGGTGGATTTCGGTGCCATCCGTGTAGCCAGTTCCAAAAGCTTCCCGCTGATCGGTACGATTCTAGGCATGTGGGGTGTCCGTGTCCCTGTAGCTGCTTTGGCCGCCTGGGTTTGGAATACGGATATCATTGTAATTTTTGCTGGAATCGTATTTGATCAGGTGTTCCGCTGGGGGTTGGCACTGCTTTACCGCGCCAGGAAAAAAATCTTTTGGGGGAATCCCTCTGCTCGAATGGAGGTGCCGCCTAAAAGGATAATATGATTGCGCATCCCATATCACAAGAGAGACAATATCACACACAACAGGAGGCAGCTTATGAACACAGGCATTATAACATCTGTACAGGATGTCAAGTTTCCCTTTGGCCGTAAGATTCTTTTTTCGCTGAGCGGATTTTCCCGTATGTTGGCCAGTGCCATGATTTCTACCTATGCCGTGTATTACTATACGGATATTCTGGGACTCAGCGGTGCACTGGTGGGTATCATTATCTTGATTTCCAAAATCTGGGATATCATTAATGATCCCATGATGGGTATTTTGGTAGACCGTACCCGCAGCAAAGAGGGCAAGTGCCGTTACTGGCTTAAATTCTTCTCTGTCCCCGGCGGCATTGTGCTGGCCATGATGTTCATTGTACCGGATTTCGGTACTACAGGACAGGCCGTGTGGTTTGCCGTTACTTACATTTTCCAGGCAATGTTCCATACGGTGCTGTGTATCCCCGCCAACGCGCTTATCGGTCGTATTACCAGCAATCAGAGCGAACGCAGTAAGATCAATCAGATTTTTATGATTTTTAATCTGGCTGGTACCTATTCTCTTACGGCTGCCGCCATGCCTTTGGTAAAGCTGTTCGGCGGCGAGGACCTTCGGAAGGGATTTGTAGGATTGGCGATTGTATGCGGCGTCTTATATGCGCTGGGTTTCCTGGCTGCCGCATTGGCTACCAAAGGTTATGAGCCTCTGGAATATTTGGAGGAAGAACACCTTTCCCAGAAAAAGGGCTCAGCAAGTAAGACATCACTGAAGGAAACACTGTTGGCGCTTCTACGCAATAACTATTGGTTGCTTTGTGTGGGCGTAGCATTTTTCTCAGTTCTTGGTGAAGGAACCTCGTTGGCATCTTTGGTGCAACACTTTCAGTATAATCTGGGAGATATGGGCCTGATGACGACCTATTCTGTAATTAGCGTCATCACAACGGTGATAGGTATTTTGTCTCTGGGCATCTTGACGAAAAAACTGGGTAATGCCGGGACGGCATTTTTAGCTGGTGTTCTGGGCTTTGCGGGCTGGATGCTTCGTTTTGTGTTCGCTGATGCTAGTGCAACAGTATTCATTGTCGGTTTTATCATCGGCGCGGCTGGCAGTGGATTGGTGAGTGCTGTGATAATCCTTTGCCTGCTGGATTCCCGTGTATATGGTCACTGGAAAACGGGCGTGGATAACGATGCGATCTTGATGTCTGGTCATACAACCGCCAGTAAGGTGGGCTTTGCCATTGGCCCGTCCATTGGTGCCATGCTGCTGGATGTTGTGAATTATGTGCCGCAAGCTGCAGAACAGTCTGAAACGGTGAAAAATCTGTTCCTGATCGAAAATACGCTTGTGCCTGCGCTGGGCTATGGTTTGGTGGCTGTATGTGCCTTCTTCATGCTACGGTTGGAAAAGAAGCTTCCTCAGATAAAGGCTGAGTTGGAGGCTCGGGCATTTAACAAAACTGAGGAGTGATGAAATGTCAGAGTTTGAAAAGTGTCTGGAACAATATGCTGACTTGCTGATTCGACTGGGGCTAAATGTGCAGCCTGGGTAAACCGTGGTAATCCGAAGCCCGGTGGAGTGTGCGCCGCTGGTACGTTTGTGTGCTGCTAAAGCATACCATTGTGCCTGCAGGGAGGTCATTGTTGATTGGCGTGATGATTGTGTGGAGCGTCAGCGCTATTTAATGGCCGATGAAAGCGTGTTTGACGAATATTCTGAAAGAGACAGAATCTCATATGATATTGGTCTAGCAGAAAATGCAGCTTTACTGGAGTTTTACAGTAGTGACCCTAATATGATGGATGGCGTGGATCCATCACGCGTTATGCGGGCAAGAAGAGCGAAGATGGCAAAGGTCAGCCCCATCTATCAGCGTATCTACGATAAAACTGCTGTACAGTGTACTGCGGCGCCTCCTATCTTGTCTTGGGCAAAAAAAGCATTTCCTCGTCTTCCTGAAAATGAGGCCTTAACAACGCTGTGGGATAAAGTGTTTAAGACTTTGCGCATTGATGGCATGCATGATGCGGTGCAGCAATGGCAGCTACGGTTTGCTGAGATGCAAAAGCAAATACAGATGCTCAATGCACTGCATCTGCAAAGTCTGCACTATCATAATGCGCAAGGCACTGATATTTCCATTCAACTTCCCAAAGACCATGAGTGGCACAGTTGTCTGTCGCGCACGAAAAGTGGGGTAACCTATGCAATGAACCTTCCCTCAGAGGAGATTTATACGGTGCCTATCAAAAACGGTGTAGATGGAATCGTTTATGGGTCGATTCCCTTGGTATATCAAGGTTTTGTTATCAAAAATTATTATTTGCGCTTTGAAAATGGGAAGGTCGTGGAAACTGGTGCCGAAGAGGGGGCTGATAAACTGCAGGCGCTGATTGGCTTTGACGAGGGAGCCTCCTACTTGGGTGAAGTGGCATTGGTCCCCAATGATTCGGCTATCCGAAAATCTGGCACACTGTTTTATAATCCGCTCTATGACGAAAATGCATCCTGTCATTTTGCGCTTGGCATGGGACTTGGTGAATGCATCCGCGGAGGTGAATCAATGAGTCAGGAGGAACTAACAGCGCGGGGTGTTAACCAGTCGAAGATACATGTAGACTTTATGATTGGTACGGATGATATGTCTATCACCGGAACTACCGATTGTGGCCGTGAACTTCCCATTTTTGTTGCGGGGAGCTTTGCTGCAACGTTATTCTCATAAAGCCGTCGAATCCTACATTTTAGGCTAGACAGATGCGCTTGGATCTATTAAGAAACTCTAGATCTTCCTGCGCGGTGTAATGTGTTTTTAACAAATATTTGACTACTATTGCGAAAAACCTCAGAAGCCTTGTGGCGCAAGGCTCCTGAGGTTTTCTCGTAAAATGCTGTAAATTTGTGCAATTCCCACCAAACCATTGTGCCACAACGATTTGCGGCTTGACGACCTGATAACTCCGACCACCACCCTTTATCAAACTGAGCTAAAACTCTCAAACCGTTGCGGTGCAATGGTTTGAGGATTCTCAATATTTGTGTGGCCAAGGCCTGCGGTTTTCAGGCCGATTCGTGACCGTCAAAGCAAAAGACGCATAGACACATATTAGACAATAGTAGCGGAATGTTAGGATGCTCCCCTATGGAAGACAGTGAAATAAAAAACTGTCAACCATGGTGTGAGCATATCAAAGTGCAGTGCCGGCTCCTGATTTCTCAGATATTCTGTTTCAGGCAGGTCTTAATGTCATCCTCAGCATTGGTAATAAGCCGCAAGTCGAATGTGTCCACTAAATACTGAAGCACATTCGGGCTCAAAAATGCCGGCAGGGTAGGGCCTAAATATATGCCTTTAATTCCCAGACTCAATAATGCCAGCAAATCAGCAACAGCCTTTTGTTCGTACCATGATACGATCAACGACAAAGGCAATCCGTTTACATCGGTACCAAAAGCATCTGCTAAACCTGTTGCGATCCGTATGGCAGAATATACATCATTGCATTGCCCGACATCCAAAAGTCTCGGCAGTCCCGCTACTTCACCGAAATCCAGTTTGTTAAATCTGTATTTTCCGCATGCGAGCGTTAATATCACGCAGTCTTTCGGGACCATCTTAGCAAACTCTGTATAATAGTTTCGACCGGGTCTTGCTCCGTCACAGCCGCCAATAAGAAAGAAATGTCTGATTTTTCCTGCTTTTACTGCCGCTACGATTTTGTCAGAATCGCTTAATACCGAATGATGCCCGAATCCGACAAGTATCTCGTGGGGCTCCTGATCCTCCGGATAGCCGCCTAATTCTATTGCCTGCTGAATGATTTCACTGAAATCCTTTTCACCGTTTTCTTTTTTGCCAATGTGTTTTACCCCTTCCCAGCCCACTACATTCGTGCTGTAGATTCGGCCTTTATAGCTCTCTCTCGGCCGCATAAGGCAATTCGTCGTCATTAGAATACATCCCGGAAGATCATCAAATTGTTTTTGTTGATCTTGCCACGCACCACCGAAATTTCCGACAAGGTGGGGGTATTTTTTTAATCCCTCATATCCGTGGCACGGCAGCATTTCACCGTGTGTATACACATTGACCCCCGTTCCCTTTGTTTGTTCCAGCAGCATTTCCAAATCCTTCAAATCATGTCCCGAAACAACGATAAAGGGTCCTTTCCTCATATGGATATTGACCCTATGGGGTGTCGGATTTCCGTATACTGCAGTATTGGCTTCGTCCAGCTTTTTCATAACCTCAATTGCCGCTTCTCCGGTGCGCATGGTCATTCGGATCAGTTCTTCCACTGTAAGGTTATCGTCTGTGAGAGCTTCCAATGCCTGAATATAAAATTCATCTACCTCATCACTGTAATAGCCCAGTTCTCTTGCCTGATGCCCATAGGCGCTGATACCTTTCAGCCCGTATAAAATGGTTTGCCTCAATGAGCGAATATCCGGGTCAAGGGATTTATCATACATAATTCCCGCGAATTGAGCATCCTTTAGCATTTGTGTTTTTGTTTCGGGAAGATCATAAGTGGCGTATGATGTCTGATTGTGAATCTCTCCTGTGATTGTTCTCAAATTTTCTTTTATCCGTTGTGATTCGTTCAATAATTCCACGTGTACTTTCGAATCAAAATTAACATTCGTCAGCGTTGTGAAAAGAACATTTTCGATAAACCGTATGATATTTTTATCGATATGCTGTCCCTCATCTTGCAGAACCTTTCCGTAACAGCTGATCCCTTTGATTTGAAAGATCAGCAAATCCTGCAGATTGGCGATTTCCGGTGTCTTTCCGCAAACACCAAGCTTTGTACAGCCCTTTCCGTTCGCTGTTTGCTCACATTGATAGCAAAACATTTCGTATCCTAAATCCATATTATTCATATGCTGACCATCCTTATCTTTCGTTTTTATAGTTAAAGTATCGGTCAGGAAACGAAAAATATACTTGGTATGAGAGACCTTACTAATTGTCTCATGTGTGTCTATGCGTCATTTGCTGTGGCGGTTACGTCGCAACAACAGATATCGTTGCAGACAGAGAAACACCACAAGTTTTCTTGTTGACAAACTATCGCCATGGCGATATAATCAATTCGGGTTAAAACTATCAGTGGAGCGATAGGCTCGTGAAAGAGGCACAGCTATGAATAAAATAATCTGCGTTTATCATGGTTCCAGTCAAATTATCCAACAGCCTGTTATTGGCAAAGGAAACCCAAACAACGATTACGGACTGGGGTTCTACTGTACTGAGAGTGTGGAGCTTGCAAAGGAGTGGGCTTGTTCCGCTGAAGCGGATGGCTTTGCAAATCGATATGCCTTTGATTTAAACGGCCTGTCTATCCTCTCGCTTACAGGAGGTAATTATCATATTCTCAATTGGCTTTATGTACTGCTGAATAATCGGAAGTTCCGTATTGGCGGGGCAGTCGCAAGGCAAGCCAAGCAGTATATTAACGAGCATTTTGCGGTAGAGTATAAGCAGTATGATGTCATCAAAGGATATCGGGCGGACGATTCTTATTTTTCATTCGCAAGTGCATTTCTGAATAATACGATTTCTCTCCAACAGCTTGAAAAAGCGATGTTACTTGGGAAACTGGGCGAACAGATCGTTGCGATATCGGGAAAAGCGTTTGCTCGATTTACATTTGAGGAAGCCATTCCTGCACCGTGTGATATGTATTATCCGAAGAAGCTGGCACGAGACAGTAAAGCGCGCGAGGATTTTGCAAAAGAGAAGGATCGTGAAACGGTTTTGTCTGAAAAATATGTGCTGGACATCATTCGGGAAGAATGGGGGAATGAAGATGAACGCCTACAACGAATTATACTTGGATGATGCGATGGCCAATCTCGGAGATATGGTCGAGTACGCCGTGTGTACACTCGGCTATGCACCGGATGACTTCTTTGGCTGGTTCATTTCCTCCGGAATTGCCTCAAAATTCGAGAATGGAAATCCGAAGTATGTTGCAGGAATGTCGGGGGTTGAACTGGCAGACGCTGTGCTTGCTGCCGTGAATATGCAGAGTGAGCGTCATCATCAGCCTTATCTATTCTCAAAGGGGAGAGAGTACTGGGCCGGATGGATCCTTGCCTATTACCAGTGGGAAACAAACCGACGCTTCAGCGATATGGTAGAATACGGATTGACACTATCGGTAGTGATGTCTCTATATATCCTGCACGAAGCGGATGTAAGCAAATTCGTGGAGAGTGCAGATGAGATCATTCAAAGGAACAAGGATAGCCGTAAGTCTAAGCTACAGCTTATACGGAAGGCGAGAGGGCTGACACAGCAGCAGCTCAGTGAAGCATCCGGAGTCTCCTTGCGAATGATCCAGCTCTACGAGCAGAAGCAGTACGAACTTGCAAAAGCGCAGGCCGGTATTGTGCTTGACCTTGCCAAAGTACTTGGATGCGATGCCGCTGATCTGATCCAGGGATAGAGGGTAAAGATATTCAGCTGAACTGGGCTGCTGAACCCGCATTTTATCCAGACTACTATTTGACTACTACTGCGAAAAACCTCGGAAGTCTTGCCCTGCAAGGATTCCGAGGTTTTTCTTCAAAATGCCGGAAACTTGTGCAACACCAATCAAGCCCTTGCGCCGCAGGGCTTTCCGGCTTGACGGCCTGATAACTCCGACTCTAAAGGCCGCT
>ULVV01051283.1_pt1 | contig 13978 bp, 10 predicted proteins | sample 1959761 | NCBI WGS metagenome assembly ULVV01 (sample SAMEA4835795, study PRJEB28245) | human gut metagenome | biome: gut microbiome; material: fecal sample | place: Denmark | collected 2008
GGATATTGTGCTCCAGGCCGGCCTTGTTAATGGTCAGATCGATTTTTCCCATGTTTGTTTTCCTCCTGAAATTTCACTTCTTGTTGGCGTCGATATAAGAATACAGTGTATACTTGGAAATACCGAAGTATTTTGCTACCTTGTCGCCGGACTTGGTCACCAGGAACGCGCCGCTCTCATTGAGGAAGCGAATGGCGCGGATCTTATCGTCCTTGTTCATGAGCGCAACAGGCTTGCCCACCAGGGCCACGGATTGCTCGATGAGCTCATCGAGCACATTGTTGACATTGATGATCCGCTCCGGCTCCTTTTGGGCTTTGTCGTAGGTAGAGAGCATCTCGTCTATGGTCTGGCTAATCATAGTCAGCGCAGACACATCATAGTTGATGGCCAGGATGGCCACCACAACACCCTTGTTGTTGCGGATATAAAGTGATGAGGACTTGAGAATCTTGCCATCCGGTGTCTTTGTCAGGTAACCCAAATGGTCCTGCGGCTGCGCATTGTGGTTAAGCATCTGTTCCAGCACCACCTGGGATGCGCCATCGCCTATCTTGCGCCCGGACACATGGCCGTTTACAATATAGACAATGGTATGATCCATCCGGCTGCTGTTTACCTCGTGAATGACGACTTCACAGTTTCTGCCGAACTGCGCGGCAATGCCGTCAGCAATCTGCTTCAGTGCTTCCAATCGTTTTGTCTCCATAGCCCCGCCTTTCCTCAGCGACACAGCCGGGCTGCACCGCACATTATATAATTGCGCTCTATGCGTTAACATTGTAATAATATCATATTTTTTTTAAAAATCAATCCCCATTCAAAAAAATAATTTGGTTTAATAAATTTTTGTTTGACATCGGCGCAAGTTGTGATATGATAGATTTGTGAGTGGAATTAATGCCTCTCGAACCGCTTGCATGAAGATGTTTTTTATTTTGAAAAATATGGAGGTTCACTATGGATTTTGAAGCCATTAAAAAGGCCGCAGAGGGCTATAAGCCTGCAATGGTCAAGTTCCTGCGGGACATGATCGCCATTCCCTCTGAGTCCTGCGAGGAGGAGGGCGTTGTCAAGCGCATCGCCGAGGAAATGAAGGCCCTGGGCTACGACAAGGTGGAGTTTGATAAGCTGGGCAATGTCATCGGCTGGATGGGCAGCGGCGACAAGATCATCGCCATTGACTCCCACATCGACACCGTGGGCATCGGCAACATCGAGAACTGGGAAGCTGATCCTTACAAGGGCTATGAGACCGACGACCTGATCTACGGCCGCGGCGGCAGCGATCAGGAGGGCGGCATGGCTTCCGCCACCTATGGCGTCAAGATCATGAAGGATCTGAACCTGATCCCCGAGGGCTATAAGCTGATGGTGGTGGGCTCCGTCCAGGAGGAGGATTGCGACGGTATGTGCTGGCAATCCATCGTAAATGAGTATTTTGGCGGTCCCGAGGACGCCCGCAGCAAGGTAGAGTTCGTCATTTCCACCGAGCCCACCGACGGTGGCATCTATCGCGGCCACCGGGGCCGTATGGAGATCCGCGTGGACATGCACGGTGTGTCCTGCCATGGCTCCGCGCCCGAGCGCGGCGACAATGCCATCCACAAGATGGCTGAGGTCATTCTGAACATCCGCGACCTCAACGAGAACCCCGCCGATGGCTCCACCGAGATCAACGGCCTGGTGAAGATGCTCGATCCCAAGTTCAACCCCGAGCACTATGAGGACGCCCGCTTCCTGGGCCGGGGTACCTGCACCACCAGCCAGATTTTCTACACCTCTCCCTCCCGCTGCGCCGTGGCAGATAGCTGCGCTATCTCTATCGACCGCCGCATGACCGCAGGCGAGACCTACCAGTCCTGCCTGAAGGAGATTGAGGATCTGCCCGCCTGTAAGAAGTATGCCAAGGACGTGAAGGTCTCCATGTATATGTACGACCGTCCCGCCTGGACCGGCCATGTATATGAGACCGAGTGCTTCTTCCCCACCTGGATCAATAAGGAGTCCGCGCCCCATGTCCAGGCCCTCATCGATGCCCACCACGCCCTGTGGGGTAACGAGCGCCTGATGCCCTGTGAGCTGGCCGCTTCCAAGCGCCGTGGCCGTCCTCTGACCGACAAATGGACCTTCTCCACCAACGGCGTGTCCATCCAAGGCCGCTATGGCATCCCCTGCGTTGGCTTCGGCCCCGGTGCCGAGTCCCAGGCTCATGCTCCTAATGAGGTAACCTTCAAGCAGGATCTGGTGACCTGCGCCGCTCTGTACGCCGCCGTTCCGGGTCTGTATAAGCCCGAAAACAAGGACGGCTCCGCCACCTCCTTCCGTCAGGAACTCACCGGCAACGACATTAAGTAATTTCCTTTGGCCCTGTCCTTCCGGCGAAGGACGTTATAATCAATTTAACTTCAGATAATACTATAAGGAGAGATGATCAACATGAGCAAGACCGTTGAACTGGCCCGCCATTTGGACACCCTGCACATCAATAACATGTACAAGAATGATTTCTATTGGACTTGGGACAAGACCGATGACGAAATCGATGCTATCTTCACCGTGGCCGACGCTCTGCGCGACCTGCGCGAGCGCAACAAGAGCACCCGTATCTTCGACTCCGGCCTGGGCATTTCCCTGTTCCGTGACAATTCCACCCGCACCCGTTTCTCCTTCGCCTCCGCCTGCAACCTGCTGGGCCTGGAGGAGCAGGTCCTGGACGAGAAAAAGTCTCAGATCGCCCACGGCGAGACCGTCCGGGAAACCGCCAACATGGTCTCCTTCATGGCTGATGTCATCGGTATCCGCGATGATATGTACATTGGCCAGGGTCACACCTATCAGAAGACCTTTATGGATGCCCTGGAGGAAGGCTACCGGGACGGCATTTTGGAGCAGCGTCCCACTCTGGTAAACCTGCAGTGCGATGTGGACCATCCCACCCAGTGCATGGCCGATATGCTGCATGTCATCCACTACTTTGGCGGCGTGGAGAACCTGAAGGGTAAGAAGGTCGCTATGACCTGGGCTTACTCTCCCTCCTACGGCAAGCCCCTGTCCGTGCCTCAGGGCGTTATCGGTCTGTTCACCCGCTTCGGCATGGACGTGACCCTGGCTCACCCCGATGGCTATGACATGATGCCCGAGGTGGAGGAAGTGGCCCGGAAGAACTGCGAGAAGTATGGCTCCAAGTTCCACAAGACCAACAGCATGGCTGAGGCCTTCCAAGATGCTGACATCGTGTATCCCAAGTCCTGGGCTCCCTTCGCCGCTATGGAGGAGCGCACCAAGCTCTACTCCGCCGGTGACCAGGCCGGTATCGATGCCTTGGAGAAAAAGCTCCTGGCCCAGAACGCCCAGCACAAGGATTGGGCCTGCACCGAGGAAATGATGAAGCTGACCAGGGATGGCAAGGCTCTGTATATGCACTGCCTGCCCGCCGACATCACCGGCCTGAGCTGCAAGGAGGGTGAAGTGGATAATTCCGTGTTTGACCGCTACATCGTGCCTCTGTACAAGCAGGCCTCCTACAAGCCCTACATCATTGCCGCTATGATCTTCATGTCCCAGGTGAAGGATCCCGTGAAAGTCCTGATGGATCTGGATGCTGCCGACAGCCATCGCAAGCTGCACTAATTGACCTGAACCATCCGATAGCGGGAGTGCTGCCAAAGGCTCCCGCTATCGCCCTTACTGTCCGGGCGGCCAAATCGCCCGCATCTTGTAGGGGCGGACGACCCTGTCCGCGCAAAATCCGTAAGGGCCGATGACCCTGTTGCGGTGCCCAAAATTTCTGCGCTGCCTTACGGCGGACGCTGGAAATTTTGACCGCGGCCACTCGCTCACTTCGCTTCCTCTGCCACCGGCAGCGCGAAGTTCGCTCCCCACATCGGCCCGCCCATAAAACCCTAAAACCCATCAGGGCGGCCCATCCTAACCGCCCGCAAGAAAGAGGTATGTTTATATGAGCAAGCGTATCGTTATCGCCCTGGGCGGCAATGCTCTGGGCAATACCGCCGCCGAGCAGCTATCCCTGGTCAACAACACTGCCAAAGCCATCGTGGACCTCATCGCCGAGGGTAACGAGGTGGTCATCGCCCACGGCAATGGCCCCCAGGTGGGCATGATTAACCTTGGTCTTTCCACCGCCGCCGAGGCCGGCGCCATCAAGGCCGATATGCCCTTCCCCGAGTGCGGCGCCATGTCCGAGGGCTACATCGGCTATCATCTGCAGCAGGCCATCGGCAACGAGCTGTCCTCCCGGGGCATGACCAAGCCTGTGGCCACCATCGTTACCCAGACCGTGGTTTCCGAGAATGACCCCGCCTTCCAAAACCCCACCAAGCCCGTAGGAGCCTTCTATGATAAGGCCACTGCTGACCGTATCGCCGCTGAGAAGGGCTACACTATGGTGGAGGACGCCGGCCGCGGCTATCGCCAGGTAGTTCCCTCCCCCAAGCCCTTTGACATCGTGGAGGCTGAGTCCATCAAGGCCCTCTTTAACGCCGGCCATGTGGTCATCGCCGTGGGCGGCGGCGGCATCCCCGTAGTGCGCAAGGACGGCAAGCTGTGCGGCACCCCTGCCGTCATCGACAAGGACTTCGGCAGTGAGCTGCTGGCGGAGCTGCTGGATGCCGATATTCTTGTGATCCTCACCGCTGTGGAAAAGGTGGCCATTAACTTCAACAAGCCCGACCAAAAGGGTCTGGATGATCTGACCCCCGCCCAGGCCAAGGTCTATATGGACGAGAACCAGTTTGCCAAGGGCTCCATGCTGCCCAAGGTCCAGGCCGCGGTGAAGTTCGCCGAGTCCAAGCCCGGCCGCACCGCTCTTATCACGTTGCTGGAGAAGGCCAAGGACGGTATCGCCGGCAAAACCGGTACCCGGATCCACCAGTAAGCTTCTTCAAGCACCGGTTTACCGGAGGTCCGAATTTTTTCGAAGGCGATTACCGTCCTTAACTTGAAATCATGGGCCGCTTTTGCCAAAAAGCGCCATGGCTGCATGGCTGCCATGGTATCGCCGGTAAGACCGGTACCCGGATCCATCAGTAAGCTGCTTCGAGTACCGATTTACCGGAGGTCCGAAATTTCTTGAAGGCGATTACCGTCCTTAACTTGAAATCAGCTTGTAAAAAAGCCTCGCAGAGTTCGCGTCCGCAGACGCGAAAAAATGAGATTATTTTTCACCGCGACATGTGCGTGGGGAAAAATACCTCTCAGGCTGCCAGTGTGGAATTTTGAGCCAATGGCTCAAAATTATGCGCGCAGCAGACTGCAAACCTTTTGTCGGAAAAACCGGAGGTTTTTTCGATAGTCTCGTGAAATCATGGGCCGCTTTTGTCAAAAAGCGCCATGGCTGCATGGCTGCCATGGTATCGCCGGTAAGACAGGCACCCGGATCCACCAGTAAGCTGCTTTGCAAGCAGCGATTTGAAAAATTTCTTTTTGAAAAATGGCGCCGGAGTTATCCCCGGTGTCATTTTTTTATTCCCAATTTAAACAAATTTCACCAGGCTTTTTATGGCATTTTTCACAATTTTTATCACATATCACAAATAATTTCGGCTCTCAAAAAAATTTTTTTGGTAAAAATGAAATTCCAGGTTGAATTTTTGGGGGGCATACGCTATAATGGTTTTGTTCTTAGTGAATGTCGGGCGCATACCCGTTGTTCAGGCAGTCGAAAAATTTACTCTTCTTCCATTCGGCTGTCACATATTCAAAAGGAGGAAAATTGAATGAAAAAGTTCCTGGCACTGCTTCTCGCCCTGGTCATGGCTCTGAGCCTGTTCGCCTGCGGCAAGAAGGAAAACGACTCTGACAAGGCCAAGGTCAAGGTCGGCTTCATCACCCTGCACGACGAAAACTCCACCTACGACCTCAACTTCATCAACGCTGCTAAAGCGGCCATCAAGAATCTGGGTCTGACCGATGCTGACTACATCCTCAAGACCAACATTCCCGAGGGCCAGGAGTGCTATGACACCGCTTGCGACCTGGCTGAGAATGGTTGCAACATCATCTTCGCCGACAGCTTCGGCCATGAGCCCTTCATGATCGACGCCGCCAAGAAGTATCCCGATGTCCAGTTCTGCCACTCCACCGGTACCCGCGCTCACACCGAGGGCCTGAAGAACTACCACAACGCTTTCGCTTCCATCTATGAGGGCCGTTACCTGGCCGGTATTGCCGCCGGTATGAAGCTCAACGAGATGATCGCTGCCGGCCAGTTCACTGAGAAGGACGCTAAGATCGGCTATGTCGGCGCCTTCACCTATGCGGAAGTTATCTCCGGCTATACCTCTTTCTATCTGGGTGCCAAGTCCGTCTGCCCCACTGCCACCATGGAAGTTACCTTCACCGGCAGCTGGTACGATGAGGCTCTGGAGAAGGAAGGCGCTCAGCAGCTGATCGCCAATGGCTGCAAGCTCATCAGCCAGCACGCTGACTCCTTCGGCGCTCCCACCGCTTGCGAGAACGCCAAGGTCCCCAATGTTTCCTACAACGGCTCCACCAAGGACGCCGGCCCCAACACCTACATCATCTCCTCCCGCATCGATTGGGCTCCTTACTATGAGTATGCCATCAAGGCTGTCATGGAAGGCAAGACCATCGACACCGATTGGACCGGCACCCTGGCCACTGGCTCTGTGGTTCTGGAAGAGATCAATGACGCCGTTGCCGCTAAGGGTACTGCCGAGGCTATCGAGGCCGCTAAGGCCAAGCTGGAGAAGGGCGAGCTGCATGTCTTCGATGTGTCCACCTTCACCACCCGTGCCGACGACACGATGAACCCCTTCAAGGTCGACACTCTGAAGGTTGACGGCGATGGCCACATCACCTCCTACATGGCCGATGTTGACACCGATGCCAACTACACCGGCGACACCGAGGCCATCAAGGACGGTTACTTCGCTGAGTCCAGCGACCGTTCCGCTCCTTACTTCGATCTGCAGATCGATGGCATTACCCTGCTGAACACCAAGATGTAATTTCTTACAGCATAATTCAAAAGATGGGCTGCTTCGGCAGCCCATCTTTTTTCTGTCCCTTCCTTATATTGTCATTGCGAGGGCGCTCTGCGCCCGTGGCAATCCGTAACCCCTGGCTCCCCTGCGTAAGTGGAGCCGCCATGCTGGCTGAGGGGTCGCCGCCCATTGACCCCAAAACCTCCCCCCCCAGGGGTAATTTTTTTATCTCTCCCACGACGGTTCACCTCACCGTTTTTACTCCATCGGCAAATCGCACAAAGACCGTTTCTTATTCTTGTGTAACCTAACATTTTTTGTATATACCTTACAATTTTTTTGCAAAATATGATTTACAACCATTTACATATATGGTAAAATAAAGCGTATTGAATCTACCCCCGGCGTTTTACGAGGTGTTGCAGCCAACTGCGCCGAAAGAAAGGATGACAGCCTTGGAAAAAAAATGCGCAATTAGAATGGAGAACATCACCAAGCGCTTCGGCAGCAAGGTCATCGCAAACAAAGATGTGAACCTTGAGCTGTACGAGGGTGAGATCCTGTCTCTGCTGGGCGAAAACGGCAGCGGCAAGACCACCTTGATGAATATGCTCTCCGGCATCTACTTCCCCGATGAGGGACAGATCTATGTCCACGACCAGCCCGTCACCATCGCCTCTCCCAAGGATGCTTTCGACCTTGGCATCGGTATGATCCACCAGCACTTCAAGCTGGTCGATATTTTCACCGCCACGGAGAATATCATCCTGGGCTTGGAGGGCAAGCTGGATCTGAACAGTGCCCGCCAGAAGGTCAAGGACATCTGCCAAAAGTACGGCTTCGAGATCGACCCCGACATGAAGATCTACGATATGTCTGTTTCCCAGAAGCAGACCGTGGAAATCGTGAAGGTCCTGTTCCGCGGCGCCGACATCCTCATTTTGGATGAGCCCACCGCCGTTCTGACTCCCCAGGAGACTGATAAGCTCTTCGCCGTCATGCGCAACATGAAAAACGACGGCAAGTCCCTTATCATCATCACCCACAAGCTCCACGAGGTGCTGGATGTGTCCGACCGAGTGGCCGTGCTGCGCAAGGGCGAGTACATCGGCGATGTGATGACCAAGGATGCCAACCAGCAGTCCCTCACCGATATGATGGTGGGCCACAGTGTCACCCTGAATATCAACCGTCCCGACCCGGTGAATGTTGCCCCCCGGCTGGAGGTAAAGGATCTCACCGTATACGACGAGCTGGGCGTCAAGCGCCTGGACAATGTCACCTTCACCATCAATGCCGGCGAAGTGCTGGGCATCGCGGGCATCGCCGGCTCCGGTCAGCGTGAGCTGCTGGAGTCCATTGCAGGCCTGTATCCCATCAAGTCCGGCTCCGTCCTTTTCCATAACCCGGAAACCGGCGAGGAAAAAGACCTGGTGGGCCTGGATCCCATGGATATCCGCAAGAGCGGCATCGCCATGAGCTTCGTCCCTGAGGACCGTTTGGGCATGGGCCTGGTGGGTTCCATGGGCATGACCGGCAACATGATGCTGCGCTCCTGGCGCAAGGGCAAGGGCGTGTTCCTGAATCGTAAGGATCCCGAGGCACTGGCCCAGCGCATTTGGCAGGAGCTGGAGGTGGTCACTCCCAGCACCAGCTTCCCCGTTCGCCGTATGTCCGGCGGTAACGTGCAGAAGGTCCTGGTGGGTCGTGAGATTGCCCAGCAGCCCTCCGTGCTGATGACCGCTTACGCTGTCCGCGGCCTGGACATCAATACATCTTATACGATTTATAACCTGCTCACCGAGCAGAAGATGAAGGGTGTCGCCGTTGTGTATGTAGGCGAGGACCTGGATGTTCTGTTGGAGCTGTGTGACCGGATCGTGGTCCTTTGCGGCGGCCAAGTCTCCGGCGTAGTAGACGCCCGCAAGACCGACAAGCGCGAAGTGGGCGCCTTGATGACCCGCGTGGAAGGAGGCAAGGAAGATGCATAAGAAGCAATCCCTATTTCAAATTTCTAAGCGTGATACATTGCCTCTGTCCAAGGCGCTTCTGATCCGCGGCGGTATCCTGCTGCTGGCGCTGATCTTCTGTGGTCTGATCACCACGATCCTCACCGGCAAAAACCCTCTCAGCGTGTATGCAACCATTCTCTCCGGCGCATTTGGCACCTCCCGCCGCATCGGCGTGACCTTCCGTAATGTGGCCGTTCTGCTGGGTATCTCTTTGGCCGTGACCCCCGCCTTCAAGATGCGCTTCTGGAACATCGGCGCCGAGGGGCAGACGATGATCGGCTGCCTGGCCACCACCAGCTGTATGATCCTGCTGGGTGACAAGGTGTCCACGCCTCTGCTGATCGTGATTTCTCTCATCGCTTCTCTCGTGGCCGGTGCCATTTGGGGCTTCCTGCCCGCCTTCTTCAAGGCCAAGTGGAACACCAATGAGACCCTGTTCACCCTGATGATGAACTACATCGCCATGCAGCTCACCTCCTACTTCATCATTATTTGGGAGGTTCCCAAGGGTGCCGGCAAGATCGGCATCATTAACCAGGATACCCGGGCTGGTTGGCTGCCCTCCATTGGCAACGATTTCCTGCTGCCCATCCTTATTGTAGCCCTGATGACCGGGCTCATGTACATCTATCTGACGTACAGCAAGCACGGCTATGAGATCGCTGTGGTTGGCGAAAGCCAGCGTACCGCCAGCTATGCCGGCATCAAGGTAGACCGGGTCATCATCCGCACCATGGTTCTCTCCGGTTCTCTGTGCGCCATGATGGGCTTCCTGATGACCGCCGGTATCGACCATACCCTCACCACCACCATCGTGGACAGCCGCGGCTTCACCGCCGTCATGGTCTCCTGGATGTCCAAGTTCAATCCCTTTATCATGATCGCTGCCTCTCTGCTTTTGGTGACCATGGATCGCGGCGCCAGCGAGGTATCCAGCTCCCTGGGCCTGAACCATTCCTTTGCTGATATTCTGACCGGTTTCATCCTCTTCTTCATCATTGCTACCGAGTTCTTTATCACCTACAAGGTCACCCTGCGTAAGAGCAGCAAGAAGGAGGCGTAACGGATGACTTTTAACTTTATTTCTTTCTTCCCCCGTGCTGTCATGCAGGGCATCCCACTGCTATTCGGCAGCACTGGCGAAATCCTCACCGAGAAATCCGGCAACCTGAACCTGGGTATTCCCGGCATCATGTATGTGGGCGGCATCAGTGGCGTTATCGGTGCGTTCTTCTATGAGCAATCCGCATCCGGCGCGCTGAATCCCTTCCTGGCAGTGCTCATCCCCATCCTCAGCTCCCTTCTGGGCTCCCTGCTGATGGGCCTGCTGTACTGCTTCCTGACGGTCACCCTTCGTGCTAACCAGAATGTTACCGGTCTGGCCATGACCACCTTCGGCGTGGGCGTCGGCAACTTCTTTGGCGGCTCCCTCATCAAGCTCACGGGCAGCAATGTTCCCTCCATCGCCCTGACCAATACCAGTATCTGCTTTAAGACTACACTCCCCGGCGCCACCACCACCGGCTGGTTCGGCGAGTTGTTCCTGTCCTACGGTTTCCTGGCGTATCTGGCCATCATCGTGGCTTTGGGCACTTCCTACTTCCTTAACCACACCCGTCCCGGCCTGCATCTACGCGCCGTGGGCGAGAGCGCTTCCACCGCCGACGCCGCCGGCATCAATGTCACCAAGTATAAGTACCTGGCCACCTGCATCGGCTCCATGATTGCAGGATTGGGCGGCCTGTACTATGTTATGGACTACGCCAACGGCGTTTGGTCCAACAACGCCTTCGGTGACCGCGGCTGGCTGGCCATTGCACTGGTCATCTTCACCATTTGGCGTCCCAATGTCAGCATCCTGGCCTCCATCCTTTTCGGCGGCCTGTACATCCTGAACATCTATCTGCCCACACCCGGCGGTCAGATGGCCATTAAGGAGCTGTACAAGATGCTGCCCTACGCCATCACCCTGGTGGTGCTGATTGTTGTTTCCCTGCGTAAGAAGCGGGAGGATCAGCCCCCTGCGTCCCTCGGTCTCTCCTACTTCCGCGAGGAACGCTGACACCGTATAAAAAGAGTAGGCCCGCACAGGGCCTGCTCTTTTTTCTTTGAATAAAGGAGGATAAACTATGTCTACCCTGCTGATCAAGAACATTTCCCAGCTTGTCACCTGCGACGACAAGGACCAAGTCCTTCAAAACGTGGACATTCTATGCAAGGACGGATTCGTTGAAAAGATCGGTGCGAGCCTCAACGCCGCAGCCGACCGCACCATCGACGGCTCCCATATGCTCTGCTACCCCGGCCTGGTGAACACCCATCATCACCTCTATCAGGTCTTTTCCCGCAATCTTGCCAAGGTGCAGAATATGGAGCTGTTCGATTGGCTGAAAACCCTCTATGAGATCTGGAAGAACCTGGACAGTGAAGTCATCCGCCTTTCCTCCCTCACAGGCATGGGCGAGCTGATGAAGCACGGCTGCACCACCTGCTTTGACCATCATTATGTTTTCCCCGCCCACGCCGGCGACCTGCTGGGCACCCAGTTTGCCGCCGCTGACGAGCTGGGAATCCGTATGTACTGCAGCCGTGGCAGCATGGACCTAAGCGTGAAGGACGGCGGCCTCCCCCCTGACAGCGTGGTTCAATCCGTGGACAAAATTATGAAGGACTCCGCGCGGGTCATTGAGCAGTACCACGATCCCTCCTATGGTGCCATGCACCGGGTAGCCCTGGCTCCCTGCTCCCCCTTCTCCGTCTCCGCCGACCTGCTGCGTGAAAGCGCCATCCTGGCCCGACAGTACGGCGTGCGCCTACACACGCACCTGTGTGAGACCAAGGATGAGGAGAACTTCATGCTCCAGCGTGAGGGCGTCCGTCCCCTGGAATACATGGAACGCCTGGGCTGGATCGGCGAGGATGTGTGGTTTGCCCACGGCATCCACTTCAACGACGAGGAGCTGCGCATCCTGGCCAAAACCGGCACCGGCGTTGCCCACTGCCCCATCAGCAATATGAAGCTCTCCTCCGGCATCGCCCGCATCCCCGAGATGCTGAAGCTGGGCGTGCCCGTGGGCCTGGCCGTAGACGGAAGCGCCTCCAACGATGGCTCCAGCCTCATGGAGGAGCTGCGGGTGGCCTTCCTGCTGCATCGGCTAAACTCCAGCCGTGAGGCCCCCACCGGCTACGACATTCTGAAAATGGCCACCCGGGGCAGCGCCCGATTGCTGGGTCGGGACGATATCGGTCAGATCGCTGTAGGTAAGTGCGCTGACCTGTTTATGATCGACAGCCGCCGTTTGGAGCTGGTAGGCTCCTGCTACGATCCCAAGTCCGTCCTGGGCACTGTGGGCGTCCGGGGTCCCGTGGACTATACCGTAGTAAACGGTAAAGTCACCGTAGAGCATGGCCGTCTCGCCACCATCGACGAGGAGAAGGTCGCCTTCCAGGCCAACCAGAAGTGTGATGCCTATCTGTCCATGTGAGCTTAAAAAAGCAGAGAGCGCGGAGCTTTTCACTCCGCGCTCTTCCCTGTTGTTTTATTTCCTGGCGTTACAGGCCGGTCATGGTCTCCATGACGGCCAGCTCCTCCGGGTCCAGAGTCTTTTGCATAGACAGGCCTTCGTCTATATCCAAATCCACGATACGTCCGCTCCGATAGCAGATGACACGGCTGGTGCGGCCCTCGGCCAGGACGCGCACCGCCTCCACGCCCATGCGAGTGGCCATGACCCGGTCGTGGGCCGTAGGGCTGCCGCCCCGCTGAATATGACCCAGAATGGTGACCCGGGGATCCAGGCCCAATTCCTTTCTGATCTGCTCGCCCACAGCCATTCCGCTGGCTGCGCCCTCGGCCACCACGATCATGAAATTTGTCTTGCCGGCCAGGCGGGCCCGGCGGATCTTCTCCACCACCTGGGTATCAAAATCATACGGCACCTCCGGCACAAGCACCGCCGTGGCGCCCACGGCCATGGCCACATACAGAGCCAAGTACCCGGCCCGACGGCCCATAACCTCCACCACGGCACAGCGCTCATGGGACTGCATAGTGTCCCGCAGGCGGTCGATACACTCCACGGCGGTATTGGCTGCGGTATCAAAGCCGATGGTATACTCGGTGCAGACAATATCCTCATCAATGGTGCCGGGAATACCCACCACGGCGATGCCATGCTTGCTTAGCTCCTGAGCGCCCCGGAAGGTACCGTCGCCGCCGATAGCTACGATGCCGTCCAGCCCCAGGAGCTTGCAGGTGTTCACCGCCTTTTGCTGGCCCTCCTCCGTGCGGAACTCCTCGCTGCGGGCGGTATAGAGCATGGTGCCGCCGCGGTTGATGATGCGGCTGACACTGGCGTTGTCCATCGTCATGATGTCCCCGTTGATAAGGCCGCTCCAGCCCCGGCGGATGCCCACACACTCAATGCCCCGGCCCAAGGCCGCGCGGACCACGGCGCGAATACAGGCGTTCATGCCCGGAGCATCGCCGCCGCTGGTGAGGATGCCGATCCGCTTTACTTCGTTTTCCATACTCACTACCCCTTTCGGAATTCTTTTCTTGGTTTTTCCGATTATAGCATACATTATGTCGGTTGTGAATCTTTTTTTATTGCCGTGGCGGCAGGGGCGTGCTATACTTGGTGATGAAAAACCTTTCGGTTTTCCCGCTAAAAGGGATAGAGTCTGCTGCACACATATTTTTACCGCAGAGCGGCAAAGCTCTACATCGGCAGACGAAATGGCAGATCAGGAGGACAAGCATGCATCCGTATTTTGAGGTTTTAACGCCCCGGTGGTTCAAACGGGCCTTTGTCTATACCGGCAGCATCGGGGAGTTTCGGTATCGGTTCGCCAACGACAAGGAGAACAATCTGATCCACGCCGCCGTATACACCCATTTCTGCTATGAGGCGGCCAAGGATGTGCAGGAAAAGGATTTTTCCTGGGACGATGAAGGCGTGGAGCAGTTGAAGGCGTGGCTGCAGGAGAAGCTGGGGG